>WNFA01000313.1_pt1 | contig 44933 bp, 36 predicted proteins | sample 5400481 | NCBI WGS metagenome assembly WNFA01 (sample SAMN13153340, study PRJNA577476) | soil metagenome | isolation source: 120 cm saprolite under Douglas fir tree site 2 hole 1 replicate 2 | place: USA:California | collected 2015-04-18 | reverse complement strand
CGTTCCCGGGGGGCGTCAGGTCCCAGAAAAAGCCAAAGGTGCGGTGTTGGAGCGTGTCCAGAAACGCCGCGGTGTCGGGAGAAACGCCCGGGCCCCCGGAGTTGCTGCTACATGCTCCGAGGGCCAGGGCAAACGCGACTGCTGTGAACCGGCTATGCCGTGCGATCAGAAACTGTACTCGGCGCCGAGCTGCGCGCGCCGTGGATCACTCACCACGCAAGTCGACTTGCCGTAATTCGGCGAATTGAAGCCAGTATCGTAACAGCCGAAATTCTGTGCATTCGTGACGTTGAAGAGATCCAGCGTCACGCCGAGCTGCATGCCGCTGATTTGTGGGAAGTCCTTCCGGAGCCTGAGGTCGAGCCGCCGGTAAGCCCACCCGCCCAGGAAGAGGAAGTTGTATTGCTGCGGCATGAAACCGCCGTTGATGTATGTCGCCGGGCCGCAGAACCGCGACGGACAGCCGACGTCCAGCCGCGCGCCGCTTCCCAATGTCATCAGGCCGCTGAACTGAATGCCGGCCAGATAGGGCACGTCTGTAATCCAGTTCAGTACGACGTGGTGGCGTTCGTCACTGCCACCGTTGTCGGCGTGCTTGGGAATTCCCGTGGTGTTCGGGAACGCGCCGGGGAACGACGACGTGATGTCGTTCAGGTTGTCGACGCCAGCGAGCGAGCGCTCGGCGTAGGTATAAACGACCCCGCCACCCCAACCGATGCCATTGGGGGGACGCCGATACGGTCTGTCGAGCTGGAACACGACAGCATCGTACCAGGTCTTTCCTTCGTTCGTCGAGTAAATGATGTTGCGGAAGCCGTGCGCGCCGATGTTGAAGCTGGTGCAGCACCGCCCCGCCGTGTCGAGGCCGAAGTTCGCCCAGTTGTATGTGAAGAGGTCCGTGCCCCGCTGTCCTTGATAGCTGACCTGCGCCACCATCGAACCGATGACACGACGCACGCCGAGACTGAATTGCGTCGACTTCGGGGGCTTCATCTTGTTATCCAGCAAGAAGGCTTCCGGCTGGCCGGTCGATCTCGCCAAGCTGCTGATCACGCTGGTGTCGGCCGTCAAATAGCTGTTGTTCCATGCAGCCTGACCGGCCTTAGGCGCGGAGTCGGGATCGGCAAAGCGCACCTGGTAGGTCGGCCGCGCGATCTTCTGGATCTCATCGACGGAGAAATCGAAGATCGACCGGTCGTAGTAGATGCCGAAGCCGCCGAACACGGTCGTGATGTTGCGCTCATCGATCGCGTAAGAGAAGCCCAACCGCGGCTGGAATGCGCCGTAGAACGGTGACCGGTTGTTCCCGGTGCTGATATAACGGCTCAAGTCGAGCTTGGCTTTGAGTGAGTCGCGGTACCGCGTCAGCGTGTCCACGACGATCTTCGGCGTGACGTAACTCGAGTTCAACATGTTCGACTCGAAATCCCAACGCAGGCCCAGATTCAGCGTCAGCCTGGGGGTTGGCGTCCAGTCGTCCTGCAGATACGCGCCCACTTGCCTGTTGGGGACCGAGACGAGTCCCGCACCAGTCGCATAGGTGAGCTGATAGGGTGTCCGATACCGGTACGCGAGACCGGCCGTATCGCGGCACCAGCACGCTGGGTTGATGAAATCGGCGTACTCGAATAGCGGCGTCACGTTGTTCAGCTTGTGGACGTCGTAAGTGACAAAATCGATACTGGCGCCGCCCTTGAGCGTGTGTTTCTCGTAGGCGCTATACGTGATATCGTCGCGCAAGCCGATCCGCTTTTGAATGAAGTTCTGTTCGCTCAGATTGCTGCCGATCATCGGATCCTGGCCCGGATAGTGGAACTGCCGCGCGGCAGTGCCGCGAATGTTCGGGGAAGGATCCCGCTGGAAGCGCGAGTAGTCGAGCTTGGCTTCGTTGAGCAGGCTACCCGAAGTACGGGTGTAGCGCAGCTGCCCAATCGTCACGTTCTGACGGAAGTTTACCGCCGTCATCAACGCGTTGGTCCCGCCGAAGTCTCTGACATCCGTCTCGTGGCGATCGTTGATGCTCAACTCGGCCGACGAATGCTCGTCGATCGCATAGGTGAGCTTGCCGAACGCCAGGTGCTCGCGGAATGGAGATGTGAAGTTGCCGTTGTACTGCGCGAGGTTCACGGTATCGAGCGAGGGGAATCCCGAGGGAGGAGTGATCGCCACACGATTCGCGCGGTCCTGGTAGTTCCCTTCATACGATCCAAAGAAGAACAACTTGTCGCGCATCACCGGACCACCGGCGCTTAGGGCGGTCAGCACGCGGGAATAGTCCGGCACTTTGAATGTGGACGGCGTCGCATTCTTTCTCGCGATGCTGTCGGCGATGTGCTTGTCGTGCAGCGAGAAGGTGTCGAGCGCGAGCAGGCCCTTATTCTGATAGCCGACCTGCACGTTGCCGGCCCAACGGGCGCCGCCGGACCGCGTCGTTGCCGTGATGACCGCCGTCGAGGACTTTTGATACTCGGCTTTGAAGTTCTGCGAGATGACACGGTATTCCTGGATCGCATTGCGCGGGAATGGATTCCCGCGGCTGGCATCCTGCCCCGCCACACCACCGGCCGTGAGATCGTTCTTGAGGCTCGAGCCATCGACGAAGACGTTTACCTGGTTCGCGCTACCGCCTCCGCCGGCGAACGTGCGTGACGTACCATTGATGCGGTCTTCGGTCACGCTGATTCCGGGAGCAAGCCCCGCGAGATCGAGGAAGTTGCGGCTCGGCGACGGCAGCTGCTGGATTTGCTGCGGCGTGACGTTCGTCGCGACTTCTGAAGTTCGCAGCTCGATCGCGGGCGCCGCTTCGATCGTCACAGCCTGTAGCTCAACAGCACCTGCCTGGAGCGTAAAGTCGGCGAGCAACGTGGCGCCGATTTGCACGATGACCTGGCGGCGCTGCGGCGCGAATCCGATGTGCCGGACCGAGAGGTCGTAACTGCCGGGCGGGAGCCCAGGCAGAATGTACGAGCCGTCGGCGCGTGACGTCGCCGAGCGTGTTGCTCCGTTCTGAACGTTCCGCGCCGACACCTCCACACCCGGGACCGCGGTGCCATTCTGATCTTTGACGTATCCGCGAACGGTGCCGGTGGTGGTTTGTGCATTGAGCGAGGGAGTGCAAGCGAGAAGGGCACTGCCGACGATCCAGAGAAAACGATGACGCAGCATAGCACGGTCTCCAGGAGATGAGTCAGAGCCGGAAACTTGTCGAAGTGATCGGGGGGACCGCTAGGCCTTCGCGGCCTCTCGTTTTAGGTCGTAACTTCCCCTGAAACGCCCTGATCCGGAGAGAGCATTCCTATGTCGCTTCTGCGCCACAGTCTCGTGCTGAGCATCCTGCTCGCGTCTCCCGCAGCTGCACAGAATCTCGATTCCCTCCTTGCCCGCATGACGCTCGAAGAAAAACTCGGCCAGTTGAACCTCCTCTCGGCCGGTGGGCGCGCGTCTCCGGCCCAGATGCAGCTCGCGCGGGAGGGCAAGCTGGGCGGCCTGTTCAACGTGATCGGCGCCGAGAACACTACACCGGTGCAGCGCATCGCGGTGACGGAATCGCGCCTGAAGATCCCGCTGCTGTTCGGGCTCGACGTCATCCACGGCTACCGCACGATCTTTCCGATTCCGCTCGCCGAAGCGGGCAGCTTCGATCCCGACGCCGCCCAGGCGACGGCGCGCGCCGCGGGCCTCGAGGCGGCGGCCGCGGGAATCAGCTGGACGTATGCCCCGATGGTGGACATCGCGCGCGACCCGCGCTGGGGCCGGATTGCCGAAGGCTCAGGCGAAGATCCCTATCTGGGTTCGTTGATGGCCGCAGCGAGGGTGAAAGGTTTTCAGGAAACGATCTTTGCCACGGCGAAGCACTTCGCCGGCTACGGCGCGGCGGAAGCGGGCCGCGAATACAACACGACCGAGATCACCGAGCGCACAATGCGCGAGACCTATCTGCCGCCATTCAAGGCAGCGGTGGATGCCGGGGTCGCGAGCCTGATGTCGGCCTTCAACGACATCGCGGGCGTGCCGAGCTCGGGGAACGCCTGGCTCACCGACACGGTGCTGCGGCGTGAATGGGGCTTCAACGGGTTCGTCGTCAGCGATTGGACGTCCGTCGCCGAGCTGATTCAGCACGGCGTTGCGGCGGGGCCGTCCGAAGCGGGACGGCGAGCACTCACGTCTGGCGTGGACATGGACATGCAGAGCAGCATCTACGTGGACTCGTTGCCGGCGCTGGTGCGCGCCAATCGGATTCCAATGGCCGTCGTCGATTCCGCCGTGATGCGTGTGCTGCGCGCCAAAATGCGACTCGGCCTGTTTCGTGATCCCTATCGTGCGGACCGCTCGCCGACAGTAAGGTCGACCCGCTCGGTCCCTGGCATACGCTGGGACAACCGGAAGATGTCGTGACGGTCCTCCAGGGGATCCGGTCACACGCGTCGGCCACGCAGGTGCTGTACGCGCGCGGTGCGGGCATCGACGACAGCTCCACGGCCGGGTTCGCCGAGGCGGTCGCCGCCGCGAAGCGAGCGAGCGTCGCCGTCCTGGTGCTCGGCGAGCGCGAGGACATGAGCGGCGAAGCGGCGAGTCGCTCGATGCTGGGCCTCCCGGGCGTGCAGGAGCAGCTGCTCGAGGCGGTCGCGGCCACGGGAACGCCGGTCGTGCTCGTGCTGATGAACGGGCATCCACTGATTCTGGAATGGGCCGCCGACCACGTGCCGGCGATCGCGGAGACGTGGTTCCTGGGTGTCGAAGCGGGGAACGCGATAGCGGATGTGCTGTTCGGCGATGCGAATCCCAGCGGCAAGCTGCCCGTCACGATTCCGCGCTCGCTCGGCCAGATACCGTTGTACTACAATCATCGCAACACCGGCCGACCATTCGAAGCGAACAATAAGTTCACGTCGAAATACCTGGACGTTCCGGTGACGCCGCGCTACCCGTTTGGATTTGGGCTGTCGTACACCACCTTCGCATACAGCAACCTGAAGCTCAGTACCGCGCGTGCCCGCACGAGCGACACGGTTACCGCCACCGTCACGGTGGCGAACACGGGAAGCCGGGAAGGCACTGAAGTCGTGCAGTTGTACGTCCATGATGAGGTGGCGAGTGTCGCACGACCCGTGCGCGAGCTCAAGGGATTCCAGCGCGTGACGCTGAAACCTGGAGAGTCGCGCGCCGTGGACATTCGCGTTGCTGTCCGCGACCTCGCGTTCTACGGGCTCGACATGAAGCGGGTCGTCGAGCCGGGAACGTTCCGCGTGTACGCCGGCCCCAGCTCCGCCGAAGGGCAGGAAGCTCGTTTTGAAGTGATCCGGTAACGTGTTGCTCTTACTCGCCTTACTCGTTCAGGCCCCGCAGCGTCCGAACGTCTGCTACGAGGTGTTCGTTCGTTCGTTTTACGACAGCAACGGCGACGGCATCGGCGACCTGCGCGGTCTCACCCAGAAGCTCGACTACATCGCAGGGCTCGGCGCCGACTGTGTATGGCTGATGCCTGTCGCCGAGTCGCCGAGCTATCACGGATACGACGTCACGGATTACTACAAGATCGAGCCGGATTACGGCACGAACGACGACTTCAAGGCGTTTGTCGCCGCGGCGCACACGCATCACATCCGCGTGCTCGTGGACTTGGTGCTGAACCACACCTCGAGCCAGCACCCCTGGTTCCAAGAAGCGCTGAAGGATACGGCCGCGCCGCACCGAACCTGGTACCGGTGGTCGACCGCGCCGGCGAACAACTGGCACCACTCGCCCGTGCGTGATGAGTACTACTTCGGCTTGTTTTGGAGCGGCATGCCGGATCTGAACTACGAGACGCCGGCCGTATTAGAGGAAATGAAACGCGTCGCGCAGTTCTGGCTGAAGGATATGGGGGTGGATGGCTTCCGGCTCGACGCGGTGCGGCACCTCGTAGAACAAGGCGATCAGGTCTCGAACACGCCGGGGACGCATGCCGTGTTGCGCGACTACGGCGCCTACGTGCGCAGCATCGCGCCGCAGTCCTACACGATCGGCGAAGTGTGGGACAGCACGGGGACGATCCTGTCGTACTATCCCGATCAGCTCGATGCCTACTTCGCGTTCCCCGTATCGGAAGCATTGATGGATGCGGTAAAGAATGGAAAGGCGGGACGACTGTTGGCCGAGGTCCTGCGCTTCCAGGCCGCGGTGCCGGCGTATCGTTGGGCCCCATTTCAGAGAAACCACGATCAAACCCGCACGATGACGGTGCTCGGCAACGACGTCGCCGGCGCCAAGCTCGCCGCCACGATTCTGCTCACGCTGCCCGGCGTGCCGTTCGTGTATTACGGCGAAGAGATCGGTATGACCGGTGACAAACCGGACGAGCGCCTGCGGACTCCGATGCAATGGGAACGGGCGCCTGCCGCTGGATTCACGCGTGGCAAGCCGTGGGAGGCGCTGCAACCGGATTCGTTCACGGCCAACGTGGCCGCCGAGAGCCGTGACACGGCGTCGCTGCTGAGTCTCTACCGCCGGTTGATGCACATGCGGGCGGCGAACGCGGCGTTGAGAGACGGCGAGTTGGTACCCGTAGAGACCGGCAAGGAATCAGTATTGGCATACGTCCGGCGGGACAGTACGCGCGCAGTGTTGGTGGCAGCGAACCTCGGCACTACACCCGCCGGTGGAATCGCGGTGCCGCACGGCTATCGCGTGCGCGCGCGAACGGGGGAGGCGGGGGCGGCGCTCCCCGCGCTCGCTCCCCGACGTGCTTACATCTTCGAGCTTGGGAGGTCCCCATGAAATGGTCCATCGCTCTCATCGCCACACTCGTCGTTGGATGCGCACACTCAGGCGCGAGCCGCACTGAGCCGGCGCCGAATCCCCCGCCGCCACCGGCGCCCCCACTGCCCACGCCTTCAGCCTCGATCGTGCGATCCGACGATCCGGCGCGTGAGAACTCCAAGACACTCGAACAGATGCTGGTGGGCCGGATCGCGGGAGTGATCGTGTCGCGCGCGCCGAACGGCGGCATCACAGTGCGCATGCAAGGCGCAACCTCGTTTTTCTCGGGGCAGGCGCCGCTCATTGTGGTGGACGGCGTCCCCGTTGAGGGAGTGAGCGGCACGTTGAGCTGGCTCAATCCGCAGGACATCGAGTCCATCGAGGCGCTCAAGGATCCCTCGCAAACGGCGATCTGGGGCGTGCGCGGCGCAAATGGAGTGATCGTCATCAAGACCAAGGGCTCGCACTGAGTCGTGCAGCACATCCAGCTCGGCACGATCGACTACACGATTCTCATCATCTATTTCGTGTTCGTGCTGGGCATCGGATGGGCGCTGCGGCGGGTCATCAGAAGTAGCGACGACTTCTTCCTGTCGGGACGGTCGATTCCGGCGTGGATCGCGGGGCTGGCGTTTATCTCCGCCAACCTGGGCGCCCAGGAAGTCATCGGGATGGCCGCGTCGGGTGCCAAGTACGGCATCATGACGAGCCACTTCTATTGGGTCGGCGCGATGCCCGCCATGGTGTTCGTCGGGCTGTTCATGATGCCGTTCTACTACGGCTCGCGGGCGCGCTCCGTCCCCGAGTATCTCAAGCTGCGCTTCGACGAGAAGACGCGCGGACTGAACGCGATCACGTTCGCGATCATGACGATCTTTTCGTCCGGCATTTCGATGTACGCGCTCGCCAAGCTGTTCGAGCTCGTGATCGGCTGGAGCTTCCACGCGAGCATCATGCTCTCGGCGGTGATCGTCCTCGTCTACATCTTCCTCGGCGGTCTCACGTCGGCGATCTACAACGAGGTGCTGCAGTTCTTCCTCATCGTGCTCGGTTTTCTGCCGCTGGTGTTGCTGGGCCTCAAGGACGTCGGTGGGTGGAGTGGCTTGACGGCCCGACTCGCCACGGTCGCGACGAACGCGGGCTTCGCGCCGGGGGCGTGGTCACACTCCTGGCGCTACATGGATGCGCCGAGTCACAATCCGATGGGGATCGAGTGGTTTGGCCTGGTGATGGGCCTGGGGTTCGCGCTGTCGTTCGGCTACTGGTGCACGGACTTCCTGGTCGTGCAGCGTGCGATGGCTGTCGGCTCGATGACGGCCGCGCGCCGGACGCCGCTCATCGCGGCGATTCCGAAGATGTTCATGCCGCTGCTCGTGATTCTGCCGGGCATGCTGGCGATCGGCCTGCACGCGTCGCGTGGGGGATTCCTGCCAATCGGCAGCGATGGCCAGCCGAACTACAACCTCGCTATCCCGATGATGCTCGCGCATTACATGCCGTCCGGCGTGCTCGGATTGGGACTCACCGCGCTGATGGCGTCCTTCATGTCAGGCATGGCCGGCAACGTGACGGCGTTCAACACGGTCTGGACGTACGACATCTATCAGTCCTACATCCGTCCCGGTCAATCCGACGGGCATTATCTGCGTGTCGGTCACGCGGCCACCGTGTTCGGCATCCTCGCCAGCGTGCTGGCGGCCTACGGCGCCACGCGCTTCAACAACATCCTCGACATGCTGCAACTCGTGTTCTCATTCGTGAACGGACCGCTGTTCGCGACGTTCCTGCTGGGGATGTTCTGGAAGCGGACGACCGGACACGGCGCGTTCTATGGCCTGCTGACGGGGACCGTGACCGCTGCGCTGCACTACGGACTCACCATATCCCGCGGCGCAGTGCCCGGGATCAAGGGCGGCTTCCTCGGCGCGGTGCTGCACACTTATCCGAGCGAGATGGCGCTGAATTTCTGGACCGCGCTGTTCGCCTGGACCGGCTGTTTCGTAGCGACGCTGGTGATTTCGTTGCTCACGACCCGCAACAAGACGGACGAGGAGTTGGTTGGCCTGGTGCACTCCCTGACGCCGCGCCTGAAGGAAGATTATTTGCCGTGGTACAAGCGACCCGTAATTCTGGCCGTACTCGTGTTGGTTGTTTCCACGATCCTCAACGTGATTTTCTGGTGATGCGATGAGACTGGATGTGCGGTTCCCGATCGGCGGGATGTTCACAATCGTTGGGGCGCTGCTCACATTGTACGGGCTCGCGTCAGATCAGGCGATTTACGAGCGATCGCTCGGAATCAATGTAAACCTCTGGTGGGGCCTCGTGCTCTTGGTGTTCGGAGCGGTGATGCTCGGCCTGGCCGTGAAATCGGTGAGGCGCCGAGCGAATGATTCCACCTAGAATTAAGAGGAAAAGATCGTAATCATCGGGCGCTCATGACGGCAATGGCCTGAAGCGCGTTTCCCGTCGAGTCGAAGAGCGCCAGAGACCCGCCGGCCCAGACGTACAACCCCGCTACTGGGATCGCCTCGGGATACCACCATACCACGCCCGCACCGCGTCCATTAGGTGTCCCCACGACCGCGGCCCGGACGTCGCCCATGAACATCGCCTGACCCGCGCGCGAGATTGGCCAAGTCATCGGAGCGGTGTTGGTCGCAAAGCCTTCCCACCCGCCTGTCCGCCATGGATATGCCGTCTCGACGACCATGATGTCCACGCCATATCTCGCGGCTGTGGCGGCGAGGTTCGCACGTAGGTCCCCCAGAGTGCCATGCCACCACGGATAGTAGCTCAGGCCAATCAGGTCGTAGGGCACGCCGTGTCGATTCATGTGATCGAAGAACCATCGCGTCCCGGCGGCATTCCCGCCGCCGGAGTAGTGGAGCATGATGCGGACGGAGTCGCCCGGCGCAAGCGTGGCCCGCACGCCGCGGATGCCGGCCTTGAGCAATCCCGTGAAGTGCTCCCATTCAAGCAGTGTATCTGTGCCCGCAACGCCGATCGCTCCCGTGGGCCACAGCATGCCGTGGTCGATCTCGTTCCCCACCTGGACGATATCGGGCAGCGCTCCCTCCTGTTTCAGCTGCGCGATAACGTCCGCCGTGTAGGTCTCGACCGCTCGTGCGAGCGAGTCGAACCCCAGCTTCGCCCAGGCCGCCGGCGTAGTCTGGCGGCCTGGATCGGCCCACGTGTCCGAGTAGTGGAAGTCGAGCAGAAGCTTTGCGCCGGCAGTCTTGACGCGCTTCGCCATATGCAAGGTGTAGGCGAGGTCGTTCACCTGAACCTCGGAGCCGTTCGGATGCACGAATATCCGCAGGCGAAATCCGTTGGCGCCGTGCGCGCGGAGGATCGCGATGGCATCACCCGGCTGGCTGCTGTCTCGGAACACGCCGCCCGCCTGCTCGATCCGCTCCAGCGCTGAGATGTCGCCGCCCACGAACAGTTGCGCCCTGCCAGTACTTTTGGGCGCGGACGGGCCACCCAGGCATGCGGCGAGCAAGGCGAGCGACGCTCTACTGACGTGTCGCGGCATCAATGGCAATCGCCGACCTGGCGGTAAGGGTGACGTGGATGGCGCCGCTAGGATCTATGAGCATGAGATTGCCGCTCAAGAGGTCACGATAGGTTCCAGCCGCCATTCCTGTAGGCACCGTGGTGTCGAGCGTGTTCGAACCGCCGTTGATGGCGACGAAGCCTTTGTCGCCGCGGGAAAACGCGATCGCGTTCGCGCCGTCGTCCCACCACTGATTGATGTCGGTCCCTGCGACCACATGACGAAAGCTCACCATCTTGAGGATCGACGGGTCGCGGTGCTCGCAGACCCACTGGCCGATCGTCGCCGTCTCGAGGCTCGACGCGCAGGTGACGTTGACCGTCCATCCGTTCATATCGGACGGTGGGCCCATCGAATTCCCTGCCGGACAGTCGAACGCGTAGCTCGACAGGATGGAGGGATAGCCGTATGGCTGGGCGAGCATCCAGACGTTGGCGATGCGAAAGACGTTACCGTCGCGATAGCTGATGCCGCAGTTGTGCTGCGTGTCATGGTTCTGAAGAAATACGACGGCCTTGTCGGACGGCATGAGACCCCACGCGGCCGCGGAGAATTGATTGCCGGGCGTGCCGTTGGGATTGAGCTGGGAGATGTGCTCGCCGTTCAGCTGCCGGAATTTGTTGCCGACGCCGACGAACGTGAACTCGGTGATGTCGGCCGCGCCCCCTGAGCTGTAACCCTCGCCAAAGTAATCGGGCGGTGATAGCGCCTCGCCGGCACCCCCCGCGACTTCCAGGAAAAAGTACGGTCGCGGTTTGCCTTCGCCGACAAGTGTGTTATTGACCAGGCTCAGGATGTCGTCGAGCTGGACCTGCTGAATGTGCTTCGCGGCGTCGATACGAAATCCCGCGACACCGACGCGCGCGAGCATGAGAAGATAGTCGGCGATCTTCTGGCGCACGGTGGCGAGCCCCGTATTCAAATCGGGCAGCGAGAACAGCTCGCAGTCCTGCACATTGGCCGCGTCCTGATAGTTGTTCACCGTACACGGCGGATGGAAATCGCTCGGCGCGTAGAGGCCCGGATAGTCGTACTTCGTGTAGGCGGTGCCGTTGCTGCCGACACCGGGGCTCGGGTAGTTGGTCATGTGATTGATCACGGCATCGACGATGATGTCGACGCCCGCCGTCTTGCAGCGATTGACCATGTCGGTGAATTCGGTCCCCGTCCCCGAGCGGCTCCGCGCGACGCTGTAGCTGACCGGCTGGTAGCGTTCGCTCCAGTCGTGGGCCGGGACGATGCTGTGCTCCTCGGGGGGCGAGACCTGCACCGCTTTGAATCCGGCGGGGCCGAGGACGGTCTCGCACTCGGTGGCGATATCGGTCCACTTCCACTCGAAGAGGTGCACGAACACGTCGCCCGCGGCCATGTACCCGCTCGGCCGGTACGTCGGGGCAAGCGAGGGACGCGGCGGTGGGGGATTGCCGCCGGGAGGCGACGGGAGCGAATTGCCGCACGCCGCAACCGCGAGAACGACGAACGCGGTTGCGGCGTGACGATGTCCTGCAAACATCTTGCGCTCCGAGCTTAGTAGCCCGGATTCTGCTTCAGCTTCGGGTTGGCGATGAGCTCGTTGCTCGGGATCGGATACAGATCCAAATACGAATTTGTTGCCGTCCCCGCCTGGACGCCGCCCTTCCACGCCCAGAGGTACGAGCCGCCGGTGAACTTCCCGAAGCGAATGAGATCGGTGCGACGGTGGCCTTCCCACAACAGCTCGCGGCCGCGTTCATCCAGGATGAAATCCAACGTCAGCTGCGGCGCCGTGATCCGTCCGGTCGTGTCGCCATAGGCGCGAACCCGAAGAGCATTCACATAATTCAGCGCCGTCAGTTGCGACCCGCCGCCGCCGCGCAGGAACGCCTCGGCGTAGATCAAGTACGCGTCACCGAGGCGGAGCATCGGGAAGTCGGTATCGACGTGCGTCGGGTTCGAGCCCGGCGCGCCACTCGAAGTCTTGTTCTGGAACTTGGGTGCGGCGATACCGTCGGTGAACGTGCCAACGCTGGCGATCGTATCCCGCTGCCCGCTGGTGTAAAAAGTCCCTGAACGCGTATCCCCGGCCGCGTAGCGATTAAAGGCCTCAGGTTTGAGACGCAGACCCCACCAGCAGCCGCTAATCCCGTATGTCGTGTCGCGCATACTGCCGCCGCAGGACGCATGCACGAGGAACGTCACGCCGCCCCACGTCTGCGTGTGTACGCCATCCTGGATAACGGGAAAGATGATCTCGGGCGACGTGTTGTTGTCGGCGAGGAACAAGTGCTTATAGCTCGGGTCGAGGCTGTATGGACCAGCGATCACCGCCTGCGCCGCGGTCGACGCCTCGGTGTAATGGGGCGTGCCCGTGTAAACACCGGCGTTCAGATACACATGCGCCAGGAGCATCTGCGCGGCCGGCGCGCTGGCTCGACCATAGTTGCCCGGCCCTGCGGGCGGCAGGTCCGGAAGAATCGCGTTCAGCTCGCTGACGATGAAGTCGTAGACGTTGGTGCGCGTGCTGGGCTGCGGCACCACGCCGACCAGGTCGGTTTCAGTGATCAGCGGTATGCTCCCGAACATGTCGATGCCGTGCCAATAGCTCAGCGCACGCAGGAACCGCGCTTCGGCGCGGTACTGCTTGATGTCTGCCCTCAGCGCCGCGCCGACGTTGCCGCGCGAGGCGAGCTTGGCATCGGTCGTCTGGCGCAGGAACTCATTCGCCATCCCGATCTGGAAGTAGATGCGATAGTACATCGCGCCGACGAAGCCGTTACTCACGGCCCACTGCTGGGTGTTCATCTCCGGCAGGCCGATGTCGCCCCAGCCAATGATCGCCTCGTCGGTCGGCAGCTCCTCATGCTCCCAAAACAGCCGCAGGTACTGCGAGAATCCTTCGTCGATGCCCTGAATGTCGGCGTTGCCGGCCGGGCCTTGCTGCCCGCTGACGGCGAGTCCCGCATACACGCGTGCGATGAACGCCTGATATGCGCCGGGATCGCTGAAGACATTGGCGTCGGTCGCGGTGCTCTTTGGCTCCAGCGTCAGGTTCGTGCACGCGGCGACGGTGCAAGCCAGGAGAGCGGCGGCGACGGACAACGCCTGGTGAATTCGGTGGTTCATGGTTCGGTCCCTTCTCCAGTAGTCAGTGTGCGTAGCCGCTAGAACTTGACGCTCAGCCCGCCCGTGAACGTGCGGGAGCGCGGATAAATGTTGTTGTCCAACCCGTTCAGGCCGGCGGTCGGATCGACGCCGCTGTAGCCGGTGATGGTGAAGACGTTCTGCACCGTCCCGGCGATGCGCATCGGTTGGCCGCGATACATGAACGAGTAACCGGCCGTGATGTTGTCCAGACGCAGGAAGGAGGCGTCCTCAACATAGTAGTCCGAGAGGTACTGAGGCGTCGTGAAACCCGTCTTCAATACCGACGCGTGTAGGTTATACGGCGACGCGCGCGTCACTTCGGAGTAGGTCCCGAGGTTCGATGCGACGTTGTTATAGACCCAGTTGCCGAGGTAGGCCCGCAGGGTGAAGCTGACGTCGAAGTTCCGGTAGGTCAGGTACGAGGAGTGACCGAGGATCCACTTCGGCGCGGGGTCGTGGAAGGGCCGGCGGTCGTCCTGATTGATGACCCCATCCGGCCGATAGAGGCGACCAGGCCCGCCGCACGTGGGGCTGGCGGGGCACGCGACGGTGTCTTTCACAGTCGGCTGGTCGACGTACGCTCCCTGGATCGGTTTCCCGGCCGAGTCGTACTTCTGCTGGAGTACGTAGAACGAATTGATCGGTTGGCCGGGCTGCAGCACCTGAATGAACGTGCCCACACCACCCGCAACGAGTCCGGTGAGCACTCGCGTCACACCCTGCGACGCGTAGATCTGCAGCATTTCATTCTTGTTGTGCGCGGCGGTAAAGGCAGCGTTCCAGCTCAGGCCGCTGGTCTTCCGTTGATCCAGTACATCGGCGTTCAGGCTGAGCTCGATGCCACGATTGCGCATCTTGCCGATGTTCTCTTGGTTGAAATTCGACAGGCCGCAGCCGGCGCAGACAGGTACCGTGAAAATCAATCCGGCTGTTTGCTTGTTATACCAATCGATTGTACCGGTCACACGCTGGCCGCCAAAGCCGTAGTCGAGGCCGACGTCAAACGCGTTCGTCGCTTCCCATTGAATGAACGGATTGTAGGCGCCGGGGCGGACCGTGGTGACGAAGGTGTTGCCGAACTGCATTTGCGTCTGTGCGTCGCCCAGCACGTATTTCGCAAACTGCTCGTAATTCCCGAACGACTGGTTGCCGGTCTTGCCGTAGCCCACACGCAGCTTCAGATCGGACAGGGCGTGGAGACCCTGCATGAACGATTCCTGCGAAAGGCGCCAGCCCAGCGAAAACGCGGGGAACATGCCCCACTGATTGGCCGGTCCAAAGCGCGAGGAGCCGTCGCGGCGGACGCTTACCGACGCGAGGTAGCGATCGTTGAGGTTGTAATTCGCGCGCCCGAAGAAGGAGATGAGCCGGTTCTCTTGGACATCCTGGAAATTCTGCACGATCCGCGCGGTGGTGATGCCATTGGGGCCGAGGATGTCGGTCGTCAGACCCGATGCGAAAAACGCGGGATACTCGGCGTGCGATTGCGCAAAGGAATAACCGCCGGTGATATCGATCGTGCCGGGCAGCGCATGGATCGGCGCCAGATAACTCAGGTATGTCTCGAGCGTCGTATTCGACTGCGTGAAGTCCGAACGGTAGTCTGTGCCACCGGTGCCGGTCTTCTGTTGGCTGTGCAGCATGCTCGGGTTGAACGTCTGCCGCGTCGCCTGAGCGATGTCATAACCAAGATTGATGTTCGCCTTCAGGCCGTCGACATAGGGCAACTGGTAGCTGGCCTGGAGATTCCCAATGCTGCGGTAGGTGCGGCCCTGGTCTTTGGCCATCGCAAGAATCGCAACCGGATTATCGGCCGATGTCAGGGTGTTTCCGGGCCAATCGTAGTAGCCCGTGCTCGCTGACGAGTCGAAGACTGGCTGCGTCGGACCCATCTGCGCGGCATTGGAGAGCACGCCGCCGGGGGTGAACTGATCGTCGGCACGCGAACCGCGCAGGCTCGTGCGGATGTCGAGCTTATTGTCGAACAGCAGCTGATTGAAATTCAGCCCCAGCGACAGACGCTCGGTCGTCGTCCCGCGAATCACGCCGTTCTGATTCAGATAACCCGCCGAGATGCGCCAATCCTGCGTCTCACCCCTGCCCGAGACCGCGACGTTGTGCTCCTGCCCGTACGCCGTCTGGTCGACGAGGTTGAACCAGTTCGTGCTGGCGGCGCCGAGCTGGCTGATCTGTGACGGGGTCGCGTACGTCTGGACGGCTGTGCGGAATTGCGCCGCGTTCAACATGTCGGGAAGCCGAGTCACCTGTGACGCGGACGTGCTACCGTTGTACTCGAACTGCGGACCCGTATGGCCGCGCTTCGTCTGAATGAGAACGACACCGTTCGCCGCGTTCGCGCCGTAAATCGCCGCCGCCGACGCGTCGCGGAGTACCGTTATGGTTTCAATGTCGTTCGGATTGATGAAGTTCAGTGGGTTGCGACCCGCGGAGAGTCCGCCTCCCGGTCCACTCGCGATTCCCAGCGGCACTCCGTCGATCACGTAGAGCGGTTCGCTGCTCGCATCGAGTGAGGTGGCGCCGCGGATGCGGATCGACATTCCCCCGCCCGGCTCGTTGTTGTCCACAACTTGCACGCCGGGGATCTTGCTCTGAATGAGCTGCTCGGGACTGATCAGGCGACCACGGTTGAACGCCGCCGAATCCATTTGCGTCACGGCTCCGGTGATGTTGCCGGCGCGCTGCTCTCCGTAGCCGACCACGACGACCTCGGACAAGCCAATCGCCTGAGGTGCCATCGTAAAATCGACGTCGACTATCTGTCCTTCAGTCACAGTCACATCGCGCGAGACGGGAGCGTACCCGATAATTCGCGTTCGCACGGCATGCGCGCCGGAGGGGACGCCGGCGATCACGAAGCGACCGTCCGGCTGCGTCAGCGTGCTGCGGCCGTCGACCGTGATGGTCACGCCGGAAATTGGTTGTCTTGTAGTGGAGTCGGTGATGCGTCCGCGAATGGTGCTGGTGGGTGTTTGTTGCGCATGCAACGGTGCGATCAATAGCGGCAACATCGCCAGGAGCGCACTGGCAAAATGAGTTGAACGCCTCATGTGCATCCTCTCGGGCTTAAGCCTTACGGTGAGGGGTGAACGCCGTCCAAAAGGCACGCCGGGACAGGGGGTGTCAAGAACCCGGCGACGAATAGATTATCGGCATGCGTTACGACGATTTTCGCAAACGACTCACGGCCGCCGTCCTCGACACGCCCGGTGAAACGCCGGCGTCGCTGCGTCGTGCCGCTATGCAACGCGGTATACTTCCCGCGCCGCTGGCGTCCTACGTCGACAAGGTTGCGCGCCACGCGTACGCAGTGACCGACACGGACGTCGCCGGATTACAGCGCGCCGGTCATTCCGGCGACGCGCTGTTCGAGATCACCGTCGCTGCCGCACTCGGCGCCGCACTGTATCGACTGGATAAAGGAATGGCTGCGTTGCGCGGCGAGGAGCCGGACTGATGCGCCTGCGCGCCGTCGAGCACCGCCACCGCTTCCCCGAGAAGCTGAAGCTCCTGCTCATCCGCCTGGTGAGCGGCCGGCGCGTTCCAGACGTCGTCAAGACGATCCTGCACCGGCCGGAATTGTGGGGCCGGCCGATGTGCGACTGGACGCAGGCCGTCATGCGTGGGCCGTCGCAATGGAGCGTTGGCGAACGGGAGCTGTTCGCGGCGTTCACCTCGCGACTCAATCAATGCGTCTTCTGAACGGGCGCGCACGGCGCGGTCGCGTCGCTGGCCCTGAAGGACGACAAGGTGGTCGAGGCGGTGCTGCAGGATTGGCGCACCGCGCCCGTCGACGCCAAGTTGCGGGCCGCCCTCGGCTTCCTCGAGAAGCTGACGTTGCAGCCCGATGACGTGCGCCCAGCAGACGTCGGCCAGCTGCGCGCGGCCGGGATATCAGATGAAGGGATAGAGGACGCGATTCAGGTCTGCACGCTGTTCAATGTGTACGACCGGCTCGCCGATGCGATGGGATGGCACTTGCCTGACCAGGCCGGCTATGCCGCCTCCGGCCACAACCTGATGAAGCGTGGCTATCTCATCTAGTGTCTAGAATCACAGGCTGAAGCGCACCCTTCAGGGTGGGAATAACGCCGCGGCCGGATTACCTGTAATCGATCGTTGTTGCGCGCTACGAGAATTAGCGTCTCGCCAGTCGCTCGCTTGAGCAGGGCCATGTGCCGCGCCTGCCCGTCGATCTCGAGACCGCTGCGGTCCATGTCCACCGCCGCGAAGTTGCCGTTGCCATCGCCATGCAATAGCAGGCCATAGCTCGCGTCGTAGCGGCCTTCGACGGGTGCGACACCGTACAGGTTGCCCGCCACGATCAGATCCGGATGCCCATCGCCGTCGAAATCGGCGACCGCCGACGCGTAGATCGGCGCGAACTGCGCTTCCGTTGGGAGAGACCGCAATTCGAAGTGTCCCCCCCCACGGTTCAGCGCCACGGCGCTGGCGAACGTGTGCGACTCGAGCCGCAACGCCTTCTTCAGCTCCGCGGCGCTGAAAATGTCTTCGACTCGGGCTCCGCCGAACGACGCGTAGGTGGGATAGCGGCTGCGCAGCTGTGGCAGCAATTCCAGCAGCTCATCGCGTCCGGCGAGCGGATAGCTGACACCGTGTTTGTACGAGGTCAGAATCTGCTCGAGGGCGCCGTTCTGGAAAAAGTCCCCGACGTAGAGATGCGCGGGTTCGTCCGCCGACGCGCGAAGGCCCGAGTTGAGGCCGAGGTTGCCGAGGACGAGGTCGGGCCGGCCGTCACCGTTCAGGTCGGCGACTTGAATGGTGTTCCACCAGCCCTCGGTGCCCGCAAGCCCTACGTCGGAAGTCCGGTCCACGAAGTGGCCGTTTTCCTGATGAAAGACACGGATCGGCATCCACTCGCCTACGACGATCAAGTCGAGCTTGCCGTCGTGATCGTAGTCCACCCAGGCGGCTGACGTGACCATGCCCACGTTCACGAGTCCGGGAGCGAGCTCGCGGGTGACGTCGCGGAAATGCCCAGTGCCGTCGTTCTCGAGCAGATAGCTGCGAGGAGGAAGGCCGTAGCCGCGGGCCAACGCGCGCCTGCCGACGAACAGATCGACGTGGCCATCGCCGTTGAAGTCGCCCGGCACGACGCAGGAGCCGCTTTCCGCGAACCGGGGCAGGGCGCCAGGATCGCGGTGGAAATTGCCTTTTCCGTCGTTCCGATAGAGCCGGTCCTGTAACGCGTCGTCTTCGCCCCAAAACTCGTTGCCGCCACTCACAACATAGAGATCGGGATGGCCGTCGCCGTCCGCGTCGAAAAACACCGCATCGACGTCTTCGGCGAGACTATCCGCCGCGATCGCCGGCTGCTTGCTCGCCCGGAACGTGCCGTCTCGATTCTGAATGAGGAGACGTCCCGCCTGCCATTTGGCGCCGCCGGCGTAGATGTCATCGAGGCCGTCGCCGTTCACGTCACCCACGGCCAGCGCTGGCCCCTCGGTCGAGAGGAGATGGGGGATCAGCGGTTGCCGGTGGTAGTCGTAGAACGCGTCCTCGTGGTGCCTGAAATCGAGCGCGACGCGATCGGTCATGTCCGCGAAGAGCGGCGGCGTCAGCGGCTCGCGCGGATAGTGATATCGACCCTTTGCATCATTCTGCGACAACGTCAGCGTCCGGTCGGCCGGCACATTCGTGAGGACTTGATAGCGCCGGTCGGGCCAGATCACGGTGAGCGAGTCAATCTCCGTCGAGCGACCGAGCCCGAAGTGCAGGCGTGTATCAACTGAGGATTCGAATCCGCGTGTGGGGAATTGCTCCAGCATCTGCACTTTGCCGCCGCTGCCGCCTTTGCCGCCTTCTTTGATTATGACCTTGGCACCGATGCCCGCCGTATTCTTTCCCGCGCCGCGCAGCACCACCTGCAGATAGTGATTGCCGTTGAGCGAGCGGGCCCGGTTCCGATAGATCGCGGCGGGCGCGTCGATCTTGTTCACGACGAGATCCAGGGCGCCGCTGTTATTCAAGTCGACATACGCTGCGCCGTTCGAAAATCCTTGCTGTCCCAGGCCCCACGCGTCCGCCATGTTCGTGAAGGTCAGGTTGCCGTTGTTGCGGAAGGCGTAGTTGGCGATGGGGACGTGCGGCATCTTCCTGATCAATGCCTGACTCACCGCACCCATGTCCTTGGCGAGGGCCGCTTGCATTGCCGGCGTGCCAACATAGGCGAGGTAGTCGAGGTCATTGGGGCGACGATAGATCCCGGTGGTGACGAAGAGGTCTTTGTAGCCGTCGTTGTCGAGATCGGCGAAGAGCGGCGCCCAGCTCCAGTCGGTTGCGTACACGCCCGCCAGGTAGCCGATCTCGCTGAAACGGTTGCGGCCCCGATTCAATTGGAGCGTATTGCGGGCGTACTGCGGATGGTAGCCGGCCTCCAGCTTCAGGTTGTAGATGTCCCAGCTTTCGGAGTTCTCGGACGTCTTGAGGATTCTCTCCTGGTCGGGAAGCATGTCGGCGACGATCACGTCGGGCCGGCCGTCGTTGTTGAAATCGGCGGCGTCGACGCCCATCGAGGCGTGGCTCGTGTGCCCAATGGATGTGGCAATCGACTCGGTGAACGTGCCGTCGCAGTTGTTATGGTAGAGAAAGTCGTCTTCCTGGAAGTCATTCGCGACGTAGAGATCCGGACAACCGTCGCCGTCCAGGTCACTCGCCACCACGCCCAGACCGTATCCCTCGACGCCGCCGTAGATGTGGGCCTTCTCAGTCACGTCGACGAAGTGCCCGCCGTCGTTCCGATACAACCGATCCCCCGCCCGCGGGTGACGCGGCACGCGCTGCGGATGCATGCTGCGCGCCCGCTCGGCGTGCACGGAGTGATTCAGCATGTACATGTCCAGATCGCCGTCGCCGTCGTAGTCGAAGAACAGCGCCTGGGTGCCATAGCCGACGTGGTCGAGGCCGTAGTCCTTCGTCCGGTCCGTGAAGGTGCCGTCGCCATTATTAATGAATAGCACGTTGCGCCCGTGCATCGTGAGGTAATCGACGCCGGAGACGTAGATGTCGACGTAGCCGTCGCCGTTCACGTCGGCCATCGTCACGCCGGTCTTCCAACCCTCGGAATCGGCCACGCCGGCGCGGGCGGTGACATCCTCGAAGTGGTAATTGCCTCTGTTCAGGTAGAGCCGGTTGGACCCGAGGTTCGACGTGAAGTAGAGGTCGGGCAGGCCGTCGTTATTGACGTCGCCGACGGCGACGCCGCCGCCGTCGTAGTAGTACAAGTAGTTGAGGATGTTGAAGGCGGTGTCATCCGGAAGGCGATTCACGAACGTCACGCCGGTGGATTCGGGCGGCAGGGACTCGAAGAGCGTCGGGCTCGCCGGCGGAGCGGGCGCTCTCTGGCAGCCGGCGAGCAGAACCACGAACGCGCTATGTCGCCATTTCACCGTTTCGTGACGGGGCGGATGCGGATTGCCTGGCCTCCGCCCGGCGCCAGCGCGAGCCGCAGATGTGACGCGCGGGTGACCGTGCGATGCGCGATCGTCACCGGCAGCGGGTTCGTCTCCCAGTTCGCGCCCGGTCCGTCCGCGTAGATATCGGCCACATAACTCGTACCGGGATCGAGGAACGTGAGCGGGACGTCGAACGTGCGGGCCTCTTCGTCCGTGATCGCCCCGAGGAACCACTGCCGGCTGTTTCGCTGCCGCCGCGCGACGACGACGTAATCGCCGATCTTCCCGTCGATCACGCGCGTCGTGTCCCAATCCACCGCGACATCGCGAATGAACTGAAACGCCGGCTGATTTTCGTAGTTCTCCGGCAAGTCCGCCGCCATCTGGAGCGGCGAGTAGATCACGACGTAGAGCGCGAGCTGTTTGGCGAGCGTCGTGCGTGGATGCGGCTCCTCTACCCGCCGCGGCTGACCGGTGGGACGCTTGATCATGATGTCGAAGATGCCCGGCGTGAAATCCATCGGACCGTCGAGCAGCCGGGTGAAGAACAAGATCGTCTCATGCTCGGGCGGATTGCCGCCCTCGCCGCCCCAGGCGTTGTACTCCTGCCCGCGCGCGCCCTCGCGCGACATCATGTTCGGATACGTGCGCCGTTCGCCCGTATCCTGAATCGGCTCGTGGACGTCCAGCATGATGTGGTATTGCGCCGCCGTTTCGACGACGTGGCGGTAATGGTTCACCATGAACTGGCTCCAGTGCGAATGGCCTTCGCTCGTCTTGTCGGTTACGTAACCCGATTTGATCGCGTCGAGCCCGAGCGAGTGGTACAGCGAGAACGCACTGTCGATCTGCCGCTCGTAATTCTGAATCCCGCCCGACGTCTCGTTGTGGACGATCAACTTCACACCCTTGGAGTGGGCGTAGCGGGCCAGCTCGGGCAGGTCGTAATCGGGATAGGTCTGCGTGAACGAGAATGCGTTGCGATTCTGGATCCAGTCGCCGTCCCAGCCCACGTTCCATCCCTCGACCAGCACGCCCCCGATCCCGTTCGCCGCGGCAAAATCGATGTAACGCTTCGTATTCGCAGTGGTCGCCCCATGTTTTGGTCCCGAGCTCCATGTCATGGTGCCGATGTGCATCCCCCACCAGATGCCGATGAACTTCATCGGCTTGATCCAGTCGGTGTTCGGGATGACGCTGGGCGGATTGAGGTTCAGGCCGATGACGGACGGCGAGAGCTCGGTGACTTTGTCGGCAATCTGAATCGTGCGCCACGGCGTCACGAAGGGCGTATGGCCGCGGACCTTCACACCGTCGGCGTAGGGCGCGAGGTCGGCGTGCAGCGTGCGGCCGTCCATGCGCGGTCCGCGCAGATTCATCTTCGCATAGTCGACGAGGTTCGCCTCGTGAATGACCACGAACGTCTTGCCGTCCCGGACTTCCATGGTCAGCGGCGTTTGCACGCTGTCGAGCGTGCTCATGGGCGCCGCGGAGAATAGCTGCTCGGAGCGATCCAGCCGCGACCGGTTGGACGGGATCGACCACGCGCGTGCGTTGTCCGCCATGGTGAACTCGGTCAGCTCGTCCATCATCTCGAATTCGCCGAGTGCCGGTTGGGCCGGGAACTCATAGCGGAACGCCACGCCGTCGTTGAAGGCCCGGACCGCGAGGGTGAACTTGCGACTGGCCGCGCCGGTTTCCTCGACGTTCAGCCTCAGCTCGTTATGGTGATCGCGGATGCGCGAGACTTCGCCCCACGGCTGCGTCCACGTCGTGTCGTAGCTGCTGCGTGAGGAGTCGACGATCCGCAGGCTGTCCCGCACCGGCCGCGACCCGCGAAACTCGAAGCCGAGCATCGACGGCAACAGGAGCGGATGGGCGTCGCGTTGCACGGAGTAGTAGAGTCTGCCGTCGTGGATTTCCACGGTGACGGCGTTGCGGCCATCGGGCGATGTGACGCGGACCTGGGCGACCGTCGTTGTCGTCGCGTACAAGGCGAGCAGTACCAACAGCCGCAAAATCTTCATGATTGACTCCGATTGACGATGGTGTGACGTGCACCTGGAGTAATCGCCTGTATATTGAGCGTGAAACCGTTCATTTTCCGGAGGCCGCTATGAGGCTGAACGCATACATCGCCTTCGCTGCACTCGGCGCGCTCATCGGCTGCGCCCAGCACAACCGTACGGCGACCACAGCCCCGGCTCCATCGTCGGCCTCCACCATCACCGCCGACGACATCGATCATGCGCCCGGTCTATCGCTCGAGGAGTTGCTGGTGACGCGAGTCCCGGGTCTGTCGCTCACGCGCGCCCCCGACGGACACCTCGTGATTCATATCCGCGGCACGTCCACCCTGTCTGGCGAGGCAGAGCCGCTGTTCGTCGTGAACGGTCTCCCCCTCACCACGCCCATCGGCGGGAATTTGTCGTCCATCAATCCGCGTGATATCGAATCCATTACGGTGTTGCGCGATGCCGCCAGCACCGCGGTCTACGGCGTCCGCGGCGCCAACGGCGTCATCGTGATCAAAACGAAACAATCGTAGGTCTCCAAGAAACAGTAGGGGCGCAGCAGGCTGCGCCCCTACACACCCTACTCATTCCCTTCCGCCCCGCTAGTAGCCGGGGTTCTGCGCGAGCTTCGGGTTCGCGTCCCGCTGTGTCTGCGGGATCGGCATCAGCGTGAGGTGGTCCGTCCCGGCGGCCTTGAATTGCCAGGCCGCAGTGTACTGGCCAAAGCGGATGAGATCCTGACGCCGCTTCGCCTCGAACGCGAGCTCGAACAGGCGTTCGCGAAGGATCGTGTTCCGATTCACGACGGTCAGTGTATCGGTGCCGAACGAACGCGCGCGCACCGCCCTCACCAGCGCGAGCGGACCCACCGCGCCAGGCGGCGTGGCTGTCGCGCCTTCGACCTCCGCCTCGGCTTTGATCAGGAACATCTCCGCCAGCCGGAAGTAGGCGAAATCGTTGCCGTTATTCTGGGAAACGTGTTTCGGATCGTAGGGCCACTTGTAGATGCGGACACCCTCGGCCTCTGTCGCTGCCGTCACATCGGCGATCGAGGGCGTGAACACGAGCCGCGGAGCACCCTTAGCGCAGCCCGGTCGAATACAGACGGTATCGCCAGTCTCGATATTGAACTGCGGGCCGACGAGGAAAATCTTGGTTCGCCGGTCATTCGCCGTATCGAAAGCGGTGTAGGTCTGTGCGAGGGTTGCGAACCCATTCCAGGGCGTCGCCGAGAACTGGTTATAGTGGAGCGTCGTCTGCAGGAACGGAAATCCCAGGCCATCCTGGGCGATGAACTTGACGACGAAGATGTTCTCGGGCGAAAGATTGTTGTCCGCGCGGAAGTTTTTCACGAATGTATCGGCGAGCTGATAGACCGCGGAACCTATGATGCTGTCTACGCGAGCAACCGCTGCATTGCAGGCGGTCAACCCCCCCGCAACGGTTATCCCCGCGCACGAGTTGTACGTCGTGCCGCTAAAGCCGCCGCCGTCCTTCGTGAATACGCCGGCGTTGATGTACATGCTCGCCAGGATGGCATCGGCGGCGCCCTTGGTGAAGCGCCCGTTGTTGGATGCGTCCCGCGTCTTGGGCAGGTCTGTCCGGGCCGCGAGGAGCTCCGACTCGATGAACTTGAAAACCGAGTCTCGCGAGTCACGCGCCCGCGGCTGGACGGCGGTCGTGGTGACGACCGGAACGCCGCCAAACAAATCCAGCAACTGGTAATAGTAGAACGCCCGCAGCGCCCGCAGCTCCGCGATAATTCCTGCTTGCTTCGCGGAGTCCATCACCGTCCGGCTCTGCAATGCCGAGAGCACCACGTTGGCGTTGGCGATGCCGGTGAAGTCGTTCACCCAGGCCGAATTGATGTCCTGGAGACCCGAAGGGCTGGTCGCGGTCCAGGTCTGCCGGTGCATCTCGAGCCAGCGGCCGTTGTCATACCAGTCCTGGCCGCGGGTCGGCACGACCATCTCGTCGGTGCTGATTTCGCTGAGGACGTAGTACGCGCAGCAGTACCCGGGGAATGCACCGCGGAGCTGCGAGTAGACTCCGGAGAGGCCGGCCAGCGCTTCCGCCTCGTTGTTGAAGAATGTCCCCGGGGTGATGCTGCTCTGGGGCACCTCATCGAGCTTCGTGCATGCTTGCACGAACCCCAATAGCAGCACGCCAACCCACGCTCCCCTGATCGATATCGTCGACACGATTCGCTTCATAGGACTCGAGCTCCTAGAACATGAGACGGAGGCCACCGGTCACCGTACGGGGCCGCGGATAGCTGAGATAATCGATCCCACGCGAGGCCAAGCCGGAGCTTGCATAGACTTCCGGATCGAGCCCCGAATAGCCGGTCAGCAGCAACAGGTTGTCCGCCGACACGTACAGCCGGGCACTCTGCACCGAGCGGATCATCGGCAGGTCGAGCGCGTATTCCAGCGTGATGTTTTGCAGCCGCACGAACGAACCGCTCTCGACCCAACGGGACGAGTAGATGGCCGGCTCGTGGAGACCCGTGCCGTCGGTCAAGGCGGGCCTGAGGAAGTTTTTGCCCTGCAGCGCATTGCCCTTGGTGGAATAGACCAGTGCGGTGTTGTTGAAGACGTCCTGTCCCACGACCGCGCGAACCAAGAAGCTCAGGTCGAACTTCCGCCAGGTGATCTGATTATGGAAACCGACCGTGAAGTCCGGGTTGGCGTTGCCGATCACGCGGTAATCGGCTGCGTCCGGGCCCAATCCGTTGGTCGTCCTGCCGTTCGTGCATCCCGCGGTCGCCGCGGTGCACGCGAAAATCTGTTTCCCCTGAGCATTCACGCCGAGAAAGAGCGGGCCGTAGAACGTGCCGAGCGGAAGGTCCTTTTTGATGAGTTGCGAGACCTGGCCGGACTGACCCTGACCGCTCACACCACCCGAGGTCAGGCCCGACGTGTAGGGCCCGAGATCGATGACCTTGTTGCGATCGGTCGCGAACGTGAGCCCGGCCCGCCATGTCATACCTGGCCGGGTGATCGCCAGCGCGTCGAGTGACAACTCGATGCCGCGATTCCGCAGTCTGCCGACGTTCTGGAGCTCTGTTTCCGCGACTGCGGGCTGCGGTACCGTAACGGACAACAAGAGGTCGGAGGTGTTCTTGACGTAGAATTCGGCGCTTCCGGTGAGCCGGTTGCTCATGAGACCGAAGTCCACGCCCACGTCGTACTGCGCCGTCCGCTCCCACTTGAGGTTGGGATTGGGATTCTGCGTCGCGGCGACCCCGTTCTGCGGTTGATCACCCCAGGGATACGAATTCCCCGAGCCGGCTCCGAGGAGCAGCAGCGACGAGTACGCTGCGATCCCTGGATTACCCTGGACGCCCCACCCGGCGCGAACGCGCAGGTCCGAGAAGGGCGAGCTCTTCATGAAGTCTTCTTCGCTGAGGTGCCAGGACGCGGAGAGGCCAGGGAACGAGGACCACTTGTGCCCGACGGCGAATTTGGACGAACCGTCGTACCGCAGCGCGCCCGTGACGAAATACCGGTTCTTGTAGCCATAGTTGGCCCGTGACAGGAACGAGACCAGGAGGCTCTGCTCGGCGTTGGAAAAAACCGAGCGCGACGTTGCGGCAGCGAGGTTGTCGAAGGTGAACGCATCGGTGAAGAAACCGGAGGCCTGTGCCGTGAACGAGCTGCTCTTGAACTTGTTGTACTCGTACCCACCCACGATGTCGAAGCTGTTGTCCCCACTCTCGCGCCGGTAGGTGAGAAGGGTCTGGAGCGTGCGGGTGGCGTTGTCGAGGTCAACCTGGCGCGCCACACCGCCTCCCAGTGCGTTACCGATGGGGTTTGCTTTTGGATAGTAGGTCTGGCGTCCTCCACTCGAGTGATCCAGTCCGACGGTGACCTGACCGGTGAGGCCCGCCGCCAGATCCAGCTCGGCCGTCGCGTTGCCGAGTGTGCGGGTCGTTTGGCCGAGGTCGATCAGTTGGTTGGCTAGTGCCACGGGATTCCGAACTGAGCTGCCCCCGCCCTCGTAGTAGTGCGTCCCACTCGCGTCCTTGACCGTGATCGGCTGGGTGGGATCGAAGATGGCGACGTTCTGGAACACACCACCCTCAAACCCGCCGGTATTGTCATAGGTCAGATACTGGTTATTGACGCGCGACGTCGTGACGTTCAGGCCCAGCCGCAGCCGGTTGTTCAACGCGTGATGGTTGGCGGCGAGCCGCCCTTGAATCCGCTCGAGTCCGCTCGAAATCGCGACGCCCTGCTGCTTCATGTAGTTCAATGAAGCCCGATAGCGGGTATCTTCATTGCCGCCCGCGAACGAAATGTTGTGGTTATGTGTGACGGAGGTGCGGGTGACCGCGTCCTCCCAGTTCGTATTCGCGGGCCCGAGTGCAAACGGCTTGATGCCACCGAACGCACCGGACGAATCGCTGAAGCCGGTTGCGCATGCCGGTCGGGCAACACATGCGGTCGAATCCGCGCGCCACGAAGTAAACTGGCCTGTCACGTAGTTTCTGTAGTCAGCGCCGTTGAGCACGTCGAGCTTCTTTGCGGGCGACGCCGCGGCGACGTAGCTGTCGTACTCGATGGTCGGCCCGCCGACGCTGTTGCCCTTCTTCGTCTCGACCAGAATCACACCGTTCGCGGCGCGACTCCCGTAAATCGCGGTTGCCGAGGCGTCTTTCAGGATCGTGATTGAGGCGATGTCGGAGGGATTCAGCAGATTCAGGGGATTGCGGGGCAACGCTGGAGTCCCGACGATGCCGGTCATGCCGTCCGGCTCCGTCGACACGTTATTGATCGGCACGCCGTCGATCACGTAGAGCGGATCATTGGTATTGCTGATGGAGCTGCCGCCGCGGATAAGGATTTGAGCGCTGGCGCCGGGCTCGCCGTTGTTCTGTGTGATGTCGACGCCCGCCGCCCGCCCCGAGAGCATCTGCGTCACGTTGGTAGTCACGCCGACGTTGGCCTGCGACGCGTTGACGGATGAGACCGAGCCGGTGATGGCCTCGCGCCGCTGACTGCCGTAGCCCGTCACCACGATCGGCTCGAGCAATGAGGCTTGCGGTGCGAGTCCGAATTGCGCTTCGGCCGTGCCCCCTGCCGTCACCGTGACCGTCTGCTGTTGGGGCGCGTACCCGATGAGTGTGACGCGAACGACGGCGCTCCCCGCCGGAACATCAGCGAGCGAGTAGTTGCCGTCTGGCCCACTCTGCGTTACGCGCTGCTTGCCCACGATACTGATCGTGGCAGCGGGCAACCCTTGCTTGGTGACGCTATCGGTCACCTGACCGTGGACGGTGCCGGCTCCTCCGCCTTGCGCGGAGAGCGGCCGTGACACGAGGCAGAGCGACGCGAGGGCGGGAATGACGTAGCGGACTAGGCGCATCGAAAACCTCCGCAGGCAAGTACTCGGCCAACAAAACGGATTGTCCGATCCGAAATGCTGCCCGGGCTGGGCCTTGTCAAGGGTGTCCAGGGGGCGGAGTATCTAGGCCCATGCTTTTGCTTGTCCTCCTCGCGCTTCAAAGTGAATCCGCCCCACCCCCCCGGGAAGCCGTGCCCGTTCTGCAGTTTCCTGAATCGGGCCTGGACGACTCCGCGGCGTACGAAGGCTATCAGGCCCGACTGTACCGCGATTCCCGCGGCAATACGGTCGAGATCTACATCGATGGCAAGACCGGACGGATTGTGAACCTCTGGGCCGATGCGTTGAACGAGAGCATCGGGTTTACCGTGCGCGGGGCGGTCGCATTCAGTGCGGAGAAAGCCACGGTTGGGGCAAGGGGCCGTCGGCGCTGGCTGCTGTACTCCCTCACCGTGCCGGGTGGCCGGTCAACCCGCGTCGGGCAATTCCTGCTCGGCTCGATGCGGATCGAGCGCGACTTCGGTTACGCGGGCCGCGTCCACGATTCGCTCGATGCTCCGCCGTTCGTACCGCCGGAATTCACGGCGCTCGCGGATCGGCTCGACAACGGTTATCGCGCACGCCTGACCCCAAGAATCTCGCTGACCCCGGCGTCATGGCGCGTGAGCGTGAGCGAGCCAAGTCTCGACGGCAGGAACCATCTGTGGCTCACGCTCAGCAGCGATGCGCGCCGCTCGCGCGCCACGGTCGCGCGCGGCGTCGTCACGATTCGACCGCGCGCCGCGGGAGGAGGGCCCATTGAGGTCAGCGTCGAGATCATGACCGATGGGGCGCCGCTCACGCCGCTCAGGCGCGATCAGATTTTCAACCAGTCATTCCTCGACTTCGCCGCGCGAACCCAGAGTCGGCGGCTCGAGCGCGAAGTGCGAGGCTTCGAGCTGCTCAGCTCGCACCAGAAGTTGATGGCCGGTTTGCCGACCTACGCGACCTACTTCGGACGTGACATGCTGATGACGGCGCTGCTCATGGAGCCGGTGTGGTCCGACACCATGGCGGAGTTCGTGATCGGCGCCGCGCTTGCGAAGCTCGGACCGGCCGGCGACGTGAGTCACGAAGAAGCGCTCGGCGGGCAGGCCATTCGCGAGAACGCCGCCGAGTTTCTCAAGACCGGCGACCCGACGCTCCTGCGCAATCTCCAGGCGACGCGCGAGAACTACTGGATGGTCGATGACGATTTTCAGCTCCCCGTCGTCGCCGGACATTATTTCGCGGACCGCTCGGTGCCGGACGCGCGCAAGCGCAGCTTCGTCACGCGCTGGGGAGACGCGTTGCGCAAGAACCTCGGCTTCGTCTGGCGGCAGGCCGCCCCATACGCCAACGACCCGGTCGCGACGAATCTCGTAAGCTTCAAACGCGACGCGGACGGGTGGTGGCATCCGGGCAGCTGGCGCGACAGCCGCGTGGGCTACGCGGGCGGCCGGTTTGCCTTCGACGTCAACGTCGTGTGGGTTCCGGCGGCGCTGCGGGCGATCGGCACGATCGACAGCACGTTGCGCGCGTTGGGCGGGCCCGGTGTCGACGATGCGGCGCGCATCGCGCAGGCCGCCGAGACATGGCGCGGGACGGCGCGGCATTTCAGTGTCGCGCTCGCGCCCGCGGAAGTGGCGTTGCGCGTGCGCGCCAAGCTCGCGTCGCTGCCGGAGGTGGAGCGGACGCACTGGGAGGCCGTGCTCACTCGGACCGGGTTTCCGGCCGATACGCTGTGGTTCCCGGCGGTTTCCCTCGACAGCGCGGGCCAGCCGATTCCGGTGATGACGACGGATCCCGCGATGTGGCTGCTGCTCGAGCATCAGGACTCGACGCGTGAAAGCCAGCTGCTCCGCCCTTTCCTGCTTCCTTATCCCATCGGCCTGTTTATCGATTCTGTCGGCCTCGCCGTCGCGAACGATGCCTATGCGTCGCCGGCCGTATGGGAGATGTTCGCGCGCGATCTGTACCATTCGCCGCGCGTCGTCTGGGGTCGCGAAGTGAATGTGCTGCTCGCGGCGCTGGCACGCCGCCATCATCCCGCCGCGGTGGATTCCGTGCGGCACGCGGTCGCAAGCTCTGGTCTGCAGTACGCTGAATTGTGGAGCTACAAGATGGACGGAGGCTCGGTACACGCTGTTCGCTACGGTGCCAGCTCTGACGTACAGTTGTGGACGCTCACGGACCTCGCCGTTCAATATCTCCTCAACTCCCCAAGGCCGACCCAATGAGCAATCTCCACGCGTTCGACCTGCTGTTCATCGCGGTCTACTTCATCATTTTGTTCGGCATCGCGTGGTGGGCGGCGCTGCGCGAGAAGAACGTGAGCTCCGACTATTTCCTGGCGAGCCGGGACGTCGCGTGGTTCGCCGTGGGCGCGAGCCTGTTCGCCTCGAACATCGGCAGCGAGCACCTGGTCGGGTTGGCCGGCACGGGTGCGGGAAGCGGCCTGGCGGTCGGTCACTTCGAGTGGCTCGCCTGTCTCATTCTGATGCTGCTCGGCTGGCTCTTCGTCCCCTACTACCTCAAGAGCGGCGTCTATACGATGCCGGAGTTTCTGGAGAAGCGGTACAACTCGGCCGCGCGGACGTACTTCACCTGGGTGTCGGTCATCGGCTACGTCCTGACGAAGATCAGCGTGACGCTGTATGCCGGCGGCGTGGTGATTCGCGCGGTCACGGGCTGGAATTTCTACACCGCGGCCATCGTCCTCATCGTCGTCACGGGGCTGTATACCATCTTCGGCGGACTGCGCGCCGTGGTCTATACCGAGGTGCTGCAGGCCATCGTCCTGATCCTCGGGTCCATCACGCTCATGGCGATCGGGCTTTCACGCGTCGGGGGGTTCGCGGGGCTCGAAGCCAAAGTTCCAGCGGGATTCTTCTCGATGTGGAAGCCGTCCAGTCACCCCGACTTCCCGTGGACCGGAATCGTCTTCGGCGCACCGATACTGGGCATCTGGTACTGGTGTACGGATCAGCACATCGTGCAGCGCGTGCTCGCCGCGAAAAACATCAAAGAGGCGCGCACGGGAACGATCTTCGCCGGATATCTGAAGATTCTTCCCGTCTTCATTTTTGTGTTGCCCGGCATCGTGGCCCTGGCACTCTTCCCCGAAATCCACAACAACCCCGATTCCGCGTATCCCACGCTGGTTACGCGGTTGTTGCCGGATGGGATCAAAGGCCTGGTGCTGGCCGGAATGCTCGCGGCGCTCATGAGCTCCTTGGCCTCCGCCTTCAACGCGTGCTCCACGTTGCTGACGTGGGACGTCTATCGCAAAGTGCGCCCCGCAGCCAGCGAGCGGCAGCTCGTGCGAGTGGGCCGGATGTCCGCTGGTGTCATGGTAGTGCTGGGCTTGCTCTGGATTCCGTTTATGAAGTACGTCTCGTCCCAGATTTACATCTACTTGCAGAGTGTCCAGGCCTATATCGCACCGCCGATCGCGGCCTGCTTCCTGCTTGGCCTGTTTTACCGCCGACTGAATGGCTCTGGCGCGATTGCATCGCTGGTTACCGGACTCGTACTCGGTCTATTGCGTCTCATTCTCGAGCTCACGAACAAAGCGTCGGGCGGTGGTCTCGCTCCCGGCACGCTGTGGCATTGGATCGCCACAATCAATTTTCTCCACTACGCGGTGTTGCTGTTCGTGATCTGCACTTTCGTGCTCTTCATCGTGAGCATGATGACTCCGCCGCCACCCCGTGAGAAGACCGAGGGGCTCACCTATGGAGGCGCGCCAACCACAGCGGGGGAGACAAAGGACGAGAGGAAGTTCGAAGTCGGGCTCTCGGTGTTGCTCGTGGTGCTGCTCGGCGTGCTCTGGATCGTGTTCGCGTGAGAAACCGGTACGCCGTGAGCGGTGCGTGGTGCGCGGTTCTACTGCTGCTGCTCACCGCATGCCGGCCGTCCGGCCGTCCGGCCGCCCGGCCGTCATACTACGATCCGCCACACGATCTCGGTCCGCTGTTCTCGGACGTCGAGCTCTCCGGAGTCTTCCCGGACTCGAAGGAATTCGTCGACGCGAGACCGAGGTCCGCTCCTGCGACGATCGTCGCGCGTTATGACTCGGCGCGGGCAAGGCCGGGGTTTGTGCTCCGCAACTTTGTGGAGCAGAACTTCGATTTGCCCGCGGCCGCGGGGAGCGGTTACCACACCGTTTCCTCGCAGACCATGGTGGAGCACGTCAAGAGTCTGTGGACCGTCCTCACGCGGCCGCCGGATTCGAATGACGCCCGCTCGACGCTGATTCCGCTGCCCAAACCGTACGTCGTTCCGGGCGGCCGCTTTCGCGAGATCTATTACTGGGATTCGTACTTCACGATGCTCGGTCTGGTGCAGAGCGGCCGGACCGATCTCGTGAAGAACATGCTCGACAACTTCGCGTATCTGATCACGAAGATCGGCCACATCCCCAACGGCAATCGCACCTACTATCTCACGCGCAGCCAGCCGCCCTACTTCGCCGCGATGGTCGGGCTGTACGCGAGCGCGACCGACACGTTGCAGGCGTTGCCGTACCGCGACGCGCTGGAGAAGGAGTACGCGTTCTGGATGGATGGCGCAGAGCGCCTGCAGCCGGGTCAATTCTATCGACGGGTGGTACGCATGCCGGACGGCGTCGTCCTGAATCGCTATTGGGACGACACGCCGGAGCCGCGGCCAGAGTCATATCGGCCCGACGTCGAGATCGGACAAACGCTGCCCGACTCGCAGCGCGCGAACTTCTATCGCACGGCGCGCGCGACGGCTGAGAGCGGTTGGGACTTTTCCAGTCGCTTGATGCGCGATCCCAAAGATCTCCGCACGCTCGAGACGACGGAGCTGATTCCCGTCGACCTCAATAGTCTGATGTATAACGCCGAGCGCACGATCGCGGCGTTGCGCGCGTTCCGCCACGCGGCCGGTGACGCGGAAGTCGCCCGCCGCTTCAATCAGCTGGCGGAGCAGCGGCGCCAGGCGATCCTCGCGATGTACGAGAAGGATTTCTTCTGGGACGTGCGCTGGCGAACCGGCGAAAAAGTCCGCGACCGTCCGACGCTGGCGGCCGCGGCACCGCTCTACTTCGGAATCGCGACGGCCGATCAGGGCCGGCACGTCGCCGCCCGGCTGGAGCGCGAGTTTCTCAAGCCCGGTGGTTTCGTCACGACGACCATCGCGTCCGGTCAGCAGTGGGACGCGCCGAACGGCTGGCCGCCACTCGAGTGGCTCACGATCGAGGGAGTGCGCCGGTACGGGCGGTCGGATCTGGCTGACACGGCCGCGCGGCGGTGGCTGGATCTCATCGGGCGCACGTATCGGGCGACGGGACGGATGATGGAGAAGTACGACGTCGTGAATACCAACCGGAAAGCCGGCGGCGGCGAATACCCGACGCAGGACGGATTTGGTTGGACGAACGGTGTGGCGCTCGCGTTGTGCGCGCAACCCGCCCTCCTGGGAGCCTGTAAGAACTAACGTGCTGAATCTTCTCCTCTCGCTCTTCGCGCTAACTCAATCTCAGTCCGTTGTTCTTGCCACGACCACCTCGACGCGTGATGCCGGTCTACTTGATTCTCTCATTCCGGTGTTCGAAGCACGAAGCGGGTTGAAGGTGCGAGTCGTCGCGGTCGGGAGCGGGCAGGCGCTCGCAATGGCCCGCCGCGGCGACGCCGAAGTCGTGCTGGTGCACGCGCCCGAGGCTGAGCGAGTGCTGGTCGACTCGGGCTACTTCATGCGCCGGCGGCTCGTGATGCACAATGACTTCCTCATCGTTGGAGCCGCCGACGATTCCGCGAAGTTGAAGGGCGGTCACGACGCCATCCTGGCGATACGTCGCATCGCTGACGCGCAGGCGCCGTTCGTGTCACGCGGCGACCGCTCGGGCACGCATCTGCTCGAGCAAAAGCTCTGGCGGATCGCCGGCATCACCCCGCCCGCGTCCGGGTCGTGGTACATCGAATCGGGGCAGGGGATGGCGGCGACGCTGCAGATGGCCGATCAGAAACGCGCCTACACGATCAGCGATCGCGCGACCTACCTCGCCTGGCGTGACAAGGTGCAGCTCCTGCCGCTCGTCGAGGGCGACACGCTGCTCTACAACGTCTATCACGTGATGGAAACGCCGCACGCGGGGCCGGGTGCGAGAGCGCTCGCGGACTTCTTTGTGTCGCCGGAAGCGCAAGCCTTAATCGGGAGGTTCGGGACAAACCGATTCAAGCAGCCCCTCTTTATTCCCGACGCCGGGAAGGTCGATCGCTGGTAGAGCCGTGAGCAACCAACTGCGACGCTCGCTGCGCATTTTCGACGGACTCGCCATGGTCATCGGCATCATGGTGGGGGCGGGCATTTTCCGTACGCCCGGGCTGGTCGCGCGAGAGCTGGGCCGGCCGGCGTTGACGTTCGTCGCATGGCTGCTCGGCGGCGTGCTCGCCTTTTGCGGCGCGCTGTGCTTCGCCGAGCTCGCCACGCGCCATCCGCAAGCGGGCGGCAAATACGTATACGCGCGCGAAGCGTTCGGCCCGCGGATCGGTTTCATGGTCGGCTGGGTGGAAGGACTGGTGATGTATCCCGCCGCCATCGCGGCCTTGGGCGTGGTCATCGGGGAATTCTTCGGCCGGCTCGTCGGCTTGCCGCCGAACGTCAGCAGGTGGGTCGGCGTCGCCGCGGTCGCGGTGTTCACGGGCGTCAACATCATCGGTGTGACGTCGGGCCGATGGGTGCAGAACATCTCCACTACCGCCAAGGTCCTCGCGTTGGGCAGTATCGTCGTGATCGCCTTTGCCGCCGGCCACGGCGCCGGCTGGCACGGCGCGCTGCCCGGTGCACCGACCGGATGGGAATTGTTCGGTGCGCTCGCCGTCGCGTTTCAATTGGTCATCTGGTCGTACTACGGATATTCCGACGCCGCGAAGATCGCCGAGGAAATGGTGGATCCGGCTCGCTCCCTGCCGCGTGTGTTTCTCGTCGGCATCGCGATCGCGACCGGACTGTACATCCTGCTCAACGCGGCGTTCCTGCATGTCCTGCCGTTTGATCGCATCGCGGCGTCGGTGCTGGTCGCGGGCGACGTCGCGGCGACGATCTTCGGGCCGCGCGCGGATCTCGTCATCACAGTCCTCGCGCTGCTCGTCGTGCTCGCGTCTATCAACGGCAACATCTTCGTGACCCCGCGCATCATGTTCGGGCTGGCGCGTGAGGGACTCGGCCCGCGGGTGCTCATGAGCGTCAACGCGGGAGGAACGCCATGGGCGGCAATGGTCGTGGTCGGTGTGGTGGCCATGGGACTTGCCGCCACCGGCACGTTCGGATGGCTGCTGGCCATCGCGATCGCGTTGGTGCTGGTCGTTGACAGTGTCGCCATCGGATCGTTGTTGGTGCTGCGGGCGCGCCAGCCCGAAGCACCGTTCCGCGTGCCGCTCTATCCGTTCGTACCGGTGGCGTTCATCGCCGTGTACGCGGCGCTGTTGCTCGGAGCGCTACTGGCCCAGCCCGTCGTGGTCGCGATCGGGGTCGGCGTCCTGGGGGCGGCGTACGGATTGAGCTGGCTGACAGCGGGAACCTCCGCTACGTCCCCGGTCGGTACAGAATCACGTTTGCCTTTTCCAGAGTAATCAAGCCTCCGCCGATCATCTCACTGAGGTCCGGTAGAATCGCCTGAATTACTGCGTCCGTTTCGACGACTTCGATGATCAGCGGCAGATCGACGGACAGCCGCAGCACCTTGTCGGTGTGCATCTTGCTCGACGCGCCGAACCCAGCCACGCCACGCAACACGGTCGCGCCGGCCAATCCCTTGCTCCGAAAGCGCTCGAGCAGCGCTTCATAGAGCGGTTGGCCGTGATACTTGTCGCTTTCGCCGATGAACACGCGCATCAGGGTGCGCTCGCCGCGGAATCGTTCGGTCATCGGGGGGGGAGCCTCAGAGAAGTTTGTTGCCGATCGCCGCACCCGTCATGACGGCGGCGACACAGCCGAGGATGGTGGCGGTCATGTACAGCCCCGCCCGCAGGTAGTCACCGTCGTTCAGCAGCGTGACGCTCTCGTAACTGAACGTACTCATGGTGGTGAATGCGCCGCAGAAACCAATTGTGAGTCCCACGCGCATGTCCGGCGAAATGACCGCGCTTCCTGTAGCGATCCGGAGGATGAAGCCGAGCAGGAAGGAGCCGCTGATGTTGACGACCAGCGTCCCCACCGGAAAGCCGCTGCGCGCGCGCGCCTGGATCCAGCCTTCCAGGCCGTAGCGCGACAGCGTTCCCGCGATCCCGCCGAGCGCGATATAGATGATTGTCAAGAAAAGACTCCTGCGTTGGGTAGTCCAGGTAGGAGTCATCAGCCGGAAAGGGCGGTTAAAGGCGAACTCCATCGCCTGCTGTAAACTAACGACTATCTTTCGCACATGGCGACCGTTCGCATCGCGCTCTCGCAATTCCGCCCGACCAAGGGCGAATACGCGCAGAACGTTGCTAGGATCGGTGGCGTAATCTCCCAGGCCGCCCAGCTCGATCCCAAACCCGACCTCGTGGTTTTTCCTGAGACGGCAACGTCCGGCTATTTCGTCGAAGGCGGCGTGAAGGAGCTCGCGGTGACGGCGGGAACACTCGCCCGCGATCTCGCTGCGGCATATCAAGGGCCGGACATCGATGTCACCGTCGGCTTCTACGAACGCTTCCAAAACCACATCTACAACTCGGCGCTGTATGCGACCCTCGGGAAGAAGAAACCGGAGGTGCGCCACGTGCATCGCAAAGTCTTCCTGCCTACCTACGGCGTGTTTGACGAAGAGCGATTCGTCGACCGCGGGCAGGATGGCGTTCGTTCGTTCGAGACGAACTGGGGCGGCAAGGCCGCGATCTTGATTTGCGAGGATGCGTGGCACTCGCTCGCCGCGACGGTCGCCGCGCTCGAAGGCGCTCAGCTGGTCATTGTGCCGAGTGCGTCGCCGGCGCGGGGGATGGGTGAGGAGGAGGATTGCGAAGGGGAGGCGTTGCCGGCATCCGTGGTCCGCTGGGAGCGCATCGTGCGCGGCATCGCGGAGGAGCACGGCGTCTTCGTCGCCCTCGCAAATCTGGTCGGCTTCGAGGGCGGCAAGGGATTCCCGGGCGCGTCGGCGATCATCGATCCCACTGGACGAGTGCTCGCGCGCGGCCCGCTGTTCGAGGAAGCGCTGGTCACAGCCGCCATCGATCTCGACGCCCTGACGACAGCCCGATCCGATTCGCCACTCCTCGCGGACCTTCAGAGTGCGCTCCCCGTTCTCACGAAGAGTCTGAGCGGGCAAAAGCAGAGCGAAAAGGTAAAGTTTGACCCGGCGAGTAACGGTGCAGCCACGCCTCCCAACACGATTACACGCAGTGCAACACCTTTGCACGGCGTTGAATTCCCCGAACGCGATCCCCTCGCCATCGATCCCGAGCTGACCAGGCGCTGGCTCGTGAGCTTCCTGAAGGACGAAGTCGACCGCCGTCGTGGCTTTAAGAAAGGACTGGTCGGTCTGTCGGGCGGCGTGGATTCCGCTTTGACGGCCTTCCTCGCCGCCGAAGCCCTCGGACCGGAAAATGTGATCGGCGTGCGCATGCCCTACCGGACCTCGAGTCCGGAGAGTCTCGAGCACGCGCAGCTCGTCATCGACAAGCTCGGCATCCCCTCGCTCACGATCGACATCTCGGACGCGGTGGACGGCTATCTGAAGCAAGTCGGGGAAGCGGATCCCCATCGGCTCGGCAACGTCATGGCGCGGGAGCGGATGATCGTGCTGTTCGATCTCTCCGCCAAGCACAAGGCCCTCCCGCTCGGCACCAGCAACAAGTCAGAGCGGTTGCTCGGCTATTTCACCTGGCACGGCGACGACGCGCCGCCCGTCAATCCGCTCGGGGACCTGTTCAAGACGCAGGTGTGGGCGCTCGCCCGGCATGTGGGGGTACCTGAGGAAATCGTGTCCAAGCCTGCGACGGCCGATTTGATCAAAGGGCAGACGGACGAGGGCGACCTCGGCGTTTCCTATGCGAACGCCGATCGCATCCTCTACCACCTGATCCGGGGAGAGGAGCCGACAGGCTTTACTAAGGAAGAGGTGGAGCTCGTCCGCAAGCGACTCGATTCGACGCATTGGAAGCGTCGCCTGCCCACGGTGGCGGTGCTGTCCCAAACTGCAATCGGCGAGTTCTATTTACGGCCGGTGGACTACTAGTGGCGCAGTCCAAGCAGGGCCGTCACCCTCGCGACTCCGAAGCGATTCTCACCGAGCTCATGATGCCGAACTACGCGAACATCATGGGCAACGTGTTCGGCGGGCACATCCTCGCGCTCGTCGACCGCGTGGCCGCGGTCGCCGCCATCCGACACTCGCATAAGCCATGCGTCACCGTCTCGGTCGACAAGGTCGATTTCCGCGAGCCGATTCACGTCGGCGAGCTCGTGACCGCCCTGGCGCGCGTGAATTTCGCGGGGCGGACGTCGATGGAGGTGGGCGTCAAGGTGATCGCCGAGAACGTGCTGACGGGAGAGAAGCGGCACACGAATTCCTGCTACGTCACCTACGTCGCGCTCGACGAGAACGGAAAACCAACGGAAGTCCCCCCAATCGTGCCGGAGACTCCCGACGAGAAACGGCGCTACGATCGCGCCGCCAAGCGGCGCGCGAATCGCGTGATGGAACGCCGCTACGATCAGGGGCGAGGTGAGTAGGGTCGTTCTCGTCCTGTCGGGCGGCGGCGCCAAGGCGCTCGCTCACGCAGGAGCCTTCCGGGCACTCGAGCAGGCAGCGCTCGTTCCGAGCCACATTGTCGCCACCTCCATGGGCGCCGTCGTCGGCGCCGCCCTCGGCGCCGGGATGCCGTTCGATCAGGTGCGCCGCCGCGCGATGGGGATCAGACGCAAAGACGTCGCGCCATTCGATCCGCTCGTGCTGATCATGGGCCTGTTCGCGCGCAGCCTGTTTCCGGCGTCCGCCCTGCGGCGCGCGATCGCGCGCATCGTTCCCAAGACACGATTCGAATACCTGCGGATCCCGCTGACCGTGACCGCCACCGATCTCGATAGCGGAGAGCTCTTGTTGCTCGGTGGACCGGAGCGGCGTGGTCGGGACATCGAGTTATCGGATGCGTTGTACGCGTCCTGCGCGCTGCCGCTCTATTTCCCACCGCTCGAAGCGAACGGCCGGCGACTGGGAGATGGCGGTCTCCGTGCCGTGTTGCCGCTCGCTCCCGCGCTTTCGCTCGAGCCCAACGCCGATCTGTTCGTCGCGGTGCATGTGGGACCCGGGTTCGATGAGCGGCCGATGACCAATGGCGACGACCCGCAACCCCCGGATGCTCCCCCCCCGGGGCCCGCGCGGATTCCGCGCGTCATTCGCACCCATGGCGAAGCGATGCGGATCATGATGGCGGAGCAGGCAGAGCACGCGGTCGCCGACTGGCCGAAGGACGCGCCGCGACTTGTCTATGTCCGGGCGGTCGCCGAACGAGAAGCGACGTTCGCAGTCGACAGAGTACAGGAGTATGTGGAGATGGGTTACCAAGCTACGAAGAAGGCCTTAGGATAACGCATGCGCGCATCCGAAATAATGATTGCTGAGCCGGTCGTCGCCGCCGCCGGCGCGACGTCGTCCGAAGTGGCTGCGCTGATGCGCGTCAAAAACATTTCAGTCGTGCCGGTCGTGGATAATCCGAAAGACCGCCGCTACCTGGGCACGATCTCCGATCGAGACATCGTCGCGCGGTGTGTGGGCGCGGGCCATGACCCAACCGATTGCTCCGCGGCCGACCACGCACGCACCGACACTCCCGTGGTGAACCCCGATACGGAGCTCAAGGGTTACAAGGTCGCGAAACAACTCGACCCCTCGGATCATCACGTCCGCTCGACCATCGTGGTGCTCAACGGGGACAAGCGCGTCGTAGGCTTCATTCCTCACCCCGAAGAGGTCCAAGGCATCGTCGTCGACTAGTTTTTGCTTGCCCGCGCCTTAAGTTCCAACCCGTGGCACCGAAGCATTTTACATTAGCGGAAGCCAATCGAACCCTGCCCTTGGTGAAGCGGGTCGTGGCGGACATCATGACCGTCTATCATCAATGGAAGGACTTGATGGGCCGCTACGAGTTGATCGCCGCGCAGTCGCGGCCCGAATGGGGAGAGTCGAAAGACCAGCTCGATCTCAAGTCGCAAATTGACGCCCTCGCTGCGAAGATCAGCGCGTTCGAGGCCGAGCTGCAGCAGGTGGGCTGCGAGTTCAAGGATTACAATCTCGGCCTCGTCGACTTTCATGGGCGCCTGGACGAGCGCGAGATTCTGTGGTGCTGGAAATTCGGCGAGGACCGGATCACGTATTGGCACGAGCTCGAGGCGGGATTCGCCGGCCGCCAACCTTTGCCCGAGGTGCTGAGTCGCACGTGAGAGGATTCTGGCTGTTGGTTCACGTTCTCGGCTTCGTCGCCTGGCTGGGCGGCGGGCTCGCGGTGATGCTCAGCGGCATCACCGCCAAGTACTTCCCGCCCGATCAGCGGCTCGGCGTGTACCGCGTCATGAGCGTCGTGACTCGCAGCCTCATCGGACCGGGAGCGGTGCTTGTGGTTCTGAGCGGCTTCGTACTTTCCGTGCCCTACTTCAAGAGCTCCATGGTTCCCACGTGGCTCATGGCGATGCAGGGCTTTGGTCTCCTCGGCGCAATCGTCGCAGTCGCTATCGTTACCCCCACGGCTGCTCGGCTGGGGCGGCTCGAGCTGGACCCTCGGGGAGAGCTGCCGGAATCATTCACGGGGCTACGGCGGCGGCAGGTCATCTTCGCGACGTTAGCAGGCGTCCTGGCGTTGGCGGCACTCACCGCCGGAACGATCGCGCGCTGAAGACCGCGCGCGGGATCGCATGAAACTCAGCACTCGCCTTCTCCTCTTTCTGCTCCCCACGATGACCGTCGTCATGGTGGGGTACATGTACTGGTCGATGGCAGAGCGAGAAGACACGCTCGTCTCGCAGGCCGAGCAGGAGATGGGCGCCTATGGCGCCGCACTGAGCGTGGCGCTCCAGTACGCCTTTCACGACAGTACGCGCGCGAATTTTCAACGCGTGATCAATCAAGTGACGCGGGATCCGAAGATTTACGCGATTCTGTTGTACGACGGACGCGGCAACCCGCTGCTGGTCTCAGACTCGGTGGCGACGCCCAGTCCGGCGCCACCCACGTCGCTCGCCCGCGTGCTCGCGACGGGAAAGCCCGTTTCGTTCCGGCGCGAGCTCGAAGATCACGATGTGTTCTCCATTCTCCGCCCGATCTACGGTCCGGATGGGCGTGTGTCGGGCGCGCTGGAAGTGGCGCAGCCGCTGTCCTTCGTGCAGCAGCAGCAGCAGGCGCTCAGGCAGCGATTCTTCCTGAACTTGCTCACGCTGCTTGTGGTAGTGACCCTGCTGACACTCTGGCTGGTGCGGCGCCTTGTGGCGGAACCCATGCAGCGCTTCGTCGATGCGGTGCGTGCCTTGGGGCGCGGCGAGCTGGCACACCGCATCGAGCGGAGCGGCGCGGGCATGAAAATCATGCAAGGCAGCGAGCTCGCGGCGCTCGAGGACGAGATCAATCGTATGGCCTCGAATCTGGAGTCGGCGCGGGCGCGGATCATGCGCGAAGCCGAGGAACGCGTGGTGCTCGAGCGGCGGCTGCGGGAGACGGAGAAGATGGCGGAGATCGGGAATCTGGCCGCAGGGCTGGCCCACGATATCGCCGCCCCGCTCAACGTCATTTCCGGCCGCGCTGAGCTGCTGCTCAAAAGCGAGTCCGAGAATCCGGAACGACGCCGCAACGTCGGCATCATCGTCCGGCAGATCGGCCGCATCACCGCGATCGTTCGCAACCTCCTCGATTCCGGACAGCGCCGGCTCGAGCGCCAGCTCGGGCGCCTCGACGTCGCGATTGTGCTCGACGGCTACCCGCGCCCGCTTATCGTTGTCGGCGACCCAGACTTGTTGCACCAGGTGTTCGTCAATTTGGTTCTGAACGCGGTGCAGGCGCTGGAAAACGCCGCCCCGGCCCGCCCACGGACGATCATCCTGCGCGGTTGGTCCACGCCCGACGACATCACGCACATCGAGGTCGCCGATACGGGGCCCGGCATTCCCCGTGCGGCGCTGCCCCATTTGTTCGAAGCCTTCTTTACGACGAAGGCGAAAGGGACGGGCCTCGGCCTGGTCGTGGCGCGCAGCATTGTCGAAGAGCTGGGCGGCGCGCTCGAGGCCAGCAACGAGCCCGATGGTGGCGCGGTCTTTCGGATAACACTGCCGGCGGAGCGCGCCGCAACCGCCGCAGTCGCCGATCAGCGCGGTCCACGCCAGCACGCACACGCGAGCGCACCGGAATCGCCGCGTGTCTGATCACGTGTTGGTCGTGGAGGACGACGGAGAACTCAGAGACTTCCTCGTCGAGGTCCTGAACACCGCGGGACACGTGACGACGGGCTATCCCACGGCCGACGCGGCGTTGCGCGCCGTCGCCGAAGGCGCGCGGGCGGATGTGGTCGTCACCGACCTCATCATGCCGGGCATGCCGGGTGCCGACCTCCTGCGGGGGCTGCGGCAACAGCGTCCCGAGCTCAACGTGATTGTGATGACGGCATTCGGCTCGATCGATTCCGCCGTCGAGCTGGTACGGGCCGGCGCCTACGACTACCTCACCAAACCGATCGCGACCCAGGAGCTGCTCCTCGCCGTTTCGCACGCGCTCGACCAAAGTCGCCTGCGCCGGGAAGTCGCCAGGCTGGGTCGCAGTGCGATGGCCGCGGGACTGCCCGGCTTTCTGGGAGCGAGCCAGCCGATTCAGGATCTGCTGGGGCTCGTGGTACGCGCGGCACAGTCCCGCCATCCCGTTCTGATCACGGGCGAGAGCGGAACGGGAAAGGAGCTGGTGGCTCGCGCGATCCACCAGGCATCCGGACGTGGCGCGTTTGTGGCGGTGAACTGCGGCGCGCTGCCCGAGCAGCTGCTCGAGTCGGAGCTGTTCGGGTACGAGAAAGGCGCGTTCAGCGGCGCGGATCGCGCCAAGCCGGGATTGTTTGAAGCGGCTGACGGGGGTGTGCTGTTGCTCGACGAGATCGGTGATTTGCCGCTCGCGCTCCAGCCGAAGCTGCTCCGCGCGCTGGAGAATGGTGAGGTCCGGAGGGTTGGCGCGACCGAAGCCCGCAACCTCGACGTCCGCGTGATCGCCGCTACCAACCGTGATCTCGATGCGGAAGTGCAGGGCGGCCGCTTTCGCGAAGACCTCTTCTATCGGCTGAACGTCCTCCACCTTCACGCACCGCCGCTGCGCGAGCGCGCAGCCGACATTCCCCTGCTGGCGGAGCATTTCCTGCAGCGCGACGCGGCGAGTGAGACGGATCAGGGCGACGCGCCGCTGCAGCGGTCGCGGCGTATATCGCCCGAAGCGATGGCGCTGCTCACCACGTACCCTTGGCCCGGAAACGTGCGCGAGCTCCGTAACGCCATTCAACGCGCGGCCGTCGTCGCGACCGGCGAGGAGGTGCGCCCCGAAGATTTACCATCGCGTATTCGCGAGGCGAGTCGGGCAGCTCCGCTGGTCCGGGATTCCACCGACCGCGCATTGTCGCTGCGCGACGTCGAGCGTCTCTACATCCTCGAAGTCCTGCGCCAGGCCGGCGGCAACAAATCGCGGGCTGCCGAGTTGCTCGGTCTCGACCGCAAGACGCTGTATCGCAAGCTCGAGGAATACCGCCTGGACATGGAGAGTCCCGCTCCGGCCTGACCCCAGCGCGCTGTCCCGATCCTCCCCAATCGCGGTGGGGCGAATTGCCCCACTTCCACTCCAGTCAATCGCTAAGTCGCTTCGCACAAGTCATATAGCTGCGAGCCGCAACGGTATCGGAATTGCCAACAGTGAAGGGAGTGCGCGGTGTGGTGCTCTTCGATTTCGGTGGTACGCTCGACGCTGATGGTGCCCGTTGGAGTGTTCGCTTTCACGCGGCGTACGTCACGGCGGGTGGTCGAGAGCCGTTCGCGGTTTTCGAAGAGGCATTTCGCGCGTCGGATCGCGCACTCGTACGCGTGACAGGAATTGGCACTCTGGGATTTCGGGCGATGGTAGACCTCCAGGCAGCTCTGGTCCTGGCGCATCTGCCGGACGGTGGTGCGTTGCGGCGAGAGCAGATCGTAGACGAGTTCCATGCGGCCTCGCTTGCTGTGATCCGACGCAACCAGGAGCTCCTTGCCCGGCTCCAGCAGTCGTATCGGCTTGCAGTCGTCTCGAATTTCACTGGCAACTTGGGCCCCTGTCTTGAGGAGCTCGATTTGATGCGCTACTTCTCGGCCGTGGCGGACTCCGGCCGCGTCGGGGTCACCAAACCCGATCCCCGGCTGTTCCGTCACGCGCTCGCATCCCTCGGCGCCAATTCGGAGCCCACCTGGATGGTGGGAGACAACTTCGAGGCCGACATCCGGCCGGCGGCGAGTCTTGGTATGCAAACCGCATGGCTCGCGCCGCCCGTCGCTCGTTCACCGGACGCAGGCCTGCCGACGGTGCGGCTCACCACACTGACCGAGCTAGCAGAGGTGCTGCTGTCATGATGCAGGGATTGATCCTTGCCGGCGGCGAAGGGAGTCGCTTGGTTGCGGACGGTGTCGAGACGCCGAAGGCGCTGGTCGAGGTCGCGGGTCGGCCGCAGATCCTCAACCTCATCCACACGTTCGAGGAGCTCGGCTGCGAGTCCATCA
>WNFA01000454.1_pt1 | contig 44970 bp, 48 predicted proteins | sample 5400481 | NCBI WGS metagenome assembly WNFA01 (sample SAMN13153340, study PRJNA577476) | soil metagenome | isolation source: 120 cm saprolite under Douglas fir tree site 2 hole 1 replicate 2 | place: USA:California | collected 2015-04-18 | reverse complement strand
CTGATTCGGTATGCTGGAGTGTACACACCAAGTTCCGCCGATCATCCCAGTTTTCCAGTCTATCCAGCAGCAGCGGCGCGGCAAGTGTGTGCGACCCTGGGGCGGGCTTCGGTTTGCGGCCGCGCAATATTCCAAGTGGAGTTTGCATTGAGCAGAAGTAAAACGAGCAGAGGCAGAACTGCGGTTATTGTTGGAGCGCAGTGGGGCGATGAGGGCAAGGGCAAGATTGTCGACGTGCTCACTCAGACCTTTTCGGTGGTGGCTCGCTACGCTGGCGGCCACAACGCCGGACACACCGTCATCATCAACGGGAAAAAGTTCATCCTGCAACTCGTGCCTGGCGGCATTCTGCGGCCCGAGTGCACGAGCGTCATCGGCAATGGCGTGGTGATTGATCCGCTGGCGTTTCTGAAAGAAGTTGCTTCTTTGCGCGCTGCGGGCGTGAAAGTGGACGGCAATCTCTTCATCTCGAACCGCGCGCAGGTCATTCTGCCTTACCATCGCATGATGGAACTGGGGTCGGAAAACGCTCCCGGCCGCGTGAAAATCGGAACCACTTCACGGGGCATCGGTCCAGCTTACGAAGACAAAATGGGACGCCGCGGATTGCGCGTCGCCGACCTGCTCGACATCCCATTGCTGCGCACTCACATTGAGAACGCATGCCGCGAAAAGAACATGATCGCGCATGCGCTCTTTAACTCCGACCCGCTCGATGCGGACAAAATGTTCCGAGAATACGCCGACGCTGCCCAGCAGATCGCTCCCTTTGTCCGCGACACGGCGCTCCTGCTGAACCGCGCTCTGGCGGATGGCAAGTCGATCGTCTTCGAAGGCGCGCAAGGCACGATGCTCGATATTGATCACGGCACTTACCCTTTCGTGACCTCTTCGAGCGCTACTTCTGGTGGCGCCGCAACTGGAACTGGTGTGCCTCCGACGTCGATTGATACGGTCATCGGCATCACGAAAGCCTATGGCACCCGCGTCGGGAGCGGCCCGTTCCCGAGCGAACTTCTGGACGCGCAAGGAGAAGACCTGCGCAAGCGCGGCAACGAATTCGGCGCCGTCACCGGACGTCCCCGCCGTACGGGCTGGCTCGATTTGCCTCTGCTCCGCTACGCTGGCATGATTAACGGCATCTCCTGGCTGGTGGTTACTAAGTTGGATGTGCTCGACCACCTGACCGAGATTCCAGTCTGCGTGGGGTATAAGGTGGACGACAAGGAAACGGACGAAGTCCCGGCTCAGGCATGCGGATATGAAAAGATCGAATGCATCTATCGCAATATGCCGGGCTGGGCAAGCCCAACTCAGGACATCCGGACGGTCGATGGATTGCCCAAAGCTGCCCGCGAATACCTGGCCTTCATCGAAAAGGAAACTGGAGCGCGGGTGGGAATGATTTCCACGGGCCCCGATCGTGAGCAGACGATTTTGGTGCCTGAGTTTATCAGCGCGCTGGGTCTGAGCCCGGCGGCGCGAGCCTGAATCTGTAAGGGAATTTAAACGAGCGAGTCTAACCAGCGACTCTAATTAGAAAGAGAAACGGAGCGACGGATGGTGGTGTTGGCCGTAACCTGGATGGCAAAAATCGGACGCGAGTCCGACGTGATGGCAATCTTTGACAAACTCACTGCCGAATCGCGCAAAGAGGCGGGATGCCTCATGTATCAGGTGCATAAGCACAAGACCGATTCGCGCCGGTTCTTCATCTACGAACAGTACAAGGACGATGCCGCCCTCGAGGGCCATCGCACCGCTCCGCATTTCCTGCAGTTGGCAAAAAAAGATCTGCCTAAGATCGCCGACCGCGTCGAAGGACATCTATACGAGCCGTTGGGCTAATGTGAGGCGGGCACTCTCAACCGCGAAAGCAGGCAAGATCTCCAGCAATTCTCCCGGCGCCTTCGGCAGGGCGCTCTCCGCTACTTGTGCTGCTTGTCGGCCATCAGCTCGCCGCCGGAAGCGTAACTTTCCTTCGACACTTCCAGAAATGTCACGACGATCGCTTCGCGGCGCGCACCCGCATCTTCCACCATCGCATCGGTAATACGCTGTGCGATCTTTCGTTTCTGATCGGCCGTGCGGCCTTGGAGCATGGTGATTTGAACAAGAGGCATGAAGTTCTCGGTTCCCAGTTCTCAGTTCTCGGTGCATCCAGTTCTGGGTTTTCTGAGAACTGAGAACTGTTCTACTGCGCCAATTCGTAACCTGCGAAGAAGAAGCTTAACTCGAAGCGGGCCGTTTCATCCGCATCCGAGCCGTGGATGGCATTGTGTTCAATGTTACTGGCCCATTTTTTGCGAATGGTGCCTTCTTCGGCATTGGCCGGATTGGTGGCACCCATCAACTTGCGCAGATCGGCGATGGCGTTTTCCTTTTCCAGCGCCAGCGCCACGATCGGTCCACTCGACATGAAGTTGGTCAGCGAGTGGTAAAACGGCCGGCTGGCATGGACGGCGTAGAACTGCTCCGCCTGGTGCTGGGAGATTTCGAGCATCTTTATGGCCAAAATGCGAAAGCCATTCTTCTCGAACTGTTCGATGATGTCTCCGATCGCGTTCTTCTTCACCGCGTCGGGCTTGATGATGGTCAGCGTGCGTTGCAGTGTTTTCATAAGTCGGCTCTTAGCAGTTAGCGCTTAGCCAAGCCCTTGGCTCGAAAGCTAAATGCTAAGTGCTAAATGCTAACAGCTGCCTACACTCGCACTCCCAGCGCCGCCGCTAGCGTTTCGCCGATCTCGGCTGGCGATTTCGCGACTTTGAGGCCAGCCTTTTCCATGGCGGCAATCTTCTCGGCGGCAGTGCCCTTGCCGCCGGAGATGATCGCGCCGGCGTGGCCCATACGACGTCCGGGGGGCGCTGTTTGTCCGGCGATGAAGCCCACCACCGGTTTCTTCATGTGGGTCTTGATGAAATCCGCGGCGGTCTCCTCGGCGTTGCCACCGATTTCTCCGATCATGACAACGGCTTCGGTCTGGGGATCGCGGTTAAAGAGATCGAGGGCGTCGACAAAATTCGTGCCGATAATCGGATCCCCGCCAATGCCGATCGCCGTCGACTGTCCGATTCCGCGCTGGGTAAGCTGATGCACCGCCTCGTAAGTCAGGGTCCCGGAGCGCGACACGATCCCGACATTACCTTCTTTGTGGATCGCACCCGGCATGATTCCGATCTTGCATTTGCCCGGCGAGATGATGCCGGGGCAGTTCGGCCCGATCAGGCGCGAGCGCCGGTTCTGCAGAAACTCCCAGGCGCGCACCATATCGAGCGTCGGGATGCCCTCGGTGATGCAGACAATCAGTTCGATTTCAGCGTCGGCTGCTTCCATAATCGCGTCCGCCGCGAATGGTGGCGGCACAAAAATGACGGTGGCATTCGCACCCGTCTTGTCCGCCGCTTCCTGGACGGTATTGAAGATCGGCCAGCCCTCGTGTGTCGTCCCGCCCTTGCCGGGCGTGACCCCGCCCATAACTTGCGTGCCGTAAGCGGCGCAAGCCTTCGCGTGGAAAGTGCCTTCGCGGCCGGTCAGGCCTTGCACAATCAATCGAGTTCTTTTATCAACCAGAATTGCCATAATTGCTCACTCTCAAAAAACCGCTGCTCCACCACACAACCGACTAGGCCGCAGACCTTGCCGCTGCTACCACCTTGTCGGCGGCATCCTTCATCGTCTCGGCAATCATGAAGTTCAGCCCCGATTCCAGCAGGATTTGTTTGCCTTCCTCAACATTGGTGCCTTCCAGTCGCAGCACCACCGGCAGTTGGAGATGTGTTTTCTTCGCCGCCTCGACCACCCCGGCAGCCAACGTATCCACACGCAGAATGCCGCCAAAAATATTAATCAGCACGGCTCGCACACTCTTGTCGCTCAGCAGAATTTCAAACGCGTGCGCTACCTGCTCCGCATTTGCACCGCCGCCCACATCCAGAAAGTTGGCCGGCATGCCGCCTGCGTATTTGATTATGTCCATGGTCGCCATCGCCAAGCCGGCGCCATTCACCATGCAGCCCACGCTCCCGTCGAGTTTGATGTAGTTGAGGTTATATTTCGACGCCTCGACTTCCAGCGGATCTTCCTCGGTGACGTCCCGCAGTTCGCGGAGATCCGCATGCCGGAAGAGCGCGTTATCGTCAAAGGTCAACTTGGCGTCGAGCGCGAACAGCCGGCCATCCGTACAACTGATAAAAGGATTGATCTCGACCAACGAGGCATCGGTCTCAAGAAACGCACGGTAAAGACCAGTCAAAAACTGAACCGCAGGATTGATCTGCGAGGGCTTCAGTCCCAGAGCAAACGCAATCTTGCGCGCCTGGAATGGCTCCAGGCCCATGCCCGGATCAACGTACTGCTTCAGGATCGCTTCCGGCCTCTCAACCGCTACCTGCTCGATGTCCATGCCGCCCGCAGCCGAGGCCATGAATACCGGCTTGGCCTCGTCGCGGTCCACCAGAATGCCGAGATAAAGTTCCTTCTCAATCGGCAACGTCTCTTCCACCAACAACCGATGCACGACGCGCCCTTCCGGCCCCGTCTGATGGGTGACCAGTTTCATCCCAAGCATCTTGCCGGCGATTTCGCCTGCCTCCTCCACCGACTTGGCGATCTTTACTCCGCCGCCCTTGCCGCGCCCGCCGGCGTGAATCTGCGCCTTCACCACAACTCCCGTCGCGCCCGAGCCCAGAATATCCTTCGCGGCCGCTTCAGCTTCTTCGCGCGTCGCCGCCATCATGCCCTGCGGCACGGCGACGCCATACTTCTTCAAAATTGCTTTTCCCTGATACTCATGAATTTTCATAATGATTCCAAATCGCGTACCGGCTCGATCCCAAACTTGAGGAAACTCCGCTTGCGGCTTGCACTGCAGTCCAGCAAACTCTTGATTCTATAAGACGACGGCACAATCGGCAAAGGAAGCCTGGACCAGCTAGTGGGTCAGTTTGCGAAAACGTTAACCACCAAGGCCACGAAGGTACACGTGCGACCAAAAGCCTTGGTGGTACTTCCTCGCCGAATTCAGAAATCTGCATCGTTTGCACAATTGCCGTCGTCTCATTCGAATATGAAGCTGGTTTCTGTCAACGTCGGATTGCCTCGTCTTCTAGCCTGGGGAGGCGCTACTTTCGAAACGGGTATTTTCAAAAACCCCGTGGAAAGCCGAGTGATGTTGCGGACGACCAATCTCGATGGCGACCGCCAAGCCGACCTCTCAGTACATGGCGGCCCGAACAAGGCCGTCTACTGCTATCCCTCCGAACACTACTCTGCCTGGAATGGTGAGCTTCCCGATCCAGCCCGTACCTGGGGAGCCTTCGGCGAGAACTTCACCACGGAGGGGCTCTGCGAAACGAGCGTTTCCATCGGAGACCGCTACCGCGTCGGCTCGGCTATGGTCCGGGTAACGACGCCCCGGCTTCCTTGCTTTAAACTCGCGGCCAAATTCCAAAGAGACGACATGATCGAGCGCTTCGTGCGCGGTGGCCGTAGCGGCTTCTATTTGTCTGTCATCGAAGAAGGAGAAGTTGGCGCCGGGGACAAGTTCGAACTCCTCGGACGTGAGGAGCCTACCCTCACCATCGCAGAAATAAACGAACTTTACACCGCGAAATCACCCGATCGTGACACGCTGCATCGATCGCTGGATGTCAAGCTCCTTCCCGAAAGCTGGCGCATGCGGTTTCGAGCACGTCTGGCAGACATGGAGGGCCGAAAACATGACGGCCACACAAGTCCGGTTTGAAAATAATCTCGTATCTCCTGTAGCTTGGATCTTGTGATCCTCGACGCCCTCCATCGCATCGTCAATCACCGCCAGTCGCTCTCTCGCGAAGAGGCGCACGCGGTGATGACCGAAATTCTCACCGGCCAATGCTCGGACGCACAAATTGCAGCGCTGCTGGTGGCGTTGCACATGAAGGGCGAGACAGTCGAAGAAATCGTCGGATTTGCCGAAGCTATCCGCGTCGCCGCCATTCCACTCAAGCTCCACGGCGACTCCGTTCTTGACGCCAGCGACACCGGACGGGACGCGCTCGTCGATACCTGCGGCACTGGCGGAGATGCCAGCGGCACGTTCAACATTTCGACTGCGACGGCCTTCGTCGTCGCCGGCGCCGGCGTGCGCGTCGCCAAGCATGGCAATCGCAGCGTCACGTCAAAGTGCGGCTCCGCCGACGTGATGGAAGCGCTGGGCGTGAACATCAACCTGCCGCCTGCGCGCATCGCGGCCTGCCTGGAACAAGTAGGAATCGCGTTTCTTTTCGCTCCCGCCATGCATTCGGCGATGAAGCACGTGCAGACCGCCCGCCGCGAGTTGCATCTGCGGACGGTTTTCAACCTGCTCGGTCCGTTGACGAATCCCGCACGCGCTACCTGTCAGGTCGTGGGTGTCTATTCCGCGGATCTTGTCGAAAAACTTGCGGAAGCGCTCAGCATGTTAGGTTTGCGGCGCGCGCTCGTCGTCCACGGAAGCGACGGCTTGGACGAAATCACTATCACCGCCTCAACACGCATCGCCGAAGTGCGCGATGGACAAGTTCACAGTTACGAAGTTACACCCGAGGAATTCGGCCTGCAGCGCGCCACACTCGAAGAAATCTCCGGCGGAGACGCCGCTTGCAACGCCGCGCTGATCCGCGAAGTCCTGGCCGGGGAAAAATCCGCCCGCCGCGACATCGTGCTGCTCAACGCCGCCGCCGCGCTCGTCGCCGCCGGACGGGCCGATCATCTGCGCGATGCGGTGCCGCTGGCAGCGAAGGCGATAGATTCGGGAGCAGGGCTCGCAAAGTTGCAGGCCCTCATCGCTTTCACGGCAGCCCACACCCAGCGCCCAGCCTGATACCTCGGATCGACCTACTTGTTGCTGGCGGCCGCTTTCAACTCTTCAATCTGCTGCAGATGTCCAGCGCCGTGCCCGCCCATCCTCTCGACGAGGTCAGCAACGGTCATCTCCCGTTGCAGTTCCGGATGAAAGGCGGACTTGGAGAGGTCGGAAACTTTCAACCTTCGCAGCAAGCGCAAGTTATGATGGCGGCCCAACCCGTAAAACGCGACTAGTTCGGAAGGAGGGGAATCCAGGTAGTTCAGATTGCGCGTCCATGCGTCCTGATCCAGCGGCGCGATGACGGGCTTGGTATCTGCCAGCATCTGCCGCAGACGGTATCCGTAGATGATCTCGACATCGGCCAAGTGGCCGAGAACTTCCAGCACGCACCATTTTTCGGGAGAAGGCTTGTAGCGCAAAACTTTTTCTGACAACCCGGAGACGGCCGCCGCAATCTCCTTCGGACTCTTTTCCGCTGCATCGAGGTGCTTTTTTAGTTCTGCTTCTGTCATAGGCAATGCTCGTCAGAATTGTGACACCCTGTTTGGAAATCTGTCGCCCCGCCAACACAGAATAAGAAACAGAAGGTTTGATTTTACTTCTGCAATCTGGGCTCCGGCCTAAGCTGTCAGCTAGGGCGCCGAAATCTTGAACACATTATTCGTCAGATCGCTTTCCGGAACACTGCCATCGTTGACCACGATCTCGGTTGCCGTCGCTGGTAATTCAACTCGCGTGGTAGCTGTGGCTTTGGCGCGCACCTCAATCCGTTTTGTGATTTCGCCGCCTTCAAAAATTACAGTGAACGGGACTTCCGCCCCCGCATCGCCCAAGTTTTCCAGCGTTACGGTAATAAACTGCACCCCTTTTTCCGTCTTCCACGGATGCACCGACTGCACGTGGAAATCCGGAAGGCCGCGATCCTGATACACCCAGTCGTCGAAAAACCAACTCAGGTCGCGCTTCGAGGCGGATTCGATCAACTGCTCCACATACTTTGGGACTTTACCATTGTCATTGTCGTCCTCGGCTCGATACTTGCGAAGGGCCTCTTTGAGAGCATCATCGCCGGCCATGTCGCGTAACATCCACCACACATAGGCGGCTTTGCTCCGATAGTAAGTTTCATCGAAAGTGACGGCCAGCGGTTGGCCGACGATCTTCTGGCCGAGGTTCTTCTGCTCGGCATTCTTCAGCAAGGCGGCCGATATTTCCTTTTCTGAATCAAGAAACGCCGGCCGGTGGAGTCCAAGGAAGTCGAGCGCTGCCTGACGTCCACCTTGCTCCTGGCGATACATTGCCTCCGCAAAGTGAGCCAGACCTTCGTACACCCAGGGCCTCGAGGATGGCAAAGCGGAATGGACCAGTTCATGAACCAGGTTGATGCCTGCAAGCTTGGAGTCCTCCGCGGCCATCGATGCCATCAGTAAGGTGCCACTCTCAAACGGAGCAGAATTTGAATCGGCAAGATCAGCAATTGCAATGGGTGCGTTCGGCTTGCCAAACCATCCGCTTACGAATTTCGTCGCGGGATCGAGCGCGTTGGAATATTTCGCAGCGCCCTCCTCGTGCCCGGCAAAACTGAAGAGGTAGAAAGGAGGCTTGGACTGATCTTGATAGTTAGCAAAAACAAATGTCGGTGTAACCGTGCCAAGCCTCACCCATGAGCATTCCGCTGAAACCTGCTGCGCGCGGTCCATCGCTTCGATAAACCTCTGGCCGTCGGGCGAGCAAATCATAAAAAGTGGCGCCTCACCGGTCACACCAGACGCTACAATTTTGGCTTTGAATTCGCTCCCTGCTGCCCGCGCTTTCCATCGATCGACAACCTCAAACAAACTGTTCCCCTCGGAAAAATCCGCCGACTCAGTCGTGATCGGATACCACGCCACATATCCGGCGCCGCGCACCGCCGTGAATGATGGACTGATTTGGTCCCAGCTCGTATGTTTGGCGATCCCTTCCGGCACTCCGACACGCGTCAGACGGGTTGTGTCCAGCGGAATTACGCCCTCGTAGCCGATTTCGAGTTCCACGGAATCTTTCGGCTTGATTTCGACGGGCAGCGTGACGATGGCTTCTGAGAGCGCGCCGGTATGGTCGATGTCCGAAGTGTAGGGTTGCGAGACGAATTGGACGGGCTTGCCGTCCACGCGGATCGACCGCCAATTGAGAGACGACGAAATCTGCAGGGCGACGATTTTCTGCGGACGACCCGAATCGTTGCGCAGCGTGATCTTGCCGCGCGCGCCGAGCCTCTGCTGCTCCGGTTCCACGCGAATCTCCAGATCATATTTCGCAATGGTGAAGGCTTCGCGCTCCAGGGCCCACGCAGCTGAAGCGACACTACAGAGAACACATAAAACACAGAAGAGCTTCATGATTTCTTGGATGCGCCCAGCCGTCTCTGGCGCACAACTTCATACAGCACGACACCCGCCGCCACCGATACATTCAGTGACGGCACTTGCCCCAGCATAGGGATCGACACCAGGAAATCGCAGTGTCTGCGCACCAGATCGTGGAGTCCCTTGCCTTCGGCGCCGAGCACGATGGCGCAATGCATCTTGTAGTCCACGGCATCGTAAGTCTGCTGGCCGCGCTCGTCTAATCCAACGACCCACAGATCCTTCTCCTTCAATTCCTCGAGAGCGCGCGAGATGTTTGTGACTTTGGCAATCGGAAGGTGTTCGCTCGCTCCCGCCGAAACCTTCGCCACCGCAGCCGTAACGGCGGCAGACCGGCGTTCGGGAATCACCACGCCATCGGCTCCAGCCGCGTCGGCGGTACGCAGGATCGCTCCCAGATTGTGGGGATCTTCGACTCCATCGAGCACGACGATCAGCGAGTGCTCGCCGCGACGCGACGCCACAATGTCATCGAGATCGCTATATTGTTTTGCTGAAGTCGCAGCCACAAGTCCTTGATGGGCGGCGTTGCCGGCAATTTCGTCAAGCTCCTCCCGCGACAAAACGCGCACCGGAACGCCGATCTTGCGGCACTCATCGATCACCCGCCTCAGGCGAATATCCTTCCGCTCTTTGGCTACGCCGATCCATTCGAAGTTGCGGCCCCGTGCCTTGAGGGCTTCTGTAACTGTATTAATTCCGTAGAGAATGTTCACGCCGATTAGTTTACCGCGTACGCGTGCGGAACTTCTTTACCGCAGGGGGCACAGAGGAACACAGGGGAAAGCTCAAAAAGTTCCCCTGTGTTCCTATTGGTAATGTTTGTTTTGCAGTTTGCTAGAGTGAAATCAGGGAGTTGGGTCGTTTTAAGGTCGGACCGGAAAAGCCAGAACCACCAAGGCGGCTGGGATTGCGACTGGCGGCCCGAACCCTGCGGTAGATATACTTACTATTAACAATATGGCGATCGCTGCCGCAAATACCGCGCTCACTGGTTCGGCTCGGAACCCCATGCCCCTCTCCGCGGTCATCGTCGACGACGAACAACTGGCGCGCGATGAGCTCGCCTATCTGCTCAAGAACCTGGACGACGTGAACGTGGTTGCGCAGGGCAAGAACGGCCTGGAAGCGATCAGCCTGATCCGCGAACACAATCCGGACCTGCTGTTTCTCGACGTCCAGATGCCGGGCTTGGACGGTTTCGGCGTAATCAAGAAACTGCTCGACCGCAAGGTTCCTCTTCCCAAGATTATTTTCGCGACTGCCTTCGATCAATACGCGGTGAAGGCGTTCGACGTGAATGCGGTTGACTACATTCTGAAGCCGTTCGATAAAAAGCGAGTGGCCCAGTCCATTGAGAGAGCACGGGCAAAGATTGAAGCGGGGGCCGGGCCCGAAGAAAAACTCGAAACGCTGATGCGGATGTTGGAATCGCAGAAGCCGCAGACGGCGAAGATTCTCATTAAGGCGGCGGGAAGGTTATTCCTGGCCGATCCGAAGGATATCTGCTACGCGACCATTGAAGATGGCGTGATCAGCGTGGCCACCAGCGGCCATGCGGGCATGGAAGGCCACTCGAACTGCCGAACCCTGGAAGAACTTTTCGACAATCTCGATCCCAATTTGTTTTGGCGGGCGCACCGGTCTTTTCTGGTTAACATCAATCACATCCGCGAAGTCGTGCCCTGGTTCAAAAGCTCCTACCAGTTGCGCATGGACGATAAGAAACAGACGGAGATTCCGGTGAGCCGCGCCCAGACCCGCCGCCTGCGGGAATTATTCAACCTGTAGAGAGAGTTCTCAGTCCCCAGTTCTAAGTTCTCAGTGAGAAACGCTGGGATCAGTTACCGGGGACGGGAAAAACGGTGGGCGGTTACTGAGAACTGGGAACTCAGAACTAAAAAATGGGCGGACGAGGAGACCGCTTCGTCCGCCCGGGGAGGGAACTCTCAGGCTGCAATAGCCTGCAAGGCGATGCGGTTGGGAATTACCAGCGTCGCACCCTCAAGCCGAATCAAATCTTTCCTTTTCATATCACTCAATAAGCGGGTTACCGTTTCTCGCGACGATCCGATCATTTGGGCAATTTCTTCGTGAGTAAATTCCGTGGCTACGCGAAGTTCCCGGTTGCGGGGCTCGTCCGAGACCCAGGAAAGCAGCAGACGTGCGAGCTTCTCCGTCGAACTGCGGGCGAGCAGCAGCTCGTAAACATCGTCGAACGAGTTCGTGACCTCGCGGGCGAGCATGGCTGCGCATGCGAGCGCGGCGTGGCTGTCGTGTTCGATCAGACGCAGGAAGCTGTCGCGTTCGACGAACTTGATCTGGCAAAGCTCGATGGTGGTAACCGTAATCAGCGACGGTCCCCCGGAGACCACCGCGCTTAGCCCCAGCACCTGGCGGTCTCCGGCAATTTTCAGGATGATCGTCTTGCCATCGCGGGCCTCGACCGAGAGCTTGGAGCGGCCGGAACAGGCGATGTAGACGCCGCGCGGGATTTGACCTTCCATCAGCAAAGTGGCATTCGCGGGATACAGGGTCAGGTGCCCCATCGCGTTGAACTCAGTCATCAAAGGCTGAGGCAAATTGCAGAAGTCACAGGACCGCCTCAGAGTGCAGCTTAGACAGTCGTTCGGAATCGCGAAGCGCCGGGGTGCACCCATGGTACCTCCTGCCAGTTGACGAATCTGTGCTGGTGGAATCGTCCGCCGCGGGAGAAACGGGAATGCGCCACGGAACAAATAGAGCACGCCATCTGCCACATACTGGATAATGACTAAGTGGCTGTAACTGCACTGCCTAAAATGGGATTGAACAGGCAGCGCGCCAAAGAAGATGCCGTAGGACTGGCTGGCAGCCGATAATTCGGCAGGGCACGACTCTCTTAGTCTCGGCTTTGGGATAATAGCTGCGTGATTCTTGGTTTGGTGGTTTTTCGTCCAACGCCTTCCGCCACCGATTCCTAGTTCAGATAGTCCGTGCGCGAGATACCGAGCCTCTGCATCTTGTACTGTAGCGTGGTGCGCTTGAGTCCAAGCCGGGCCGCCGCGCCTGACGGACCCGACAGGGCACCCCGGGTCTGGCGCAGAATTTCGACGATGTGTTCGCGCTCTTTGTCGCGCAGGGTACCGTCGGGGTCGGACAGCTGCCTTGACATCTCCTCGCGCAATTCCCCGAGCGGCGCGCTCAAGCGGTTGCCTTCCGACAGGATCACCGAGCGCTCGACAAAATTCTCCAGCTCGCGGATGTTTCCCGGCCAACTCCAGTGCATCATGGCTTCCACGGCATCATCGGGGATGACATCGATCCGCTTGTGTAGCCGGGCGGCGGATTTTTCAACGAAATGGCGAACGAACAAGGGTATGTCCTCGCGCCGTTCGCGCAACGACGGAAGATGCAGGGGAAACACGTGCAAGCGGTAGAACTCCACCCGGATCGTCTTCGTGCCTCCCAGGCGCTCGAACTCCTGATCCTGCAGAACGCGCAGCAACTTGGGCTGCAACTCCAAAGGAATGTCTCCAATCTCGTCGAGCAACAAAGTGCCCTTATCCGCCAATTCCAGCCGGCCGAGTTTCTGGCTCACCGCTCCGGTGAACGCTCCTTTTTCGTGGCCGAACAGCTCGCTTTCCAGGAGTCCTGTGGGAATGGCAGCGCAGTTCAGCTTGATGAAGTTGCGGTCCCTGCGCCGGCTCAAGCTGTGAATGCAGCGGGCTATGCGTTCTTTGCCGGTCCCAGTTTCGCCGGTGATGAGGACGGTGGAATCGGTGTCGGCGACGATGGCAGCATAGTCCAGCACACGTTTCAAGGCCGGGCTGTTGCCGACGATATCGTCGGGCCGGTTCGCGCTCCGGATTTCGTACTCCAAATAGCGTTTTTCCTGGGTGAGGCGTTCCTTGAGTTGTGCGATCTCGCGATAGGCGTGCGCATTCTGGAGCGCAGCGGCGATCTGATTGGCTACTTGCTGCAGATATTCAATCTCCGTCGGGCCGAAAGCATTTTCGATCATGCTACTCGGATTCAGGGCTCCCCAGATCTGATTACCCGCGATCAGGGGCACACTGCAAACCGACCGAACGCCGCCTTGATACATGGCTTTCGCCAGGGGTTCGTTCATCTCGTATAAGTCGGCTGCGGTGAGAAATGCAACGTTTCGTCTCTGGATCGCTCTCGCCGAGAGTGATTGCTCAAGCGGAATCGCAACTCCGTGGTTGACGAAAGGCTCCCATTCCAGAGCATCGCCGTAGCGGTGCACGCTCTTGCCATCCTCGTCGAGCAAGCACAGGATCGTACGCTCGTAGCGAGCGATGCTCCGAAGGCTGGAAAGAATGACCGGCAACAGTTTTTCCAACTCCAGGCTGGAACTCAGCTCACGGCTGATCGCGACCAGGCTTTGCTGTTCCTCAAAGGCGCGGTAGGCTCGCTCCTTCTCCAGCGCGAGCGCTCCCATCAGCGCGATGCGGGCGAGGAACTCGAAGTCCTCGCTATTCAGGATCTCGGGAACGCTCTTGCCCAGGGCAAGCGCTCCAAAATGACGTGAAGGCGTGCTGATGGGAAGGACGGTGTATGATCGGACGCCGTGATTGAGTAACAGGGGAACGAAGCCGGGAAAGCGTTGCTCGCGCTCGGTGTCGTGAATGGCGATCGGCTTCTGATGCTTCCATGCCCACCCGGTCGCCACTTCGTCCACGGGCAAAGGGTCGAACTCTCCACTCTCCTGATTCTTTTTCCAATACTGAGTTAGCATGCAATCCCGGCGAGGGTCGTAGAGGGAAAGATTCAGCAGTTCGCCTCCCGTCAGGGCGAGCACCGGGGGCGCGAGTTCTTTCAATGCTTCGGGCAGGCTCTGGGTTCGCGCTACCCGATCGGTAACCTCGAGGAGCAGCCGGTACCGGTCGCTTTCCGGCGAGGCAGCTCCCTCGAGTCCGACGCTTGTTTCTGGCATGCACACACCTCCCGCACCTGCCGCATACAACATGTCGCGCAGCGAATTTTGAGCAGGAACTGGGGGTCATCGCAGCTTGCCAAGCTGCGGGACTTACAGTTCAACATTACAGTGTCCGCAGGCGTCGGTTCCTTATTTCTTGGGAACCAATCTCATTCTCCCCGGTCGGGGAGCCCCCCTCAGGTTCTGCGGCACTGTTTTCCCGGATTGGTGCCTTCCGGCAAAGATATTGTTACTCAATCTACGGTCACAGGCAAGTTATACCTTCGTATACAACCCATAATCTCCGGGTAAGATTCCTCAAATGGCACGCGGCTGGGAGAGATACACATTACTTTCTCAAGACCCCACAAGTGCGCTTAGGATAGTAGTCACTATCAATCTTCTGCTGTCCAATTCACAACCTTGTTGCCTTGCTCGGATACCAACTTCTTTTTCTGTTTCTCAATCTCAGTCTCAATCCATCGCTTAAGGCCGCTATCGGTGCAATCCCTGCGGGCCTTTTCCAATCTCTCAAGCTCAGCCCGGATCGTCGCTATCTCTGTGGCTGAAAGCATGGCTTATGCCCCATAGAAAGAAAACGCCCGCCAATCCGCTTCAAAATGGGCAGGCGAGATTCAAACATGCAGCAATTCTCTCACCGAACCAAAATACGTCAATTGTCAAACTGCACTACTACCGATCATTGCCCAATGTATGAAAGCGCAGCGATGCTAAGCGACTTCTGCGTCCTCGCGGCGGCGGGGAGCACCTGGCAGTTTCACTCTCCATATCCGCGACTTAACAGGCGTAGCACGACCCATGTTCTTTAGTAGCAGGAGCGCGCCTTTAATGGCCCGCGGCGTTTCTCTGAATCGGCCTGCCATTTCAGGGATCTCAACGAGTATGTAGGGCGGCGTGGGCCGCGACCATACTTCATGGTTTTGAATCATTTGCGCGTAATCAATGATAGCCTCTGCCAACTGCAGTAGTTCAGAAAACTCGCCAATGGTCAGCCGCTGGTCCGTGCGCAGGGCTCGTTTAAGGGTGCCGAACAGCCTTCGCAGATGCTCCCGATACATGCCCACCGCCCCGAAAGAGATGGTACGGCGATTTCTGTCGCCCAGCCAGAGCAGCGATGGTATATGCAAACTGTTCCATTGGGGGTGGACATCGAATTTACTGTTACGAAAACCGAACAGATACTTACGGGACCTGGCCGCTTACTGCGACCGGTGGAGTCCACCCAATTCCTCCTGAACGGAACTGCACTGCAAGCACGCATGCTTTTCTGTTCCAAAAAACGGAAATCGAGGAGGCACCTCGTGTTCATTGTGCCATCAGAACCGGTGATAGAATGTCCCCGAGAGGTCAGGGATCGTGCAACTTAATGGTGGTCAAAGGCTGCGAGCGCTGAGAGAGACTCTCGGCTATCGTATGAGGGACGTAGAACTGGCGAGTAATCAGATCGCGCAGAGATTCGACAGTGAGGAATTCGCAATTCCGCCCAGCCGCTTGTCCGACATCGAAACCAAAGGCATAATCCCAAGTATTTTTCGACTCTATTCGTTCGCAGCTATTTATCGGCGAGAATATCGGGAGTTGCTATCCTTCTATGGCTTGGAACTCGATGACATCTCAGCCGACATCAGCTTTGGGCATCCGCAGAAGTCTCACCTGTCCAAAGCATTGAGCAACGTCACACAAGTTCGGATGCCGACGCGGCTAGATCCAGGATTCTCGCTCCAGAAAACGACGGACCTGAGACGTGCCATCGAGCAATGGGGTACCGTGCCCATGGCTTATCTCGAATTGTTTGCCGATGACCGATATACATATGGTTATATTGGATCGGAAGATTTCACGATGTATCCCATTCTTCAACCTGGGAGTTTCGTTCAAGTGGACGAAGCTAAGAACAAAGTAGGGGACGGAATATGGCATTCGGAGTTCGAGCGTCCGATTTACTTTGTGGAAATGCGCGAAGGATTTACCTGTTGCTGGTGCTCGATCAAGCGTGACTCCATCGTCTTGCAACCTCATCCCCTGTCTCCCGTTTCGGTGCGAGTTCTTAGATACCCGCAGGAGGCCGAGGTGCTGGGGCAGGTTATCGGGGTTGCGATGCGCCTCGGGGATTGGCATTCTCCCGACTTTCGACCAGCGCCGAAAGAGCGCTCAGCACTGACCCGAGATGTGCCCGGGCAGCTGGGGAAAGAGGTTTAGGTGAAGATCGCGCCAGGGCAGCCAGGAACTCGCTCTCTGTCAGATGCTCATTCGCGCATGACGCTGGCACGTCTTTGAGCAGCACGGCCAAAGGTTTCTTCAAGACTTCGGAAAGTAGTACTCGATGAGACGCGCGGATTGCGCTTCGTGCGGCATCGTCGCCATACACCCTCGCTAAACCCCAGTGATCGTATTGTCCCTCGCCGTTATGCAAACTACCCACGTAGGAAAGTCTGCCCAACAACCCAGGGACAGCGCCTAGGGTATTCGCTTCAAAGTCCTCGAGAGCGGATTTCAGTCTCATCGAATTTACGATTTCCGAAAAGATAACGGAAATGAACTAAATACAGAAAACTCCGCCGCCGCCTGCAATGTATCACGGTGCGAACCCTTTCGCAAAGGAGAACTACCGTGAAACGACTCATGCTGACTCTGGCTGCTCTAGCTCTGTTCCTCACAACTGCCGCGCTACCAAGTATGGCCGATGGCAATCCCATGTGTCCCGGCGGAGTCTGCCCCCACATCGTTGTAGCCTAACCAGGGAAAGGCACTACGGCGGGTGCCTCTAAGTGGTACCGGGCGCGGTGCGGGCTTATTAAGGAGAACACGCGGTGCGGGCTTATTAAGGAGAACACGGTGAATCCTTAGCCGTCTTAATGTCTCAACAGAGGCTCGAAAAGTAGCGCCGGGTTTCTCAGTTGAAAAGGAGCAGCGTCGGAGCTATAGTGCTCTGCGATGCTCCCAGTGCATTGGCAAAAGCTGCTGTCGCTTTTCCTCTGGATCGTGCCGCATGTGCTTCTCGCTATACTTGCGGTCGTCCTTTGGAGGCGCCGCTTATACCGGGAATTTCCGGTCTTTTTCACGTATGTGCTTTACGAAGTTGCTGAGTTTATTCTGCTGTTCGCGTTGTATTCCGTTTCTGGCGACGGAAAGCAGTATACGTATGCTTATTGCGCCACGCTGTTGCTTAGCATCGCTCTGCGTTTCGGCGTGATTGACGAGGTTTCTAAAGATTTGTTTCGTGAATCTGAATTTCTGAAGGTGGCAGCGAGGCGATCGCTGCGATGCGTAACAGGTTTGCTGCTTTTAGTTGGTGTTGTGCTCGCTGTCTATGCGCCGGGGGACAATAGCGTCAGGTGGATTGCCGGTGTATCCGTCGTCAACCGCGGAGCGGCTATGGTTCAATGTGGCTTGCTCCTTTCCTTACTGCTCTTTTCCCGCTTCCTGGGCGTGTCCTGGCGGGGCGCCGCATTCGGGATCACGCTGGGCCTTGGCGTTCTGGCAAGCGTCGATCTTGCCGCTTACGCTCTTCGGGCGGAATTCACCAGTAAGGTAGGCGAGGAATTCTTAAACTTGCTGATACCCGGCACCTACCTCGTTTGTGTTTTGATCTGGATCAGGTTCTTGCTGGCGCCCGAGCTTCAACCTGCGTCCCCCACGGTTGTTCCCCATGATGAGGTGGAGACTTGGAACACGGAACTTCAACGCTTGCTCAGGGATTGATTTCTCCGGCAATGATTTCTCCGACAATGATTTCTACGACAATGACCGCCGCTTGGACTCTTGTCGCCGTTGCGTTCTTCGCGCTGGTGATACTGCTGTATGTTGCCCTCCGCAGCCGCGCGCGCCGGTTCGACCTGGAAAAAGCCGATTTGGAAAAAGCTGTCCAGGCGTTCCGCTCGCTCGACATCGAGGCCTTCCGGAACCTGGTCGATTCAGCTGAGGAAGCGTTTCTTCGCGATAATTTATCGCCCAAAAAGTTCCGCGAGATTAAGCGGCAGCGCGCGTGGGCGGCACTCATCTATGCCTGGGAAGCGGGAGGGGCCGCGACGGCGCTGGCCAAGATTGGTCAAGCCGCGCAGCGGAGCTCCGACCCAAAGATCGCGGCGTCCGGCGTTCAGCTTACCGAGAATGCTTTCCGGCTTCGATTGCAAACTATCGGGGCTTGCTTCCATCTGCTGACCGAAGTCGTATTGCCTGACCTGCGAAGCCCATCGCTTCCGCCTTTGGTAGATCAATATGAACGGGCAGCGGAAACACTCTTTCGACTTGGCAGATTTTCTTCAGGAAGACACGGATTCATATCCAGATAACTGTCGGCGCCCCGAACAACAATAGCGAGCGTGGCACTGTGTGGACTCGTACGGCACGGCTGGGAGAGCAAGTCCGTAGAACAACAGAGGCGGAATTGTCAGCGAAAGAGCACGTGACATTAAGCAGCCCCCACATCCCCTGTATCATTCTCCTCCTCCTCACTGCGAGGAGCGTCTGCCAGGCGCAATTTCCAACATCCGTCAAGATGAGAAGGTTCAGCGCGACCCATGTCCCCTAGCAGTGCGAGCGCGTCCTGGATGGTTCGCTGCGTTTCTCTGAAGCGGCTTGCCAATTCTGGGATTTCGACGAACACGTACGGCAGGGAGTACCCGCAGTACACCTTGACCATTTGCCCGTAAGCAATGATTGCTTCTGAAAGCTGGAGTAGTTGATAAAATTCTTCACGGCTTAACCGCCGTTCTAAATGTAGCGCCTGTTTGAGACGGCCAATCAGCCGTCGCAACTTATCCCGATCCATGACCCCAGCCCGAAAAAGATAGTTTGGCGATTCCCAACGCAAATCGTGCGCAATATTCCCAACCTGAGCAGCGATCGTATATGCCTCCTCTTTTATTGGGTTGGCAGGGAAGTTCCTGTTACGAAAACCGAATCGACTATCCCACGCAGATGCAAGCAGCTAGCAACCCTCCTCACAGGGTAAAATTCTCAGATGGCACGCGGTTGGGAGAGTAAGTCCGTAGAACAACAACAAGAGGAAATGTCGGAGCAGCGGAAAACCGTCCGCCCACCGATCTCGCCCGACGAGCAGCAACGCAACCGGAAACGCGAGGGCCTGCTTCTTTCCCGGAAACGCCTCACTCAACAACTGCAGGCAGCCGGCAACTCACGTCACCGCCAAATGCTGGAGCAGGCGATTGCGGAGTTGGATAGTCAACTCTCGTCTTTTGAATAGATTACAGACTCACCGTCTCCCAGGAGGATGGCTCCCCGCGCATACCTCCCATAACGAAAACCAGGGTCCCGTTCCTTGTCCCCTGACGTATAATTGTGGGGTTGATGAAAGCCTACGTCTACGTTTCATTGAAGAAGAGCGTTCTGGATCCGCAGGGTAAGACTATCCACGGCGCCCTTACGAAAATCGGCTATAAGAGTTTGCACGATGTGCGGCAAGGCAAGTATTTCGAAATTACTCTCAACGGCGGTATCTCAAAGGATGAGGCGCAAGCGGAAGTGGAGCGGATCGCGCGCGAAGTTCTAACGAACCCAGTCATTGAAGAGTTTCGTTTCTCCCTCGAAGAGTAGATCTCCGTTTGTGTTTGATGGGCAACTGCGCCCGAAAAATCGCCGGTCCCCCACCGATACATTCGTCAAGGAGCCAATTCGCCAATGTGCGGCATTGTGGGATATGTGGGTAAGAAGCAGGTGGTCCCCGTCATCATTGAGGGTCTAAGAAAGCTGGAGTATCGCGGCTACGACTCGGCGGGAATCGCGGTGGCTGGAAACGGCGAAGGCCTGCAGATCCGCCGCGCGGAAGGCAAACTGCGCAACCTGGAAGAAGTGATCCGGCTCAAGCCGCTCGATGGCACCTACGGCATCGGACACACCCGCTGGGCGACGCATGGCCGCCCCACCGAAGAAAACGCGCATCCGCATCGCGACTGCACGGGCAGAATCGTGGTGGTGCACAACGGCATTGTCGAGAACTATCTCTCGCTCAAGAAGAAGTTGATCGCCGAAGGACACAAGTTCACCACCGAAACGGACACAGAAATCATCGCGCACCTGGTGGAGAAGCATTACCTGCAAACGGGAAACGGTCACAGGCCTTCCTTGGAGGAAGCTGTGCGCAAAGGGGTCAAGGAACTTACCGGAGTGTTCGCGCTGGTGGTGATCGCGATTGACGAACCGAACAAGATCGTGGCGGCTCGCAATGGACCGCCCGTCGTCATCGGCCTCGGCAAGGACGAATACTTCGTCGCCTCCGACGTGCCCGCGCTCCTCGATCACACCCGCGATCTTTTCTTTCTAGGCGATGGCGATCTGGCCGTGATTACCCAGGAAGGTGTGCGGGTCAGCGATTTCGACGGCAATCCGGTGGAGCGGAAAGCGCAGCGCATCACCTGGGATCCGATCATGGCGGAGAAGGGTGGCTTCAAGCACTTCATGCTCAAAGAGATTTATGAGCAGCCACGAACAGTCCGCGACACCACGCTCGGCCGCGTCTCGCAGGATACCGGCGCCATCTTCCTCAACGAGATGCAGGTCGGCGAAGCGGAGTTCAAGGCACTCAAGAAAATCAATATCGCCGCCTGCGGCACCAGTTGGCATGCGGGACTGGCGGGCAAGTTCATGATCGAAAACCTGGCCCGCGTTCCAGTCGAAGTCGATTACGCCAGCGAATGGCGCTATCGCGACCCGATCCTCGGGCCGGACACGATGACGCTGCTGATTTCGCAGTCTGGTGAAACAGCGGATACCATCGCGGCCCAGCGTGAAGCCAAGGCCAAGGGCTCGAAGACGTTGGCCATTTGCAACGTGGTCGGCTCCATGATCACGCGCGAAGCCGCCGGAACCGTCTATACGCACGCGGGTCCGGAAATTGGGGTGGCTTCGACCAAGGCTTTCACCGGACAACTTACTGCTCTTTATTTATTCGCCTTGTATCTGGCGCAGGTGCGCGGCACCATGACACCCGCACAGGCCAAGGCCGCTGTGCAGGAGCTCACGCACATTCCCGGCAAGCTGGAACAGATCTTGACCCATGATGAGGCTTGCGACGAGCTGGCGAAAACTTATGTCCGTTCGCAGGACTTCCTTTTCTTAGGACGCGGCATTCACTATCCCATCGCGCTCGAAGGTGCGCTCAAGCTTAAGGAAATTTCCTACATTCACGCCGAAGGTTATCCGGCGGGCGAGATGAAGCACGGCCCGAATGCGCTGATCGACGAGAATCTTCCGGTTGTCATCATTGCCACGCGCGACGTGAACAGCCCGCAGTCGATGATCCGTTACGAAAAAACGATGTCGAACCTGAAAGAAGTCAAGGCTCGTTCCGGCATAGTCATAGCGCTCGCCACCGAAGGCGACAAAGAGATCGCCGAAGAAGCCGATCACGTGCTATTCGTTCCGCCGGCGCCGGAAGAATTATCGGCAATTCTGGAGATCGTCCCGCTGCAACTGCTGGCCTATCACATCGCCGTCCGCCGCGGCTGCGACGTAGATCAGCCGCGCAATTTGGCGAAGTCGGTGACGGTGGAGTAGGAGCTCACCAGATTGTTCGAACCGCATCCGCCTTGCGGATCTCGCGGTCCGCAGTGAGCAGAGACATCCCCTCGACCAGTGCGGTCGCTCCAATAATACGATCTGCCGGATCCTTCGGATAGGCCGCTGGAAGTCCTAGTGCGCGCGCGCACGCTCGACCACTGATCGGAAGCACGACGAACCGCGCCTCGACTTCATCGAGAAACGATTCGAGACTGATTTCAAGACGGATGCGACCCTTCCGGAAAAGTGCGGCCAACTCCAGGAGCGTGATGTCGCAAATGGCGAGGCCATCTCCATTCTGGCGCGCATCATCGATCGCCACCCGCGCCTTTTTTGACAGCCGATCCTGGTCGAATGCCAGCCAGACCACAACATGCGTATCCACGAGAATCACTTTAAATCGCCCCATTCTCCGCCGGAAATCGCGGGCGGGACGGCGTCGCCGATAACCGCACCCTTGCCGGCAAGAAAGCCGTAGATATCACCCGCGTCTTTGTCGGCGGGAACCAGTTTCACCACCGGCTTGCCGTGTTTCGTGATAACAATCGCCTCTCGCTTCGCCTGAACCTCGTCCATCACCGCCAGGCAATGCACCTTAAACGAACCCGCCGCCATCGTTTTCATACGATACTAACCTCTTTATGAGCATAGTCATTATACCATGGTCGTATTCCGCCGAAGATTCGGGGCACCCTGATCCCGACCCTGCAAGCCACGTTGAATCGTCATGGCCACTAGAGTCAGGTCGGCCGCTCTTGTTCCCACAGAGCAACGGACGGCATGCTAACCTCCCACGACGCTTGCCACTTCCGAGAGGCAACCCGCAGCGTCCCGCGACCGCTCGCCATCATCTAAACACGGGATGGCTCAGTTCAAAACGTTCGATGCCCAAGTGCTTCGCTCCGTTGCGCTCTCCGAGTTTACGAAGCACATCGACCTCGAAGTGAACGGAGTCCCCCGCTTCGGCTTCGTTCCCGGACAATGGCTCTCGGTGAAGGCCAACACTCCCGATGGCGAGGAGATGACGCGCGCATATTCGATCGCGTCGCCGCCGTCTGAGAATGGGCATGTCGCCTTCTGCCTGAATCGCGTGCAGGATGGATTTATGTCGAACTATCTCTGCAATCTCGACGAAGGCGCGAAGATCACTTTTCAGGGGCCGTTCGGTGATTTCATCCTGCGCCCGCCCTTGCGTGACACCGTGTTCATTGCGACTGGAACCGGAATCGCGCCATTCCGCTCCATGCTGCACTGGCTGCTGGCGGAAGGCGACCGTCATCGGGGACGCGAGTTCTGGCTGCTCTTCGGCGCGCGCGGCGAGCAAGACATTTACTATCGCGAGGAGTTTGAACGTCTGGCCGCCGAACACGACTACTTTCATTTTCTGCCCACGTTGAGCCGCGCCGCTGCCGATTGGAAAGGGCTGCGAGGATACGTGCAGCAACACCTGGGGGAAATCGTGGGAATGCGTAGCGACATGCACGCCTACATCTGCGGCCTCGACAAGATGGTCAAGGCGAACCGCGAGTTGCTGAAAAGTCTGGGTTGGGATCGAACTTCGATCCGTTACGAAAAATACGACTGACCCCGTAGAATAGTTGCCATTCCGTTTCGATCGAGGAGAACCATCGTGTACGTCGGAGATGACAAGCGTTACGACTCCATGAAATATCGCCGCTCGGGACGCAGCGGCATTAAACTTCCCGCCATCTCGCTCGGACTATGGCACAACTTCGGCGGCGTGGATAACTTTGAAAACTCGCGCGCCATGCTGCGCCGCGCCTTCGATCTCGGCATCACGCATTTCGATCTCGCCAACAATTACGGCCCTCCGTATGGATCGGCGGAAGAAACTTTCGGGCAAATCCTGAAGAAAGATTTTCTTCCCTACCGCGACGAGCTGATCATCTCCACTAAGGCGGGCTGGGATATGTGGCCAGGGCCCTACGGTGATCTAGGCTCGCGCAAGTACTTGTTGGCCAGCCTGGATCAAAGCCTGAAGCGCATGGGGCTTGAGTATGTCGACATTTTCTACCATCACCGTCCCGATCCCGATACGCCGATGGAAGAATCGATGGGAGCGCTCGATACGGCAGTACGTTCGGGCCGCGCGCTCTACGCGGGCATTTCGGCTTACAACGCTAAGCAAACTTCCGAGGCGGTAAAGATACTACGCGATCTCGGAACGCCTTGCCTGATTCATCAGCCGAAGTATTCGATGTTTGTGCGCGATCCGGAGCAGGGATTGTTCGACGTGCTGGAGAAAGAAGGCGTGGGAGCGATCGTCTTCAGCCCGTTGGCTCAGGGACTGCTGTCGGATCGCTATCTGAAGGGAATTCCCAGCGACTCGCGCGCCGCTCGCGATTTCTTTCTGAAGAAGAAGGACATCGGGGAAGCGACTCTAACCAAGGTTCGCGCGCTCCATGAAATCGCCGGGCAGCGAGGACAGACGCTGGCGGAGATGGCGGTAGCGTGGGTGCTGCGCGATCCGCGCGTCACCAGCGCGCTTGTTGGCACCAGCAAAGTGTCGCAGGTCGACGACAACGTAGCCGCGCTAAAGAACCTGAAATTCTCGGCCGAGGAGTCGCGGAAGATTGATGATGTTCTCGCCGGCAAATAATCGGCGTGAACAACCGACAGGTGAACAACCGACCATGGAGCGTGGATGCGCTCCTTCTGCCGGAAGTCTCTACTTTGCCAATTGCTCCAGCCGCTCGAACGTGTCCGGGTACCTGGCTGCGAGCAACAGCAGCGCGGCTGCTTGGGCGTTTGGTTTGGCGCGTCCTTGCTCCCATTTTTCCAGCGTGCGTTCGTTGGTGAACAGTTTGCGGGCAAAAACGCTGCGTGAACAGTGGAGGCGCGCGCGGACCTGCTTGATCATTTTCGGCTTGACCTCGGGCAATTCACGCGGCTCGACTTTATAGCTCCGCAGGGTGACCTTGCCGGCGCGATGCCCCTTCATGGCTGCCACACCCTCCATCAGTTCGTCGAATAAATTACGCTTGTTTGCCATCGCCGCCGTCCTTATCTCCGAGCGCGTGATTTCTTTTCGGCGTCGATCGCCGCCTTCAGAGTTTTTCTTTGCTCTGGCGTGAGATCGGCGGCTTCATTCTTGTCATAAACGGTCATAAGCCAGACCTGATTTTGGCCATCGAACCAGTAGTAAATTACCCGCAGTCCACCCCGACGGCCTTTGCCCCGTCGAACGTCCGCCCAGCGCAGCTTGCGGAATCCGCCGCTACCGGGAATCACGTCCCCCATTTCCGGCGTATTGGCCAGCGCGTCCTGGAGCCTGCGGTACTGCTCGTCGTCCAGGTACCGGGCCAAGTGATGGGTGAATGCGGGCGCTTCAATGAACTCCATCGGAGCGGCTCTATACGCCACTAGCGTACTTTACTGAGTATACGCTAATAGCGTATAAAGTCAAGGCGATGAAAGCACCTACGAAAAATATCGTTCGCTGTCTGTGGGCGACGAACGAGCTCTCGATTCTCTATCACGACCGCGAATGGGGTGTGCCGCAGCACGAAGACCGCGTGCTGTTCGAGTTCCTGATTCTGGAGGGCGCGCAGGCCGGGCTTAGCTGGGACACTATTCTGCGGAAGCGCGAAAACTATCGTGCGGCCTTTGACGGGTTCGATCCAAAAATAGTCGCTCGCTACGACCGGCGAAAAGCGCAGCGGCTGCTGCGCGATGAGGGGATCGTCCGCAACCGGCTGAAGGTGGCGTCGGCGATACGGAACGCCAAGGCGTTTCTCGAGGTCCAAAAGGAGTTCGGCTCGTTCGACCGCTACATCTGGAAGTTTGTCGGCGGCAAACCGCGAATGAACTCGTGGCGGTTGGGGAAGGGAATTCCGGCGAGCACTCCTGAATCGGACGTGATGAGCAAGGATCTGAAGAAACGCGGCTTCAATTTCGTCGGCTCGACCATCTGTTACGCCTTCATGCAGGCTACGGGGTTGGTGAATGATCACGCGGTCTAGTGTTTCCGCTATCGCTTGTGATGGACTTGGCCGAGCTTCGGACGCCGAGGGTGTCCGTCCCTACGTGAATATGTAACTCCTGCCTAAAACCGGGCGATTTTACGCGGTTTCCCGCATTTTGAAGCGATTCGTCCGGCTTGCAAATCATTGCCTCCCAGCTACTTACAAGAAAGCGTACTCGTCGGCAGCAGCTGGAACGCAAGCTGCATCTTAAATCTTTCGGATGTACGACTTTAGGTTTGTCCCCAATAATGTTGACGTTCAATGAACGTTCAAATAAATGACAATTTTTCGGAGGCTCGCGTGAACAAAACCATCGTTTCATTTCTGCTAGCAGTTTTACTCTCGACCGTCTGTCTGGCCCAGAGTTCCGCCGATATGCAAGCCGGCGGCTCGGCGTCCCAGAACACCTCTGCATCTGCGAACAAGTCAGGAGCGCAGGCGAATTCAAGCACCTCAGCTGAAGCTACCTCGCAAGCGAACGCCTCCGGCAAGCACGGCAATGCCCAGGCGGCAAGCGCAAGCCGGTTGCAGTCCGGCAGCACGGTGCAGGCCGAATTGAGTAAGCCAGTGGATGTCCGCAAGAACAAGCCTGGCGACGAAGTCATCGCGAAGACCACTCAGGACGTGAAATCGGACGGCAAAGTCGTGCTGCCCAAGGGTTCGAAGATTGTAGGCAAGGTGACGCAAGCTCAGGCGCGGGCCAAAGGGCAGGACGAATCGCAACTCGGCATCGCCTTTGACCACGCCATCCTGAAGGACGGCACGCAAATGCCGGTATCGTTCGCCATCCAGGCAGTGGGCAGTTCGGAGTCTGCGGCTTCTGCTGCCGCGGCGGATGATTCGGGCATGATGGCGGGCAACATGGGGGGCAATGCCGGCGGCATGGCAGGAGGCTCCGGTTCTGGCGCCACTGGCTCTCGTGGAGGACTGGTGGGCGGAGTCGGTTCGACCGCCGGTGGCGTTGCGAACACGACTGGCAGCGTCGCGGGATCGACTTTGCACACTGGCAATGTGGCTGGCGCAAATACCGCCACAAACGCAACGGGCGGACTGACCTCCACCAGCCAGGGCGTGGTCGGCATGCCTGGCATGACGTTGTCGTCCGTGGCTTCCAGTTCGACAACTGCTGGTTCGGTGATAAGTTCCAGCAGTAGCAACGTCCGGCTGGAGAGCGGAACTCGGATGCTTCTGAGAGCGAACGGTCAGTAGATTGGCTTGGAGATTATCAGCCGATAGGCAAGGGGGCAGCGCGCCTCTGCGCTGCCTTTTGCTTATCTACCTTCTTTCTTTTTTGCCTATCTAAGCGAGATGATCGCCCTCGTCGATTCCGCTAGCAGCCCCACTCGGCCTCCCCCGGCTTTGCGAAATAGCGCCTCACGTCTGCTGGTTCGCCTGTTGTTGAAGCCACTTCCAATATCGCGAGGCGTGCAGCTGCCACTATGCGATTCTTTTCGGGCTGTGATACTTGCTCCCATGACTCGGGTGTCGAGTTGCTCGTGCAGCCAAAATCCGGCCCAAGTGCATGGTGATAGTGATGGAAGAGTTTCGCCAATTGTTCCACTGATACTTCTTGGATCGACATCACAAATACCCTTTCTCCGATCGGTTAGTGTTGCCGAGCGTTGCCAGAGGTGTCAGAGAACGCTCCACGTCCAATCCGTTCCCAGGCCGCTCGATCAACTGATTTATTGTGTTCCCGCGGTTGCGGATTACCTCTTGATTTGAGCCGTTACGCAGGCGCAGCCCGAAGCAACGGCGAGTGACCTTGCGCTCCTTGCCCAGAGCCACCAGGAATCGAACACAAAACGCGACGCCCGTCAGGCACAGCATCGCCATGAATGTCGTCACAGCCATTCGAGCCTCCTGGCGGGGCTTCCCATTTGACCTGAACCACTCGACTCCTATTCGATATGACGAGCCGTAAGTTTCGAATAAAGCGTTCATAAATAGTCCGTAAAGCACGTGTGGTGCCTGCGTTTGCGAATTCCTTGATTGAAATCAGGACGCTTCCACGGGCTCCGGTCCATTGCGGAAACCGCTAAGCTCCGGCATAATAATGGTTTGTCTTTACTTCGCCGGACTCTTCCGGGCAAAGGATACTGAAGTCTGTGTTAATGATCCGACTGGCGCGCTTTGGTGCGCGCAAACAACCGTATTACCGAGTGGTGGTGATTGAAAAGGAGCGGGCTCGCAATGGCCGCCCGGTGGAAGTGGTGGGCACGTACAATCCGCGCACTAATCCGGCCACTTTCGACCTGAAACGGGAGCGCATTGAGCACTGGGTTTCGAAAGGCGCCCAACTTTCGGACCGCGTTAGGAAGCTGCTTTCTCTTCCCGCGCCGGCTGCGGCCGCTTCGGTCGCCTAGCCGTCCTTACACTCGCCAATTCAGGAGCACCGACAGAGAATGATCGAGCCTGCCGCCAGCCCGCGCGCCATGATTGAGCACATCGCGAAGGCCATCGTCGAGGCCAAGGGCGAGGTCTTTATCGACGAGTACGAAGATGGAGACGAAACCGTCATCGAGCTCGAAGTGGCCGAGGCTGACCTGGGCCGGATCATTGGACGCTCTGGCCGCGTCGCCCGTGCGTTGCGCAACGTGCTGAGCGCGGCGGGCTCGAAGCTGAATAAGCGCTACGCGCTTGAGATCATCGAATAAGATCGGCGAGTAGAAGAGCGGCGAATAAACGAGCGGCGAATGGCGGCACCGGACGCGAGCGGCGAATGGATTAGCCTGGCGGTCGTCATCAAGACACAGGGACGCCGCGGAGAAGTAGCAGTCGAATTGCACACCGATGTTCCGAACCGCTTCCGGCAAGACATGCGGCTGTGGGTGCTCGCGAAAGACGGGCAACGCCGCGAAGTAACGGTTGAGGATCTCTGGCCGCATAAGAGTCTTCTGGTGCTGAAGTTTCAGGGTATCGAGACGATTTCCGATGCCGAGCTGCTGGTGGGCGCCGAACTTCAGCTGCCGCGCAGTGAACGCGCCGAGTTGGAACCGGGCTGGACGTACCTGAGCGACCTGATCGGTTGCACAGTGTTCGACGGCCAGCGCGAGGTCGGCGAGATTGAAGACGTTCAGTTCGGGGCGGGAGAAGCGCCGCTGCTAGTGGTTCGAAGTGGATCGAAGTTGCCGTACGAGATCCCCTTCGCCGAAGCGTTCTTGGAAAAGCTCGATTTGGAGCGCAGGCGAGTCCGGATGAAGTTGCCGGAAGGCTTGCTGGAAGTGAATGCGCCGGTGAAGAAGGAAAGAGGTCGCTAGTCGTTGGTCGATAGTCGTTTGCGGCAAGATGGGTGTCGTCAGGAATGGGTTCGACAAGCGACCAACGACAAACGACCAGCGACTGGGTTTAGCGACTGGGTTCCGCGATGAAGATCGACATTCTCACGATCTTTCCCGACTTTTTTCGCGGACCACTGGATTACGGGATTGTCCGCCGGGCGCGGGAAACGGGCTTGGTGGAAATCAGCATTCACGATCTGCGGGCGTTTACGAAAGACAAGCACCGCACCGTGGATGACCGCCCGTTCGGCGGCGGCGAGGGCATGGTCCTTAAGCCGGAACCGATCTTTGAGTGTTTGGAGTCGTTTGGAGACGTGGCGTCGCGCGAAGTCCGCTTAAACCCGGGCGCGAAGCAGTCGGTGATTCTGCTTTCCGCACAGGGACGCAGGCTCGATCAGACGCTGGCGGCGGAACTCTCCGCGCTCGACCAGATCGTCCTCATCTGCGGACGCTACGAGGGCGTGGACGAACGCATCAGCGAGCACCTGGCGGATCGCGAAGTTTCGATTGGCGACTATGTGCTGAGCGGCGGAGAACTGGGTGCGGCGGTAATTTTGGACACGGTGACGCGGCTGATCCCCGGCGCGGTGGGCAACCAGGCTTCGACGCGGCAGGAGTCGTTCACTGAGGCGCGTACCGAGTCGCTCCCTGCGCAGGCGGAGTTGGCTGGCGATGGACCGAGTTCGACGTGCGTTTCGGGCGGATTGCTCGACTATCCGCATTACACGCGTCCCGCGGATTTTCGGGGCATGGCGGTGCCGGAAGTATTGATGAACGGCAACCACGACCAGATTCGCAGCTGGCGCCGCAAAACGGCTTTGGAAAAAACGCTGCGCAACCGTCCCGATTTACTGGAGCGGGTTGCGCTAACGGCGGAAGACAAGGAATTGCTGAATCAGATTAAGTTAGAGCAGCTCAAGCCGGCCCCACGGCCTCGTGACGGAGACGGGGCAAGCCCCGTCTCTACTAAAGATTAACGAAAAGAATTAGGAAGGAAACGTTATGCGCAATCCGATCATCGAAAAACTGCTGGCGAAATCGCGCCGCACTGACATCCCGAAGTTTGGTCCCGGCGATACGATCAAGGTACTGGTCAAGATCAGAGAAGGCGAAAAAGAGCGCCTGCAGGCGTTTGAAGGCGTGGTCATAGCCCGGAAGCGCGGCGCGCAACCCAGCTTTACCGTCCGCAAGATCAGCTTCGGCCAGGGCGTGGAGCGTATTTTCCCCATCGACTCCAAGGTCATCGACAAGATTGACGTGGTGCGCTCGGCGAAAGTCCGGCGCGCGAAACTTTATTATTTACGCGGGCTCAAGGGCAAAGCCGCTCGGCTGAAAGAAGTCGAACAACAGTAAGCGGTTCATCATTGTGTGGTGACGGGGCTCTGCCCCGTCCAAGCGGGGCGAAGCCCCGCTTCCACACATTCATCGAACATCTCCTCTTGCTTCGCGCCGCGTCTTCGGCGAAGATGCTGATCAGCATCCGTGTCTAAGTCCACGCGCACATCGAAGACCTCCAAGGCAGAAGAGATCTCTGCCTCGGCCGCCAAGTTGCGCTTGCTCAAAAAGCTGCGCTGCACTCTTAAATTTGAAAAGCGGGCATGGGCCGCGGGGGCGACGCACGTTGCCGGAGTCGATGAAGTTGGCCGCGGATCGCTGTTTGGCCCCGTCGTTGCGGCCGCCGTTATCCTCTATCAGAACGACGACCCGCCATACCGCATTCGCGGCCTGCGCGATTCCAAGCTGCTTCCCGCTGAGCGCCGCGAAGAACTGGCGCTCCTGATTCGCCGGCATTCGATCGCCTGGGCCGTCGCCGCTGTGGATTCCGCCCGCATCGATCAAATCAATATTTACCAAGCTTCGCGCCGAGCCATGCTGCATGCGGTTCAGCAACTGGCGCCGGCGGCAAGCTATCTTCTGATCGATGCAGTCCGACTCGATTGCGAACTTCCCCAACAGCCGATCATTCATGGCGATGCGCTCTCGGCCTCGATCGCCGCCGCCTCCATCATTGCGAAGGTGGAACGTGATCGCATGATTTCCGCCTGGGACCCGGTCTTTCCCATGTATGGCCTAGCCTCAAACAAGGGATACTGCACGCCCCGCCACCTCGCTGCGCTGCGCGAGCACGGCCCGTCGCCGCTGCATCGCCAATCGTTTTCGCCGGTTTGGAGCGCGCCGATTCCGCAGAAAGTTCTGAGCTTTATGCTTGACGAGGATGCTCCCGAAGTGACTTCCGGCGATGAAGAATTCGTGGCAGCGATCTCAGAGGGCTGAGGAGATCGTATCCATATAAATTTGTCATCCCGAGCGAAGCGAGGGATCTGTATTTTGCAGCGAACTGCAGATCCCTCGCTCCGCTCGGGATGACAAAATCAGCAGAGGACACGCTTTTACTTCGCCTGATAAATTTCCGTCAGCAGATCCGGCTTCGACTCTTCCCGCACCAGGTGTGGATACTTCTCGCCACCGTGATAGTCCAGTTTCACTACCCGGAAATAATCTGTGTTTTCGACAATTAACTCAATCGGCGACGGACTAGTCTTAGCGGCTCGGATGGCGTCGTGCCAAACTTCCGCCGAAATCCTGCGGCCATTCACCGCGACAATCTTCATACCCGGCCCGATCCCGGCCTTGGCGGCAAGCATGCCCTCGACCGTATCCCGAATCACGCCATCGCTTCCGGCCAACAGTCCCACCGAGTAATGCGCATTGATGCTCTTTCCATCGCGATCTCCAGCGCGATCCAGTTCCGAAGGATACTCGTCGTACACCAGTTTCCATCCGCTGCCTTCGAGTCCGCCGAGCGGGGCACGCGGGCCATGGTTGGACAGCCGCTCCGTCCAGAAGCCGCGCCAGTCGTAGGGAGCGACCTGATTCAGCGCGTTAACGACGTCGTCGAAGGTGTAAGTCTTCACCACGGGCGGACCGCTCGGCGCTCCATAAAACAGTTTGCAGAAATCGTCCAAAGATTTCGCGCCCTTACTTTGCTGCCGGATGATCACATCCGCCCACAGCCAAGTGAGCACGTCTTCGTCGTAATAATCGAGGCCGCGTCGATAATCTTCCCAGGCGTGGGGAGCGTTCTGCATGTCGGGAACGCCATCGGCCGTGTCCTGCAAATTGCGCCAGACTCGGCCCGAACGATGATCCAGGTCCGACACCATCTGTGCCAGCGCATCACGAGCCAACGACGGCGTGCGCTCGCCGCTGCGAGCTGCGAGCAAGTCTCCCAGATATGACGTCAGGCCCTCGTACACCCACAACAAGTCGGTCTGCATCGGCTGTTCGTAATCGGGCGTCGCCAGATCCGCCGGACGCCGGTACTTGCCGTTCCACGAATGCACGTACTCGTGCGGTAGAAGTCCCGCGGTCAGTTTCCGCCCGTCCTCTTCGATCAACGACCGCTCTTCGATCCGGCTGTCGTTCGATTCGTGATGCTCCAATCCGAAATGCGCGACATGATCGCTCAGGGTCAGCAGGAAGTGGTAGCCGGTGTAATGCCGCGCGCCAAACAGGATTCCCGCTTGTTTCACGAGGCTGCGGTAATGCTCCCAGACCTCTTCCGGAGCATCAAGCGCGGCGGCGCTATCGGCTACAAGATCGATTTCCGTGGGAGGATTTTCGGTGCTGAGCGGCACCACCTTCAAATAATCGCCCGCGATGACCGGACCATCCACCAGCATGGTCAGCGAAACGGGCGCAAAATGAATTTCCTTATTGTTGCCCGCCTGATTGGAAACACGCAGCGACGTCCCAAACTTCCATCCCGCGGGCAGCCGCAAGCTCGCACTATACGTAAGTTGATCGGAACCGTAGCCGGCGGGATAGAGCAACACCGTGTTCCAGTTGACGATGTACAACTTTTCGGTCGCGGAGAGTCCGGAGCTGTATCCAGGCTCAAACGACGCTGGTGAAGCGTAATCGAGATTCGCGATGACTTCGTTCTCGCCCGGCGGAATTTCCACGTGGAAAGTAAAACCATCCAGCAGATCGCGCCGCCATGGCAGCGTCTTTCCGCTGGCCGTAAACTTCAGGCCCGTCAAATCCGTGATCGGACCCGTCGGCCCGTGCTCGCCGGGAATCCATTTCGGATAGTAGAGCGTGAGCGTCCCGGGCTTAGCCGGGATGCGCAATTGCGCGTGGATGATCTTGCGCGGCGCTTCCGACGCGTCCACAGAGAGCGCGACGGTTGGACCATTTGCCCCAAAAACTGAAAATGATGACAGCATAAAAATTGCAAGACAAGACAATTTCCTAACCCCACAACTTGAGCCCATTCCGCCTCCGGATTGTAGTTTCATGCTGCTGCGATGCAAATAAGACCGCACGTTAATATATCAGTCTGCGGGTCCGATTCGCTGCTGGCAAGCGCTGGGAGCCTGCTACCGCCCGCTGTCATCAACCGGCAACCCAGCCTGCTATCATCTCCGACGTGCCTGCACGCGGAAAATTTATCACTTTCGAAGGTCTCGACGGCAGCGGCAAGAGCACGCAAATCGAGAAACTGGCTCGTTCCCTGCGCGCCCACGGCCTTTCTGTTACCGTGACTCGCGAACCGGGCGGCACCGCCGCCGGCGAAAAGATTCGCGAAGTGCTGCTGCACTCCGCCACCTCGGGCCTTTCTCCGCTCACCGAAATGGCGCTCATGTTCGCTTCCCGCGCCCAGCACATTCACGAGATCATTCTGCCTGCGCTCGCCGAAGGACGCATCGTGCTCTGCGATCGCTTCACCGATTCGACCGAGGCTTACCAGGGTGCGGGCCGCAAGCTGGGCACGAAGCCGGTGCTGCAGATGCACGAAATCCTCTGCGGAGATCTGCAACCCGACTTGACCGTCTTACTGGATAATGAGGTGGCCTTCACCGTCGAGCGCGCGCGGCGTCGCAATCGCAAACACAAAGGTGGCCGATCGGAAAAAGGCTCGGAAAAAGACGAGAACCGCTTTGAGCAGGAAAACCGCGCCTTTTTTGGACGCGTCCGCCAAGCCTACCTGGCGATCGCCGCCCGCGAGCCGCAGCGAGTGCACGTGGTGAACGCCCGAGGCACGCCCAATGAAACGCATGCGGTTATCATGGAGGTAGTGCGGAAGAAGTTGAAGATTTGAGGAAGAGCTTTTGGCTCTTAGCTTTTGGCTTTTAGCTAAGAGCTAGCAGCCAACAGCGTTTTTATGTCCTTTTCCGATTTTCACGGCAACCCGGAAACCATCCATCGCCTGCGCGAGATGGTGGCGCGCAACCGCTTTCCTCACGCCGTCATTCTTTCCGGCGCGCAGGGATCGGGCAAGTACACGCTCGCGCTTATGCTCGCCCGCACGCTGAACTGCCTGGAGCGGCCGACCACTGACGGCATGCCCGATTTCTGCGGACGCTGCTCGAACTGCACTCGCATCGCTCAATCCGAAGACCTCGATTCCCGTTTCGCGGAAGCCGTCGAGGCTCGCGAAAATCTGCGCGACACGGACAAAAAAGAAACCCGGCTCTTCGTCCAGACCCATCCCGACGTGCTCATCATCCCGCCCGATCCTCCGCAACGGATGATCAAGGTCGATCAGGTTCGCCACGTGATTGAGACCATCTACTATCGGCCGGGTGAAGCCCGCGAACGGGTTTACATCTTCACCAGCTCGGCCTTCATGAAAGAGGCCGCCAACTCGCTGCTCAAAGTTCTGGAAGAGCCGCCCGAGTTCGCCACGATTTTTCTGCTCACCGAAAATTCCGGCGAATTGCTGCCCACGATTCGTTCCCGCTCCATGATCTTCAATCTGGGCGCGCTCGCTGTCACGGAGATCGAGACTCGGCTCGGCCAGCTTCGTCCCGATTGGAATGCCCGGCAGTGCGCGCTTGTCGCCCGTCTCAGCGAAGGCGCCATCGGACGCGCCTTGTCCTTCGATCTCGAAAGCTACGTTGCGGCTCGCAACCATGCCCTCATCATCCTGAAATCCGCGCTCGGCGGCAACGACAACAACGCCCACACCGAGTTGTTCAAGGTCACGGAGAGCTACCGTTCCGGCGCCGAGGGCCGCGCGAAAATCGACAACCTTCTCCGCACCTTCTACTCATTGCTCGAAGACCTGATGTTCCTGCAATCGGGCGCGGCGCAACTGGTCCGGAATACGGACATTCTGGGCGAACTCAAGAAGATGTCCGAATCCGCCGACTTCGCCTGGGTGCAGCGCGCCGCCGAAGGTCTCGGCGAAGTCGAGCGCGGGCTGCGCCGCAACCTCCTGCGCTCGCTCTCGCTCGATGCCTTCGCGACCGCGCTGGAGCGCGTCTCCTGAGCTGCATACTGCGCGAAGTGGCTGCCGGTCACAGCCCCTAAAGGGGCGTCAGATTTCGTGGGATCGGCATCGCTAAAGCGATGCCCTGATACGAAGCCCATAGTACGACGGCTCTTCGGCTACCTCGTGTGCCGGAACGACGAGGCGGCGGGCAACCGTATCGTGAGCGGTACGGTTTGGACGGGTGCACAAAAGACACTGCACAAAATATTGTCATCCCGTGTCCGCTGTGATACCGTAGCCCTCAGTTCACACCTCTGGACCCACAATTCAGGCTCAAGTGTTGTGGCAGATTTTGCCCGCCCGGCGCGCAGGTGGTGCGATTTGAAAGATGCAGTCGACTCCATACCCGCTGAACAATCCGCCGATCAGGACAGCTTTGCGAATCGCAAGCTGATCCGTCCGATCCTCAATCGCACCGAGCACAACCACAATAGCCACGCTCACAACCACGCGCCCGCCGAACGACGGGACAGGGACCGAGATAGAGATCGCGACCGTTCCGCCGCTCCGGCCAAGAAGACCACGCCGACCGAGCAGACTAACGCCGAAAATTTTTACTATCAGAAGCAGATGCAGTCGAAGACCCCCATGGTCATCGTGTTGCGCGACGGAGAGGAAGTCCACGGCTATATCGAGTGGTACGACAAGAACTGCATCAAGCTCAATCGCAGCGGCGCCGCCAACCTGATGATCTACAAGCCCGCCATCAAGTACATGTTCAAGGAAGGCGAGAGCGAGCGGAAGTAGCCGTCAGCTCTCAGCCGTCAGCTATCAGAGTGTGGTGACAGGCGTCTGGACGGCGTGGAACTCCGTCGCCACACTCTCCGTATCTAAATACGGACCCGATTATCAACAGCCTACTACAGCCCGCAGTCACGGAAGAACGCCGTTCCTGGCTGCGTTCCGTCATTCGGCCTCTACTTTACATTCTGGCGTTCGTTTACATTGCGGGCACCATCCTCGGTGGTATCGGCCTGGGCTGGATCGCATTGCACCCGTACAGTCACTCGGTGATGCCCGGCGAGGAGCGCAATGCGAGAGCGGCTGCGGACGCAAGTCATGTCGAGTTCCGCGATGTGGAACTTACGACTGCCGATGGCGTCGTCCTGCGTGCCTGGTTCATGCGTCCCCCCGAGTCAAACGGCGATGCCGTTATTCTGCTGCACGGTGTCTCGGACAACCGGATGGGAATGTACGGTTACGGGAAGTGGCTAGTCCAGAGTCACTATACGGTTCTACTCCCCGATGCGCGTGCTCACGGCAATAGCGGCGGCGAATTGGCGACCTACGGGTTGAAAGAAGCCGACGATATTCACCGCTGGGTGGATTGGATCGAAACTAATGAACATCCGCGCTGCATGTTTGGCTTTGGCGAGTCGATGGGAGCGGCGCAGTTGTTACAGTCGCTGCCGAAGGAGCCTCGGTTTTGCGCTGTCGTCGCCGAATCGCCATTTGCCACGTTTCGCGAGGTGGCCTATGCGCGCTTTGGCCGTCCGTTTCAAACAGGGCCGTGGGTAGGCAGAACCTTTTTTCGACCCGCGGTGGATGTCGGGTTTCTCTATGTCCGCTTGCACTACGGTTTGGATATGGAAGCAGTCTCGCCAGAACATGCCGTTGCGGGTGTAAAGACTCCGGTGCTGCTAATCCACGGTCTGCAGGATCGAAATATTCCTCCCTACCATTCAGACATGATCCAGGCGAAAAACCCGTCCGAGATAGTGGTTTGGAAGGTGCCCGGCGCCGTTCACACCGGAGCGCACAAGGCCGCTCCACAGGACTTCGAACGGAGAGTCTTGGGATGGTTCGCGGAGCACTCGTCGACGGCCGAACCAACGAGTGACCCACAATCGAACTGAGAGCTGAATGCTAACGGCTGAGTGCTGAATGCCGCCCTTACAGCTTCGGCAGCACAATCCCCTTCTGCGCCTGATACTTTCCCTTGCGATCCTTGTAGCTGGTCTCGGTAGCTGGTCTCGCAAACTTCGTCCGACTGGAAGAATAGAATCTGGCACAGGCCTTCATTGGCATAGATCTTGGCCGGGAGCGGCGTGGTGTTCGAGATTTCGAGCTTGACAAAGCCCTCCCACTCCGGCTCGAATGGCGTCACGTTCACGATGATTCCGCAGCGCGCGTAGGTGGACTTGCCCACGCAGATGGTCAGGACATCCCGCGGAATCTTGAAGTACTCGACCGACCGCGCCAGCGCAAACGAGTTGGGAGGCACGATCGCGACGTCGGCATTCACCGTCACGAACGAGCGCTCGTCGAAATGCTTTGGGTCGACAATCGTGCTGTTTACGTTGGTAAAAATCTTGAACTCGTCGGCCACGCGCAAGTCGTATCCGTAACTGGAAACGCCGTAGGAAATCACTCCCTCGCTCACCTGCTTTTCAGAGTACGGATTAATCATGTCGTGCTCTTGCGCCATGCGCCGGATCCAGCGGTCACTCTTGATCATGAAACTCCTTTGGGAATTGGTAATTGGGTAATTTTGTAATTTAGTAATTTTGTGCTGAGATCGAAAGCCGGATGGGCAGGGCTTTCAATCACAAATTACAAATTACAAATTGCTTGGCTGGTGCCGCCATATTACGAGATTGATCCCCCGGTTGACAATCCGCGCTATCTCCCTTAGCATCAATAACTTGAGGCAGGCCAATTCTCGGGAGACGGGAGAGACCCGTGATTAAGCTCGACATCATCAATGAAGTCGTCAACCGCACCGGGATCACCAAGACCAAGGCTGAACTCGCCGTCGAAACCGTCTTCGAGAGCATGAAGAAGGCGCTCTCCACTGGCGACCGCATTGAACTGCGCGGTTTTGGGGTGTTTAACGTGCGTCCGCGCAAGACCGGCATCGGACGGAATCCACGCACTGGCGCCGAAGTTTCGATTCCGCCGGGCAAGGCTGTCCGCTTCAAGCCCGGCAAGGAACTGCAATCGATTGACTAGCTGCTCGCGATTGCAGAGGTCAAATTGCAGAAGTCACGACTGCGATGGATCCTTCACCTCTGCAATCTAACCTCTGACCTCAGGTTCCTATGTCCGAACCCGCATCCCCTTTTCCGACCGCCCTCGAATGGGAACCGCAGCCCCAGTCCGGTGTCTGGGTTATCCCACCGCCCCGCCAGCGCTGGTGGCTCTACGGACTTTTCTTCGTGCTGACGATGTTCAGCACAACGGTCGTTGGCGCGCGCATGCAGTTTCATTACATCCACAACCAGCCGTTGTTCTTACTGGATGAAGATTTCTTTTCGCCATTTGTAACCTGGATTGCACATCCCTCCGAGCTGCTGCTGGGCCTCCCCTTCTCACTCACGCTGATGTTCATCCTCTTCGCGCACGAGATGGGACACTATCTCTACGCCCGCCATTACCGCGTGTATGCGACGCTGCCATTCTTCGTACCTTTTCCCAGCCTGATCGGGACGCTCGGCGCCTTCATCCGCATTAAGAGCCCGATCCCCTCACGCGCAGCGCTCTTCGACATCGGAATCGCCGGGCCGATTGCAGGATTCATACCAGCCTGCGTAGCTTTGCTCGTCGGCATTTCACTCTCGCATCCCATCGTCGGTTCCACAGCGTCAGAAATTCAACTAGGATTCCCGCTGGCTTTTCATGTCGCTGCGCGACTGCTGCACATTAGAGTGCCGCTCTCCGCGCTCTCGCTGCATCCGATCGCCGCCGCTGCATGGGTTGGAATGTTCGCTACCGCGCTCAACCTGTTGCCGGGCGGCCAACTCGACGGCGGCCACATCGTATTTTCCATTTCGCCGCGCCTGCATCGCTGGATTTCGATGTTCACCGTCTTCGCGCTCGTGCCGCTCGGGAAATATCTTTGGACGGGTTGGTTCCTCTGGGCGGTGATGCTAGCTTTGACCTTGCGGCATCCACGCGTCCCGCGCTATCCCGATGTTTCCGGCGGCCGCCGCGTCCTCGCCATTTGCGCCGCTCTGATGCTTGTCCTCACGTTTACCCCCGCTCCCTTCACGCACAGCTCGGGTCGAGAAGTCTGGCCACAAATCCGGGACGGAAGCCGAGACACGTTGCACGATCTCCGCGACGGCATACGCCACCTGCTGCATCGCAAATGATGGGCCAGGTTTCAGTAGAATAGAACTCAACTCCTCACCGAGGTGGATCGATGATGCAGCGGGCATTCGGCCTGGACATTCCCCAAACCCTCGACGAAGTTTGCAATCCCACCAGTTTGGCGCTAGTCGTGTACGACATGCAGATCGGAATTGTGAACCAAATTGCGAACGGTCGCGAGATCACAGAGAGAGTCATTCAGGTTGTCGAAGCGGCTCGCAAAGCGGGGATTCGGATCTTCTTCACACGCCATATGTCCCTACCAAAGGAACTGATGGGGGTATTTCAGTTGCGCATGGGCATGGCTTGGCAACGGGTGAAGTCGGTTGACGAGGTTAAGCCTTGGTTCTTGCGGGACTCACCTGGGTTCCATCTGATTCCGGAGATGAATCCTCTGCCGAGCGAAGCAATATTGGACAAGATCACGATGTCGGCGTTTGAAGGCACACCCTTGGACATTGCGCTGCGTGATTGTGGTATCACTGCGTTTGTTATTGTCGGGGTTGCTATCGAAATCGGCATTGAACCCACCGTGCGGCAGGGCGCTGACCTTGGTTATATTCCGGTAGTTGTCAAGGACGCTTGTGGTTGCGGTCATCGGGATGCGGCCGAACGTTCGTTTGCGAGCCTCGAATTCGCCGGCGACGCTCTGTTTACCGACGTCGAAACGATCTGTGCTCAATTCCGGCGCATTCGCGGTGAGGCAGCTTAGACCACACCGTGACCGGTTTTACATCAACCACACCGCATCCACATCCACGATCACCTGCGTTCGCGGAATCTTTCGCGCCGCGGCTTCCGCTAGCATCGCCCGCAAAAGCGCATTCATCTTCTCGCGGCTCGGAGACTTCAGAATGAAGTGATAGCGGTAATCGCGCTTCAGGCGCGTGATTGGAGCCGCTGCCGGTCCGAGCACGCGGATGCCTTCATGCCGCCTCTTCTCGAACCAGCGCCCGAGTTCGCCCGACCAAGTCAGCGCGTCGTCTAACTTCTCGGAGCGGATGAGCACATTTGCAATCGCGCTGTACGGCGGATAGTGCATCCAGGCGCGAAATTGCAGCTCTTTTTCGTAAAAGCCGGCAAAGTCATGCCGCGCCGCGAACTGCACGGCATAGTGTTCCTGAAAATAAGTTTGCAGCACTACCTTCCCCGGGAACTGTCCTCGCCCGGCGCGGCCGGCGACCTGCGTTAGTAACTGAAACGTTCTCTCCGCCGCGCGGAAATCCGGCAGCCCCAGCGCCATGTCCGCCCCGATTACGCCGACCAGCGTCACACCGTGGATGTCATGGCCTTTAGCGATCATCTGCGTGCCTACCAGCATGTCGAGCGCGCCTTCATTCAGCGCGTTGAGCGCATGCTCGAAATCTTCCCGTCCGCGCACTGTATCGCGATCGAGGCGCCCGATCCGCGCCTGCGGAAACATGCCATGCAGCAACTCTTCCAGCTTCTCCGATCCCGTCCCGACAAAGTACACGTACTCGCTGCCGCAATGCGCGCACTTGTCGGGAATGTGCTCGACATGCCCGCAATAATGGCATTCCATTTTGCGCTCGCGCTTGTGGTGCGTCATGGAGACGGCACAGTTCTTGCACTGCAAAGTCTTGCCGCACGCGCGGCACAACACCACCGGAGAATACCCGCGCCGGTTGAGCAGCACCATGACCTGCTCTTTCTTCTCCAGCCGCTCGCGGATTTCCTCCGCCAGTTTGCGCGAGATCACCTGCTCCTGTCCCGTTTCCTGAAACTCCTGCCGCATGTCGACAATCTCGACTTCCGGCAGCGGACGCCGCTCGACGCGATCCGGCAACTCCACGAGCGCATATTTGTTTTTTTTGGCGTTGTAATACGACTCGAGCGATGGCGTGGCCGAGCCGAGCACGACGACCGCTCCCGCCATTTTTGCGCGCATCACCGCCACATCGCGCGCATGATAACGCGGCGTCTCTTCCTGCTTGTAAGACGAATCCTGCTCCTCGTCGACAATGATGAGCGCCAGATCGCCGACTGGCGCGAACACCGCCGACCGCGTGCCTGCCACCACCCGCGCCTCTCCGCGGCGTATGCGATGCCACTGCTCCGCCCGTTCAGCATTCGAGAGCCCCGAATGCAGGATGGCAACTTCATCGCCGAACACCTGATGCAGATCCGCAGCCACCGCGGGAGTCAGGCCAATTTCGGGAACCAGTAGGATCGACGACCGCCTCTGATCGAGGACCTGGCGCATGCAGGCCAAGTACACGGCCGTCTTTCCCGAGCCGGTGATGCCGTGCAGCAGCAGGCCGGCGAATTTGCGCGAGGCTACGGCCTCGCCAATTTTGCCGAGCGCTTCTTTCTGCGCCGCGCTGAACTCGAACTCAAATGGAGACTGCCGAGGCTTGAGTTTTGAAGCAGTGAACTCCTGCGCCTCATCTACCAGCTCAATCAACCCGCGCCGCACCAGTGTGCCGAGTGTAGTGCGCGGAAGATCTAATCCGCGCAAAACTTCGATGGGTGCCCGTCCGCCAGAGGCGGCCAGCGTCTTAATCAGAGTGCGCTGGTTCTCGTTGAGCTTCTTCGCCGAGTTCGTGTGGTGACGGACCTCTGGCCCGTCCAGACGGGCGGGGACGCCCGGCGCTCCATCGTCAGATTCATTGATGCCAGTGGCGCCCGTCTCTGCCGACAGCAGCACCGCCACCTTCACCATGCGCGCCGCATCCCGCGCCGCCGATACATCCTCGCGCGCAATCCACTTCTTCCTCACCATCCCGCTCAGCAGCGGCTTTCCAACTCGCGTCGCCCCTCGCAATCTCTCTTCTCGCACACTTTCCCGCTCCGCCAGATAATCGAGCACGCGAAATTCGACCAGCTGCTGTTCCGGCGTGCGTTTCGACCGCGCCGGAGAACCGGACATCCCGGCCAGATGCAGCGCCATCCGTCCTTCATCGGTGATGCGATACGCGATCGAGCGTTTAAACTCGGCGGAGAGCGGCAGCATGGTTCGAAACACCTCGCCGACCGGCGCGAGATAGTAGTCGGCAATCCATTTCCCAAGTTTCAGGAGTTGTTCATCGAGAACCGGCGAGAGGTCGAGTGCTTCAATGACTTTCTTGATCTGCTGAGTCTTAACTTGCGGCGGGCGGTCATGCAACTCAACCACGATGCCCGACATGCTTTGCTGCCGGAACGGCACCAGCACCCGCCCGCCGACGACCGGCTCCATGCCGGGAGGGATGGCGTAGGTAAACGCCAGGTCTAGCGGGACGGCGAGGGCGACGTCGCAGAAGAGGGGCATGTGTGGAAGCTAATGAAATCCTATCGTATTTCCGAAGTACACTTAAGAAGGGCACCAACCATGGCCAAATCAAAGAAGGTGTTTGCGGTCCACCCGGGAGAAATTCTCAAGACCGAGTTCATGGAGCCAATGGGATTGAGTGCTTATGAACTGGCGAAGGCCCTCAATTTTCCGGGCATCTATGACGTTGTCAGGGGAGACCGGGCCATCAGTGCTGACACCGCCATTCGCTTGGGGAAGTACTTCGGTCTGCCCGCGCAGTTTTGGCTCAATCTTCAAAACGACTACGATCTGAGAATCGCGGAGGGTAGCGGAATCGGCAAAGGGATTAGGCCCCGCAAAGTTGCATATGATGCCGAAGGTGCGGACGCGCGTTAGATCCCTAAGCCGCCGGGCTTCGCCCGGCTGGACGGACGAATGCGTCCGTCCCTACGTGTTCTGTTTCGGCGCTTTCAGCCCCAACTCCTTCATCACCATCTGTAGGTCCTTCCAAGCCTCGCCCTTCTGCCGCGGATCGCGCAGTAGAAATGCCGGATGGTAGGTGACCGCGAGCTTGCATCCATCCCAGTTGGGATCATTGCTACGGATGCCCGCCGGCCTGAAGTCGTAAAAGCGTCCGCGCAGTTGGATCATTGAAGAATTCATTGCCAGGAGCGTCTTGGCGGCGGTGGCGCCGAGGGCCACGATCACCTTCGGTTTGACCACTGCGATCTGCCGCATCAGGAATGGGGAACAGGTCGCGCACTCCTCGCGCTCAGGCTGGCGATTGCCCGGTGGGCGGCACTTCACGATGTTCGCGATGTATACCTGTTCGCGCTCGATCCCCATCGCTTTGATCATGTTGTTGAGCAGTTGCCCGGCGCGTCCCACGAAGGGCTCGCCCTTTTCGTCTTCGTCGGCGCCCGGCCCCTCGCCCACAAACATCAACTCCGCAGTTGGATTGCCCACGCCAAACACAATCTGCTTCCGTCCCTGCTTGTGGAGCACACATCGGGTACAGTCGCCCAGGTCTTCACGGATGATCTTCAGCGCCTTCACCGGATCGCTCACGCTCTGCTCGGGCTTCAGCGCGATTACCTCAAAAATATTCTCATCACCCATAACCGGCATGGCGACCGTGGACTTCCGTGGACTCATCTCTTCTCCTGGATCCGGTGCGTGCTCCGAAACAGCGATCTCTTCTGCGTCCTCTGCAATCGACGATGCGACTTCCGTCGCGTGAGCGGACGCTGGCCGCCGGTAAAAATCATAGATCCCCATCTCGTTGTAGTAACGGATGCGCGCCGCGAGAGCGCGGCGAAGTTCAGGGTCAAGGGTGCGGGGCATCGCGATAAGGATAACAAAAACAGCGACGCGACCGTTTCACTTTACGTTCTTGCATTCGGGCGCGACAAGCTTCTTCCAGCCATTCTTGTAGAACATTTCGTCAGTAAAATTGCTATCGAAGAATTCGAAGGTTTCACCCGCATAAAGCTTGACACCAACCCAGTACTCAATCTTGTCCGCGGTCCCCTGATTTACGGGCCACACGGCCACTGCGTACCGCGCGTATCCGCGGGAGTGTCCAGGCCTCACGAAAAGCGCAATCCTCTCTAGTTCCGCAGTGACCTCCTCGGAATGCGCGGTTCTGTAGAGCGCGCTGTCAGTATTCGTGACCTTCGGGCTGCTCCCGAGTGCAGGATGGCCAGTACTGTATAGCGGCACGGCGTCGGAGACCGACACAGAGCAAACTAGCTGTTGAAGCTCCTCCCGATTCTTAATTCTGCCGAGGCGGTGCAGTTTCGCATCGGATCTTATCGTATTGAACAGAGTTGCGACCGCATCTTCTTGTTGCCTGCTGCGGTGTGGCATCGCTGAACCACTCGGGACACGGTTTGTCGGCGGCACTTCTTGCGCCGAAGTCGCAAATGAGAGGATGCAGAACAGGACAAACAGGGTTCCCCTTCTCAGTGAATTCATCGCTCCATTGTGTGCGTTTCATCCTTGTGAAGGCAAGCCGCCATCGGGTAGAGAACGTTGGCGGAAAACAAAACAAGCAGAAGATGCTTATTTTACGACGGCGGCCCGTTTCCGCAGCTTCACTACCTGGTCGAGCACACGGTGCGCGACTTCCCATTTCGAGGTCTCGGGAACCTCGACTACTTCGCTCTGCGAGATTATGGTGACTGCGTTGCGGTCGGAATCAAAACCAATCCCCTCGAGCGAAACGTCATTCACTACGATTGCATCGAGCGATTTCGACGCCAGCTTCTTGCGCGCGTTTTCCAGTACGTTCTCGGTCTCGGCCGCAAATCCGACGACAACCTGGGAAGTCTTCCGGCGCGCCACTTCCGCCAGAATATCGGCCGTCGGCTCCAGTTCCAGCT
>WNFA01000225.1_pt1 | contig 44974 bp, 49 predicted proteins | sample 5400481 | NCBI WGS metagenome assembly WNFA01 (sample SAMN13153340, study PRJNA577476) | soil metagenome | isolation source: 120 cm saprolite under Douglas fir tree site 2 hole 1 replicate 2 | place: USA:California | collected 2015-04-18 | reverse complement strand
TCGTCAACCGCCGCGGCTCGAAGACGTTCTTCAAGCTGCAGTTCGCCGGCGGCACCACGCACGTCACGATGAAGCACGTCTGGACCCCCACCTCGTGGCGCCACTGGCTGCTCGGGCACTTCTACCGGCGACGCAACGCGCATCGGATGTTCGACGGATTGTTGCAGAACCTGCGGAAGGCGCTCACGCGATAGGTGGTTCCAGCGGGACGCCCATCTCCCCGGCACGTCAGTCCCGATACGGCACCTCGATCGTCAGCCCGTCCTTCGCCACCATTGTTTCCTTGAAAACGTCGCGCGCCTCCTTGACCAGCTCCTCGGCGCTGATTGAATAGCGGGCCGACACGTGACTCAAGACCAGCCGGCGCGCCTGGGCGGCGAGTGCCACCTGCGCCGCCTCGCGCGCGGTCGAATGCCCCGTTTCTTTCGCGCGGTCCTTCTCCTCCTCCCCGAACGTGGCCTCGTGGATCAATAGATCGGCTTGCTGCGCCGCATCGACCACCGCGGCGCAGGGGCGCGTGTCGCCGGTGCCGGCCGTTTCGCCCCCACGATGCCTTCCGGGACGATCGTCCGACCGTCGGGCAAGCGGACGGTCTCGCCCTGCTGCAGCTGCCCCCAAAGCGGCCCCCCCGGCACGCCCGCCGCCCGCGCCTTCTCGGGATCGAAGCGACCGGGCCGCTCGTGCTCCCGCACCGCGTAGCCGACCGAGCCACCTCCGTGCTCGGTCGCGAACACCTGGATGGCGTAGCCGTCCCGCTCCGTGCCGCTCGCTGCCTTCCCCCCTCCCCCTCCCCCTCCCCCCAGCACCATCCCCGGCTTGACCTCCTCGATCTTCACTTCGAACGGCACCCGCTCCACGCCTAACTCGAGCGCCGCCTTGAGCAAGTGCTTCGCTCCCTTGGGCCCGTAGAGCCGCAGCGGCTGTTCCCGCGTCTGCAGGCCCAGCGTGCGCACGAGACCGATCACACCAAGAAAATGATCCGCGTGAAAGTGGGTGAAAAAGATCTCGGACAGGGCGAAGCTCACGCCGTAGCGCATCATCTGGCGTTGCGTGCCTTCGCCGCACTCGAACAAGAGTGTCTCGCCCTCGCGCACCAGGGCGAGGGCGGACACGTTCCGCTCAACCGTGGGTCGCGCCGCCGAGGTACCAAGAAAGGTCACGGATAACATGGGGGCGAATATAAGGGGACCCGCGAGCGAGGAGAGGGGAGAGGGTAGCGACGCTGGGAGGTAACGTGGCACGGTCGCGCCGTGCCGGGTTTCACACCCGTCCTGCCTCCTGCTCTGCTAGAACACCTTGACGGTCAGATAGCGCCCGGGTCGCTCTTTGAGATCCGTGAGCAGCTCCGACAGGGACTTCAACGTCGCGTTCAGGTTGTTGTAGAGGACGGTATCGGTGGCCATTTTGCCGAGCGTCCCCTCGCCCCGATCGATCCGGTCGAGCAGGCCCTTCAACGACCCCGTCGCGTCGGCCAAGCGGCCCGTGAGGTGCGTCAAGTTCGTGCTCAGCGTGTCGAGGCGCTTGCCGCTGTTCGCGACGTTGGCGTTGCCGAGCAGGGTATCGAGGCGCTCCATCACATCCTGTACGGCCTTCAACGTCCCCTGGGTCTGCTGCACCGCGGGACCACTGGCCGCTTGGGTGAGCGCGTTCATGCCGCGCTGCGTCGCCAGCAGCGTGGCGTGAATGTCCGCGGCGAGCTGGCCGGGGTTCAGTCCGCGGTTCACGTTGGCGATCAACTCCTCCGCGCTCTTCGCCGCGCCTTGCGCCACGTCCGCGAACTGCTCCTCGGTCACGCCCTGGATCGGCTCTCCGGCGGTGAACAGCGTGTCGTTCACGCCGGGGTCATAATCCACGTATTTGGCGCCGAGAAAGTCGGCCGCGGCGACGATGGCGTGCGCGTCTTTGTGCGGCCGGACTTCGGGGTCGAGGCTCAGCGTCACCCGTACTTGCCCCACGCGCACGAGGCGCACCGTGCCCACGCGTCCCTTGCGCACGCCCGAGACACGTACCGGATCGCCTTCCTTCAGGCCGCTCACGTTCTTGAACACCACGGGCACGGCGATCGCCTTCGACACGATCGAGCGCCCGGTGAGCCAGAACATGAAGCCCGTGAACACGACGAAGCCCACGAGCACGAGCGCCCCAACCGTCACTTCCTGCTTATACGTGATGTCCATGCCCCGTCCCTTCCCCCTCGCCCGAGCGCCCACCGCTCTCCCCCGCCCCGGCCACCGCCTCGGCCCGAATCAGCGCCATCTCCAAGTCACGCTCGAGGAATTGCTGCACCGCCGGGTCCTGGGACGCGAGGATCTCCTCGGCCGTCCCCACGGCGCGGATCTTCGCCTGCCACAGGAGCGCCACGCGGTCGGCCACCCGGAACGACCCGCGGACGTCGTGCGATACCACCAGACTCGTCACGCCGAGCTCCTCCTGCAACCGCTCGACGAGGCCGTCGATCACGTCGGCATTCACGGGGTCGAGCCCCGAGGTCGGCTCGTCGTACAGGAGATACTTGGGCTTCCCCGCGATCGCCCGCGCGATGCCGACGCGCTTCTTCATGCCACCCGAGAGCTCGGCAGGGTACTTGCTGGCCACTTCGGGGGACAGGTTCACGAGACGCAGGCACTCCTTCACCCGGTCGTTGCAATACACGTCGTCGCGGCTCTGCGCTTCGTCGGTGATGCCGAGCTGGATGTTTTCGTGCACGGTCATCGAGTCGAACAGCGCGCCGTACTGAAACACGTAGCCGATCCGCGAGCGCAGCTGGGCGAGCTCCTTGCGCCTCAAGCGGGGCACGTGCAGCCCGTCCACGATCACGTCCCCGGAATCGGGGCACAGCAGGCCGTTGATCATCTTGAGCGTCACGCTCTTGCCCACGCCGGAGGGGCCCAGCAGGGCCACCGTCTCGCCGTCCTGCACGTCGAGACCCACGCCATCCAGGACCACGTTGTCGAGGAAGCGCTTGTGGATGTCGATGAGCTGGATCATTTGGCGCCCAGGAGCAGCTTCGTCGTGAGCGCGTCGAGCAGGAGGATCGTCACCGATGCCGACACCACGGCCGTGGTCGTCGCGCGGCCCACCCCTTCGGCGCCCTGCTGGGTGTTGTAGCCGATGTAGCAGGGGATCATGGTCACGGCGCCAGCGAAGCAGTAGCTCTTGATGAGCGAGTACCAGAGGTCCAAGGGCCGGAAGAAGGTGCGGGCGCCGTACTCGAAGTCCGCGTAGGTGAGATTGAGCGAGCCCTTGGCGGTCAGATAGCCGACCACGATCCCCATGGCATTCGCGAGCATGGTGAGCGCCGGGATGACGAGCAGCCCCGCCACCACCCGCGGGATCAGGAGGTGCGACATCGGCGAGCGGCCCAGGCTCTCGAGCGCGTCGATCTGCTCCGTGACCCGCATGGTGCCGAGCTCGGCCGCGTAGCGGGCGCCGATCCGGCCCGCGAGGATGAGGGCGGTGAGGACGGGGCCGAGCTCCAGGATCATGGACTCGGAAATCACGGCACCCGCGTAGTAGAGGGGGAGGGTGCCGGTGAACTGGTAGCCGGTCTGAAGGCTCGTCACCGCTCCGGCGAACGCCGAGACGAGGAGCACGATGAACAGCGAGCCGTAGCCCACGGCGATCGCCTGCTCCATGGTGCGGCGGACCCAGATGCGCCATTCCGCGAGCCCGCGGAGCATGTCGATCACGAAGTAGCTGAAGCGGCCGATGTGGTCGAGCGAACGGAGGCTCGAGCGCGCGACCAGCCGTAGCGGGCCTAGCGTGAGCTCCGCCCCAGTACTCATGGGCTGTATCTTGTGCTAGCCATGCCCCATTCGTCTACCCCCCGCGCCCGCAAACCCGCGCGCGCCGAGGCATTTACGAGGCTGCTGCTCGCCTGGTACGCCCGCGCCGCGCGCGACCTGCCGTGGCGCCGCACGCGCGATCCCTACAAGGTGCTCGTGTCGGAGTTCATGCTGCAGCAGACGCAGGTGAGCCGCGTCGCCGACTACTACCCGCGCTTCGTCGCGCGCTTTCCCGATCTCTCGTCGCTCGCCCGCGCGCCGGCGCGCCAGGTACGCGAGGCGTGGGAGGGGCTCGGCTACTACGCCCGGGCGAAGCACCTGCACGCCCTCGCGCGGTCCGTCGCGCGCAGCGACTCGGGCACCCTGCCCCGAGACCCCGAGGAGCTCATCAAGCTGCCGGGCGTCGGGCCCTACACCGCGGGCGCCGTGGCGACCTTCGCCTATGAGCAACCGGTGCCGGCGGTCGATACCAACGTGGCGCGAGTGATCCGGCGGGTGTTTTTGGGGGAGCGCCTGGCGCGGCGCCCTGCTCGCGGACGCACTGTAAAGCCCGGAACGGCAGCCTCCGCGACGCGCTCTCTGCTGCCTCGCATCTGGGACCTGGCCCGAGTCCTCGTCCCGAGGAACGGGAAGCGCGCCTGGCGGTTCAATCAGGCGATGATGGAGCTCGGGGCGGTGATCTGCGTGGCGCGCCGGCCCAAGTGCCCGCGCTGCCCTGTCCGAACGGCGTGTCGGACCGGCGCGCGGGCGCTCGCCTAGACCGCCCTCGATGCCTCCCCTATCATAGTCCCGATGGCCGAGCTCTCGGACCGGTTGCGCTCCGCCCTGGGCGACGCCTACGCGATCGAGCGGGAGCTCGGGGGCGGGGGCATGAGTCGCGTCTTCTTGGTCCAAGAGACACGGCTCGGCCGGCGGGTGGTGATCAAGGTGCTGCCGCCCGAGCTCGCGGCCGGGGTGAGCGCGGAGCGGTTCGAGCGCGAGATCCAGCTCGCCGCGAAGCTGCAGCACCCGCACATCGTCCCGCTGCTTACGGCCGGATCGCAGGGCGACCTCCTCTATTACATCATGCCGCACATCGCCGGCGAGTCGCTGCGCGCGCACCTCGCGCAGGCGCGCGAGCTGCCGATCGCGGAGACGGTCCGGATCCTCGCCGATGTGTGCGATGCGCTGGCGTACGCGCACGGCCAGGGGATCGTGCACCGGGACGTGAAGCCCGACAACGTCCTGCTCTCGGGGAAGCACGCGCTGGTCACGGACTTCGGCGTCGCCAAGGCGGTCGCTCGCTCCAGCGGCAGCGCCACGCTCACCTCACTCGGGATGGCGCTCGGCACGCCGGCGTACATGGCGCCCGAGCAGGCTGCGGGCGACCCGAACGTGGACCACCGGGCCGACCTGTACGCGGTTGGAGTCCTGGGCTACGAGATGCTGGCGGGACGAGCCCCGTTCAGCGGACTGTCGCCGCAGGGGCTGCTCGCCGCGCAGGTCACGGCGACGCCCGAGCCCGTGACCCAGCACCGCGCGAGCATCCCTCCGGCGCTTGCGGCCCTCGTCATGCGCTGTCTCGCCAAGCATCCGGCCGACCGCCCGCAGCACGCCGACGAGCTCGTGGCCCAGCTCGAAGCGATGGCGGCGCCCACCGTGGGCACGCTGCCCGGGGCCGAGCCGGAGATCTCCTCGGGCACGCGAGCCGCGATCCGCCGGGGTCACCCGGTCCGAGTCGCCCTCATCTTCGGCCTCGCCGCGATCGGCGTCCTGACCCTGGTGCGCCTGTTTGTGCGACTGCTCGGCCTGCCCGACTGGGCCTTCGCCACGGCCGTGGCGCTCCTCGCCGCCGGGCTTCCGATCGTGTTGTGGACGGGAGTGATCGAGCGGCGGCGGGCGCTGGCGGGCGCGAAGGGCGGGGCCGCACTGCCCGCGGGGCTCGAGCGCTGGTTCACCTGGCACCGGTCCCTGTGGGGTGGGGCGAGCGCGTTCGGGCTGCTGGGGTTAGGCACGGCGGTCTACATGGCGATGCGGCTGTTGGGGATCGGGCCGGTGGGGACGCTCGTCGCGCACGGGGTGCTCGCCCAGCGGGACGGGCTCGTGCTCGCCGATTTCGAGAACCGTACGATCGATTCAACTCTCGCGCGCTCGGTGGGCGAGGCGTTCCGGGTCGATTTGGCCCAGTCGCCCGTCGTGCGCCTGCTGGACGCCGCCACCGTGGCGGCTGCCCTGCGGCGCATGGGCCGGGCACCGGGCGGCGCGCTCGATCTCGCCGGCGCCCGGGAGATCGCCACGCGCGAAGGGGCGAAGGCGGTCGTGTTGGGGAAGATCGACCCCGTGGGGCGCGGGTTCGTGCTCTCGGCCGAGCTCGTCACCGCCGCGGATGGCGCGGAGCTCGTCGCGGTGCGCGAGACCGCGCGCGACGACGGCGCGATCATCGACGCGGTGGATCGGCTCTCGAAGCGGCTGCGGGAGCGGATTGGGGAGTCGCTGCGCACCATTCGGGCGAGCGAGCCGCTCGAGCGGGTGACCACGGGCTCGCTCCCGGCGCTGGTCAAGTACTCCGCGGCCGTGCAGGCGAGCGAGGCGGGCGAGTGGGACCGCGCTGTGGAGCTGCTCGACCAGGCGATCGCCCTCGACTCAGGCTTCGCCATGGCGTCCCGCAAACTGACGGTGGTCTTGAACAACTCGGGCGCGTCGCGCTCGCGCATGGCGGCCGCGGCCACGCAGGCGTTCCGGCACCGCGACCGGCTGCCGCCGCTCGAGCGCGACCTGACGCTCGCGCGCTACTACAGTGTGGCCGAGTTCGACCGCGGGAAGACCGAGGACGCCTATCGCGCCGCGCTCGATCTCGACCCGACCGACAACGTGGCGCTGAACAATCTGGCGCTGCTCTACAATCAGACGCGGCGCTTCGCTGCCGCCGAGTCGCTCACGCTGCGCGGCCTCGCGGTCCCGCATCCGTTCACGACACTGTACGCGAACGCCACCCAGGCGCAGATGGGCGCGGGCAAGCTCGCCGCCGCCGGCGAGACCGTCCGCCTGTTCGCCGCGCGCAACCCCGGCCACCCGCAACTCCCTTGGCTCCAGGCGCTCTACGCCGCGAGCCACGGCGCCTACGACAGCTCGGTCCTCTACCTCCGCGCCATGGCCGGCTCGGCACCCGATCTCTCGGCGCAGGCGGTGACCGCCTTCAACCTCGTCGCGCTGTACGACGTGCGCGGCCAGTTCGCGGCGGGCGAGCGCGAGGAGCGGCGGCTCATGGACCTGGGCGAAGCCCGTCACCTCCCGCAGGACTACGTGATGGGCGCGACCACGCTTGGCTTTGTCGAGTTGTACTATCGCGGCCGGCCGCGCTCCGCGCGCGCGGCCCAGACGGCACGCGCCGTCGTCGATGCCGCGCTCGCGCGCCACCCGCTCGCGACGCTGGCGCTCGAGGACCGCCCCTACAGCTTCCTGGCGCTGTTCTACGCCCAGGCGGGAGAGCCGGAGCGCGCGCGGCGCCTGTTGGCGGAGTACGAACGAGCCGTGCCGGACGGCTGGCGGCGCGGCGACGCGTTCCGCTTCGCGGCGGCCGGGGCGCTCGCCCTCGCGGACGGCCGGATTCCCGAGGCGATCCGCGGCTATCGCGCCTGGTACGACGAGGGCGGCTGCGCGGCGTGTGGCCTGTTCCAGCTGGGTCAGGCGTACGACCGGGCGCACCAACCTGACTCGGCGCTCGCGGTCTACGAGCGCGCCGCCAGCACGCCCGGGCTGTTCCGGCTGTACGACGTCTTCCTATCGCTCGCCCCCACCTATCGGCGTCTGGGCGAGCTGTACGAGGAGCGGGGGGATGCCGCCCGGGCGAAGACGTACTACGGCCGGTTCGTGGATCTGTGGAAGGATGCGGACCCCGAGCTGCAACCGATGGTGCGGGACGTGCGCGCCCGCCTCGCCCGCTTGAGCGCCGAGCCGAAACGCTAGCGCGGCGTTACCACCGGCCCAGGGTCGCCGCAAACAGCGCGATGAGCCCCAGCGTGCCGGCGATCGTGGCGGCGACGATCTGCCGCTTGCGGAGCCGGTGAAACGCCGCGGGTAATTCGCCGCTCGGTTCCGGCTCCAGCCGCGCCAGCTTCGCCGCCGTCGGCACGCTGATCGCCACGGCGGCGATCGCGCCGAGGATCCCCGAGACCATCATGAGCCCCATCCAGGGGGGGACCGCGCCCTGTTTCATCAGGGGTCCGCTCATGACGAGCCCCGAGAGGATCACGGCCACCGCCCCCGGGCCGACGAGCAGCCGCTGCACCGCGCCGATCAGCTTGTAGGCGGCAAGGCGTTCGCGCGTGCCCAGGCGCTTCGCGCTCACCCCGGCGACCATCGTGGCGATCCCACCACCGAGCCAGAGCGTGAAGCCCAGCACATGTACCAGCATCCATAACCCACGCATCGCTCGATCCTTGGGGTTGGGGGGTTGGGGGGTCGTGCTACTGTCTGACCACTTCGGGGACCGGCTGGCGGCCGGCGTAGCCGGTGTCGAGATCGTGCCAGTGTTCGATGCGTTCCTCGCCCTGCTTCCAGCACCAGAAGATGTCCCGCTCGTCGAGCCGGCCGTAGAAATCGACCAGGCCCTCGTCGAACCCCTTGAACACGCAGCCGATCTGCTCGAGCTCGCCCAGATAGTCGTTGATCCGGCCCGCCACGTCCTCGATCCGGCTCCGCAGCGCCACCTGCTCCGTCGACTCGCCCCAGTCGGGCCGCGCGCCGGCCGCCACGAGCTCGTAGCGCGCCACGAGCTCGCGCCACTGCGGATGAAGCGTGACCAGGTCGGCGACGATGCGCCGCACGAGCGGCAGGGTGCGGTTCGCGTCGGCGAGCGTGAAGTACTTGCGGGGCCTAGCGCCGGACAATGACGATCCCCTGGATGACTTCGGGATGCGGAATGAAGCCCACGACGCGCTTGGTCGCATCGACGACCACCATGGTCGAGCGGATGTGGGTATCCGCCGCGTCGAGCCGCTCGATCTCGTAGCCGGCGAGCTCCGTCTCGGGACTCACGACCAGCGTGTCGTGCCGCGCGTGGGTGTGGGCCGGACATCCGGTCGGGTCGTGTCCCGCCGCCACACACCCCATGACGATGTCGCGGTCGGAGATGGTGCCCAGGTAGCGACGGTCCTTGGGATTATCCACCACCGGCACGACCGAGATGTCCTTGGCGCGCATCAACAGCGCCACTTCCGCGCTCGTGGCGCCAGCGGCGGCGACGTAGGGCTCGGGAATCATCACTTCACGAGCGAGCAGGAGACCTCCCAACGCGGGGTGCACCCACCAGAGCCTCGAGCGCGTGCTTCGTCGCCTCGTATCCCGCCCTGAGATAGCGCTCCGCCCGCCCCACCGCAAACGTCGCCTCCCGCTCGGCCACCGCTCGCACGAGGACGAGGCGGGGGGCTTCCCGCGGCCACTCGGCGATGGCACGCTCCGTTTGCGCGGCCATCATGATGCGGATCGCCTCGCCATGCGCCCGGATCAGGGCGGGGATCGGCGCCTTCCCGGCTGCAGCCGGCTCGTCGAACCCCGGGCCCACGTCGACCGCGACGACGAGATCCGCCGTGACGCTGTGCGCTACCGCGAGCGGCAGCACGGCGCGCAGGCCGCCGTCCGCGTAGCGGCGGCCGTCGATCGTGCCGGGCGTGTAGTAGAGCGGCAGGGCGCAAGAGGCGTAGAGGGCGTCCTGGAGCGGGGCGTCCTGACCGAGCGCGCCGAAGAGCACGAGCGCTCCCGAATCGAGGTCCGTCGCCGTGACCGTCAACGGCAGCGCGAGCTCGGCGAATCGCCGCGCCGGGACGAGCCGGGCGATGCTCTGCTTGAGCGGCCCGGTCCGAAACAGGTGCGAGCTGAACACGCCCGCCACGAGGGCCAGGGGATCGAGCGCCGCCACGTCCCGGGTGCGGAGTGCGCCCGCGGCGGCAACGAGCCCGTCGTACGAGACGCCGGCGGCGAACGCGGCGCCGACCACGGCGCCCATCGACGTGCCGACGACGTGGGACGGCGTGAGCCCCGCCTCGCCCAGCGCCCGCCACGCGCCGGCGTGCGCGAGCGACTTCGCCCCGCCACCCCCGAACACCGCCACGACGCGCGTCATCGCGGTGCCCCCTCGCTGCCTCTGCCGCGCTGCCCCCCCGCCCCCACTGCCCGGTTACTCACCGCGGCCCTGTTCGTATCTCCGATCCATTAGCCGGCTTGCCCGCCGCTGCGCCGCGCGGTCGTAACGCCGCTTCTCGTCCGCCGTCTCCGGAAGGATCGGCGGGATCTCGGTCGGCACCCCCTGCTCATCGAGCGCCACGTAGGTGATGTAGCAGGAATTGGTGTGGCGTTTGTCGCCCGAGAGTACGTTCTCGGCGATGATCTTGACGCCCACCTCCATCGACGTGTGCCCGGCGTAGTTGACGCGCGCGAACGCGGTCACGAGCTCGCCCACGTGGATCGGCTCCTTGAAGTCGACCTTGTCGACCGACACCGTGACGCACGGCTTGCCGGCGTGCCGGATCGCGGCCACCGCCGCTGCCCGGTCGAGGAGCGCGAGCAGCACCCCGCCGAACACGTTCCCCATGATGTTCGCGTGCTGGGGCATCATCAGCTCGGACATCACCGTGTCCGACTGCCGCGGATGCTTGCCCTGCATCAGTAGTCGACCGGCCGCAGGTAGAACTCGCCGATCGCCGTCTGCGAGAGCACCGCGACCGTGGGGAGCCGGCGTTTCCAGTGGGTCGACTCGAGCCGCCGCTCGACCTTGGCGACCTCCTCCGGCGTGAACCCCCGCGCCACCACCTCGGCGGGCTTCATGCCGCGGATCAGATAGTAGAGGATGCGGTCGATCTTCTCGTAGGCGATACCGAAATCCCCCTCGGTCGTCTGGCCCGGGATGAGGTCGGGTGTCGGCGGCTTCGTGAGGATCACCTCGGGGACGCCGACGTGGCGGGCGAGGGCGCGCACCTGGGTCTTGAACAGGTCGCCCAACGGATTCACGGGAGGCGTGTCGTCGGCGTGCCAGGTGAAGTAGCCGAGCAGGCGCTCCGACTTGTTCCCCGTGCCGAGCGGCAGCGCCTGGTCCTTGGCCGAGAGATCGAACAGCACGATCATCCGCTCGCGCGCCATGACGTTGCCGCGGCGGGTCGCGTCGGCGTCGCCCACCTGCGAGAGGTAGCCGTCCACGGCGGCGCTGATATCCACCGTGAGCGCCTCGATCCCCAGCTGGTCGATCACGAGCTGCGCGTGCTCGAGGCTCTCCCGGGACGAGGTGCGGTACGGCATCCGCACCCCGATCACGTTGTCGCGCCCGAGCGCTGCGACCGCGAGGAACGCGGTGAGTGATGAGTCGACGCCGCCCGAGAGTCCCACGATCCCCTTCTTGAAGCCGCGGCGGCGCACGACTTCGTCCTTCAAGAAGCTCACGAGCCAGCGGCGGGCGAGCTCGCAGTCGATGGCGAGGGGATCCCCGAGCTCGACCCCGCGTCCGACCACGTGGATCGCCGGCGTCTTCGCGGGGACGGGCGGCTCCGCACCATTGGTCGCCGGATCGAACTTGACGATCGCCCGGCGGCGCCGCCCACGGGCGGCTCCGTGCGGCTGCGTCTCCAGGTCCTTCAAGAGGTGCGGCAGATTCACCTCGAGATCGGCGAGCAGTGGTGCCTCCGCGCGCGCCCGCGTGAGCTCGTTCAAGTCCACATCGTAGGTGAGGACGGCCTCCTCGAACAGCGGCCCGCGCAGCACGATGTTCCCCGCGGGGTTCACGAGCACCGACGCGCCGGGGAATCCCTTGCCGCCCTCGAACCCCACCAGGCTCGCGAGCGCCACCCATACGCCGTGCTCGTCCGCGATGCCGCGCACGATGCGCTCCCAGCGCACCACGCTCGCCGGGAGCCCCGTCCCCTCCTCGTCCGTGCCCATCCCCCGCGCGGGCGACGCGCTCGGCACGATCACGAGCTGCGCCCCCTCGAGCGCGGCGATGGTCGCGGTCAGGGAGTGCCAGGCATCTTCGCATATCAGGATGGCGGCGCGGCCCCAGCTCGTGTCGAACGCGCGGATGTCCCGGCCGCGCTCGACGAAGCGCTCCTCGTCGAACACACCGTAGGTGGGGAGGAACAGCTTGCGGTGGACGTGCCGCACCGCGCCGCCGCTCGGCCCGCCCAAGGTCGCGTACAGGCAGGAGTTGTAGTAGCGGTTCTGGAACACCTCGTAGAACCCGACCGCCACGTCGAGTGGCGGCGCCTGAGCCGCCTCGTGCTCGAGCTTCAGGTCCCGGAGTAAGGTCCCCGCGGTGACGGCGACGTCCTGCACCCCACCCTCGACGAAGTAGCCCGACGTGGCGGCTTCGGGGAAGACCGCGAGATCAACGCGCGGCTCGAGCTGCGCGAGCTGGGCCAGCACCCCGCCGATCTTCTGGAGATTGGCGGCGTACTCGCCCTTCGTGGGGCTGAGCTGCGCGATGGCAAGGCGGGGCATGAGGGGAAGATAAACGGGCGACGAAGGGCGGTAATAGCGCCCGCGCGCTCACTCTCGCGCCACGGGCGCGCCGCGCGCCACGGTCCAGCTCAAGGCGTACGCTCCCGCGAGCACCACCACCGCCACCAGGACGAGCCGCGGCGCGGCGACGGCGGTGCCGACGAATACGGCGCCGTAGGTGCCGAGGAACGCCACGGGCACCCAAGGATAGAACGGCACGGCGAACGGGGCGGCGGGCGTCGCGCGGCGCAGCCGGAACAGGGCGAGGATCGCCCAGCCGTCGATCACGAGGATCCAAACGATCGTCACGCCGATGAGCTTCTCGAACGTGCCACTCGCGGCGAGCGCCACGGCGACCACGCCGACCAAGAGCATCGCGACCCACGGCGTCCCGCCCCGGTTCACCGCGGCGAGCCGGTCGGGCGCGAGCCGATCGCGCGCCATGCCGAACAACACCCGCGGCGTCACGAAGATGTTGCCGTTCAACGACGCGAGCACGACGAGCAAGGCCAGCGCCGCGACCACCACGCCGCCCTTCGCTCCCACGAGTGCCGTCGCCACGTCCGCGGCCACGAGGTTCGAGGCGGCGATGCGCTCGAGTGGCAGCACTTGCAGGAACGCCGCGTTCAGGAGCAGGTAGAGCGCCGCGGTGATGGCGAGGCCGCCGAGGAACAGGCGTGGCAGGGTGTGGCTGGGGTCGACCACTTCCTCGGCGATCTTGGCGAGGTCGGGATAGCCGTAATAGGTCCAGAGCACGGCCGGTGATGCGGCCGCGAGCGCAGCCCATACGGCCCACCCCTCTGGCGCCCGGGCCAGCGCGCCGTGCCACCCGGCCCCCGTCCCGAGCGCGAACGCGATCACCACCACCCCGCCCAGGGCGAGGAGCTTCGCTCCGGTGACGACGTTCTGCACCCAGCGCCCTGACGCCACGCCAATCAGGTTGATCGCCGTGAACAGCGCGACGAACGCCGCACCCAGGGCCGGCGCGCGTCCCGGCGTCCAGCCCATGAGCCGCACCAGGAACTCGCCCGCCGCGACCCCGATGGCCGCGATCGCGGCGCCGTTCACCGCGACGCTCTCGATCGACCCGACCACGAACCCCGCGCGCGGCCCGAACGCCTCGCGTACGTAGACGTACTTGCCACCAGCGCGCGGAAGCCGGGTGGTGAGCTCTGAAAAACACAGTGCTCCGAGGAGAGCAAGGCCCGCGCCCAGTACCCACGCCACGAAGGTGAGCCCGGGCCGGCCGAGCCGCGCCGCCACGAGCCCGGGCGTACGGAAGATCCCCGAGCCCACCGTGATCCCAATGACCATGGCGAGCCCATCCACGAGCCCAAGCGAGCGTTTCAGGTCGGTCATGGCAGGGCGGAGAATGTGCACCCAAACGCAAAGAGGCGCAGCACGCTGCGCCTCTTACTCGAGCGATCGATTCAGCCGACGGGGGACTAATGTCCCCGGTGGCCTCCGCCTCCCCCTCCCCGCGAGCCTCCACCGCCGCCGCCTCCACCGCCACTCCTACCTCCGCCTCCACTCCTGCCACCGCCCCCACTCCTGCCACCGCCCCCACCACCGCCACCACCACCGCCGCCGCCCCAGCCGCCGCGACTCGACGGTGCCGCTCGCTCCATGCGCGGCGCCGGCGCGGACCCGCTGCGCTCCATGCGCGGCGCCGGCGCGGACCAGCTGCGGTCGCTACTGCTCGGCGGGCGCGAGCGCGGCGCGCTCGGCGGTGCGCTCGATGGACCGGGGTCGCGCGAGCGCTCGGGGGCGGGCGCGGGCGCCCGCTCAACGGCCTGCTCACGAGGGCGCTCGACACTGCGGCCCGGATCGCGCGGCTCAGGCTGGCGCGCGGCAGGCGCTGGCCGCTCGGCCGGCTGCTCGCGAGCGCGCTCGACACCGCGGCCCTGGTCACGCGACTCAGGCTGACGCGCGGCGGGGCTGGGCCGCTCGTCCGGCCGTTCGTGCCGGGCCCGCTCGCCGTCACCCGACCGATCGCGCGGGTCGGGTTGGCGCACGCCAGGACCGGGGCGGTCGACAGGCCGATCGTTGCGATCACGCCCCGAGACCCCGCCCGATCCCACCTGCACGTCCCGACCCGTTGGGGTACGCTCTCGGATCGGAATGGACGCGCCGCCGGTGCGGGAGATGAATGTGCCCCCGAGCCCCCCTGGAGCGCGGTAGCGTGGCCCGATTCCTCCCAACCCGACGTTCGTGCCGGCCGGGTCCTTCCAGGACAACCCGCGACCGGTCCCGTTCCGCAGGCGATTCACGAACAGGTCCTGCGTCTCGTTGAAATAGACGCTGCCGCCACCGCCGTAGATGTAGGGCCGGGTGTAGATGTACGGCCAGAAGCGGAACGGCGAGTAGTAGGAATAGCCGAACGGGTTGTAGTAGAACGGGTACGGGCTGTAGAACCCCCCGCAATAGGACGGGTCGTAATAGAACTGATCGTAGCACCTCGAGAAGTAGCCGTAGCGGTACGGCCAGCCCCAGCCGAAGCCCACCGACCCGTACGTCGAGGGATAATAGGCGTCGGAGTAGTAATCCCGCTGGGACGAGACGAAGTATTTGACCGCGTCGTAGTCGAAGTGCCCGTCCGGGGTCATGCGCTGCACGATGTCGAGCAGCGCGGCTTCCCGGTCGTCGGCCGACTGCCTGGCATCGAGCACCCGGTAGTCCCAATGATCGCCGCGCACGAACTCGTCGAGCTTGAGCGGCACGGTCGAACGGGCGGCGAGCACGAGCCCCGAGCCCTGCTGCTCATCGACGTAGAACGCCTCGCGGTCGCCGCGCCCCCGCACTTCGATCGTCTCGCCGCCGCGGATGAAGGCGTCGTCCGAGGGATCGAGCGGGAAGAGTACCCGCACCCGGCCCTCACCATCGGCCCGGAGCACGACGAGGTAGCCGTCCTCGGCGACCTTGACGTTCACCCGGGCCTTGTCGCCCCGCCGGTAGTCGTCGTGGTTGAGCCAGACCTTGATCCGCGGATCGTCGCTGGTGGCGGCGAGAGACACGGCGCGCGCCGGCGCCGGCGCTGACGCCGCGACCGCGAGTGAGACCATGAGTGCGAGCAGCATGGGGCTATCCTCTATATACCCTCATCTGCTGCAACAGATCAAGAAACATGCCGGTTCCAGACGTCCGGTTGCACCCCGCGTCAATGCCGGCGCCCTGCCGAGTGAGCAGCAGTGACCTTCCAGGGGGACAGGGCTGTCTCCCAGGGAGAGCGGTCTCGGGGACGTCCCTACCAGCGGTCCGGCGTACCCGCGTCGGGGACGAACAGACTGCGCCCGAACCGCGCCTTCCCGAACGCGCCGATCATCGCTTGAGTCTCGGGTGCGACGAAGAAGTCGGCCAGCGCCTTTCCGGCGGCCAGGTTCGCGCGCGGGGCGGTCTTGGGGTTGAGCTCGAGCACGTGGTACACGTTATAGAGGAGCGAGTCGCCATCGACCAACGGCACGAGCTCGAGCTTCGAGCGCCATGCGAGATAGGTGCCGATGTCGGTGAGCGTGTAAGCGCGCTTTTCATCGGCCAGGAGCAGGGTCGCGCCCATGCCCTGCCCCGACTCGATGTACCAGTCGCCCCGCGGCGCCGGTGGCAACCCACCGGCCCGCTTCCACAAGAGCAGCTCGCGCTGGTGCGTCCCGGACTGATCGCCGCGCGACACGAACCGGGCGTGGCGCTCGGCGATCCGGCGCAGCGCGGCCACCGGGTCGCGCTCGGTGCGCACGCCGGCGGTATCGGCCGCCGGCCCGACCAAGAGAAACTCGTTGTGCATCACGAGGCGCCGCCGCACGAAGTAGCCCGAGTCGAGGAGCACGCGCTCCGCCTCGGGCGCGTGCGACAGCACCAGGTCGGCATCGCCCCGGCGCCCCATCGCGAGCGCTTGGCCGCTGCCCACGGCGATCACCTTGACCGAATAGCCAGTCTGGCGCTCGAAGATCGGCAACAGGGAATCGAGCAGCCCGGCGTCACGCGTGCTGGTCGTCGTGGCGAGGAGGATTTGCCCGGCCTGGCTCGCGGCGGGCGCCGCGACCGCGAGACTCGTCAGGGCGACGAGCCACACCGCGAGCGTCCGGGGACTAGGCCGTGCGACCATCACCACCGCACCTGCAGCTGGACCACACCGCGGTTGCCAGCCACCTGCACCACCTGGTCGCGAAACCACTCGTAGTCGGCGACGATCTTGAAGTCGTCACCGCGCATGAAATACTGCGCCCCGATCAAGTAGCCGGTCATCTGCCCGGTGGCGACTTTGTCGCTCGGCTCGAACCGTTGGACGCGGCCGACGAGCTCGAGGAGCTTGGGCACCGCGTAGTAGCCCCCGAGCGCGTACCAGCCGGTCGTATGGACGTCGGTCGCGCGATTGTGCTCCCGGATGTACTCGGCGCGCGCGGTCCAGCGCGCCGCGCGGTACACGCCCTGCAGGTTCGCACCCGTCGAATCGCTGTAGCCCTCGAGCGCGCCGCCTACGTCGAGGCCCTTCACGGGCGTAACGACGGCGCGGGCGAAGTACGCCATGCGGTTGTCGGGGTTGGCGGCCCGGTTCGGGCCCTTTCCGTTCACCATCGCCGCTTGCAGCAGCAGCCGGCCGGGCACGCCCCACTCCGCCTGGACGCCGATGTCACGCTTCGCCGCGTTCACAATGCGCGAGCGCTCGTTCGTCTCGAGGGTCGTGGAGCCGAGCAGCGATTCGAGGGAAAAGGGGACGCGAAACTGTCCCACCGTGCCGCCCCACCGGCCCTGCCGCATCCGGATCAAGAGATCGGTGGCCGAGAGCGTGAGCGGGGACGCAGGCGGCACGGCCGCGGCGCCCAGGGTGCGCAGCTCGATCTGGACGCGGTAGGCAGCCCAGGGCGTGACGTCCCCTTCGACCGTGATCCGGGCGCGCCGGAGGAAGAAGGATGCGCTGTCGCCCAGCGTCTGGAAGCGCGGCTGCAGGTAGCCATGGAGCCGCGGAGTCGTCGAGACCGGGGCCGGAGCGGGAGCGGGAGCTGGCGTCTGCGCCGCCGCCACGAGCGCGCACGCCCGACCGAGGGTGAGGACCAGCATGATGTGGCCCGCGCGCACGGAGGGACCTCGCGAATGAGGGGTGGTGAACGACATCGCCGTCCGCGAACGGGCGAGAAGGTAGCGCCCGGACGCGCGATAGGCAACGTCGTGCCTATCGGCCCAGGATCTTCCGGAAGGCGGCGTGGCTCAACCGGTCCACCTCGCGCCGCCATTGGGCGAACACCTTCACCAGGCGGCGCGCCTCGGCCGTGAGCCGCGCACCGCCACCGCGCGAGCCGCCGCGCGCGGTGGCCAGGACCTTGGCCCCGAGCACGCGCTCCATCTGGCGGATGCGGTTCAGGCAAGTGCGGTAGCTCCACCCCACGACCTGGCCCGCCGCGCGAATCGTCCCGGTGCGGGCCACGGCGTCGAGGAAGACGAGATAGCGCGGGCCCATCAGGAACACCCCGTCCCAGTTGAGCCACAGCTTCTGGCGCGGCTTCAAGTGGCGAGAGAGCGACGCCTGGCGGCGGGAGGAAGCGGGGGAGGGGAGGCGCGCAGCAGGCCGACGCATGGGAATGCGCTTGATTGTGCGCCGCACGCGAGCCATCGTCAATCGCTATGAGCCAGCTGCTCGACGCCATTGCCGGCGTGCCGAACGCCTGCGAGCCGATCCCCGGGATCGTCACCGGCGGCCAGCCCGGCCCCGAGCACCTCACGGCCCTGAAGCGCGCCGGCTGCAAGGTGGTGATCGACATCCGGGAGCCGATGGAGCCGCAGCCGTTCCGCACGCCGGACGCGGTGGTCGGAGCGGGGCTCGAGTACCGCAGCATCCCCGTCGGTCACGGCACCATTGCCGACGCGACGTTCACGAGCCTGCTCGGCGCGGTGCGCGAGCTCGCGGGCAAGCGGCCGGCGTTCGTGTACTGCTCGAGCGGCAATCGTGTCGGCGCGGGCCTGATTCCCTACTTCATGCTCGAGCAAGGGATGGAAGAAGAAGAGGCGGTGACGCAGGCGATGCGCGTCGGGATGCGCGGTGCCGACCTGATGGAGCAAGCGCTCCAGTACGTCCACAGCCGCGAGGGGATCTAAGTTGGGAGGACCTAGGTTACGGCTGTCGATGCCAGTACATGCGCATCTCGGTGATCTTTCCGTCCCGAGTCTCGCAGAAGACGGCGCCGCGCGTATCCACCCACTCGCCCGTGCGGCGTCGCCGGTAGGTGCAGCGGAATTCGGTCGCGAACCACGGTCCCGCGACGTACAACTCCCCGGCCTTGAACGTCACCTCGGCCTGGTTCACCGGGACGTCCTTCCAGTAGGCGCGGATCGCCTCGATCCCGGCGCTCTTGTCGCCGAACGGGCTACCGAGCAGCACCGCGTCGGGCGCGAACACGGAAGCGATTTGGTCCACGTCCCCGCGCTCCCAGCCACTGCCAAACCGGCTCACCAGTTCACGATACGCCTCGGACATGGCGCCCAATATACGCCAATCTGGAACCACGGGTCGGAACGTATGGTACACGGGAGGCGACTAGCGGTCGCTTCCGTGTCAGGTCTCGTGCAGGTACACCGTCTCGATTAAGGAGGCTCAGCGATGTTCAAGCGCATCCTCGCCACCACCGCCCTGTTGGGCGTGTGGGCGCTGCCCCTCGCAGCTCAGGGGCACGCGGCCAAGGCGGGCACCGAGATGACGATCACCGGCTCGGTGGTCGATCTCAACTGCAATACCACGAACGGCGCAGCGGGCGCAGACCACAAGGCGTGCGCGCAGGCCTGTGCCAAGTCCGGCGTACCGCTCGGCATCCTCGCGAGCGACGGCACGATCTACTTGCCGGTCAGCTCCAAGCCCGGCGATCCGCAGAATTCGAAGCTCGAGCAGTATGTCGAAAGCAAAGTGAAGGTATCAGGCACGCACCGCTTAGTGAGCGGTCTGCACACGATCGAGATCAAGACGGTCTCGCCCGCCACCTGATGCGCCGTGCGCTGGGCGCCGCGCTCGTCGCGGCGCTCTTCGGCTGCGACCGGCCGGCGCCCAGCGGCTATACCCTGCTCTTCCTCGGCCGCTCGCCGGCCGCCGCCGTGCGTGAGCTGTCCTGGGCCCCCGATCCCGCACACAGCCGCCTCGTTGCCTTCGACCGACGGCTCGCGATCGTCCGCGAGCTCACGAGCCCGCGGCTCGCCACGCCGATGGCCGTGGCACCGCTCGGCGGCGCCGAGCTGCTCGTCACCGAGCGCACCGGGGAAGCCGTCGTGCTCGACACCGCGGGCCGCGCGCTGCGCGAATGGGAGAGCCCGGACGTGGCGTCGCTGTACGCAGCAGGCGCCGTCGCCGGCCGGGTGGTCGCGACGCGCTCGCCCTACTACGTCCCCGCGCTCGCGGGCGCCGAGCCGGACACGGCCCCGCTCATCCGGATCCTCGACACACTCGGGCATCCCACCGAGGGGCTGGCGACCATCCGCCGGCCGGCCCTCGCGTACCTCGCGCACCTGGTGAACGCCGGGGCGGTCGCGGTGGGGCCGGAGGGCGCGGTGTACTACGGGGCGCTCGTGCGTGATGAGATCCAGAAGTACGGGCCTGGGGGCGAGCTGCGCTGGACCGCGCGGCGCGGCCTGTACGCCCGCGAGTCCGATCCCGTGTTCGTGGCACCTCAGGGGAGCGAGTTCCGCGTCCGGAACGCGCTCGCGACCGTGGCGCTCGCCCTCGGACCGGACGGCCGTCTGTACGCGCTCGGTGCCGACGACTCGAGCGCCACCCAGCTGCGCGTCGACGTGCTCGACACGGCGACGGGAGCGATCCTCTCGACGCGCCACCTCGAGGCGCGCGAGACCGCCGTGGCGGTGGATCGGGCCGGGGCGCTCGCCCTGTTCAATGCGGACTCACTGCTCGCCCGCGCGGGCCCCGCGCCCGGCGGGCGCGCCGGGCGCGAGCCGTTCACGCCGGGGTTTGCGCTGCCCACGCCCGCCGGCGACACCGTGAGCCTCGCCCGCTTCGCCGGCAAGGTGACGCTCGTGAACTTCTGGGCCTCCTGGTGCGATCCGTGCCGCGAGGAGTTCCCCCATATGGCGGCGCTGTACCGCGAGTTCGACCGTCGGGATTTCGAGATTGTCGCCATCTCGGACGACGTGGACCGAGGCAAGATGACCGCGTTCGTCCGCGCGTTCCGGCCACCGTTCCCGATTGTCGCAGGCGGCGGGCGCATGAAGGCCATCTATCACTACCGGGGCCTGCCCTATTCGGTGTTGCTCGACCGCCACGGCCGCGTCATCGAGCGCATCTTCGGCTTCGGCGGCGCCGCCGCGTTCGCACAGCTGCACGAGACTATTGCAAACGAGGTTCGCGTTCCCTAGCCTTCAGGTCGTGACCGCACCCGCTCGTCCCGCCACCCCCGCCGCCGCTGCGCCACTGCCCGTCATCATCGATTCCGACCCCGGCATCGACGACATGCTGGCGCTGCTCCTGGCGCTCGGGTCGCCGGAGCTCGACGTGCGGGGCATCTCGGTCTCCTACGGCAACACCGTGGTGGAGAACGCCTATCGCAACGCCGTCGCGATCGTGCGCCGGGCCGCGAAGCTGACGACCCTCGGCGTCGGCGCGCGCCGACCGCTCGCGCGGCCCCTCACGGTCGCGAGCGAGACGCACGGCGAGTCGGGGCTCGGCTACGCGACGCTGCCCCCGGCGGGCGTGATCCTCGACTTCGTCAAGTCGCTCGACCGACTGCTCGCCGAGCAGCCGGCCCCCGTCACGCTCGTAACGCTCGGGCCGGTGACGAGCCTCGCGCTCGCGTTGCGGCGCGACGAGGCCCTGGTGCGGCGCACGGTGACGCGCCACATCGCGATGATCGGGAACGTCGCCGCCCAGGGCAACACGACCCGCTATGCCGAGTTCAACGCCTGGTGCGATCCGGAGGCCTTGGACAGCGTGCTGCGCGCCGAGCTGCCGACCGAGATGGTCGGGCTCGACGTCACGCGGCAAATGGTGCTCGCCCCGCATGAGGCGGCGCGGCTCGGGCAGGCGGGGACGCCCCTGGCGACGTGGATCGAGGACGCGCTGCGCTTTTACATCGAGTTCCACAAGCGGCAGGAGGGATTGGACGGCTGCATCGTCAACGACGTGCTCCCGATCGCCGCCCTGATCGAGCCCGAGGCGCTGACGTTCGAGGCGCAGCGCCTGGTGGTGGATTTGGAGGATGGCGAGCACCGCGGCCACACCCGGCTCGACCCCGCGGGGGCGCGGGTCCGCGTGGCCACACAGGTCGACCTGGCGCGGGTGCGCCGGCTGCTCTCCGAGCGCGTATTCCGCTGGGCGGCGCGGCCGGCCGCGGCCGCCACCGGCGCGGCCGAGGCGCGCGCGTGACGGACCTGCCCAAGAAGGTCGCGGTGATCGGAGCCGGCGACATCGGGTGCGGCTGGGGCGCGCTGTGCGTGGCGGCGGGATGGCCGGTGACGGTGTTCGATGCGAGCGCGCGCGGGCTCGAGCGCGCGGCGGCGGAAGTGCCGCAGCGGGCGCGGGCGCTCGTGGCGCTCGAGCGCGCCAGCCAGGGCGTGGTCGAGCGGGGGCTGCTCGAATTCACGTCGGCGCGAAGCCTGCTCCAGGCGGTGCAGGACGCGGACTGGGTGATCGAGGCGACGCCCGAGGACCTGCTCCTCAAGCAGAAGCTGTTCGATTCGATCGAGCACGCCGCCGGGCCCGAGGCGCTGCTCACGAGCTCCTCGAGCGGCCTCCCGCCGGCGGACGTGTTTGCCCGCTGCCGCCGCCAGGACCGCGGCCTCGTCGCCCATCCGCTCAATCCCCCCGAGCTGATCCCCCTCGTCGAACTGGTGCCGAGCCCCCGCACGTCGCTGGCGAACGTCCAGCGCGCCCAGGGCTACCTGCGCTCGCTCGGCCGCGTCCCGATCCTCTTGAAGAAGGCGGTCCCGGGCTACGTGACCGGCCGCATCGCGGCCGCGGTGTGGCGCGAGTGTATCGATCTCGTCTTGCACGGCGTGATCGACGTGGACGAGCTCGATCGCGCCGTGTCGCTCGGCCCCGCGCTCGGGTGGGCCGCAGCCGGTCCCCATCTCACCTACCACTTGGCCGCCGGCGCCGGCGGCGTCACCCTGTTTCTGCAACAGCTGCTCGGAACGTTCGAGAGTTGGTGGGCCGACCTCCCGACCTGGCAGCGGCTCGAGCCCGAGCAGCAGCGCGCGCTCGTCCACAGCATCGAACGCGTGTACAAAGGAAAACTCGAGGGGGTGCGAGAAGTCCGCGACCGCCGCCTGGGGGCGATCGTGCGCGCGCTGGAGCAGTCCCGCACCGCCTAGCTCGGCCGCGCCGCGGCGCTCAGATCTGCTCGGCGCGCACCATCAGGACGGGAATCTTCGTCGCATGCCGCAGCGCCGTCGCCGTGCTGCCGTGCACCACGTCGTCGAGCAGCCGGTGGCCGTGGGTGGCCATGGCGATCAGGTCGCAGCCCTCCCGCTCGGCGGCCGCGGCGATCTCCTTCGCCGGGTCGCCGCCGGCGAGCACGGCGTCGACGTCCAAGCCCTCGCCCTGCAGGCGCTCGCAGATCTCTTCCAGGTAGAGGCGGTCCTCGCGCATCTCCTCGGATTCCCGCAAGTCGAGCTCCTTGATGTTGCGGGCGACCCAGCCGTCGGCGACGTGGATCAGCACGAGCGCCGAACCCAGGCGCTGGGCCAGCATCCGCACGTGCCCCAGGATGGTCTCGTCGGCGGGCGAGTGCTCGAGCGGAACGAGGATCCGCGCGTACATCAGCGCAGGGCGCCCCCGAATGCCTGGACCAAGAGCCAGCCGTTCAAGAGCGCGATCACGATGGCCGTGCCGTAGGCGAGGAGGCGCAGCCAAGCCGGATTCACGAACTCGCCCATCTTGGCCCGGTCCGACGTGAAGTGCACGAGCGGGAAGACGGCGAAGGAGAGCTGCAGGCTGAGGATCACCTGGCTGAGGATGAGGAGGCGCGCGGTTCCGTTCTCCCCGAAGAAGATAGCGGTGAGAGCGGCAGGCACAATCGCGATGCCGCGCGTGATCAGGCGGCGCAGCCAGGGCCGCAGGCGCAGGTTCAGGAATCCCTCCATCACGATCTGGCCGGCGAGCGTCCCGGTGAGGGTCGAGTTCTGCCCGGACGCGAGCAGGGCGAAGGCGAACACGGCACTCGCGCCTGCCACCCCGAGGAGCGGCGTCAGGAGCTGAAACGCCTGCCCGATTTCCGCCACGTCGGAGCGGCCGGCGCGATGGAACGTCGCGGCCGCGACGACGAGGATCGCGGCGTTGATGAACAGTGCGAGCGTGAGGGCCACGGTCGAATCGAGCAGGGCGTAGCGCACCGCCATGCGCTTGCCGGCGGGCGTCTCCTCGTAGCGGCGCGTCTGCACGATCGAGGAGTGGAGGTAGAGGTTGTGGGGCATCACCGTCGCGCCCAGGATGCCGATCGCGATGTAGAGCATCGCGGGATCGTGCACGATCGCCGCCCGCGGGATGAACCCCTTGGCCAGGGGGCCGAACTCGGGGCGCGCGATCACGATTTCGAACAGGAAACAGCCGGCGATCGTCGCGATCAGCGCCACGACCAGGGCCTCGAGCAGCCGGAAGCCCTTGTGCTGCAGGAACAGTACGAGCAGCACGTCGAGCGCCGTGATGACGATCCCCACGGGGAGCGGGATCCCAAACAAGAGCTGCAAGGCGATCGCCGAGCCGATCACTTCGGCCAGGTCGCAGGCCGCGATCGCCACCTCACACCCGAGCCAGAGGGCGAGCGTGGTGGGGCGGGAGTAGTGATCGCGGCACGCCTGGGCGAGGTCGCGTCCGGTGGCGATGCCGAGTTTCGCCGCGAGCCCCTGCAGCAGGACGGCCATCAGGTTCGCGATGAGGATGACCGAGAGGAGCGTGTAGCCGAACGCCGAGCCGCCCGCCAGGTCGGTCGCCCAGTTCCCGGGGTCCATGTAGCCCACGGCCACCAGGTAGCCGGGGCCGGCGAACGCGAGCGCCCGCCGCCACCAGGTCGAGGCCTCGACCGGAACGGTGCGGTACGCCTCGGCCAGGCTCGGCGCGAGGCGCGGACGCCGCCACCCCGCCCCGGCGCCGGGCGCGGCGGGCTCGCCGGGCTCAGCGAGCGGCGCGGCCATACGCATCCACGGGCACCTCGCGGCACAACAGGAGCTGCGCCAACTCGCGGCCCACGACCCGGCGCTCACCCGACGGCACGAGCAGCGCCGTCGTGGGGCCGTTGAACGGCTGCCGCTCGCTCACCGTGAGCAGCACGCCGGGCGTAAGCCCCTGCTCCGCCAGATAGCGCAGCCGCGCCGATTCCTGCGTCCCCACCTGTCGCAACTCGAGCTTCACGCCGATCCCCGCGTCGGCGAGCGAGACCAGCTCGGCCTCTTCGATCTCCCCGGCCGCCGTGGGGATGGGGTCGCCATGCGGGTCGTACTGCGGCTGCCCCAGGGCACTCGCCATCCGCTCGATCAGATCATCGGACACGGCGTGCTCCAAGTGCTCAGCCTCGGGGTGCACCCCACCCCAGTCGTAGCCCAGATGCTGCGTCAGGTAGAGCTCGAGGATGCGGTGGCGGCGGATCATCTTCAGCGCCGCGCGCCGGCCCTGCGCCGTCAGCTGCACGCCGCGATACGGCACGTGCTCGATCAGCCCCGTCTCCGAGAGCCGCTTCACCATCCCGCTCACCGAGGGCCGCGCCACCTCCAGCATGGCGGCGATGTCGCTCGTCGCGGCGAAGCCGCCCTGGTTGGAGAGATGGTAGATCACCTTCAAGTAGTCCTCGACCGACCGCGTGAGCGGCGGACCGGCGTCTCGCAAGGTCGCATGCATGCCGATTCTCCCTGCCGGAAAGGCGCGCCCGCGCGATGTGGAAGAGATGTGCTATGATCTAATGCGACAACGACTTCGGTGCGGTATTTAGACTATACTAATCCGTGAATATTGTCAAGCGAATATGGGGATTCTGACTGGCTACATCACACCGACGAGCCTGAGAAACGGCGTCAGAATCCGCTCGGTGAGGCCCCAGATCACGTCCCGGCCCAGGCGGTAAGCCGGGAAGGTACGCTCGCCGCCACGCAGCGTGAGCACCAGATCCTGGCGCGCCCCGCGCGCCGCGAGGCGGGCGAGCGCGACCCAAAAGGCGCGCGCCACTTCGCCGCGCTCGACCGCCAGCGCCGGACGCTCGCGCAGCGCGAACACAAACGGCCGGACCAGGACGGGCGGGAGGGTCGGGGTATTGGGTACGAGGTCGTCCAGCACGCCGAGCCGCTCGGCCGCCGCCAGATCGACGCCCGTCTCTTCGCGGGTCTCGCGCAGCGCCGTGGCCAGGAGATCGGGGTCGCCCGGACCGCGGCGGCCGCCGGGGAACGCGACCTGCCCCGACCAGGGATCATCGGCGCGCTCGGCGCGGCGGATGAACAGCAACTCGACGCCACCCGCCGCCTCGACCAAGACGAGCGCGACCGCGGCGGGTCGGGCACCAGGGGCTTCCGCCGCGCGGGGGGCGTGGCCCTCGAGCGCGCGGCGCACGCCGGCGAGCGTGATCAGGGGAGCGTGCGCAGCAGCCACTGGCACACCGTCTCGAGCGCGTCGTCGGGCCGGCCGGCGCGCACCACCGGCCCCGCAACCCGCGCGCCTTGCCGCACCCGCGACACGGTTGTAGACCCGTCGGTACCGCACTCGACCAATCCGTAGCCCGCGGCGTCCACGCCCGCCACGCCCGCCACGCCCAACACTCCCCGCTCGAGCGCGCCGAGCACGGTCGCGAGCTCTGCCGGCGAGCGCGGGTCGAACGCCACGGTCGCGAACCCCGCCCGCGCGAGCCGCTCGACCAACGCCGCGCGCGCGCCGGGCCCGCCCGAGAGGAGCACGACGGGCCTGGCTCCCCCGGCGCTCGTGACCTCGACGGACAGGGCGGCGCCGGCGGGGCCGGCGGGGTCGCCGGGGCCGGGCAGCTCGAGCGCGCGCGTCGTGGGCGTCGCCACAGAGCTAGCGGTTGCGCGGGGGGAGGCGGCCGGTGATCATTGTGCCCGGAAATAATACCGTGCGACCGATCGGAAGCCACGTCTCGCTCGCGGTCGGGCTGTGCGCGGGACTCGCCCTGGGCCTCGCGGCGAGCGTCACCCAATCGCCCCTCCTCCTCGCCCTCGCCGAGCGGTGGCTGCGCCCGCTCGGGCTCCTGTTCATGAATCTCCTCTCGATGGTGGTGATTCCCCTCGTCGCCACCGCGCTGTTCACCGGGGTCGCGGGGCTCGGGAACCTGCGCCGCGTCGGCCGACTCGGCGCGCGCTCTCTCGGCTTCTTCTGGAGCACGACGCTCGCGGCGATCGTGATCGGGTTTGTCGTTGCGGCGCTGTTCCTGCCGTTCGCGTCGATCACGCCCGCCGAGCAGGCGGCGCTGCGCGCTGCGGCGCACGCCGATTCGAGCTTCGTCCGTCAGGCGGCCGAGCAGCTCCCGAGCGGCACCCGCTTCATCGTGGAGCTGATTCCGGCGAACCCCGTGCGCGCCGCGGTCGACGGCAACCTGCTGCCGCTGATCGTGTGCACGACGATCTTCGCCGCCGCAGCCGCCGCGCTCCCCGACGAGAAGCGGCAGACGTTGACCCAGCTCGCCGATGTGACGACGCAGGCGCTGATCCGCATCGTGCGCTGGGTGCTCGTGCTCGCTCCGGTCGGCGTGTTCGCGCTCGTGGCGGGCGCGGTGGCCCAGTTCGGCTGGTCGCTCGTCCAGACGATGGCCGTGTTCGTGTTGGCCGTGATTGCGGGGCTCGCGGCGTTCATCGCGCTCGTCTACCTCCCGGCGGTGGGGTTCGTGGCCCGGCTCAGCGTGGGGCGATTCTTGCGCGCGATCCGCGCTCCGGCGTTGATGGCGTTCTCGACCACCTCGTCGCTCGCCTCCCTCCCCGTGATGCTCGCCGCCGCGGAGACCGATCTCGGCATCTCGCTCCCGGTCGCGCGCTTCGTGTTGCCGCTGGGCGCGAGCATCGGCCGGGCCGGGAGTGCGTTGTTCCAGGCGGTCGCCGTGCTGTTCGTGGCGCGCCTCTACGGCGGCGCGCTCGGGCTCGGCGACACGTTCCAAGCGGGCGCCGCGGTGTTCCTCACCTCGCTCACCGTGGCGAGCGTGCCGTCGGCGAGCATCGTGAGCCTCGCCCCCGCGTTTGCCACCGCGGGGTTGCCGCTCGCCGGCCTCACGCTGCTGCTCGGGCTGGACCGCGTGCCGGACATGTTCCGCACCATGACCAACGTGGTCGGCACCATGACCGCGGCGACCGTCGTGGCCGCGCTCGAGGCGGAGCGGCGCGCGTGACCTGGTGGATCCCCGCCGGGTACGCGCTGTTCCTTGTGCTCGTCGTGTACCGTAACTGGACTCGCCGCCCGCAGCTCGCCGACTACCCACCCCTCCCGAGCGACCCCGCAGGCCCGCCCGGCGCCGCCGGGCCCCTTGTCTCCGTGATCGTTCCGGCGCGCGACGAGGCGGCGAACATCGAGCCGTGCGTGCGGTCGATCCTCACCACGAGCTACGCACCGCTCGAACTGATCGTGGTGGACGACGGCTCGAGCGATGGCACGGCGGAGATCGTCGAGCGCTTGGCCGTCGCGCCGGAGGGTGCCGGTCGGCTGCGCCTGGTACGCGGGGCGGAGCTGCCGGCGGGTTGGTTTGGAAAGCAGTGGGCCCTGGTGCAAGGCTATCGCGCGGCGCGGGGCGAGCTGCTCCTCTTCGCCGACGCCGACACGCGACACCACCCGGAGCTCGTGGCGCGAGCCGTCCGGGCGCTCGGCACGGAGCACGCGGCGTTCGTGAGCGTCGTGGGCCGCCAGGAAATGGCGACGTTCTGGGAGCGGCTGATCCAGCCCCACATGTTCCTCGCCCTCGCCTCGCGGGTCGGTGACCTGCGGCGCGTCAACCGCACCCGCGTCGAATGGGACGCGATCGCGAACGGACAGTTCATTCTCACGACGCGCGCCGCCTACGCCGCGGTCGGGACCCACGAGACCGTGCGGCAGAGCGTGGTCGAGGACATGGCGCTGGCCCAGGCCTACGTGCGACACCATCTCGACATCTTCCTGACACACGGCGAACAGTACATGTCCACCCGCATGTATCGCGACCTCTCGGGGATCGTGGCGGGCTGGACCAAGAACCTCGCGACCGGCGTGCCGCTCGCCTTCCCGCCGAGCCGGCTGGTGCGGCGCGTGGTGCCGTACGTGATGTGGCTCCCGGCGCTCGCCTGGATCCTGCCGCCGCTCCTGTGGGCCCTGTTCGGTTGGCAGTGGGCAGCCGCCACGACCGCGATTTCGCTCGCCAGCTGGCTCGTGGTGTACCGCGTCGCCGAGGCCCCGCTCAGATATGTGCTCCTGTATCCGCTCGGGGCGGCGATGGTGGCCTACATCATGATCCGCTCGGCCTGGCGTGGGGGGAACATCGAGTGGCGCGGCCGGCGCTACTCCGTGGTTCGCGAGGCTGGTCGCGCGACGCCGCATGCCTCGAAGACCGGCGGGTGATCACCGCGCTGCAGCAGGTCGTGCAGCATCTCGTGCTCCACGAGCTGGCGATCGCCGTGCCACGCTTCGGCCAGGTAGATGTCGTGCGGCGGCTTCCACCACCCGGCGCAGCGACCCTCGTAGGCGGGACAGGGATAGCTCGAGTCCGGCACCTGGTACCACTCCACGCGATCGAAGTCACCCGTGATCCCGGCGCAGGCGGCGATCGCGCTCCACCAGGCGCGATACACGGCGGGCGGTGTGAACGGCACGGCGCCCGCCGGCGCGAACGCGTCGAGGCAGCCGAACACGAACACCAGCGACAGGAGGCGCGCGAAGAGGCGCGGGGCCACGAGCATGGCGAGGGGTGCGCCCAAGCGGGAGTGAGCCTTCAGAGCCCTGCGGCGACCCGCCCGGCGAGGATGAGCCCTACCGCCACGCTCGCGAGCGCCGAGCCCAGGTGCAGCACGCTCGCCCAGCGCGCCCCCCGCCCCGACGCGAGCCGCACTAGGCCGGCGAGCGAGCTCGAAACGAGCAGCATGCCGATCATCGTGCCGCACGCGAACGCCACGAAGTAGGCGAGCTGCGCCGCACGGGTCGGTGCCGCGGCGACGAGCAGCACGAGGATCGCGGCGCTCCCCGCGAGCCCATGCAGCAACCCGAACCCGAGCGAACGGCGCGCATCGCCGGGCGGGTGCAGATGAACGTGGGCCTCGCCGTGCGCATGGGTGTGGAGGTGGAGATGGGGGCCTGCGGGATCGGCGGGGCCGGCGGGGGCGGCGGGGGTGGCGGCGCCGGTGTCGTGCGAGTGGGCGTGCATGTGCCAGCGTCCCCGGGTGTAACGGAGGATCACCGAGCCGCCGAGCGCGATCAAGAGCAGCGCCACGAGGAAATCAGCCGCGGGCCAGAGCCGGTCCGGCAGACGTAGCCCGAAGAGCACGATGGCCCCCACCACCACACCGACGCTCGCCGTGTGCCCGAGGGCCCAGGCGAGCCCCAATCGGCAGGCGTCGAGCACGCGGCCTTGTCGCGTGGCCAGGGTCGAGACCGCGGCCAGGTGGTCCGGCTCGAACGCGTGGCGGAACCCGAGCAGCAGGCCGAGGCCGGCGAGGGCGAGGAGGCTGGGATGCATGACGGCCGCAATCTAGCCGGTTTCTCGGAAGAACCGCCGCACGATGTCGTCCGCGGCGCCTCCGGATGCTCGCCCTGAGGGCGGCGTGGGGCCGCTCGCGGAGGTGGGCGGACCCATTCGCCCTACCACTCGGGCCCCGGGGTTTGGGCGGGGAGCCTCGGCGCTCACTTGCCAGCGCGCGCCCGGTTGCAACCTTTCACGGCTAAGCCCTATCGAATCGGGCACATGGAGCTCACCAATCCCGGGGTGGCGACGCTGCGCAGGGATTCGGACCAGACGGCGAGGGATGCGGAAACAGCCGACGCGGCGCTCGCCGCCTCGGGGGACGGCCGTGCCTTCGAGCGGCTGTACCGGACCCACGTGGCGCGCATCCACAGTCTCGCCCGGCGGATGATCGGCGCGGAACAGGCGGACGACGTGACCCAGGATGTGTTCGTGCGAGCGTGGACCAAGCTCGCGACGTTTCGGGCCGAAGCGGCATTCGGGACGTGGCTCCACCGCCTGGCGGTGAACGTCATGCTGGCGCGACGGACGGTACTCGGTACCGAGCGCGGTCGCTACGACGACTCGGAGAACGCGCTCGCGGGCGCCGCGAGCCGCCCCGCGATGCCGGAGTTCTCCATGGACTTCGAGGAGGCGCTGGAGCAGCTGCCCGACGGCGCCCGACAGGTGTTCGTGCTGCACGACGTCGAGGGATACCGGCACGAGGAAATCGCCGAGCTCTTGGGCATCGTGCCGGGCACGTCGAAATCGCAGCTGCATCACGCACGGATGGCGCTCCGCAAGCAGCTCGAGCGCTGAGCAAGAAGGAGCGAAACGATGAACGACCGCTGGACGGATCGACTGAGCGAGTACGTGGACGGGGAGCTGGGCGTCGCCGACGCCGCGGCACTCGAGGCGCACCTGCCGAGCTGCGGCGACTGTCGCGCCACGCTCGAGGAGTTGCGGCGCGTGGTGACGCGGGCGGGCAGGCTCGAGGACCGGCCTCCCGTGGCCGACCTGTGGCCCGAGGTCGCGACCCGGATCGGCCTGTCGCCGGTGGCTCAGCGGGTCGGGGCGCGCGCTGCGAGACGCCCGCCGTGGCGGCTGTCGTTCACCGTGCCCCAGCTGCTCGCGGCCTCCATCGCCCTGGTGCTCCTCTCGGGCAGCACCGCGTGGCTCGTGCTGCGCCAGTCCGCCGTACCGTCCGCGGCGACGACGACGGGCCCGACGCCCATGATGACGAACGTCGCCAATGTCGGCACCTATGAATCGAGTCCGCGCTATGCCGCCGCGGTGGCGGACTTGGAGCGGCTCCTGGCCCAGCGCCGCAGCGGGCTCGACCCGACCACAGTGCGGGTGATCGAGAAGAACTTGGGGATCATCGACCGCGCGATCCGCGACGCGCAGAGTGCGCTCGCGGTCGACCCGGCCAACGCCTATCTGAACCAGCATCTCGCCCAGGCGATGCGACGCAAACTGGAGCTCCTGCGGCAGGCGGCGACGCTCGCCGGCGCGCGGAGTTAGGAGGATTTGACGAGCATGCTCACAACCTTGGCGACGATGGCCGCCCTCGCAGTGATGCAGCAGACCGACACGACCGTGCCGGTGCGCTCGGGCGCCCGGCTCGAGGTCGAAAACTTCGGTGGGGAGATCGCCGTCAAGACCTGGGCCAAGAACGCGGTCCGTATCGAGGCGAGCCACTCGACCCGCGACCGGATCGTGATCACCGCCTCCGAACTGCACGTCCGCGTGAAGTCCGAGGGGCGGCGGGGGCCGGCCCAGGTCGACTACAGCATCACCGCGCCGACCTGGATGGCGCTCACTCTGTCGGGCGTCTACACCGACATCAACGTGGACGGCGCCGAAAACGAGGTGACGGCCGAGTCGGTGCAGGGCGAGATCACGGTGCGCGGCGGCTCGGGCAACGTGTCCCTCAAGTCGGTCCAGGGGGCGGTGACACTCGAGAAGGCTCGGGGCCGTATCGATTTGAGCAGCGTGAACGAGGAGATCAAGGCGACCGATGTCTCGGGGGATCTCTCCGCGGAGACCGTGAACGGGGACATCCGGCTGATCCGGATCGAGTCGGCCAACGTGGACGCGAATACGGTCAACGGCGACGTCACCTACGACGGGACCATCAAGGACGGCGGCCGCTACCGCTTCGCGACCCACGACGGCAGCCTGTACGTCGCGGTCCCCGAGAAGGCGAACGTCTCCATCGCCGTGGGGACGTTCAACGGCGAGTTCAACGCGTGCTTCCCCGTGCAACTGCGGGAGAAGACCAGGCACCGGTTCAGCTTCACGATCGGCTCGGGCAGCGCCCGGCTCGAGCTCGAGTCATTCGACGGCGACATCAAGCTGTGCCGTCCCGGGGCGCTGTCCAAGGACAAACACAACAAGGACAAGGACAAACACGACAAGGACGAGGACCACGAGGAGGAGTGATGATGCGTGTCCCAACGCAGGTGCTCGTCGCGGTCGCGGCCGGCGTGATGCTGCCGATCCGCGCGGTGAGTGCTCAGGGGGAGTTCCACTGGAAGGGCAAGATCCCCGCGGGCCAGACGATCGAGATCAAGGGCGTGAACGGCGACGTCACCGCGGTGGCGGGTGCGGGCGAGGTCGAGGTCACCGCCGTGAAGACCGCGCATCGGAGCGATCCCGACGAGGTGAAGATCGTGGTCGTGCCGTACAGCGGCGGCGTCACCATTTGCGCCGTGTACCCGAGCGCCGGGCGGCAGGAGAACACCTGCGAGGCGGCCGATCACGGGCACATGGGTTCGCGTGACAACGACGTCAAGGTGGATTTCACGGTGCGCGTGCCCGAGGGCGTGCGGTTGGCCGCGACCACGGTGAACGGCTCGGTCGAGGCCGCGAATCTCGCGAGCGACGTGCAGGCGAACACCGTGAACGGCCACATCACCCTGTCGACGTCGGGGTACGCGGAGGCCGAGACGGTGAACGGCTCGATCCTGGCGTCGCTCGGCCGCGCCACGTGGACGGAGCCGCTCCGGTTCAGCACGGTGAACGGCGGGATCACGATCGACCTCCCGGCGAACACGTCCGCCGACGTGCGCGCCAGCACTGTGAACGGCCAGATCGTCACCGACTTCCCCCTTACCGTGACCGGCCGTCTCGGGCCGCGCAGGGTGAACGGCACCATCGGCAGCGGCGGCCGGCGGCTCGAGCTCGCGACGGTCAACGGGACCATCCGACTGAAGCGGAGCACGTAACGGCGTGGCGCTACTGCGGCTCCGCTCTCGCCCTTACTCGGGATGGAGCAGCAGCTCTTCGTAGTCCAAGTCGCGCTGGATGCGCCGCATCACCGCGTCGCTGATCGCGCCCTGGTCGCGCAACTGGAGCAGCTTCCGCCGCTCCGCTCCGAGCAGCTCGCGCGTGAGCCGCTCGAGGGCGGCGGCCTTCGCCTCCACCGGACCGTCCACGACGCCATTGGCGTGGCTCTGCAGGTGGCGCGTGCGATGGCGGTAGCGCTCGCGGGCGTGGCTCAGCGCGTCGGGGTGCATCCACGGCGCCGTGGTCAGCTCCTCGAGCCGCGCCAGCGCCGCCTCGGAGGCCTGAAGCCGCGCGGCGACCTCCTCGCGCTCCTCGTCCGCACCGGTCTCGCGTAGCCCGAGCCAGCGGAGCAGCGGCGCGAGCGTGAAGCCCTGCCCGACGAGCGTCACGACGATGACGCCGTAGGTGACGGCAATGATCGCGTCGCGGCCGGGGAACGGCGTCCCGGCGGCAGTCAGGGTGGGGATAGCGGCGGCGAGGACGAGCGAATCGGCGCCGCGCAGCCCGGCCCACCCGACGAGCGCCGGCGCCTGCCAGGGTAGCAGCGGCTCGCGGGCGCGCAGATGCGGGATCACGAGCCAGCGGAAGTACGCGGCGGGGTACACCCACACGAAGCGCGCCACAATTACCGCCAGACTGACGAGCACCACACCCACTGCCAGCTCCCGCGCCATGGCGCCGCTCAGGCTGCCGAGGATCGGCCGTAGCCCAAGCCCCGTCAGGATGAAGATGAGCCCCTCCAGCACGAACACGACCACGTCCCACATGCCGACGTTCTGCACGCGCGTGTCCGCCGCCACGAACCGTGGACCCATCCGCCCCAGATACATCCCCGTCGCCACGACGGCCAACACGCCCGACACGCCGAGCTGCTCGGCAGGGAGATAGGCGGCGTAGCCGGTCAGGAGCGAGATCGTGTTCTCGACCTCCGGGTCGTGGAGGTGGCGGCGGATCTGCGCGATCAGCCACCCCACGGCGAGGCCAACGGCGACCCCGCCGGTCGCGACCAGCAGGAACCGCCCGATCGCGCCCGTGAACGAGAACGCACCCGTAACGGCAGCCGCGACCGCCAGACGGTAGGCGACGATCGCAGCCGCGTCGTTGATCATGCTCTCACCCTCGAGGATGGTCACGATGCGCCGCGGCACCGGCAGCCGCCGCAAGAATGCCGTCGCAGCGGCCACGTCCGGCGGCGACACGACAGCGCCCAGCGCGAGGGCCGAGGCCCACGGCATGCCGGGGAGCACCCGGTGGGCGACCCACGCGACCGCAACCGTCGCGAACAGCACGTGCCCCACGCCGAGCGATAGGATGGGCCGCAGGTTGGCGCGCACGTCGCGGTAGGACGCCAGGAGCGACGTCCGGAACAAGAGCGGTGGGATGAACACCAGGAAGACCAGCCGCGGGTCGAACTGGACGGCGGGGAGTCCGGGCAGCAGCGCGACGACCAATCCGCCCACGACGAGCAGCACCGGCGTGGGGACGTCGAGCCGACGCGCCACCATCGCGAGAACGGTGACGCCGACCAGCAGCGTGAGGACGGTTTCGAAGCCGTGCATGGCGTTCGGTCCCGCCAAAGGTAGCTTCCGGCGTGCCTCTCTTCACCTTCCTGTTCGACTTAGACGGCACCCTGATCGATTCGATCGAGCTGATCCTGCGCTCCTACCGCCACACGATGCGCGTGCACCGCCGCGAGGTGCCGTCCGACGACGTGTGGATGCGTGGCCTCGGGACGCCCTTGTGGGTGCAGTTCCGGCACTTCACCGACGACCCGAGCGAGATCGAGGCGATGGTCGCGACGTATCGCGCCTACAACCTCGCCCACCACGATGAACTGGTCCGCCCCTACGCCGGGGTCGTCGACGCCGTCCGGGGATTGCAGGGGCCGGGCCGGGCCCTCGGCCTCGTGACGAGCAAGCTGCGCAGCGGCGCGGTGCGCGGGCTCAAGGCGGCGGCGCTCGAGAGCGCGTTCGACGTGATCGTCGGTGCCGACGAAGTGACGCACCCCAAGCCCCACCCCGAGCCCGTGCTGCGGGCGCTCGAGCGCCTGGCTGCACCCGCCGCCGGCGCCGTCTTCATCGGCGACTCGCGCCACGACCTCGAGTGCGGGCGCGCAGCAGGGGTGAAGACCGCAGCCGTCTTGTGGGGGCCGTTTGACCGCGCGCATTTGGAAGACCTCGAACCCGACTACTGGCTCGAGCGCCCCCAAGACATCAGCTTATTGACGTCCGACCCGTGACCCCCGTGGCCCCCAACGCCCCACGCCACCCGAGGAGGCGCCGTGCGTTTCGTGGAATTTGACTTGGAGCGCTGGCAGAGCACCTGGGAGAATCGGGTGCGCTACAACCTGTCCGAGTCAGGCGTCCACCCGCTGTCGATCGCGGAGTTGCTCGAGCTCGCCGGCAGCAGCGCGGCCGGGCTGCTCCAGGTGCGGCTCGGGTACAGCCAGTCGAACGGCACGGACCTCTTACGGAGCCGGATCGCCGCCCTCTACCCCGGCGCCTCGCCCGAGCAGATCCTCGTCACGACTGGCAGTGCGGAGGCCAACTTCGTCGTTTGCTGGCGCCTGATCGAACCGGGCGACGCGGTCGCCGTGATGCTGCCGAACTACCTGCAGACCTGGGGGCTCGCCCAGAACTTCGGGGCCCAGGTGCGGCCCTTCACGCTGCACGCCGCGGCGGGCTGGGAGCCCGAGGCCGATGAGGTGCGCCGCGCGATCGCGCCCGGCACGAAGCTCGTCGTGGTCACCAATCCCCACAACCCAACCGGGCACGTGCTGTCCGAGGAGCTCCGCCGGGTCATCGTGGCCCGCGCGGCCGAGGTGGGCGCCTGGCTGCTCGCGGACGAGGTGTACCAGGGCGCCGAACGCGACGGCGTGACCACGCCGTCGCTGTGGGGCAGCTACGAGCGCGTGATCGTGGTGAACGGCCTGTCGAAGGCGTACGGCCTGCCCGGGTTGCGGATCGGCTGGATCGTGGCGCCGCCCCCGTTTTCGAGCGACGCGTGGGCGCGCCACGACTACACCACCATCGGGCCGGCGGGCGCGAGCGATCACCTGGCCGCCCTGACACTCGAGCCCGCGGTGCGTGGCAAGGTGCTCGCGCGCACGCGCCGCATCCTCCAGACCAACTACCCGGTGCTCGAACGCTGGCTCAAGCGGTTCGGGGACACGTTCAGCTGGCACCCGCCGCAGGCGGGGGCGATCTGCCTCGTCCAGTACCGCCACGCGATCGGCGGCCCCGAGCTGGTGGAGCGGGTGCGTGCCGAGCACAGCGTGCTGCTCGTGCCGGGCGAGCATTTCGGCCTGCCCCATCACATCCGCTTCGGGTTCGGCGAAGAACTCGACCACCTGCAAGCGGCGCTGGCGGAGACCGAGCGGGGCCTGAAGCAGGTGTTCCCCGACTGACGATGCGGCTCGTGCCGCTCGAGGCGTTCCGGGACCGGATCCCGTTCGCCGTAGCCGTGAACGCGGTGGAGCGGGGGTTCCGGGCCCTGGCGCTCGGCGAGGCCGTGCTCCCCGACCCTATGGTGGTCGAGCTCCCCGCCCAGCGGGCCGAAGTGCACGTGAAGGGAGCGCACCTGAAGGGCGCGCCGCACATCGTCCTCAAGGTGGCGACGGGATTCTACCAGAATCGCGCGCGCGGCCTGCCGTCGGGCGACGGGATGTTCCTGCTGCTCGACGCGGAGACCGGCGTTCCCGCGCTCCTCCTGGAGGAGCATGGCTACCTCACCGACTTCCGCACCGCGGCGGCCGTGGCGCTCACCCTCAAGTATCTCGCGCCGCCGGACGCTCGAGCAGCCTTGCTCGTCGGCGCGGGGGCGCTAGCGCGGCTCACGGCGCGCGCCATGGTGGCCCAGCTCCCGCTCGAACGGATCACCGTGTGGAACCGCTCCCCGGAACGCGCCGAGACGCTCGCGCGCGAGCTCGCGCCGCTCGTCGAGGCGCGCGTCGCCCCGGCGCTCGACAGCGCGGTGCGTGACCACCGTGTCATCGTGACCGCGACCGCTAGCACGACCCCGCTGATCCGGGCGTCCTGGGTCGCGGCCGGCACCCACATCACGTCTGCCGGGACCGGCAGCCCGGAGAAGGTCGAGCTCGAGCCCGCCCTGCTCGCGCGTGCCGACAAGCTCGTCGTGGACCGCCTGTTTCAGACGGAGCGCTACGGCAACCTGCACCACGCCCTCACCGCTGGCGTGATGACGCGTGACCGGGTATACGCCGAGCTCGGCGAGCTCGCCGCGGGCCGACGTCCGGGCCGCGAGACCGCGGGCGAGATTACCGTGGCCGACCTGACGGGTGTCGGTGTCCAGGACGCGGCGATCGCGCAGGCCGTCGTGCAGGCGCTCGGCTTGTGAGCGTGCGCCGCCGTCTCGTGGCGCTCCTGGGGTTCGCGCCGCTGGCGCATCGACCGCCGCTCCCCAAACGGTGGTGGGTGTACTGCGCCGTCGCCTATCTCGCCCCGAGCCTCCTGCTCACGCTGGTGCCCGCCGACGAGCTCCCCTACCGCGATCTCGTCTGGCTGGTGACCCTCGTCCCGGCCTACCTCCTGTCGTTGCACTACGGGATGCGCGGGGCGGTCGCGGGCCTCGTGATGGGCACCGTGCTGTTCACCTCGATCCAGCTCCTCGTCGCCCTCAATCTCGACGCCGAAGACTGGCGCATCACCGTCCCGATCTACACCGCCTACGGCACGATCGCGATCTCGGTGGGCTGGCTGTCGCAGCAGCTCCACCTGTTCTACGAGCGGGCGATCGAGGGCGAGCGGGTGGCGGTGATCAGGCAGGTCGCGGTCGCGATGCGGCATGAGGTGAACAACGCGCTCGCCACGATCCTCGCCGAGGGTCAATTGCTCGAGCAGGACGCGCGGCTCACGCACCCCGAGGATCAGCAGTCGCTCCAGAACATGCTCGCCATGTCGCGCCGCATCCGCGACAGCATCGAGAAGCTCGTCACCCTCACCCATGCGCCGGTGACGGACTACATCGAGGGTGTGTCGATGATCGATCTGGCAAAGGTGGGCGCGCGGGGCGGCCAAGCGGGAACGACGAGCCGCTAGCCGCCGAACCCGCGCAGCACGAGGTAGACGAGCCCGGCGATCCCGGCGGCTGCCGGGATGGTGAGCACCCACGCCCAGACGATCTGCCCCGCCACCCCCCACCGCACCGCCGAGAGGCGCTGCGCCGCCCCCACGCCGGAGATCGCGCCAGTGATCGTGTGAGTCGTGCTCACAGGGATGCCGAAGTGAGACGCGATGAACAACGTGATCGCCCCGCTCGACTCGGCGCAGAAGCCGCCGAAGGGCGTGAGCTTCGTGATCCGTTGCCCCATGGTCTTCACGATGCGCCACCCGCCGGCCAGCGTGCCGAGCGCGATTGCCGCGTGGGCGATGAGGATCACCCACAGCGGAATGACGCTGACCGTCGTGACGTGGAGGGCGCGGATCGGGAAGGCGACGAACGCCCCCTGGGCCGCAAACAGGAGCCCGACGATGATCCCCATCGTCTTCTGCGCGTCGTTGGTGCCGTGGCCGAGCGAGTACAGCGCCGCCGACACAAGCTGCAACGAACGGAACACGCGGTCCACTTTGCGCGGCAGCGAGCGCCGCAGAGCCCAGGAGAGCGCGACTGTGAGCGTCAGCGCCAGCACCAGGCCCATCAAGGGAGCGACCACGATGAACACCAGTGTCTTGATCCAGCCCGCGGCGAGGATCGCGGCGAAGCCCGCCTTGGCAACCGCGGCGCCCGCATACCCGCCGATCAGCGCGTGTGAGGACGAAGTGGGTAGCGCCCCCCACCACGTGATCAGGTCCCAGGCAATCGCGCCGATCAAGCCGGCGAGGATGACGATCGGCTCGACCACCGAGAGGTCGATCAGGCCCGTGCCCATCGTCTTCGCCACCGCCGTTCCCAGGCCGAAGGCCGCGACGAAGTTGAAGAACGCCGCCCACACCACGGCCATCGCGGGGCTGAGCACGCGCGTGGAGACGACGGTCGCGATCGAGTTGGCGCTGTCGTGGAACCCGTTGATGAAGTCGAAGGCGAGTGCGACGAGGACGATCCCGAGGACGAACCAGGCCGTGGCGGTGATCACGCGTGTTTCAGCGTGATAGACTCGAGGTCGTTGGCGACATTCTCGGACTCGTCCAGGGTGCGCTCGAGGTTGTCGTAGATCTCCTTCCACTTGATCACTTCGAGCGCGTCGCGCTCGGTCTCGAACATGCGGCCCATGGCCTCGTGGTACAGGGCGTCGCCCTCTTCTTCGAGCTTCTTCGCCTCGACGCAGTAGCGCATCACGTCGTCGCCCTTCTTCAAGCGGCTGACACCCTCGGCGACCACACCCACCATGCGCTGGATCACCTCGGTGAGCTGCTTCACGCCCTGCGGGGCGGCCCCCAGGTGGAAGATTTGGGAGCGCCGGGCGATCCCATCGATCACGTCCATCACGTCGTCCAGGTCCGAGGCGAGCCGGTGGATGTCCTCCCGATCGAGCGGCGTGATGAACGTGCGATCGAGGCGGTTCACGACTTCATGCGTGATCTGGTCGGCCTCGTGCTCGAGCCGCTTGATCGCTTCGACGTGCGGGACGCGGCGCTCGGGAGGCGCGTCGAACAGCTGCCGCAGATGCTCCGCCGCCTCCGTGTTCCGCGTCGCCACGGCGACGAACAGGTCGAAGAATTCCTCATCCCGGGGCAGCAAACGCACGAACGTGCTCGTCTGTGAGAGGGGGTCCGTCGGCCGGAGAACATAGCGGCCCACCGCGGCAGCCACTAGGTTACCTCGCTCCACACCCGAGCCGAGGACGGGGACCGCCCGATGGCCACCACCCAACAGCCGCAGGTCGACTTCGTCAAAGCGATCTCCCGCCTCGACGCCACGGCGCTCGTCGTCGGATCGATGATCGGCTCCGGCATCTTCATCGTCTCGGCGGAGATTCTCCGCGAGGTGCACGCACCCGGGCTGCTCCTCGTCGTCTGGGCGGTGTCGGGCGCCGTCACGCTGATGGGGGCGCTCACCTACGGCGAGCTGGCCGCCATGTTCCCCAACGCCGGCGGCCAGTACATCTATCTGCGCGAGGGGATCTCGCCGTTATTCGGCTACCTCTACGGCTGGACGCTGTTCGTCGTGATCCAGACGGGCACGATCGCCGCGGTCGCCGTGGCGTTCGCCCGTTTCACCGCCGTGTTCTGGCCCGGCCTCTCCCCCGACGTGTTCCTCGGGTCGACGCTGCATCTTCCCAAGCCGCTCGGCGACGTGGCGGTGGGCCTCTCGCCCCAACGCCTGCTCGCCGTCGCGTCCGTGGCGCTCCTCACCTGGATCAACGTGCGCGGCGTACGGACGGCCGCGATCATCCAGACCTCCCTCACCGTCATCAAGACGGGTGCGCTCGCGGCGCTGATCCTGCTTGGGTTGACGATCGGCCGTCACGCCGAAGCGCTCGCGGCGAACTTCGGGACCAGTTTCTGGGCCACGGGCGGCGTGGCGGTGGGCGTGGCCGCGGTGGGCGCCGCGATGGTGGGCTCCTTGTTCTCGATGGACGCCTGGAACAACGTCGGGTTCGCGGGGAGCGAGCTCAAGCAGCCCGAGCGCGACCTGCCGCTCGCGATGGCCGCCGGCGTGTTGATCGTCACCGTGCTGTATCTGCTCGCGAACGTCGCCTACCTGAATGTGCTGCCGGCTGGCGCGATCGCGACCGCGCCCCAGGACCGGGTCGGGACCGCGGCGCTGCAAGCGATCCTCGGCCCGCCCGGGCTCAAGCTCATGGCCGCGGCGATCATGATCTCGACGTTCGGCTGCAACAACGGCCTTATCCTCTCGGGCGCGCGCGTGTACTACGCCATGGCGCGCGACGATCTGTTCTTCAAGTCCGCCGGTGCCTTGCACCCGCGCTACAAGACACCCGCGGCGGCCCTGGTGGTGCAGGCGGTGTGGACTGGCCTGTTGTGCCTCTCGGGGACCTATACCCAGCTCTTGAACTACGTGATCTTCGCCGCCCTGCTGTTCTACATGCTGACCGCAGTGGGCCTGTTCGCGTTGCGGGTCAAGCGACCGGACCTGCCCCGGCCGGTACGGGCGCCGGGGTATCCCTGGTTCCCGGCACTCTATGTCGTGGCGACCGCGGCGATCGCGGCGGACCTCCTCACCCAGGACACGACGCGCACCTACAGCGCGCTCGGGCTGGGTGTGGTGGTGATCGGCGTGCCGGTGTACTTCGCGTGGCGCGCAATGGTCAAGCGCGCGGCGTAAACCGCGGGTAGTCGCCGAGGACGATCACCACCGCGCCCTGCGCTTCGAGATCCCGGATGGCGCCGGCCATCGCCGGGTCCGCGGCCCGCGCTTCCACGTCCAGGTAGAACAGGTACTCCCACGGCGTCGTCCGATCGGGACGGCTCTCGAGCTTCGTAAGGTTCAAGCCCGCCGCCGCGATGGGCGCGAGCGCGCGCGCCAACGTCCCGGGACGGTGCGGCAGCTTGAGCAACAGCGTGGTCTTCGCCGCCACCCCGGCCGGCGGCGACGCGGCCTCCGCCGCCACGAGCAGGAAGCGCGTTTGGTTGTGCGGCTCGTCCTCGATCCGCTCGGCGAGGATCGCGAGGCCGTAGCGCTCGGCGGCGAGCGCACCAGCGATCGCCGCGAGCGAGCGGTCGCCCTGGCGCGCCACGTCCGCCGCCGCCCCTGCTGTGTCGTAGAACGCCACCACCTCCACGCCGGTCAGCGAGCGCAGGAAGCGCTCGCACTGCGCCAGAGCCACCGGATGCGACAGCACGCGCCGCACCGCCGCGCGCGACGCGCCCGGTACGCCGAGCAGGCAGTGATGCACTGAGGTCACGACCTCGCCGACGATCGCGAGTCCCGACTCGGCAATGAGGTCGAAGTTCTGGGCGATCGAGCCGACGACGGAGTTCTCGATTGGCAGGAGGCCCAAGTCGGCGCGGTGCTCGACGACCGCCTGGGCCACGTCGCGGAACTCGCGGTAGGGCTGCGACTGAGCGTGGGGATCGAGCACGACGATCGCCTCCTCAGAGTAGGCACCCGCCGCGCCTTGAAACGCTATCCGCTTGCTTCCCATCGGCTTACACTAACCGCTCCGGGCCCTTGCCGATAGTTCCGCGCGTGGCAATATTGGCTGACATCACACCCGAACAAACACCGAAGCTACACGAGAATCCGCCATGTCCGAGCCACTGGAGCTGCCCCACCTTCACCGCGCCGCACCATCGTCTCGCTCCGGCACCTCCATCCCCTCCTCACCATCCCCCGCCCCCACCCCAGCGCGCACGCCCTGCCCGGACTGTGGTGCCGGGCTCGTCCGCCAATCGGGCTGCCTGGTGTGCGTGCAATGCGGCTGGGCGCGGTGCGGGTGAACCGAGCGACCATGCCACGCACGACGCACGACCCGGGGCCTAACGCGGAGCCGCAGTTCGCGCTTCCCCTCGCCGCCCGGCCGGCGCTCCGTCCAGTTGCGGCCTTGCCGCTGCTCGATGAGCGCCTCCGCGGCACCCGGTTCGTCGCACTCGAGCCCCGCTCCGTCTTGAACTCGCCCGAGCAGACGGGCGTCGACTTCTGGTCGCTCAATCCGTACGTGGGCTGCGAGTTCGGGTGCACCTACTGCTACGCGCGCTACGCGCACCGCTACGTCGTCGAGCGGGCGCACGACCAGGGCAAGCTTTCCGACGCCGAGTTTCGCGACTTCCGTGGTGCCCACGGCTGGGAGGCGTTCGAGCGGCGCATCTTCGTGAAGGAACGCGTGCTCGGCGTGCTCGAAACGGATCTGCGGCGCTATTTCCGCAGAGTGGGAGCGGCGGGGGCGGCCGGGGCGGCAGCCACGCCCATTGTGATCGGGACCGCCACCGACCCCTATCAGCCCGCGGAGCGGCGCTTCCGGCTGACGCGACAGATTCTCGAGCGCTTGGCGCGCCTCGAGGGTCTGAACATCGGCATCATCACCAAGAGCCCGCTCGTGGCACGGGACCGAGACGTGCTGCGCCGCCTTCAGGAGCGGGGTGACCTCGCGGTCCATGTCTCGCTCACCGCGCTCGATCCGCGGCTCATCAGGCAGGTCGAGGCCCGCTCCCCGATGCCCAGGGTGCGGCTCCGCGCGCTCGCGCAGCTCGTCGCGGGCGGCATCAACGCCGGGCTGATCGTGGCGCCGGTCCTGCCCGGGATCTCGGATGATCTTCCCGAGCTGGAGGCGCTGTTCCGGGCGGCGCGCGAGGCCGGGGCGCGGTTCGTGCACGCCGGGCCGCTGCGGCTCTATCCCGCGGTGCGCGACCGCTTCTTGCCGGTCGTGGACCAACACTTTCCAGAGCTTGCCGAGCGCTATCGGCGCGCCTACGCGCGCTCGAGCGCCGCCCCGCGCTCCTACGCTGCCGCGCTCCAGCGCCGCATCCAGCGGCTGCAACGCCAGTACGGCTTCCCGGTGAACGAGGGTATGCGGGACCGCTACGCGACCGAGCGGCCAGCGCCACAAGGCCGGCTCGCGCTGTGAGCCCTCAGGCTTGCGGCTGGGTGGTCACCGCGAGGATCTCGGCCCAGAGGGAGTCCAAGTCCAGCGGCTTTGAGAGGAAGCGTTCGGTCGCGGTCGGGCCCTCGAAGGAGTTCGGCACGCCGGCGGCGCTGCAGAAGATGAAGCGGCCGCGCAGCTCGGGGCGGAGCGTCGTGGCTTCACGCCACAGCCACAAGCCGCCGCGCGGCAGCATCACGACGTCGCTCACCACGGCATCGAAGCGACCGAGCACGACCGCCTGGAGCCCTTCGGCCCCATTGTTCGTCGCCGTGACGCGACAGCCGCGGGCCTCGAGATCGCGGCACAGCAGCTCGCGCACGCCGCGGTCATCCTCGATGACCAAGATTCCGAGCGCTTGACCGGTCATGTGCTGCTCCTGATGCGACGCCCCGCGGCCCGCCGCGCGGTGCAGCTCGACGAGCCGAAACGGGTCACGCAGCGGCCCGCCAAGCCTACGACGCCGTACGGGTCAGGCGGGCGGACTTCGCATCGCGCCCGAAGTGGCGAAGGAGGTCGTGGACCCAGCGGGGAGCCGCTAGGCGACGGGCTTCGTACGCCTCCGCGAGGAGTGCGCCGATGTCGCGCCCCAGCGCCATCGTCTGCTGGGGAGATAGGTCGCCCGACAGCTCGCCCAAGAGGCGCACCAGCTGGGCGACGCTCGGCGGGCGGGTGACGCGCCCTTGCCCGGCGAGCCAGCGCTCGAGCTTGGTACGCGTGGCGCTGCGCGGTTCCGAGCCGTTCAGGAAGTTGCGGAGCCCGTTCGGGCTGATGGCGATCGCTTGCGCCGCGCGCCGCAGCGAGAGCCGGGCGGTCTCCCGCCCGACTGCGTCACGCAGCAGCGGCACCGGTAAGGTGGGAACGCCGCGGCGACCGAGCTTCACGGGACGTTTCCTCTGCGTGCCCCTTGTGCGGAATGGACGGCCTTACACAACAGATACCCTAGCGATCGTCCCGATGGCTCGCAAGCAGCTTCGGGCCCACGATCAAATCGGACCCTTCCCCGCCTCCCCGCACCAGAGCCCGACGATGCACGCACGGTTGCGCCGGCGCCTCTCTTGGCGCTGTTGTTGGGAGCTAGGTCGGCTCGCAGCAGCGGTTTGGCGGATACGCGGTGTGCTGGTATCGTCCTTATCCCGACCACGAAACTCTCGTGCTCCACGCGTTCACGGAGGTGCTCGTTTGTTCAGGCAAGCCATCCCTGTCCTCCACGTCACCAGCTCGAGCGTCGCAGAGGACTTCTATTGCAACCGGCTCGGCTTCCATAAGCGTTTCGCATACCGCGTCGATGAAACCCGCATGGATCCGTGCTACATGGGGCTGGTGCGTGACGACGCGTGGCTGCACCTGTCTTCCTTCTC
>WNFA01000217.1_pt1 | contig 44996 bp, 34 predicted proteins | sample 5400481 | NCBI WGS metagenome assembly WNFA01 (sample SAMN13153340, study PRJNA577476) | soil metagenome | isolation source: 120 cm saprolite under Douglas fir tree site 2 hole 1 replicate 2 | place: USA:California | collected 2015-04-18 | reverse complement strand
GGTCGGCGAGGCGCGAAACGATGGCGCCGCGCTCGTAGGGGCCGTGGATATGGAGTCGCTCTCCGAGGCCGCAAGCACGCAGTCTCGCGGCATAGCCGAACCGACAAGAAGGGCTGGCGGTGCCTGGCCCCGACGGGCATGCTGGTCGTGTTCGGCGCCAGCTCCGTGATGCAGGGCCCGGTGGGGATGATCTCCTCCGTGCTGCAGATGACGCCCTTCTGGCCGCTGAAGGTCATGCAGGAAAACAAGGCCCTGATCGGCGTCAACATCGGCCGCCTGTGGCAGGAGGAGGACCTGCTCACCGCGGAGCTGCGCGCCATCCTGCAGGGAGTAGCGGAGGGGGCCTTCCGGCCGATCGTGGACGCGGAAGTGCCGCTGGCCGAAGCCCCGCGCGCGCACCGGCGGCTGGAGCAGCGGGAGAACTTCGGGAAGGTGGTGCTGGTGCCGTAGGTCAGCGCTGCGGGGGAGCGTTGGCCGCCGTCCCGTCCGGCGCGGCGCCGGGCGGCAGCTGCGCGAGGGCGTCGCTGCGGACCAGGAGCTTCAGCCCGCGGATCTCCACCTCCTTGGCGTGGCGCAGGTACAGGGTACGGCCGCGCAGCCCGTACCACTGCGGGCAGTTGTCCAGAATCACGCGCAAGGTCCGCGGCGCCCCCGCGTCGATCCAGAAGGACATGCCGTCCGGCGCGCGCTCCTTCCCGTCTGCGGATGGATGGTCGGACGCGACCGGTTCACCCGACACGGCGACGGATGAAGTCCGAGCGGCCCGCGCGTCGACGACGATACCGCTCACGGCCGACAGGGGCGGACCCGGCCTGACGAGGAGGGCATGGGAGCGGCGGACGATCCGGTGGGAGGCAGCGGGGAAGTCTGGGACCGTCACTGGGCCGCCTACGACGAGGCCGCGCGGCGCAATCCGGCGCACCGCTTTCGCCGCGGCCTGATCTTCTCTGCGCTGGAGCGCTCCGCTCAGCCGGGGATGCGGATCCTGGATTTGGGACGCGGCCAGGGAGATTTCCTGCGCGAGGCGCGGGAGCGGTTTCCCGGCGCCGAGCTCGCCGGGGTCGATGGGAGCACCGCAGGGCTGGAGCTCGCTCGCAAGCGCGCCCCCGGTGCACACCTGCTCCGTTTGGACCTCACCGGCGACGGACCGCTGCCTGCCGAGCTGGCCAGCTTCGCCACGCACATGGTCTGCTCCGAGGTGCTCGAGCACCTCGACGACCCGGCCGTGGCGCTGCGCAAGGCTGCGCCGGCGCTGGCCCCCGGAGGGCAGCTCCTCGTCACCGTGCCGGGCGGTCCGCGCTCGGCATTCGACATCCACCTCGGGCACCGCCGCCATTACTCGCCGCGCGATCTGGAGCAGCTCCTCCGCGGGGCCGGGTACGAGACCGTCGAGGTGCGCGGCGCTGGCTTTCCGTTCTTCAACCTCTACAAGCTGGCGGTGATCCTCCGCGGCCGCCGCCTTGCGCAGGACCTGGATCACGCGCGGCCGCTCTCCCGGGCATCGCTCGTGGCGCTGGCCGCTTTCGACCAGCTCTTCCGGCTGAACGGCAACCGGACGCGGCTCGGCTGGCAGACGTTCGGAGTGTTCCGGGTGGCGCGGGCCTGAAGCTGGGTCGCGGCGATCCGGCGGAAGCCGTCGAGCTTGCGCGGCCTGATCTGGCGCTCGCCACCACGCTGAAGAGCCGGTCTACCGGAGCCGGCGGTGTCGCTCGCGCAAAAATCGTCTCTCGATGGCAACAGGCGCCGCAAGCGGGCATTGCCAGCCTTGGTGATGCGCCCCTTGCGCTGCTTCTCCCCCGAGCTCAGCTCGCTTGGTGTCAATCCCAGATAGGCTTCCACCTGGTGAGCGTTCTTGAATCGGTGTACGTCGTCGATGGTCGAGGAGAACGCTGCGGCAGTGACCGGCCCGACGCTGGGCGCGGTGCACAGCCGCTCCACCGTTTCGTCGCTCTGCGCGAGATGCTCGAGGCGGCCGTCGACCCACGCGAGCTGCAGGTTGACCGAGAGCAGCACCCGCCAGCAGTGGCGCGATCTCCGACTTCAAGTGCCCGGACAGCGCGAGCTCTGCACGCGCTTGGCGAAGCCGCTTGCGTGGCCGCTCGTCACCCGGAAGCCCTCCCGCTCCAGCACGGCGCCGAGCAGCGAGAGGTACCGGGTCCGCGTCTGCACCAGCGCCTCGCGCACCGAAAGCTGCGCTCGCACGTGCCGCTGCCAGTCCGAGGTGCGATGCGCTGGCCGATATGCGCCCAGCCTGCAGGCGTCGGCCAGCGTGTGTGCGTCGCGTCGGTCGGTCTTCACCCCCGCCGGCTGCGCGTCGCGTACATCGCCGCGAAGTTCGGGTCGGCCACCACGACCTCGTGCCCCAGTTGCTCCAGGCAGCGCGCCACCCACTCGCTCTCGGTCGACGCCTCGATGAGGATCTTCGTCGGCGCCCTCGCACCGAACACCGCGGCGAACCGCTCCCGCTGCGTGCGGATGCGGCGCTCGACGATCTCGCCGCTCTCGGTCAGGATGCAGATCCGGCTTTCCACCTTGTGCACGTCGATGCCAATATGCTCCATGGCTGGCCTCCACCCTTTGCGGCACACGACCGCGTGCACCATTGTGGGGCTTCGGCCACCACGTCGGTGGCGGCCAGCCGCTTCATCCCATCTATCGCCTCATCTGTCTCAACGTGATCGAGCACGTCGACGACGACCAGGAGGCGCTCCGCAACATCCGCAGCGTGCTCGCCCAGGCGGGCCGGGCCATCGTCCTGGTGCCGCAAGGGCAGTGGAACTTTGGCACGCTGGACGAGGTGCTGGGTCACAAGCGGCGTTACAGCAAGGCCTCGCTGCGCGCGCTGGCGGAGCGCTGCGGCTTCGGCGTCCGAGAAGTGCTGGAGTTCAACCGCATCGGCACGGTGGCCTGAACGCTGAACGACAAGCTGCTTCGCCGCCGGACCTTCGGTCTCTGGCAGATCCTGATGCTCAACGTCCTGACCCCGCTCTGAGCCTGATCGCGGTCCTGGAGAATCGCGAGCCGGCCACGGCGCCCTCGCCTCTGGCTGCGAATTGACACGAAGAGGAAGATGGCTTACGAACACCCGCTCCGAAGCGGCGAGCAAGACGGCAACCGTTTGGAAGGTCGAATGAAAAGGTAGGCTGGTTTTCGTCACTACGAGACCATGAGCCGGATGGTCGGTGCGCATGCGGCCCTCGGTCCCGGAGGCGGTCATGTCGGAAAGCATTCGCGCACGCTTCTGCACCGAGAAGCCTTCGCCGCAGACGGCCCTGGACATCTTCAAGGGGGCCTGGAAGAGCAAGCTTCCGGGCGATCTGGCCAGCGGCGATCAGGAGCGCTTCGCGGACACCCGGGTCGAATGGTTCATGAAGACCGCCGGCCTCGCGGGCTTGCGCGTTCTCGAGTTGGGGCCTTTCGAAGCCTACAACACCTGGCAACTCTGCCAGCAGGGGGCGACCGATGTCACGTCGATCGAGGGCAACACCATCAACTTCCTGAAGTGCCTTGTGATCAAGGAGGTGCTCGGCTTCCCCGCGAAATTCCTCTGCGGCGACTTCATCGAGTATCTGCGTGCATCCGAGCGACCTTGCGACCTCGTGTGGGCCTGCGGGATCCTCTACCACCAGACGAAGCCTCTGGAGCTCCTTCGGCTGACGATGAACCAGGGGCGGTGGATTTTCATCTGGACTCACTACTTCGACGAGTCGGTCCTCTCGACTCACCATGCCCCCGAGTTCGAGCCAGCGAGGAACGAGGTCGCAGTCGTCGGCGGCGACAAGGTCGAGTTGCACTTCAAATCCTATCTCATCGACGATTACGAAAAGAACATCCCGCTCTATTACGAGAGCGGGTTCCGGCCCCACGCCTACTGGCTGCGAAAGCAGGACATCCTTCGGGCCTTCGAGCTGGGCGGCTTCCAGATCCGGGTCATGATCGACACCGAGCTCGATCGGTTGCCGGTGATCGCGTTCCTGGCCACGAGGGAGGAAGGGCGTGGCTGAAGGCAGCTCCTGCCACACCTACTACCGCGCGTTCGACCCGCGAGGCGATGACTCACTCGCGAAGATCGCGCGGCGGATCCCTCGCCGCAGCACCGTCCTCGACGTTGGTTGCGGCCCCGGGGTCTTGAGCGCGTATCTGACAAGGGAGAAGGAGTGCGTGGTCGATGCGATCGACATCGACGCGCAAGCGGTCGACGCTGCGGCTGGTCAGTGCCGGACTGCCCGGCGCGTCGACCTCGATCGGTCTCGCCCGACGGAAGTGTTTGGCGACCGGCGCTACTCGGTCATCGTGTGCGCCGACGTGCTGGAGCACGTGGTGTCGCCGGCAGCGGTTCTGGACGACCTTCGACAGCTGCTTGTGCCCGAGGGGCGCCTCCTGGTGTCCATTCCGAACGTCGCCTACGCCGGTGTCACCGGCGAGCTACTGCAAGGACGATTCCAGTACCGCGACGAGGGTATCCTCGACAGGACACACCGCCACTTCCTCACCCGCGCAGGCGTCGTCGACCTCTTGCAGGGAGCGGGCTTCGACGTGCTCGAGATGGAGCCGGTCGTCGTCGATTTGACCCGATCGGAGTTCGATCCCTGCATTGATACGTTGCCGCCGGAGGTGGTGAACTGCCTCCTCTCGGCGCCGGACGCCTTGGCGTATCAGTTCGTGGCCGAGTGCGCTCCGCGCTCAGCTACCCGTCCCATCAGACCGGGAGCCCCTGCCGAACGACCTGGACCCAAGCAGCTGCGGTTCTATGTGCAGGCCTACTGGCGAGCGGCCGCGGAGTCTTTTTCCGAGGAGAGGCGTTGCTGGGCCGCGGCGGAGGTCGGTCAGGAGCACCAGACCATCAGGCTGGAGCTGCCGGGCACGGTCCGAGGTCCGACCGAGCTCCGGTTCGACCCGGCCGATCGGCCCGGTTATCTCCGCATCGGCGGCATCTCCTTGTGCGACCATCGCGGCGACCGGCTGTGGCGATGGAACCACGATGTCGAGACGCTGTCCCGCTCCAAGCGCCACGAGCTCGAATTCTCCGCCGTCGGCGAGGACGCGGTGGCCCTCTCCGCCGGCCATGATCCGTGGGTGTTGCTCCCCATCCCGCGCGAGACCCTGGCTCGAATCACGCAAGGGGGAAGGATCGAGGTCGAGCTGTCCTGGCCGCGTTCGGCGGACTTCCTCGTGCTTGCGCCCAAGGTGCAGGAGCTGGAACAAGAGAGGGAGGCTGCGGGGGCGGAAATCGGGCAATTGAAGTCGCAACTGGACACCGCGAAGTCGCAACTGGACACCGCGCGAGAGGCGTGCGGGCAACTAAAGTCGCAGCTCGGTGAGGCCTTGCGCCTTCGAGCCGAGGCCGAGTCGCAGTCTGTCCGCAATCTCAAGCGGGCAGGTCGGGCAGAGGTCGAGAAGGAATGGGCGATCGGAGGCGTGCGCGACGTCTGGGGAGCCGTGACTTCCTCCCTCGTCGACGCTGTGAATACGCTGGTTGCGTCGCGGGCGTGGCGTTTGGGGAACGGCCTTGGCAACCTGGTGAATCGTCTGAAGGGCCGGCCCGAGGTCGACCTGACCCGGGAGGTGCGGGCCGCCTGCACGGATCTCGATGAGGCGGCACAGGGCGCGATGGGAGACGCACGGCAGTGGCTCGCCAGGCAAGCCACGGCCTTCGATCGGTTGAAGGCGAAAGCTGCGCAAGTGAGCGGCTCCAGGCGTTACGGGATCGGAAGACTGCTCGGGCGGCTGGCGAGCGCGGTGCGACCCTGGCGGCCCTGGGTCGACCCCGCCTCGGGGCTCGCCGCTGCCGTGCAGATGGCTTCGCGAGGGATGGAATCCTGGCTCGCAGCGGGGCGGCTCTCTGTCGTCCAGGCCGGGGACGTGAAGTCGGCTGCCTCGCACGGGAGGCAGCGGTTCGTCGATCCTGTCGACATCGTCGTCGCACTCGGAAACGTGGCCGCCGAAGAGAGGGCAAATCTGGAGAGGCTCATCGAGACCACGTCACCTCCTTACCATCTCTGGCTTGCCGCGCCCGCTGCGCTGCGCGGTGATTCGTGGCTGTCGGAGTTCGCCGCGACCCAGGGAGCGTTCGTGGTCTGGCGCGAGGCAGAAGGGACCCCGGACAAACTGCTCGAACAGCTTCGTCGTTCGTCTTCGCCGGCCGTCGCCTTCCTGAGCGCGGCGGCGCCGATGCCGGAGAGTTGGCTCGACGATGCCCTCGCGGCCCTGAACGAGGATGAGGGCCGCGAAGTGGTTCCTCTCGACGTCGCTGGTGCGGATGCGCCTGTCGACGCCACCATTGACGCGGGCTGGCCCCGGCGCATGTTGGCGCGCAAGAAGATCCTCGGCGCCCTGGAGCGGCCGGCCCCCTCGCGAGGAGCGTGAAGATGGGCGACCCGGGTCACGCCGGGAACACGGTCTCCTGGCTCGGGGCTGTTGCGGCCCGCCTCCGTCGGCGGTTTGCTTTGGCCCGCGAGGCGCGTCTGATCCGTGAGAGCGGACTGTTCGATGAGGAGTACTACCTTCGCAGGTACCCCGACGTGGCTGAGTCGGGTGAAAGCGCTCTCCAGCACTATCTGCGGCATGGCGCGCGCGAGGGACGAAACCCCAGCGTCTACTTCGAGACCGTCTACTACGTTCGGCAGCGCCGGGAGGTATTGGAGCAGTCGAAGGCAAACCCACTCATCGACTTCCTCGATGCCGGCGCGGCGGCAGGCGCCAATCCGAATCCGCTGTTCGACAGCTCGTTCTACCGGGCAACGCACAGCGCGGTGTTTCCGGAGAACGTCAACCCGCTCCTCCATTACCTGCGCCGCGGCTGGCGGGAAGGGCTGGATCCCAGCCCACTCTTCACCGTTCGCCAATACCTGAACGCAAACCCGGATGTCCGCAATGCCGGTCTGGAGCCGCTGGGGCACTTCTTGGCTTTTGGACTTGCGGAGGGACGGGGCGATCGACCCGAGGGAGGCGTGCCTTTGCGCCCCGGGATTGCACCCGTGAGGGGCAAGGCGCCGCCGATGAAGGCCCCGCCTGCGGCGGAGTGGGACGTGCTCGCGGCTCGGTGGGGGGACCGCCCCACCCCGGACAGACCGCTGGTCGACGTGATCGTCCCCGTTTACCTGGGCCGCGACGAGACGCTTGCTTGCATCTACAGTGCGATCGCCTCTTCGTCGCGGGTTCCACACCGGATCGTGGTCATCGATGACGCGAGTCCCGATGCGGATCTCTCACGGGAGCTCATGCGGCTGAGGGATCTCGGGCTGATCGATCTCTTGGTCAACGAAAGCAACCTCGGCTTCGTTCGCACCTGCAACCGCGGCATGAGCCTGCATCCAGACCGGGACGTCGTCCTACTCAACTCCGACGCCGAGGTGTACGGAGACTGGCTCGACAGGCTGTATCGGGCGGCCAGGAGCCGACCGTGGGTGGCGACCGTCACTCCGTTCTCCAACAACGCCGAGATCTGCAGCTACCCCACCGCCGTTTTCAACAACGACTATGAGCTCGAGCTGTCCTATGCCGATCTCGATGCGGTCGCTGCCCGAGTGAACGCCGGTTGCACTGTCGAGGTGCCGACGGGTGTCGGCTTCTGCCTGTACTTGCGCCGGGACTGTCTCCGCGAGGTGGGAGCGTTCGACGAGGAGCGGTTCGGGCGGGGGTACGGCGAGGAAAACGACTTCTGCCTGAGGGCCGAGGTGGGCGGTTGGGTGAACCTCCTCGCCTGCGACGTCTTCGTGCGGCACGCCGGAGGTGTCTCCTTCGGACCCGAGAAGGTGGAGCGATCGCGGCGCGCCCAGGCGCTCCTTCGCGAGCGTTTCCCCGACTATGCGCGGCGCATCCAGGAGTTCGTTTCGCGCGACCCGGCGCGCAAGTTCAGGTCGGCGATCGATCTGGAGCGCCTCCGGCTCCGCCTCGCGAGGCCGGCCTTCGCGCTCGTCACTCACAACCTCGGAGGCGGCACCGAGCGGCACGTGCGGGAACTGTCGCGCGCGCTGGAGTCCGAGGGCATCGGCGTCGTCCAGATTCGCCCCGACCGGCTGGCCCAGCGCCAGGTGTGGCTGGTCCATCCTGACGTCGGGCCGCTCCCGAATCTGGGTCCCTTCGATATCGGTCGTGATCCCGGGCCGCTCGCTGCCGCTCTGGAGCGGGTAGGCGTGGCCCATCTCCACGTTCATCACCTGCTGGGTACGGACGTCGGCAACGTCGACTGGGTCGCGATTCTCGCGGCGAAGATGGGTGTTCGTTACGACGTGACGGCCCACGACTACTTTCCCATCTGCCCGCGGGTCACCCTGGTCGGAGGGAACGGCAGGTATTGCAACGAGCCGGAGCCGGCGCGATGCGACGAGTGCCTTCGTGCGAACGGGTCGCCGGTCGGCGCCGTCGCCATCGGCGAATGGCGGACGAGGTTCGGACGGCTCCTTGGGGGTGCGCGCGCCGTCTTTGCACCCGGGAAGGACGCGCTCGAGCGCTATCGAAAGTACTTCCCGGAGGCCAGGCTTCTGCTCCGCCCCCATGCCGAGCCGCCGGTCCAGCGTTTCGAACAGCCCACCGCCGCCCGCAAAGGGGGCGAGCCCTTGCGCGTGGCGATCATCGGCGCTCTGGTGCAGCACAAGGGGTTCCAAAAAGTGCGGGATCTGGCGGAGGACGCCTCCTCGAGACAGCTGCCGATCGAGTTCATCGTGCACGGCTACTCGGAAGACGATCAGGGTCTACTCCGTACCGGCAAGGTGAAGATCACGGGTCCCTACGAGGACGGCGATCTTCCGCGGCTTCTCCAGGACAGCCGCTGCCATTGCGCTCTCTTCCCTGCCGTGTGGCCGGAGACCTACTCGTACACGCTCTCTCACGCGCTGCGATCCGGGCTGTATCCGGTGGTCACTGATCTCGGTGCGCCGGCGGAGCGCGTGCGGGACCTCGGCTGGGGTACGGTCGTCGCGCACGACATCGGGGCGCAGTCCATGAATGACGCGCTTCTGGCGTTGTCGATCGCGCCGCCGCCCGATCCGTCGGCGCTGGGGTTCGCGTCCTACGCATCGTACCTGAAGGATTATTACCAGTATCAACCGCCGGCGGCGGAGACCGGAACCGACGCCCCGGCGTCGCCGGCCGGGCGAGCCCTGGCTCCGGCTCGCGGCGGGTCGCCCCGCGTGTCGGTGGTGATGGCGACCTACAACGGCAACACCTTCCTGCGCGAGCAGCTAGAGTCGCTCTCGAGGCAGGAATGGCGGCCGCACGAGCTCGTCGTCTGCGACGACGCGTCGACGGACCAGACCTGGGCCATGTTGAGCGCGTTTCGGCGGGAGGCGCCATTCGAAGTTCGCACGTTCCGCAACAAGCCCAACCTAGGCTCGACGCGCGCCTTCGAAAAGGCGATCCGCCTGGCCCGCGGGGACGTCATCGCTCTCTGCGATCAAGACGATCTCTGGGCGCCCGACAAGCTGGCCATTCTGATCGACAAGCTGGCGAGGCCCGGCGTGAGCGTGGCCTTCACCGACGGGTTGCTCGTCGGCCCTCGTCTGGAGAGCCTCGGTGGAACGCTGTGGGAGAGCGTTGGCTTCAAGCGCTGGATGATGGGCCTGCTCGACCGGGAAGGCGCGCCCGAGCGCCTGCTCCGGCAGAACGTGGTGACGGGCTGCGCGAGCGCCTTCTGGGCCCGATACCGCCCCTTCCTGCTGCCCATCTCTCCGTACTGGGTGCACGACTACTGGCTGGCGGTGATTCTCTCTTTGGTGGGGGACCTCGCCCCCATCGCCGTCTCGCCCTTGGTCTACCGCCAGCATGGAGGCAACCAGATCGGCGCGATGCCACGCAGCGACAGCACTGCGCCCGACTGGCTCGGGTCCGTGGCCTCCGCTCCGCCCACGCACTTCAGCCTCTCCCGCCGGGCACTGACGGATCTCAGCGCTCACCTGGCCCAACTGGTCGCGCAGGCGGAGCGACTGTCGCTGGATCAGCAGGCGGTCGCGAGGGTGCAACGGCTGACGGCGATCTTGCAGACGCAAGCGCTTCGCCGCGCTGTGGCGGACATGGCATCGTGAGGCGCACCACGCCATCCGGGACGTCCGACAAGGCGGAGGGTCGGCTCCGTGCGTCGCCCTGATCCGAGCAACGGCGGCCAGAGCGGTTTGCTGGGCGTCCTGCCCTTCGTGACCTCGCTGGTTCGCGATCCGCGGCGCCTGCGATCTGCGCTGGGGAAGCTGGCGACCGTCTGGCGGACGGGCGGTCTCGCCGGTGTCTGGCACAGGCTGCGCCAGAAGTTCCACTGGGGCAGCGTGCGTTACTCCACCTGGGTGAAGGTCTTCGACACGCGCTGCATCGCCGATGGTGGCGGGCGGCTCTGCCCCCGGCGACCCGACGACGCTCCCCCGCGTGCATCCCCGTCACCGGGAACGGCGTCGGCGTCGGCGCCCAGGAGAATTTGGCGTCGAGCTCATGGGCCTAGAGACTGCACCTGAGCAAACCCGTGCGCCGGCACCTAACGGGGGACCACCGAACCGCCGCTCCGGTGGGAAGGGTGACGTCGAGCCGTCGGGATGAACGCAGGCGGCGGTCAGGACATGCGGGCCGGGCTTCAGGCCCGACGTGTCGATCAGCGCGACGAACCCGGAGTGCGTGGCGAGTGCCGCGTCGAGCTCTGGGAAGGCCTGGGCCACGTCCGGCCGGCTGAACCCGTGCTGCCGGGAGCGAAGCACCTCCTGCCCGTCGACGAGGTAGACGAGCTCGCGGATTCCGCGCGTTGCGAAGACCCAGCCGTTCGCCTCCATGCGCTCGCCCTGGTGGAAGCGTTTTTCTTTCGTGGGCGACGACAGCCAGCCGCGGACGTCGGGTGGTGCGCCCGTGCCGTCCATGGCGATGCGCGAGCGCTTGACGCAGAGAAGCGAGTCGCGCGCGGTCTCGTTCCGGCCGTCCGCGAGGCGGACGCCGAGCGTGATCGCGAGCAGGCTCCCATCCGGCTCGCCGTCTGCCGCCAGGCGCTGCGCGAACGAGACGCGGCTCGCCGCGGGCCGGATCGGGACGGAAGCCACGGCGGCGAACGGGCGGCCGTCGACCAGGACGTCTATGCCGTCGGTCCCGGGCGGCGCGTCGATCCAGCCGCGGACGACGGGCGCCTCGGCACCGGGCTCGATCACGCACTCGCCGCCGTCGGCCACGAGCGCGTTCGCCGGACCGCAGTGCGTCTCCTGCGTCGCGGGCGAGCGCGGGGAGCCGGCGTGATAGCGCGAGAGGCGGATCAGGTAGAGCGGGTAGTCATCGCGCAGCGGGTACTTGCACGCGAGCATGCGGCTCACCGCCTCGGTCACCTCCGGGCTGTCCTCATGCCACGCGAAGAGCGCCCACATGCTGGCCTGGCCGTCGGTCGCCGGCGTCACTTGGAGCGGCAGCGTCGCGTGGTCGCCGACGCCGAACATGCGCTTGCCGGGGTCGAGGTAGCGGCCGAGCGTGAGCGCCATGTTCGGCTGGAACAGGATGACGCCTTCGTCCGGGCCGCCGTCGCGTGCGATGATCTCGGCCGCGTGCCGCCACTGACGCTGGTACTGGCCGCCGAACAGGAAGCCGAGGCCGGCGGCGAGCAGCACGCCGGCGACCGCCGCCGTGAGCGCATGACGGGCCCGCCACGCGGGCTCGGCCCAGACGTGCGCGATCGGAAGGAGAAGCGCGAAGGTGAAGAAGAGGCCGTAGCGCGGCCACAGGATCTGGTTGCTCTTACGGACGAGATACGCGGCCGACACGATCGCCGTGGGGAGCAGCGCGTTTAGCGCCAGCACGGCGCGAAGCCGCCCGTCGGACAGCGCGCGAAGGCCCACACCCCAAAGCCCGAGGGTGACGGCGACGATCACACCAGCGACCAGCGTCGGGATCCGGTTTCCGAGCTCCCCCAGCCACGGGTAGCTGAGGTTCGCCAGTAGCCGCTCGGCGAGGTAGCGGACACCGCCGAATACCCCGCTCTTCATGGACAACATGTACGGCAACTGGCGCACGAGCACGGGGAGGTAGAGACCGAAGCCCGCCGCCACCACGGCGAGCGGCATCGCGCCGCGCACGAGCGCGCGGAACCTCCGCCCGTACCACACGAGCAACCCGGCGGCCTGCGAGAGGAAGACGATGAGCGTGTAGTAGTGTGTCAGGAGCGCGGCGCCGGTGCAGACGACGTAGGCAGCGGCGTCGCGCGTGCGCCGGCCACGCAGCATCCGAAAGTAGAACAGGTACGAGAAGACTGTGCAGCAGGCGCCGAGGGCGTAGTTGTTGATCTCCTCGGCGAAGTAGACGTGGAACGGGGAGAGCGCCAGGAGCAGGGCGGCGACCACGCCGGTGCGGACGCCATAGAGGTCCGCGCCGAGAAGGTAGAAGCCGACGATGGCGAGCACGCCGAGCGTGATGAGAGGCACGCGGATCGGAAGGTCGGCCGCGGCGCCGGTGGCACGCATCCAGCGGTTCAGCAGCACGGCAGTCAGCGGCGGCTCGAATGGGGCGATGCCGCGCAGCACGTCCGCCAGCTTCCGGGGCGGCTGGTTGATGCAGAGATCGCTCGAGCGCACGTCGTAGAAGTCGAGCTGCCGACACCCGTGGGACCACACGAGTCGGTACGCCTCGTCGATCCAGATGGGGCGCTCGGCGCCGAGCGCGACGCGCAGCAGCGCCCCGACGAGCACGATGACGGCGAGCACGCGCCGCCGTCCCGCCGGCTCGCCCCCCGTCATCCGCCCCCGACCGGCCTAGCCGGACGCGATCGCGCTCCGACGAACGGGCTCAGCGCGCGGCACGTGGGCGCGCGGCCCCTCGACCACGCCCTGCTTGCGGAGCCCGAGTATGAGCTCGCTGCGGAACACGTAGGCGCAGTCCGTCTCCTCCAAGCCGTGGCGCCGGGCGAGGGCCCGCAGACTCGCGAGCGTGTAGTGCGTGACGTGCTCGTCCTCATAGCCACCCGGTGCGAAGAGACCATAGATTCTTCCTTCGTCGCTTCTTTGCTTCACGCAAACAAGCTCCTCGGTCAAGCGGCCTGGGCGAAGAGCTTGGGGAAAGCGACCTCGCGGAGCTTGATGGCGCTGGCCATCAGCCTGCGTCCACCGAGGGACACACGCCAGCGGCGCGAGCGAGGGACCTTGGCGATCAGCCCGTGGGCGTGCAAGCGGCGCAGCAGGCGGGTGACCTGGCCGGGCTGCTTTTCTGGCCCTTTGGCGAGAGGGAATGGAGTCCGTCCGAGCTTTGATCGGAGGTCGCGATTGGTGAAGCCGTGCAGGGCGTACTCACCGGCGAGCAGGACCTCGAAGAGCGTGCGGTCTTCGCGGGAGAGCGGATTGAAGGGCCGCGCCGTCCTGCCGTTTGGAGTGGTGGCGGCGCGAGTGATGGCGTCGAGCTCGCGGATGGCCGGGGTCGGGTCGTCGACGCAGGCGAGAGCGTCGAGGTAGCGGGCGTTGCTCTGCGCAGAGACCTGCTGGTAGCGGAAGAGGAAGGCGATCCCCTTGCGCATGGGCCCCCACACGTTGGTCCACTTTCCATCGCGGCGCACTCGCCGTCGAACGCGAAACTCCTCAGGCTGATTGATTACCGTCTCCACCCGCAGGACGCTGCCCTTGTCGTACATCTTGATCCAGTTGAACTTTGCGCGATGCTTGACCCTGCACCCTGGCACGCGCTTGCCGGGGAGGTCATTCTCGCCGTGGTCGGTGACCACTTCGCCTCTGTATTGGCCGACCAGCTTCCGCCCGAGGAAGCTCATCACCTCTTTGGCGCCGAAGTAGAGCGTGCTGTATTCGAGCAGCCGGGGCACCAGATCTTGGAGGTCTGCGCGCTTGCGAAAGAGGATATCCGTCGAATACTCTGCCTGCGCTGTCACCCAATAGTAATCCATTGGCCGCAATAGCTCGCCGAGCAGTGGATTGATCCGCCTGGCGTAGCGCCCGAGCACCCGGACCCAGTCGACGCTCGGGAATTGGTCGGAGATCTGTTGCGCGCGCACGACGTCGCTCAGGCCCGCGAAGGCGTTGTCGATCTTGAGGTACTTCACCCCGCGCCGGTCGAGCTTGCGCGCCAGCCATTCGTGACCGTTGAGATAGATTTGCATCTGGAATGGGAACCAGGTCTGCAGCTTGACGTGGATGAGCCCCAGCTCGCGATCCATGAAGTAGTAATAGAGCTGCAGACACTTTCGCCGGGCCGACTGGACGAATGAGCCGCGCTCCTTCCACACCACGGAGAACGTCCTCGACACTTCCAGCAACGAAAAGACGCAGATCAGCCCCTCGGCGATCCCGTCGCGGCTGGCGATCTGTCGGGCGAGATCCTCCTTCCTCGTCCGCTCACCCAGGTACTGGTAGGGACGCCCGGCGGCCGCCGCCATCTGCACCGCGTGCTTCTTGAGGCGTGCGGCCTGCGCGAGGAGGAACGTCTTCAGGCTCCACCGGTGCATGCCATTGGCCTGGAGGAAATCGGCCATCGCCGCCCCGCTCATGATCGGCAGATAGCCGCGGAACAGCATTCGATCGAAGCAGGACAGCGCTCCGTGGATCACTTCGCCGTGCTTGCAGATGAACCGGTCCATCCACCGATCAGACGATCAGACCTTCTCCCTCGGCAAGCCGCTCTTCGTCTCGTTGTGCAAGCTCAACCGCGGCATTCTCGCACTCATCCTTGGTTGCGGCCGAAGGTCCGCCGTGGGACCGATAAGCCGCGTTCTGCCAACTCGACGCTTCCTTCCTGCACTGGACCGAGCTAGCAGAACAGCCCGCGGCCGTGCCATGCACCGGCCGCGCAGGCGGGCAGCTGCGCGATTGCGCGGATGCGGCCATTGCGCGGAAGCGGCGGCGCAAGGGCCTCGAATCCGCCGCCCGGATCCACCAGCAGCTCCGCCTTGCGCGCGTCGCGGACCTGGAAATCGACGTCGACCCATCCCGCGGGAAGCTCCCCCGACGGCGACTCCAAAGCGAAAACCTCGGGCTGGCCGTCGAGCGGCACGCTCACCAGTTCATGCACCGGCCGTCGAAAGGCGCGGAGGACCTCGCGCAGCATCGGGGCGTATGTATATCCCAGAGTGCTTTGATACTCTCGGCGCGTGTCGCTGCTCGACCGATTCCTGCCGCCCTCGCGCCCGCCCGGCACGCTGACGTTCCGCTGCAACGTCTGCGGAGACGTCCGCGACGTCGAGGTGAGCCGGCTCTCGCGAGAGGTCTCTTCCTGCTCGTGCGGATCGACCGTCCGCATGCGCGGCGTGGTTCGCGTCCTCTCGCTCGAGCTCTTCGGCAGGAGTATGCCGATCGCCGAGTTCCCGCAGCGAAAGGATCTCGAGGGCGTCGGGCTGAGCGACTGGGAAGGCTACGCGCAGCGGCTGGCGCGCAAGCTGACGTATCGGAACACCTACCTCCACAAGGAGCCGCGGCTCGACATCACGGCCATCGACGGCTACGCGCCGCACGCGCTCGACTTCATCATTTCATCCGACGTCTTCGAGCACGTCCCTCCGCCCGTCGGCCGCGCTTTCGAAAATGCCCACACTCTGCTCAAGCCGGGCGGCCTTTTGGTGCTGACGGTCCCGTATCACGGCGAGCCGGGCACGAAGACGCTCGAGCATTTCCCCGAGCTGCACGAGTTCGAGCTCGTGACCGAGAACGGCCGGCGGCAGCTTCGCAACACGACGCGCGACGGCCGCCGGGAAGTCTTCGACGATCTCTGCTTTCACGGCGGCGAGGGAGAGACGCTCGAGATGCGCGTCTTCGCCGAAGAGTCGCTGCGCGAGGACCTGGCGCGCGCCGGCTTCAAGGACGTCAAGATCCACGGCGAGCCCGACTTCGCTCACGGCATCTACTGGACGCAAAGCTGGTCGCTGCCGATCAGCGCTCGCGCTTGAACCACTGCGCCGTCCGGGCCAGCCCGTCTTCGAGACCGATGCGCGGCTCCCACCCGAGCTGCGCGCGCGCCGCCGATGCATCGATGGAGCTGCGCCGCTGCTCGCCCGGCTTGGGCGGGCCGTGGCGGATGCTGCCCCGGTAGCCGCAAGCTCCGGCGAGCAGGCGCGGCAGCTCGTTCACCGACGTCTCGCGCCCCGTCCCGACGTTGAGCGCGCCGGGGGCGCGCGAGTCCAGCGCGTCGCAATTCGATGCGCGCCACCCCTCGACGTGCACGTAGTCGCGGGTCTGCTCGCCGTCGCCGTTGATGACCGGCTCGTGGCCGGCGATCATCTTGCCGGCGAAGATCGCCACCACGCCCGCTTCGCCGTGCGGGTCCTGGCCGGGTCCATAGACGTTGGCATACCGGAGCGACAGCGCCGAAATCCGATGAGCGATCGAGTAACGCGCGACGATGTTGCCGCGCATCGCGCACTACTGGACCAAAGAAGAGATGGAAGAGCTGGAAGAGCTGGTCAGCGCTCTGCCGGCGGCCCGCACCACAGTGGAGAAGGTGCAGGGGAACAGCTGGCACGTGCGGCTGGAGAAGCGCCCCCGGCTCGCCTAGAACCCGTTCTACGGGTCTAGAAGCGGTTTTGAACAGCTTCTAGCCCGGCACGCCTACTCGGCCTTCAGATCGTAGATGGCGAAGATGCCCTGCCGGTGGGCCAGCTGGCAGCTCGGGCCAGTCGCGGCGCAGGCGCGCGCGAATGACGATCCTGGGTCGGGATCGGTGACGTACCAGCGCACCCCTTCGGCGCGCAGCATCGGAATGTTGGTGGCCCCCTGGTCGAGCAGCGCGGCGCGCCGCTCGATGCGCTCCGGGGACACGCCGAAGGCGGTCCCCTGCCACTGCAGCGGACCGGCCATCGACAGGCCGCTCAGATAGGCGATGACGGACGCCTCGGGGCCGGTCCACGCGACGATATCCTGGGGGCGGCGGCGCTCGTGCAGCCAGATCATGGCGCCGCGCTCATCCGGGGTGAGCCTGGGGATCTGCTGGGTCAGGTAGTGATCGTAGCGCGGTCGCGGGACGTTGAGCCAGATCACGGCGGCGCAGTAGGCGACCGAGGTCGCGGTCAGCACCACCGCGACCAGCACGAGCCCGATGCGGGTGCGCTGCCACAGCCAGGCCAGGGGCGCGCCGCTCAGGATGCCGAGCACCGGCATCGCCACCGCGAAGAACTTCACGATGTCCCAGCTGTAGGTGTAGTAGAAGAAGTTCCCGGCGGCGAGGCAGGCGCCCAGGTAGGCGGAAAACAGCCAGCGCCCGCCGCGCGCGCGCCTCAGCCCGACGAGGCCGAGCGGCAGCAGGGCGCCGAAGACGAGCAGTTGCCAGAACAGGACCGGCAGCCCCTGGGCGCCCAGCCAGAAGCGGAAGGCGAGGCCACGCGGTGCCGGGTCGGGCAGCCTGGTGAACAGCAGGCCCCCTTCCATCCAGGCGATCCCGATCACCGCCACCACGAGCAGGACCGCCGCCAGCACGCGCCGCTGCTGTAGCACGCGGTGCACCAGCACCGCTCCGAGCACCACCGCGAAGTAGACGGTCTGGATGATGTAGAGCCCGGAGAGCAGGAGCAGCAGCAGGAGATCGGTGCGCCAGCGCGTGCTGCGCAGCGCGGCGAGCAGGGTGGCGAGCGCCACCGGCGTGCCCAGGGTGATCGGGGGCTGAAACAGGTAGCTCAGCGTGGGCGCGTTGAGCAGCGTGTCGGTCCCGTAGTTGCCGCCGAAAGTGAGGACGTTGGCGAGCTGCTGGTCGGGCGGCAGAAAGGGGGTGGCAAACACCGCCAGGCCACCCCCCCAGATGGCCGCGAGCGCCGACCAGGGGCCAGCCTGCGGGCCGAACAAGTAGGCGCCGATCCCCCAGGCGCAGCACCAGACGTAGAGCGCGGCCAGCGTGACGATGAGGTCGAGCGCCTGGCTGGGCGCGAGCCGCAGCGTGCCGGCGAGCAGCGCCATGAGGATGTCGACGCCGTAGTGATAGCGGAGCGGCACGTCGGGGAAGAGCTGGTTGACCGGCGGGCAGTGGCCGGCGACGAACTGCGCCGCGGTGGGCAGGTGGCCGTTGACGTGGAGCAGGTCGTGCACCTGCGTGAGCAGCGCGAAGGCGGCGACCGGCAGCACCGCGAGCAGGCCGAGCACGAGCGCGCGCGGCGGCCGGCCGACACGCGGCATTCCCTGCTTGCGGACGACCGCTACTTGCCAGGCAATGCCGGGCACACCCAGCAGGACGGCGACCAGCCAGACGTTGCCCCAGAATCCATCGCAACCGGAGCGGCAGAGCAGCTGGATCGGCACCACCAGGGAGGTGACGAACAGGGCAGGGGAGAGCAGGCGTGCGAGCTGCGGGTCCTCTGGAAACAGGCGGGACGCGACCCGCAGGGCGAGCAGGTAGACGCCCGCCAGGGGCACGGCGAGCAAGACAGTGCAAAGCGGTGGGAGGAGCTCGGCCGGCAAGGTGGCGAGTTGAATCGCGTGCCCTGGGGGTGGTCAAAGCCATCGGGCGAACAAGCCATAGCAGGGTGTTGAGAAAAGACTAGCGGCAGATGCAGATCTGGCTTTCCACCTTGTCCACGTCGATGCCAATAGGCTCCATGGCTGGCCTCCACCCTTTGCGGCACACGACCGCGGGCACCATTGTGGGGCTTCGGCCACCACGCCGGTGGCGGCCAGCCGCTTCATCCCATCTATGATCTCCGCGGCAAGATCGTCCCTGCCGCGCCCAGCACAAGCGCTGAGCTGGGTGCCCCTCAGCGCCGCGCCCGAGCGACCCAGGCCTCCACGTCCTCCAGCTTCCGGGGAAAGTCGGCGGTGAGGAGCCTCCACTTGCCGTTGGGGAGCACGAGCACCTCGTCCTCGATGCGCACCCCGAACCCGCGCTCGGGCAGGTAAATACCGGGCTCCACGGTGAACACGGCGCCCGCCGGGATGGGCGCGTCGTAGAGACCCACGTCGTGGACGTTCAGACCGAGGAAGTGCCCGAAGCTGTGGATGAACTTGTCCAAGTATCCCGCCTTGCGCAGCGAACTCTCCGCCACCTTCCCGAGATCGCTCATCGAGACGCCCGGCCGGATCGCCGCGAAGATGTCCTCCTGCGCCTGGTACACCGCGCGGTACACCTTCGCTTGCTCCTCGCTGAACTTGCCGCTCACCGGATACGTGCGCGTCACGTCCGCGGCGTACCGGCCGTACTCCGCGCCGGCGTCGACGACCACGACGTCGCCGTCGCGGAGCATGCGCGAGGCCTCCGCCCAGTGCAGCACCGCTCCGTTCTCCGCGCTTCCGACGATGCTGCCATAGGCGAGCCCGGTAGCTCCCCCGGCGAAGAACGCGTACTCCATCTGCGTCTGCACGTCGCGTTCGCTGACTCCGGGCACGGCGGCGCGTGCGGCGGCTTCATGTCCGGCGCGGGTGATGGCGACCGCACGCTCGAGGAGCGCGATCTCCTCCGGCGTGTGCGCCGAGCGCAGGCGCGCAAGCAGGTCGCGCTTGAAGACCGTCTTGAGCCCCAGCGCGGCGGCAGCCTGCTTCGTCGCCTGCACGTCGCTCCGGTCGTCCTCCAGGTCCGTCGCCGGCGCGAGCACCGCGACGCAGTCGTGCGCCGGCGCAGCTCCGAGGAGCGCCGGGCCGCCGTTTCCGCGGCGCACGAGGTCGACGCCGTACTTCTGTTTGAGCGCGGGCGTGATGGGATCGCGGGGGCCGGTCCACCGCTCCGCTTCAGGATCGCGGGGCCGCAAGTAGAGGAGCATGCGGTTGTACTTCGCCTTGGGCATCAGCACGAGCCAGGCGCCCGGCTCGTTGATCCCCGTCAGCCAGAAGAAGTCGTCGTCCTGCTTGAACTGCTGCACGACGCCGCTCGGCTCACCCTGCGCGGCGACGGCGGCGGCACAGCCGCCCAGCTCCTTCATCACCCGCTCGCGCCGCTCCCGGTACACCGAGGCGGGCAGCTCTGGAGGAGGCTGCGGGGTGGGGTGGGCGAAGGGCGCGGACACGAGCAACGAAGCGAGGAGCATGACGGCGAAGCTAGCAGACCTCGGAGCCGCCGCGTTACCAGCGGGCGGTGTGATCCTCCCCCGCTCTCTTCGCGATCTGCCTCAACAACGCGTACGACTCGCACGCAACGCGACGAGCACTGCGCACGCCGCCCCGACGTGGCCACGACTCCGAAATAACTGGAGGAAACCGGTGCGACAACTGGAGGGGAACGGTGGTGGAGAAAAGGCAGTCCTGAATGACCGACGGAGGTCCAGGGTCGCAACATTTCGTAACAATATGGTACGTTCGCTTGTATGGCGGTGCTGTGCATCGTGGGAACGCGTCCCGAAGTAGTGAAGATGGCTCCGGTTTTCCGTGCGCTCGAAGTGAAGGGCCTCGAACCGCGGCTGATCGCAGCGGCGCAGCACCGCGAGATGTTGGACCAGGCCCTGGAAAGTTTCGGCCTGCACCCCGAGGTGGACCTGGACGCCATGCGGCCCGCGCAGCGTCTGTCGGATCTCACCGCGGCGCTGGTGCCGGCGCTGGACCGGGTCATTGCCGGAAGCGACGCTCAAGCCGTCCTCGCGCAAGGGGACAGCGCGACCGTCCTCTGCGCCGCGCTGGCGTCGTACTACGCGAAGGTTCCGTTCGCGCATATCGAGGCGGGACTGCGCACCGGCTGCCTCTACTCGCCGTTCCCCGAGGAAGGCACGCGCAGGCTGACCGCGGTCGTGACGCGCTGGCATTTCGCGCCCACCGAAGGCGCGCGCCGGCAGCTCCTCGCAGAGGGTCATTGCGCCGACTCCATCCACGTGGTGGGCAATACCGTCATCGACGCGCTCCTCGGCACTCTGCACGCCGGCGACCTGCCTTGGCCCGCCAGCGTTCCCCTGCCCGGCCCGGGCATGCGATTGGTGCTCATGACGCTGCATCGACGCGAAGTGCACGGGTCCCCGCTCGAGCGGATGGTCGAGGCGGTCCGCGGCTTCTTGCGCGCGCACCCGGATGCCCTTCTCGTCTGGCCGGTGCACCCGAACCCGCAGGTCGCGCGCGAGGCGCAGGCGCTGCGAGGCGAGCCGAATGCGCGCCTGCTGCCGCCGCTCGGCTATCGCACTCTCTTGGCCGTCCTGTCGCGCTGCGATCTGGTGCTCACGGACAGCGGTGGGCTGCAGGAGGAAGCGCCGGCGCTGGGAAAGCCGGTGCTGGTGCTGAGGAACGAGACGGAGCGGCCCGAGGGACTCACGGCGGGCAGCTCGCGCATTGCCGGGACCGATCCCCAGCGCATCCGCGCCGAGTTGGAAGCCGTCTGGGGGGACATGAAACTGTACGCCGCCATGGCAGTGCCGCGCTTTCCTTTCGGCGAAGGCGGAGCCGCGACGCGCATCGCGCAGGTGCTGGCGGCTGACCTGCCCGCTTGCGTGCCCGGCGCGGTGGGCTGAGGTGGAAGGGACCGCCGCACAACATCTCGTCGACGACGGGACGACCGACACCATCGCTTCCTGGCTGCTTGCGCACGCCCAGTCCTGGGAGCCGCCCCACGCGGGCGCCGTGGCGGGAACGGTCGGCGATGACGGGCGGCCCGACTATCTCTATCCCGAAGTCGCTGGCTACCATCTGACGTGGCTGGCTTTCCTCGCGACGGCACGGCCTCGGCTCCGCAGCGCGGCGGCACGCGCGGCGACGGGCGTCGCGAGGTGGATCGCCGGACTCCAGGCACTCGTGGCGCGGCTGCCTCTCCGTGGGCCCGCCGACTGGCGGGCGGACGCGACCTTCTCGTTTGACCTGGCCATGCTCGCGAAGGGCCTCGATGCTGCCGCCCCGCTGCTCTCGGCGCACGAAGTCGCCGCGGCCAGAGAGCAAGTGTGGGCGGCACTGATGCCGCTGTGCAAGATCGAGCTTCTCGCCTGCGCATTCCGGCCCGGCTGCGTCGCGCCGGTCCGGTGGTCGACGCGTCCCGGCCCCTATCAGCTCAAGCCCGCCGCGTCGCTGCTCGCGTGCGCCACGGCTCCCTTGCGCGTCCGCGAGGCGGCAGCGGCCACCGCCGCGCGCTGGGTCGACTCGGTGCGGTGCGAAGGGCCGCTGCACCCGTTGCTCTACGCCTGTGAGGGGCTCGTCCTGCTCGGCGAGCGGGACTCCGCCGCTCGCGTGCTACGCGAAATTCTCGCGCTGCAAAGGGCGGACGGATCGCTGCCCGAGACCGCCGATGAGCCGCAATCGGCCGCGCGCGCCGACGTTCTCGCGCAGGCGCTGCGCCTGGCGGTGACGCTGGGCGAGGGCCGGCGCGGTCAGCTCGACGCGCTCGAGGCGGCGCTGCGGCGGCACGTCACGCGCTCCGGTGCGGTGAGGTTCCGCGAACAGAGTGCCGGGGCCAACGTCTGGTGCGCCCAGTTCGCGCACCAGGCGTTGAGCGTCAGGGGCGGCGCGCCGATGCAGCTCATCGTGTGAGCGCGCCATGAATCGCGCCGTCAAGGTCGTGCTGAGAATGCTGGTGCGCGGCGCCCTGCGCACAGGGCGCGGGATGGAAGGGCTCGTTCCCCGCCGCGCGCCGGCGCGGTTCACCGCGCCGGCGTCGGGCGTTACCGTCCTCATTCCCGAGCGCGCCAACGCGGCGCTGCTCGGGGAGTGCCTGCAGAGCGTAGCGCGCGCGGTCGCTTCCGTGGTTGAGCCGGTGCAGATATTGGTGGTGGTGAACGGCTCGCCGCGCGCCGACTACGCGGAGCTCGAGGCCAGGCATCCGCGCGTGGAATGGATCTTCGACGGGCGCCCGCTGGGATTTTCCGGAGCGGTCCGGCGGGGCGTGAAGAGCGCCCGCCACGGCTGGGTGTACCTGCTCAACAACGACATGTGCCTCGAGCCCGACGCGCTCGCCGAAGTGCTGCGGTGGCGGGCGCCCAGCGTGTTCGCGGTCGCGTCGCAGATCTTCTTCAAGGACACGTCGCGCCGGCGCGAGGAGACGGGCTGGGGCGCGTTCCGCATGACCAACGGCCTCATCGAGCTCTACGACCGCGACCTCGACGACCAGACCACCGTCCGCGGAGCGCCCTACGCGGGCGGAGGCGCATCGCTCTTCCAGCGCGACGTGCTGGCGCGAATCATGGGCTGCTTCGATCCGTACAGTCCGTTCTACTGGGAGGACGCCGAGTGGGGTGCCCGCGCTCATGGCCTCGGCTACGACATCCTCTTCTGCCCGTCGTCGAAGGCGACGCACGTGCACCGCGCGACGGTCGCGAAACTCTATTCGGAAAAAGAGGTGGAACGGGTCTTCCGCCGCAACTGGCTCCTCTTCCAGCTCCGCAACCCGCTCCCTGATTGCGACGGAATGGCGCTGCTCAAGGCGATCGCCAGCTCCGAGGGCCGGACCTATCTCGAGCTGGTTGCGCGTTGCGTATCCACGCTCTTGACGCGCTGGGCCGCGCTGCGCGACCCGTTCGACCCGGCGCTCTTGCCGTTCGCGGCCTCGTCGCGCTTTCTCCGCCCGCCCGATCCATTCGACCGCCGGCCGGTCCTGCTGGTGGCGACGCCCTATGCCATCGAGCCACCCTCGCACGGCGGAGCGGTGCGCCTGCGTGCGTTGCTCGGCGTGCTGGCGAGGCACTTCCGGGTCGTGGTTGCGAGCGACGAGGAGAACGCCTACCAGCGCGCTTCGGCGGAGACGCTCGCGCCGCTCACCGCGTTGCACGCGGTGGGATGGAGGCGCGATCTGCCGCCCGGTCGAGATGGGCGGCTGGCGCGCATCGAGAGTCATTCCCGGCCGCTCCTGGCGGAACTTTTGCGCAAGCGCATCGCTGCCGATGAACCGGCGCTGGTCGAGGCCAACTTCATCGAGCTGGCAGCGCTCGAGCGCCGCGCTCATGACGGCGTGCCGTGGGCGCTGCACCTGCACGACGTCCTCCTCGGCGATGAATCGGCTTCGCCGGCAGATCGCTTCGAGCGATCGCTCATCGCGCGCCACGACGCGGTAGTCGTGTGCTCGGGCGAAGACGCGCGCCTCGTGCGCCACCCGCGGGTGCGCGTCATTCCGAATTGCGCGCGATCGAGATCTTGGCGGCCTTCCTCGGGGCGCCGCCTCTTGTTTCTCGGACCCTTCCGCTACCGGCCCAATCTCGACGGTATCACGGCTTTTCTCGAGCGGGTTTACCCGGAGTTGCTGCGGCGTGTTTCTGGCCTCTCCATCGATGTTCTCGGCGGCGAGGATGCCGGGCTGGCAGCGGGCATCGCCTGCTTCGCGCAAGAGGGCGTTAGCGTGCACGCGTACGTGCGCGACCCCTCCTCCCTCCTGGAAGGCTGCGCTGCGACCCTCAACCCGCTGCGGGGAATCCGCGGCTCCAGCCTCAAGCTCATCGAATCGCTCGCCGCGGGCCGGGTCTGCGTCTCGACCGTGGACAGCGCCCGCGGTTTCCTCGACGCGGGGTTCCGCTCGCTCATCGCGGTGAACGAGGTCGAGCAGATGACCGAGCCGCTGGCGAACCTGCTGCTCGACGAGGCGGCGCGCCACGGGCGCGAGCGGCCCGACGAAGCGCTCCTGGCGCCCTTCCGCTGGGAGGTCGCGGGCTCGGATCTGGCGACGTTCTACCGCGAGCTGGCGCGGCCATGACGGGCTACGACGCCATCGCGGAGCTGTACGACGAGGACATGGGCGCCAGCGCGCCCGCGGGCGACGTCGAGTTCTACCTCGCGAAGGCCCGTGAGACGAGCGGCCGCACACTCGAGCTGGGGTGCGGCACCGGCCGCATCACGCTGCCGCTGGCGGCGGCGGGCTGCGAGGTCATCGGGGCCGACCGGTCCCTGGCAATGCTCGGCGTGCTGCGGCGCAAAGCGAGGGAGCAGCGCGCGGCGCCGGCCGCGGTATGCATGGACATGCGCGCGCTCGCGCTGCGGGGAACGTTCGCGCGGATCTTCTGCCCGTATTCTGCGTTCACGTATCTGGTGGAGGAGTCCGAGCAGGTGGAGTTGCTGCGCTGGGTGGCATCGGCGCTCGCTCCGGGCGGCCGCTTCGTGCTCGATCTGTTCGTCCCGAACGCGGACGTGCACGCGCTGCCGGACGCGCACATCTTCTTCGACTACCGCCGGCCGCGCGCCGACGGCACCTGGCTCGAGCGCCGCAAGACGCTCACCAAGGACCTGGGCCGCCGCATCAACGCGATCGAGCGCCGCTACCGCATCGTCGATGCGGCGGGGCACACCATGCGCGAGATATTCACGCGGGAAACGATCCGATTTCACGAGCCGGCTCCGCTGGCGGCGCAGATCGAGGCGTCAGGCCTGCGCGTCCTCGAGACGCACGGCGGATTTGCAGGCGAGCCGCTTTCGCGGTCATCGCGCGTGATGGTCCTGGTCTGCGCGCGCCGCTGATTCTTTCAGCGCCTCGAGCACCATGCGCACCGCGTCCTCCGCGCTGTGCGCCCGCGGCACTCGCGAGTCGCCCGGCGTGCGCCCCGCGTTCCGGCTCGGCTGGCAGACCTTCGGGGTTTTCCGGGTGGCGGTGCGCTGACCGCGGGCTGCGTCCGCAGGGCGGCGACAGCGCAGGCCGTGCTGGGGCAGGCGGTAGCTGTCCGCTCGCGGCTCAAGGAGCGAGGACGACGTAGGGCGTTCCTTTGAGCACGTTCGGGTAGCGCCAGCCGCTTCCGGGAGGACCAACCACCTCGACGGCGAACAGGGCTCCGCGGCCCCCGCCGGCGATCGTCGCCGTGAACCGTTTACCCTTCCCCGCGGCTGGAACGCTCTGCCACTGGTTCGTCGCGGTTGCCGGGAACGCCTTCCACAAGATGTTGACGGACGCTTGAGGCGGAACCCGCTGCTCGAAGGTGGCGCTCACGGTCCATTGGCTGGCCCTGCCGTCGAGCGGTTCGACATGCAGCTGTTGGAGCCCAGGCCCCGAACCCTTGCGCGTATCGAGCCAGGGGACCGCATCGGGGAGCGCGCGGGGGGGCGGAGGATTCTGCGTCACCTGACTGACCACCATGTCGATGGAGGCTGAGTCGCGGGCGAGCCAAGGCACCACCTTGCTCCAGTGGAAGGGATTCAGGCCTAAACCAGTCATCCGCAACCGATCCTCGAAGGGGATGATGTAGTCGGTGTCGCTGGCCAGCGCCCGCCAGGCGTCGTCGGCCAGATGTGTCTCCGCCCGCGCGGCAGCCAGGTAGTCCGCACTGCCGCTGGCAGCATACACGGCGAGCGCCGTCGCCCCGCGCAGCTTGTGGCCGAAGTAGTCGCCCAGATCGGCCAGGGCGATGCATTCGCGCTGGAAGTCGCGGGCCTCGGCGTTCTCGGGGGCGATCTCCGCCGCAGCGGCCGTACGGGCCCGAGCAGCCGCATCGAGCACGAGCCGGGCCACCTCCAAAGCCGAGAGGCGGGAGGTCTCGCGGCCCGCGATCAGATCCTGCCCCGTATCGTACGGGCTGGCCACCGCAAAGGAGTCAAAGGGGCCGTGATAGCTCCCGCACTGGTCGCCCGGCGAGCGCGTGTGCGGCGGCAGCGCGAAGAGGCCCACCGTGCCTCCCCACTCCAAGTCGGGCGCGAAATCGCGGTGGTCGGGGCCGCAGGTGTTCGCAGTCTGGATCCAGGGGACGATCTCGCTGGCGGCCTGGACGGCGCTCCAGAGCGTTTCGGTACCGACCCGGGCCCGGAGCGCCGCGCGGAAGGTCCCCTCGTCAGTGGCAGGATCGTAGGCGAGCCTTCCGAAGAGCAGGTACTGCAGCTCGTCGCGGCGGAACGTCCATTCCGAGAAGCGGTCTGCGCCGGTGTGGAAGTAGTCCCGCTGCGGGAAGTAGGCATGGGTCGCCTCCAGGGAGAACCCACGCGCACCGGCCATGGTGAAGCTCGGGACCATCCGGCGAGTTCGCTCGTACGATGCATAGCGGAAGATCCGGTGCGTGCCGCCGGCGCGGACCTGGAAGACGAGCTGGTAGGGAGCCGGGGGATCGAGGTAGTCCTCATAGGAATAGATCGCCCAGTCACGGAACATCCCGCCGGCGATCGGGTAGGGCGCGCCGAGATGCTCGCCATTGTACTTTACCTCGACGATCGTCTGTTCGTTGGCGGCGGCCCGGACCAGGCTCATCACCGCAGGACGGCTGCTCAGCCAAGTGCGGGTGTAGACGCCAACGCCCGTTCCAGCGGCGCGGACCCCGGCGATGAATGTGTCCGCGTACCACTGTGCCGCGTGGCCGCTTTCCCCGATGCGGAACCCCAAGCGCCAGAGCCCCGGGGCCCGGCGCGCCAGGTCCTCGGCGGCCTCGCGGATGTAGAGGGCGATCTGACGCTCGTCGAGCGCAGGCGCGGCGGAGGTCCCCGTGACGCTCAGGTCGGAGCGGTACGACATGAGCCCCACGCGGACGCCGCGCGCCTCGGCCATGGCGATGACTGCCTTGAGGACTGACAGGTTCTCCTCGCGCTCGGCCGCGGGGACGCCCGCGCCGGGAAAGCTCGCGCTGTTCGCGAAGTAGAGCAGCGCATTGGGGAAGATGGTGCTCCGCGGGTCGTACATCCCGTGGAGGTCGAGGAAGTTGATGCGCGAGTGCGCTAGCAGGTCGAGGTACTCGCTCCAGAAGCCCAGGTCACGAAACCACCAGCGCGATTCTCCCGCTACTGGCAGCACCAGGAAGAGGTTGGCGCCGCGGATGGGGACAGCGGGTACGCGCGCGTAGGCCCGCAGCGCGCCCAACGCACAATCATGGTCCGCCCGGATTCGCTCGGCCAGCTCGAGCGCGCCATACATGGCCCCCACTGCGTCGCGGCCGACGACGTGCGCCACCGGGCCGCTGGCATCCGGCGCCGCGGGGAGGACCGCGAAGGATTCGGGCCGGTCGACGAGCACGACGCCCCCGGCATCGAGCGCGGCCTGCGCGCCCGCCTCGTCGACGGTGTCCAGCGCGACCGAGGTAGAACAATGCTCGGCGGCGAGCGCGCGCGAGAGCTCGCGCAGCCCGTACTCGATCGGGTCGCGCAGCCCGTACTCGATCGGTTTCCTCGGTTCGTGTCCGCCGCAAGCCCAAGCGGACAGCGCCGCGAGGAGGAACAGCCCCGCGCCGGTCACGCGCCTCATAATAAGGAGTATACGGGGGCGGGCGCGGATCGGGGAAGGCGGCTGCTGACGCGCACACCACACCGACCTACTGGGACCGACCGTCTTGGCGCATCCGCAGGTCAAGGGACCGCTGCTGCCAGGTAACTTCCCGCGTAATCGAAGAGGTTTGCGCCTCCTGAGAACGTGTCTGGATCGGTCTCCCAGTCGGTCGCTCCGGACGTCAACGGCTCGACGCGGACGGGGAACTGCACGTCCGCTGGGGAGTCCCACGAGGGGTTCACGTCTCCGAAATGATAGTGGTGCTGGTCGTAGTGCAGGTAGTGCACGAAATTGCCCAGCGCGTCCGCGAAAGCCGCGCGGCTGCGGCGCGCGACCTGCTTGTCGCTTGCGAAAGGCGTCGGAAGGTCGGAGAAGGTGGGGTCCTGCACACCTGTCTCGACCACCAGTGCGCGCGGCGCCACCAGCGCGTGCAGGTCTGAGGTGTCGATGTACTCGCGGATGTCGCCGTATCGCCATAGCCAGCAGGGGTGCGACCCGTTGTGCAGCATGACGCCGAAGTCGGGTGAAAAGCCCGCTACCACGGTCACCGGCACCCGCGGGTCGAGAGCGCCCACGAAAGAGGCGACCTCGCCGCCGAGCGAGAGCCCGGTGACGATGATCTGCGAACCGTTCACGTCCGGCAGGGTCTGCACGTAGTCAATTCCGCGCATGACGTCCCAGGCGCGCTCGCCGTTCTCCTCCCAATCAGTGTCGAACCCCGGGCTCTTGATGGCCGGATGGGGGCCGTTGCCGGCCTCCGGGTCGTCGCCCAGCTCGTAGTCGTCGTAGAGGTCCGACCGATCCTCGAGGGGCCGGTGCGAGATGTCCAGCGCCAGCACCGCATAGCCGTGGCGCGCCCAGGCGTCGCCGTAGAAGTAGTACTCGTCGCTCGGGTCGAAGAGGCCCCGGGCGCTGGAGACGTGCCCGTTCAGGGCGACGACCACCGGGTATCCTCCGGGGGGCGGAGGATCGATAGGCTTCGCGAGAAAGCCGTGGGCACGCCGCAGGAGGCTGCCGCCCTCCGGGCCGGGCAAGGCGATGTCAAACTGCAGCTCGGTGAGCTGGTAGTGCTGCGGCCAGCTGACGGGGTCGTCATCCCGGTCGGGAGGCAGCTCGTCGGCCACGAAGGGCGGCATCGCCGATCCCATCGGCGTGACCGCGACGTTGGTAGGCGGCGGGTTTCCGGCCATCATGAGGTGGGCGAGTTGCAGCCGCGTCCGGCGCTGCCAGTCGTCGCGCGCGGACGGCGACATGTAGGCCAGCCCGTGCGTGAGCACCTCCGCACGGGTCCCACTGAAAGTAACTGCCCCTACAGCCGTGTCGTTAATCCAAACACTGGTCCCCTTGATGAAGCGTCCGCTCACCTGCGCGACGTAGGTCTGCTGCACGTCCAGTCGGGTAAAGACAAGGTGCGTGCCGTCCCACTGCACGACCGCAACGTCGTACTCGAGGTCTTCTCCGCTCCCTTCCTCCCCGATGCCGGCGTTCTCGGTGGCGTACACCTTCAGGCGGCCCGCGAAACCGTCGCCGTCATCAGTGCGGTCGATGCGCAGCCGGGCCAGCCGACCATCGTTCAGCCGGAGCTCGTACACGCGAGGGAACAGGTCCCGGTCGAAGTACGCCTCGCTCCAGCCCGTCACGTGGGCCTGGTAAGCCTCAGGACCAGGCTCCGGCGCCGACTCGCTCCGCGCGTAGCGGCCGACCAGCACACCTTCGACGACGCGCGCCCGATACCATTCCCAAAAGCCGGGACCATTGCGCCGGAACTGCAAGGCGCCGCTGCCCTGATCCCACACGATCTGGTCGACGACATCGGAGGTGGCAACTGCGTCTCCCTCGGTGAGGACTTGCCCTGTAAAGCGGCTGCCGCTCGCATCGAAGTCGATGCGCATCTCGAGGCGAGCGCTGCCTGCCGTGAGGTACCAGGTCCCGTCGATCCCTGCCGGAGGAGGCGTGGTGGTGGTACTGACGCCGGCGTCAGCTCCGGATTTCCTCGAGCAGGCGGTGAGGCTCGCGACGAGCGCAGTCGCGATCGCCAGCCGAGCAATCCGGGATCCGTTGCGCGATGCCATCGTCCGCACGACCCGTCTATCGGCGGACTCGTTAAGTTGTTTGCGTAGCCAGTCGTAATAGAGAATTCCAGGTTCTCACACCCGCACACCGGTCTCCCTGAGGGCCGCTTCGGTAACATGCACGCGTTAACACCGTGCATCTGCGGCACGGTGTGATAAAGAGCGCTGACGTGCGCAAAATGGCGCGTCAAACGTCGAGGTTGCGCTTGCGAGCTAGGGAGCGAGAAACCGGTCGACGACCACGTGCCTGAACGGCCGGGTCGACCGGAACGAGGATGCGGTCCCGGTCCGCCAGGGTCGTGGAGCTCAGCAGCTCGAGCATCGGCGCCTCGGTTCGACGCGGGGAATCCGCAGGGCGGTGCGTGACGGGTCTTGATTCCACGGTGTGATCTGCCATCCTGCTGCGCCGTCGGGACCGCGAGGGTTTCTTCGATGACCGTGGCCAGCTTGCTCACGAAGGCGCTCTCCGGTCAGCTGGCGGGCGCCCGCCGCAGGTTCGCCGACGGCTTGACCCGTACCATTCTCCGGCGGACGCAGCTGCAAGGAGACGAGGATCCAGCGCTGCCGCCGTTCCACGAGATCGGAAGCTTGCCCGAGTATCGCGAGTTCCGCGGCAGGATGGCCGCCGTGGAACGGAAGCGCAGGCTGATCGAGACGCTCCTCGCGGCAGAGCAGGAGCCCTTCAGGTACGCCGGCTACAATGCGCTCATCGGGTGCGAGGTCGAGTTCCTGGTGGATTACCAGTTCAGCTACGAGGGGGTGGATGGACTCCTCCTGCCGAACTACCGGGAGAGGTTGCTCTGCTCGGTCACCAACCTGAACAACAGGCAGCGCGGGGTCCTGCTGGCGATGCAGCACCTGATCGGCCTGCGGCTGTGGCGGGCGCGGATCTACGCGACCGAACGCCTCACTCCGTTCTTCGCCTTCCTGCAGCGGCGGTTTCCGGGAGCGACGGGGAGCGAGTACCTCGGCGGGGCGGTCGCACCGGGAGCGGAGAGGGACGGTATCCGCAACGAGGATCTCACGGCGCTCACCTTCGGTGACGACTCGTTCGACGTGGTGGTCACCAACGACGTGCTGGAGCACGTGCCGCGGTTCGACAAGGCGTACCGCGAGCTGCTTCGCGTGCTCGCGCCGGGCGGGACCCTCCTCGTCACAGTGCCCTTCGTCGCGGCCCAATACGATCACGTCATCCGGGCCGTCGTGAAGCCGTCCGGCGGAGTCGAGCATCTGCTCCCGCCCGATTATCACGGCGATCCGCTCCGGCCCGAGGGTGCGCTCTGCTACCAGTACTTCGGCTGGAAGATCCTCGACGACCTTCGTTCCGTCGGGTTCCAGAAGGCGGGCGCGCTCTTCTACTGGTCGCTGTATCACGGGCTCCTCGGCCAGGACCAGGTGATCTTCTTCGCCCGCAAGGACTGACGGGCCCGCTGGCGTGAGCGGAGATGGCGTTCTCCTGTCCGATCTGCAGGCACGGCGCGTCCAGCAGGGTGGCGCAGGTGGCGGGCCATTCCTATTCGCTCTGCTCGGGGTGCGGCTCGATCAGCATCGAGACGGAGACCATCGAGCGGCTCGACGCCGGCGGAAGCCTCGTGGAGTACGACGAGGACTACTGGACCAGCGAGCTTCCCGCGGCGAGGGACCGGGCCTTCGGTCCCTCGCTCGCCCGGATGGCGGAGGCGGTGCATTACACGCGCATCCCCATCCAGCGATTCCTCGACGTCGGCAGCGGACCAGGATTCTTCCTCGACGCCATCGCCCGTTATCTGCCCAGCCGGGTCCAGCATTTCTTCGGAGTCGAGAAGTTCCCGCCTCCCGCGGCGCACCGGACCAGGTCGACCAACTTCATCGTCGGCGAGGTGTCCGACCTGAACCTCCGCTTCGACGCCGGGATCTGCATCGAAGTGGTGGAGCACCTCACGCCGGCCACCTTGCGGACCCTGCTGGCCGGGCTCGCGGGCGTCTCGAATCCGGGGAGCCTGTTTCTCTTCAACAGCGGGTTGCCTGAATACGTGCTCAAGGAAGACATCGCCTACCTCGATCCTCAGCGCCGGGGACACATCGTCAGCTACTCGCTGAAGGCCGTCCGGCTGCTGGCCCGGGATCTCGGTTTCAGCGTGTTGCCCATCCCAGGGAAGACGTGGGCATACGTTCTCGAGTTCCAGTCGCGCGCGACGGAGCGCGAGGACATCCGCTCGCGGATCTGGAGCGCGCGCCCGGAGAACCTGCAGCTGCTCGGCGACCCGGAGATGGGATCGGTCTTGCGCATCCTGGGGCTCGACACCGCGCGGGCCTACTAAGAGCGCATCTCACCGCGCGCGCGAGAGGAAAGGCGTAGGGCTGACCCATCGGCCGCCGCCAGGGGGTTGAGCGGCCCGTCTCCGGCGTGCTAGTCCCTGCCGGCCATGCGCGAGAGTGACGCGTCGACATCTGCCCGGGCGCTCGCGCCGGCGGCGATCCTCGCCTGCGAGCCGGCCGGGGGCCGCGGTGCCGAGGCTCCGGAGCTGTCGGTTGTCATCCCCCTCTACAACGAGCAGGACAACGTCTCCCCGCTCCTGGAAGAGCTCCTCGGCGCCCTAGGCCGCCTGGGCCGCTCGTTCGAGGTCCTCTGCATCGACGACGGAAGCCGGGACGGCACCTTCGCCGAACTATCGCGCCTGGCGGCCCGGGAGCCCCGGCTGCGGGTCATCCGTTTCCGGCGCAACTTCGGACAGACTGCCGCCATGTCCGCCGGCATCGAGGCCGCCCGGGGGGCGGTGATCGTCCCGATGGACGGGGACCTGCAAAACGATCCCGCGGACATCGCGTTGCTGTTGACCAAGCTGGAGCAGGGGTACGAGGTGGTGAGCGGGTGGCGGAAGATCCGCAAGGACACCGAATCCGGCAGGAAGCTGCCCTCCCGGGTGGCCAACCGGCTCATCAGCGCGATGGCGGGAGTCCCGCTGCACGACTACGGCTGCTCGCTCAAGGCCTACCGGCGATCGGTGATGCAGGGGGTGAGGTTGTACGGGGAGATGCACCGGTTCATCCCCGTCTACGCGAGCTGGCAGGGGGCCCGCGTAGCGGAGATCGTGGTGAACCACCGCGCCCGCCGCGCAGGAGCGTCGAAGTACGGCCTGGGGCGCATGTTCAAGGTCGTCCTCGACCTGATGGTGGTGAAGTTTCTTGCCAGCTACGCCACCAAACCGATCTACGTGTTCGGAGGATTCGGACTCCTGTCCTGGCTGGGGGCCGCCGTCGCATTCGGAGCGGCGCTCTACTTCAAGCTGCGCGGGCTCAAGGACTTCGTGCAGACGCCCCTGCCACTGATGGCGGTGATGCTGGCGCTCGTAGGCGCGCTGAGTCTTCTCATGGGGCTCCTCGGCGAGCTGCTCATCCGCACCTATTACGAATCCCAGGGGAAACGTCCCTACCTCGTCGCCGAGGAGCTGAACGCTTGAACGAGGCCGGCTTCGTCAGGCCGGGTGAACTGCCGAGCCCGATGCCCGCGCGTCTCAATCTCGGTTGCGGCCAGTTTCCCCGGGAGGGCTTCCTCAACGTCGACGTCGATGCAGCTTCTCGCGCCGACGCGCTGCTCAACTTGGATTCCGTCCGCAGCTATGCCCTGTTTCCCTCCAACCACTTCGACCTGATCGTCGCCGACCACGTGCTCGAGCACCTCGACGACGTGTTCGGCGTCGTGCACCAGCTGCACCGCATGCTCAAGCCGGGAGGGATACTGGAGATCCGCGTTCCTCACTTCTCGCGGGGAATCACCCACCCTCAGCACCGGCACGGGTTCGACGTCACCTTCCCGGAATACGTGAACCCGCGGTTCAGGGGCGGTTACATCGGCGTGCCGTTCGAGCTGCGCAGCATGCGCCTCGCGTATATGGTGCGGTGGGACCTCAAAGCGCCCATCGTCAAGCCTTGGCAGATCGGCATCCTGAAAGGCGTGAACGCGGTCGTTTCCTGGTTCGCCAACCTGGAGCCGTATGCGTGCAGCCGCTTCTGGTGCTACTTCGTCGGCGGGTTCGAGCAGATCGAGTACATCTTCCGGAAACCGCTTCGCGAAGCTCCGGCCGAGATCAGGGGGCCTGCGGACCGCGAGGCTCAGGGGGGCAGCACGACGTAAGGAGCCTCGGCCAGGGCGTCTCAGCGCGACTGGGCCCGGGGACGGTCCGGTTCCTCCATCACACGAGGATCCGCCCAGCCCACCCAATCTCCGGTGACGTCTCCCGAAGGGCCGGGGGTGGTCGAGAACACGAGGTCGCCGCTGCGGCCCGCAAGCGGCCGGAGATCGAGGTGGACGGGCACCCAACCCGGATCCCGGTCACTCCGGGGTTCGAGCGGCAGGTCGAGCAATCCCGTTGGCCGTCCGTCCTCCACGAACTCGAGCCTTGCCACAGCGCCGTCGCCGGCTGCCCAGGGCATCGCGAGGTGCGCCTCGAACCAAGGATGGCCGGCGGGCACTGCCAGGCGGAACGTTATCCGGCCGCCGGCGAGGACCGTCAGGGTCAGCCGAGGTTCCTGCCCGGCGCGCGAGAAGGAGAAGAGCCGGGCCGGTGGCTCCCCCGTCCCCGCGGGCTCGACCCGCGCGGCCGAAAATCGGGACAACAGGTCCGCTGCGACGCGCGGCCCGAGGTGGGGACGAACCTGGTACAGCGCGACGCTCCAGGTCGAGTCGACCCGCTCGAGCCAGGCCGCAGAGAATGCGGAATCCTCGCTGAACGCCTGCGCGTGCGGCTGGTCGCGCCGGACGAGGACGTGCGTGATCCCCCGGTCGCGCAACGATGCGAGCACTGCGCTGGACCCTTGCGCCTGTGCCTCCTCCACGGCAGCCAGCGCGCGCTCTGCAGGGAAGCCCGCGACGAAGCGGCCGGGGAACCACGACAGCTCCGCCTCGCCCATCCAGGGCGGGACCACGAGCACGCGGGCGTTCGGGGCTGCCGCGGCGCGGAGCCGGCGGATGAGCGGGTAGGTGGGGACGATGCGAGACCGGTATGCGTCCCGCGACTCTCCTCCCGCCGCCGCTGCCAGCGGAATTTCCCGGGGTTCGTAATAGAACCAATCTCGCAGCCAGCTCCGGTGGAAGAACGGGAGATGGATGACCGCCGTGATCAGCGCCACCGCGGTGAAGGCTGCCGCCCCGATCCGCTCGACGCGCCTGCCCCTCGAGAGCTGCTCGAGCGAACAGGCGATGGCCACCGACAAGAGCGCGAGGGCTGGAAAGAAGTATCGCTGCACGTGCTGGCCAACGGCGAACACGGCGAAGCACAGGCATGCCGCGAGGAGAAGCCGGCGGAGGGGGCCCTGGGTGATCGCGGCCGGCAGGAGCGGCGCCGCGGCCAGGAACCAACCGCCCAGCGCCCCGCCGAATCGTTCCCCATGGACCGTCATGTTCCACGGGAGCAGCCGCAGCGCGCGCAGGTCGCGTCCCATCCCCCACTGCCCGTAGAAGGCCGCCATGATCCTGCGCTGTTCCTCGGGGGTGAGGATGCGCGAGGGAAAGAGCGTCGCCGGGAAGAGTGGATTGCCCGTGGCCTGCCAGTTCCTGAGGAAGAAGGGTGCCGAGACCAGCGCCGCCACCGCGCACACGCGCAAGCCCGCGCCGAGCGCGGCACGGAGGCGGTTCCCGTCCGCTCTGGCAGCGGCGAGACCCGTCAGCGCGGCGCCAGCGAGCGTGTAGGCGATCCCGCTGTACTTCGTGGCCGCGGCCGCGCCGAGCAGCGCTCCAGAGAGCACGCCGCCGCCAGCGTCGCGTCCGTGCTGGAGCGCCACCCACAGACCTGCGACCGCGAGCATCGTGAGCGGAAGGTCGGTGTGGGCCACCACGCTGGACGAGAGGAAGGCGGGGGTGGAAGCCATGAACAGGGCGGCGAGAGCTCCTGCGCGGGGACCGCCCAGCCTGGCCCCGATCCACCCGACCATCGCGGCCACCCACAGCCCCTCCATCCAGGCGAGCGTGCGGGGCCCGCAGTCCCCGAGCAGATCGTACAGCGGCGCGAAGATCAGGTGGGCCGCTTCCGGGACGTGCGTGAAGCCGTAGCCGGGGATGTCTGCGAATCCCGACTTCGCCAGGTAGTACGCGACCACGTGGAGGTGGAGGTGCAGGGCATCGGTCGAGGTCTCGGGCGCCAGCGCGACGGCCAGCCCGAGCAGCGCGAACACGACCATCAGCGCTGCCGCTGTGCCCTGCAGAAGCGGCACGGGATGGATGCGCGCCGACCGGCGGAAGTGCGCGACGAGCCGTGAGCATCCGCCGGCGATCGACTTCACTCCGGCCAGCAGGGCCAGTGCCAGGACCGCCAGCATCGCCGGCCGTACGAGAAGGTGCGTCGCGGCAAGCCCGAAGTTCGCCAGGGCCAACAGGTAGAGCCCCAAAGGGACGCTGAGGAGGTCCGCCTCCATTTCCGAATGCCAGCGGATCTGCAGCAGACCCAGGAGGCGGCGCCCGCACCCGTAGGCGATGGCCAGGAAGGCGAGGAGGGCGGGCGGGGCGATCCAGGCGATGTTGGGAGAGAACCGCGGCCAGCTGGGGAACTGAGCGGTCCGGAAGAACCCTCCCAGGTTGGGATACGCGTGGGCGTAGACGAAGACCAGCCAGGCGGCGCTCCCCAGCAGCCAGACGGCGATGCCCACAGGGATCCGCCGCGATCCTTCGAGGTTCGTCTCCTGCATGCGAGCTGCGTCCTTCACTCGTCTCGACCCGCTCCGGCCCCCAAGCCTTCGTTCCCGCCGCGCGAGAGGATGTACCGCGCAGCCTCGCGGAGGTCCGCGCAGATCGTCTCTGGAACCTCGAGCGGACCCGCGGCGGAGCCGAGGTCGCGGTCGCCCGGGGGACGGACGAGGATCGGCCGGCACCCGGCGCGGTGGGCGGCCGCGATGTCGGAAAGTTGATCCCCGACCAGGAACGATCGGGCCAGGTCCAGGCCATGGCGCGCCTGGGCCGCGAGCAGCATTCCCGGCGCGGGCTTGCGGCATTCGCAAGCGATCCCGTAGGCGCCGAGGCCTTCGGGATGGTGCGGGCAGTACAGGATGTCGTGCAGCATCGCACCGCCCCGGGCGAGCTCGTCTGCCATGCTCGCGTGCAGCGCGGCGAGATCCTGCTCGGTCAGCAATCCACGGGCGACCGTCGACTGGTTGGTGACCACGATCACCTTGAAGCCGGCGCTGCCGAGCTCGCGGATCGACTCCACGGCGCCGGGGAGCACGCGCAAGTCCTCGGGCCAGTGGAGATGACCGACGTCCTCGACGATGACGCCGTCCCTGTCGAGAAACACGGCTGCCGCGCGACTCACGTCACCTCGCACATCGCTCGCTCCACCAGCCCGCAGAGGATGTGGCCGAGCGTGATGTGGCTCTCCTGGATCCGGGGCGTGCTGCGCGAGGGAACGGCCAGCAGCAGGTCGCAGACCTCGCGCGCCTTGCCCCCGCCTTCGCCGGTCAGGGCGGCCGTGAAGCACCGGCGCTTTCGCGCCTGCTCGAGGGCGCGCAGCACGTTGGCGGAATTCCCGCTGGTGGTGATGCCGATGACGACGTCTCCCTCGTCCGCCCAGGCCTCCAGCTGGCGCTGGAACACGACCTGGTAGTCATAGTCGTTGGCGATCGCGGTGACCGCGGAGCTGTTGGTGGTCAGCGCGATGGCCCGGAGGGGCTCTCGTTCCCGGCCGTAGCGCCCGACCAGCTCCGCGGCGATGTGCTGGGCGTCGGCCGCCGATCCGCCGTTTCCGAAGAGGATGACCTTGCCTCGGTTTCGCAGGGCGGCGACGATGCGTACCGACAGCTCGACCACGCCGGCGCAGAGGTCGTCGTCCCAGCGGCCCTTGACCGCGATGCTCTCCGCAAGCTCGCTCCTGACGGAATCGATGGCTCCGCTCATCCGCTGTCTCCTCCATCTCCCGGCCGCGGCCCGGAAGGCGGCGAGCCCCTCGGGAACCCCGATGTCCTCGAACTGGCCGCGGTGCTCGAACACGGCGACGCGCTCGTTGCGCGCCAGCAGGAGGGGGAGCAGGTCCTTCTCGAGCGAGCTCGGCCGCCCGGCGGGGATGTTCTCCAGGATGCGGCGCTCGATCAGGTAGACGCCGGCGTTGATCAAGCCCGGCTCCCGTCCGGCGCGCTTCTCCTCGAACGCCTCGATTCGTCCCGCGGCGGCGACGACCCGGCCGAACCGGCTGGCGTCCTCGCGCGGAGTCGCCACCAGAGTGAAGGCTGCCTGGCAGGCGCGGTGGAACGCCGCCAGCGCCGCCATGTCCACGTCGGCAAAGCTGTCGCCGTTGAGGACGAAGGCGCGTTCGCCGATCTGGGGCAGCGTCAGCCCGAGCGCGCCGGCGGTTCCGAGCGGCTCGAGCTCGCGCACGCACGAGATGCGCAGGCCGAAGGCCGTCCCGTCGCCGAAGTGCCGCTCGATCACCTCGCCCTTGTAGCCGGTCGACAGGACGACGCGCTCGATCCCGCAGGCGCGCAGGTGGTCGAGGACGTACTCGAGGAACGGACGGCCGCACACGTCCGCCATCGGCTTGGGCCGGGTGGCCGAGACCTCAGGGAGCCGGGTCCCGAACCCTCCCGCGAGGACGATTGCGCTAGGCAACGACATCGGCAGTCACGTTTCCGTGGTCGGACCGGCGAATCGCACGCCCTTGGAAACGAGCGACGGCGCCGACAGCTTTCCGGCGTGGGCGAACCAGGTCTGCACGCCGTGGTCGACGAAGTCGAAGTCGACCACCTTCCCGCCCGCGTTTTCGAGCGCCCGCGCGACCTCGTGCTTGCGCCGGAAGTCGCAGTAGAAGACGAGGTATCCGCCGCCGCCCGCGCCCAGGATCTTGCCGCCCACCGCACCGCTGTCGCGTCCCACCTCGTACAGCCGCTGGACCGATTCGGGGACCGCGCGCGGGTTCATCGCCTGCTTGGCCAGGAACGCCTCGTGGAGCAGCTCGCCGAACTTCGGCAGCTCACCGCGGACCAGGCAGTCCTTCATGCGCAGGGTGAGGCGCTTCAGCTCGTGCATCGCCTCGGTGGTGCGGCGGTCAGCTTGCTTGAACCGCTCTACCTGGTAGTCGATGAGGCCTTCCGAAGGACGCGTCTTGCCCGTGTAGCAGAGCATGAGGTGGTACTGCAGCTCGCGCACCACGTACGGCTCCAGCTTGAGCGGATTGACGAGCGTGCCTTCCGCGCTGAACTCGATCAAGTTGAAGCCGCCGAAGACGCTGCCGTACTGGTCCTGCTTGCCGCCCTTGATGCCCAGGTCCCCGCGCTCGATCTGGAAGGCCAGCTCCGCTACCTCGTACTTGCCAAGGTTCACTCCCAGGTACTTCTTGAGCAGGCCGACCATCGCGACGCACATCGCGGAGGAGGAGCCGAGTCCAGAACCCGGGGGAGCGTCGCTGTGCAGGAAGACGTCGACGCCCCGGTCGACGTTGAACCGCCGCAGCACCGCGCGGACCAGCGCCAGCTCACCGCCCGCGCGAAAGACCTCGTCGACGTCGTAATGGGCGACGAGGTCGTAGTCGAGCGACTGGATGGCCACTCCGTTTCCCGCCCGCTCTCCCAGGGAGGCGTAAGCGTACTTGTTGATGGTCGCGCTGAGGACGAGCCCTCCGTGCTGCTCGAGATAGGGAGAGACGTCCGTGCCCCCTCCGCAAAAACTGACGCGAAGCGGCGCCTTCGCCCGGTAGATCACGGTCGGCCTCGCGTGTCCGGCCGGTTTTCGTCCTTCCAGGTCGGCGCCGAGCCGTTGATCCGCGCGCGCAGGTTCCTGGCCCGCTCGAACGCGAGCAAGTACGCGAGCACCGCGGGGTAGAAGGCGGCCTTGGCAAGGGCTCCCGGGATGCGGCGGACCCCACCCGGGGAGAACGTGACGGAGCTCTCCATCCGCCACCGCAGATGGGCCGCCAACGCGTCCGTATTGCGCAGGTTGAGTGGAAACCAGTCGAGGTTCTCCTTGATGGCGATCACCGTCCCGGCATCGATCAGGAAGGGCAGAAGCTTGAGCTTCCAGTACCCTGCGTCGTTCGTGTAGAGGACGAACGCCACGTCGAATTCGCGGGCACGGAGCCGGCGGACGAAGTCCGGCTTGGGTCCTTCGTTGTCGATGTATTCGACGCCGGGGCGCGCCGGCACCCTCTCGCGCATGTTGCGTTGCAGGAGCACCGTCAGGTTCATCGCCGGGTACTTCGCGGCCAGATCCCCGACGGCGCGGGTGAGCAGCCCTGGGCCGCCGGTCTGCACCACGAGAGCGCTCCGCCACGTCTCGGGATCGGCATTCGACCACAGGAATCTCAGCGGTGGCTTCAAGCGGCTCGCTCCTTCTGCTTGCGCCAGAGAGCCTTCCGGTATTCCTCCTCCAGCGATGCGACGATGGACGGCCACGAGTACCGCTCCCGGACGAATTGCCGGGCGCGATCGGCGATCGAAGTTTGCAGCTCCGGTGACCCGATCAATGACAGGACCTTATCCGCGAAGGTGCCAGGCGAATCGGCCAGCAGCAGCTCGCGGCCGTCCGCGACGTCGATGCCCTCCGCTCCTTGCGAGCTGGACACCACCGGGACCCCAGCAGCGAATGCTTCCAGCACCTTCACCCGGACACCTGCGGCGACCCGCACGGGCGACACGAAAGCGGTCGCCCGCGAGTAATGTGAAGACAGCTCGGGCACGAAACCGGCCACCGTCACGCGTCCGTCATCCCCAAGCCGGCGCACCTCCGGCGGCGGATCGGCCCCCACGATCGCGAGCGACACCTGGGGAGCGACCGCCCAGATCCGCGGAAGGATCTCGTTCGCGAAGTACAGGACGGCGTCCACGTTGGGACTATGCTGGAAGTATCCGACGAAGAGCAGCGATGGGGGTCCGGATCGGCGGACGATGCCCTCCAGGCTCTGGACGTCCACGCCGGTGGGCGCCGCGTCCGACACGCGGACTTCCCCGTCCAGGTAGGCGGAGAGTAGTCGCGCCTCTCGCGGCGTCACCGCAAAAACGACGTCGAAGCGGCGGAGAGCTTCCAGCTCGTACCGAAACATCTTGAGATAGTCCAGGTACCCGCGGACCCGTCCCAGCCGACGGTTGCTGGCGGCCGCGCGCCGGTAGAGCGAGACGAAGGAGACGTCGTGCTCGGTGAGGCACCAAACGGTGCGCGCGGAACGGCGCGCGTATGAAGCCATCTGCGTGTATTCGACCTGGACGACGTCGAACCCGTGGTCGCCCTCGAGCTCAGCCAGCTCGCGGCGTAGCTCGGGGCGGTCGAACTCGAGTACGCTCCCGGGTACGTGAGGAGCGAGGCGGTGCCATCCGGAGGCACCGGGCCGCACCATCAATCTGACCTCGCTGCAGAACTCGCGGAGGTGCCCGGCGGACTCGAGCTGCTGCTCGTCATCGACGAAGCCGACCAGCGACACGTCGTGACCGCGCGCGGCGAGGCCTCGCAGGACGTGGTACATGCGCACGGCCCCGCCATGCTGTACCGGATAGACGTTAAACGGGCTGAGCATCGCGATGCGCAGCGGGTCCCCGGAAGACTTGTGCTTTGCGATCCTGGATTCGCCGGCGGGCACGCCCAAGTTCGTTCGATCGATGATTTCCCGGTCAGTGGGGCCATCGGCTCGCTCGCGCAAGCGCCGGCCGAGCGCGCGGGGCGCACGCACCGCGGCTCGCACCAGCGAGCGGAGCCCGGAGCGGCCGTGGCGGCGCACCTGCAGTGCGGCGATGCGAGGCAGATTGAGCAGATGTTCCGCGAGCAGCGTCGGATCGCGAATGTTCGCCCAGTGCAGCAGCAGCGTGTTGCGCCTCACCGTCTCGTTGACGAAGTCCTCGCCGAAGACGCGGCGGCTGGTGCTGCGGTGCTCGTGGTGCACCTTGCTTTCCGGAGCGAACAGCACCTGCCAGCCGCGCTGCCAGGCGCGCAGCGAGAGGTCGGAGTCCTCGCAGTAGAAAGGATCGTAGAGGAGGTCGAGACCGCCCAACTCCAGGTACTTGCGGCGGTCGAAGGCAGCCGAGCCGCCGCCCGCCCAGAAGACGGGAATGGCCCCGCGGAGGTCGTCCGGCACGGGATCGTGCCTGAACTCCAGCATGCCCTTTACGAAGCCGGCCCGGGCGAAGCCCGTCTCTTCGCGGAGCTTATTCTGATCCTGGAAGAAGATCTGACTGGCGACCGCGAACACCGTCTCGTCATCGAAGGGGCGCAGGAGCGGGTCGAGGAAGTCGGGCTCCACACGCATGTCGTTGTTGAGCAGCACGACGATGTCGTGCCGGGCGTGCCGGATGCCCGCGTTGTTTCCTGCCGAGAAGAAATGGTTCCGGTCCAGGGAAACGACGCTGACGTCGGGGAAGTTCCTCTTCAGGAGGTCGACCGAACCGTCCCTGGACCCGTTGTCGACCACCAGGATCTCGTGCGGCAGCCCGGTGCGCCGGACCGCTTCCTGGACGGAGGGGAGATTGCGGGCGAGCAGGTCCCGGCCCTCGTAGTTGAGGATCTGGATGGTGGCGAGCCGCTTCCCGCCCGAGTGCGGTTTGTGGTCCGGCGCGCGCCTGGGCAGGAGCCTGGCGACGGCCTCGACCGCCAGCGCCCCGGCGCCCAGGGCTGCCGCGAACGGGACGGCCGCCCCGGCGGCCGCGAAGGCGGCACCCGTCCGGGAGAGCGTGCGCAGCGCTGTGCGGACCTCGTCCCCGTTCCGACGGCGCTGCTCGGCCTCGAGGCGAGCTGCCCGTTCCGCCTGCTCGGACTGCCTCACCGCCGCGAGCTGCGCGGCGCGCTCGCCTGTAAACTCCAGATCCGTGGCTGCCCTCGTGGAAAAAGGTGGAAGTCTGTACCAGATCTGCCGGGTCGCGACAATTCTGGGTCATTCCCACAATCGCGACGTCCGAGGCGGCCAGGCGAGCTGCGCGGTCTCCGAGTAGAGCGATAGATTCGGGCTGTAGTACGGGTCGTCGAGGAGCCGGTCACCCCACCGTTGCTGCAGGAACGCGGTCTCGCGGGCGAAGCGAGCGCGCTTCTCGGGAGTGTCGTCTCGTCCGCGCGTGCGCGACTCGTGGTGTACCAGCACCGCCCGCGGTGTGTACAAGGTGCGACAGCCGGCCCGCTCCGCGCGCAAGCAAAAATCGACGTCGTTGAACGCCACGGCGAGTTCCTCGTCGAGCCCACCGAGCAGCTCGTACAACTCGCGCCGGATCGCGAGCGCCGCACCCGTGACCGCACTGACGGTCCTGGGGCGGTCGCACGGCCAGCCCCCGTCACTGGGGAGGCCGCGGCTGACGTGGCCGACGACGCCAAACAGCCCGGTGACGATGCCGGCGTGCTGGATGGTTCCGTCCGGATACAGCAGCTTGGCTCCGACGGGGCCCACGCCGGGCCGCTGCGCCAGCGCGACGAGCTCGTCTAGCCAGCCCGGGTCGAGCGCCTGCACGTCATCATTGAGAAGCAGCAGCACGCTGCCGCGCGCAACTGCGGCGGCAGCATTGTTGAGCGCAGAGTAGTTGAACGGACGATCATCGCGCAGGACGCGTGCCTGGCCTTTCGCGGTGAGCTCGCGCAGGAGAGAGAGCGTGCCGTCTTCGCGACTGCCGTTGTCGACGATGAGGAGCTCGAGGGCAGGGTAATCCGTCCGGTGGCGGAGTCCGTCGACGCAACGGCGGAGCGTTTCACCGCCGTCGCGCGTCGGGACGATCGCGCTCACCAGCGGACGAACGGCTGGGGCCGCACGGGGGAGCTCGCCCGTCTCGCTCGCACGGGAAGAATGGCACAGCAGATGCGGAAGGTGCCGGACGCGCGTGGCTCCGGCGGCAAGCTCGGCTGTGTTGCGCGCGCGTCTTGCGGGGAAAAGCCTTGCTGAAAACGCGGCTGACACCCCCACGTACTCCGGCCACGCGATCAGCTCCGGATCCCAGTCCGGCTTGAAGCATGGGGAATGCCTTGTCCCGTCAGGCGCGAGACGATCGAAGTCCCCATAGACGACGTCGGTATCGGGGTCGGACGCGAATGCCTCCGCGAATGCAAGGAGGGCCGTGCGGGCGAGCGCGTCACCGGCGCGCAAAGGGACGAGGATGTCGCCGCGGCTCGCTTCCATCGCAGCGCACACCTCCGAGTGCGGATACAGCTGCTGGTGCACGGACTCTAGCGAACGCTGCATCAGCGCCCGGGATGCACCCTCTGGCGCCGTCAGCAAGACCGAGACGAGCGGCTGGGGCGAAGTCGCTTCCGCGCGGATGCGCAGGCGCGCGAGCTGCTTTAGAGAGGGTTTCTCGAACCTCGTGATCCACTCGAGATACGCCCGATCCGTGCCTGCGCGCTCGCGGATCGCGTCCAGCAGCGCGCGAAGTCCTCCGTTGCGGAGAGTGCCGCGGGTCTTTCGCACCGCCCCCGCGAGACGCGCCGGATCGGCAGCGAGGCGCAGGATTGCGCGCGCGGTCCGGGCGGACAAACTGGCCGCCTCGGCCAGGCGGTCCGTCAATGACGTCATGCGTTTCGAGCGTTCTGGGAGCGCAGCGTCCACCCGATCAGCTTGTACAGCAGCCGCGCCGCAACGTTCTCGTCCCATTCCGTGCCATCCCCCGCGGGCACCACTTCGGTCAGATCGAACCCGACGATGCGGCGGCCGCTGCGGACCACGGCCGCGAGCAGCCCGGTGGCCATCTGGAACGACAACCCGCCGGGCACCTTGGTGCCGGTGTGCGGGCACAGCGTCGGGTCCAGGCCGTCGATGTCGAAGCTCACGTAGACGTCCTGCGGCAGCGCCTCGGCGATGCGCAGCACCTGCTGTCCCCAGGTCTCCCCCGCGAAGCGGGCCTCGGCCAGCTCGGCGTCGAAGAAGGTGCGGATGCGGCCGCCCGAGGCGGCGATGCGCTGGTGCTCCTCCTCGCAGAGGTCGCGGATGCCGACCTGCACCAGGCGGGAGACCTGCGGGATGCGCTCGACCACGTTGTCCATGATCGACGCGTGCGACCAGGTGAACCCTTCGTACGCTCGGCGGAGGTCGGCGTGCGCGTCGACGTGGAGGATGCCCAGACCCGGCCAGCGCCGCGCATGTGCCTCGATGGCGCCGAACGAGACGGAAT
>WNFA01000215.1_pt1 | contig 45043 bp, 37 predicted proteins | sample 5400481 | NCBI WGS metagenome assembly WNFA01 (sample SAMN13153340, study PRJNA577476) | soil metagenome | isolation source: 120 cm saprolite under Douglas fir tree site 2 hole 1 replicate 2 | place: USA:California | collected 2015-04-18 | reverse complement strand
CGCTGCCGGGTAACAGCGAGATAGGCAATGAGTGCCACTGCTTTGCGCGTATCCATGTTGATGACTACACCATCGCGTTCTATACGTGGTGGGCCAAGCAAAAATAGGGCAAGATGAGACATATGATACCTCCGCTTGCTTGATTATAAGTTATGTAGTTACAAAACGCAACGATTTACTTATCGTGGTGCTTTTCGTAACGTTTCAGAGTAGGGGCGTGAGGACCCTGTCTGGGGGACAGGTAATGCCTCCGCCCTCACTTTTGAGTTTGAGCAGTTCGTAACGCTTTTCGTAACGCTTTCGAGACGAGTGTATGGTAATATGAGAGCAGAATAAGGTAAATCTTCTCCTTGTAAGAGTCGCGTTCTTCTTGCGTTTCAGAAATCTGGTCAGTGGTTTGAACAGGGGCACAGGAGTCTAGGTATGGACCTGCAACATGCGCAAACACCTACCACAGTGAACGATGAACGGCCTGACGAAGCCCGTACATGGTTGCATAGACGCTGGCTTGTCTTCGTTCGCATCCTCTGCATCGTCCTGGTTGCCTACACCCTCGGTTTCTTCGGCACCGGCCTGGTGCTTGCATTCGTGCAACACCGGACCATCTGTACTGGGCTAATGTGTGTCCTGTCCATCCCTGAGGCACTGGTCTATTTCGCGGTGGCCAGCGTGATCTTCTGGCGCAAGCCTGACGACTGGATGGCGCTGTTTGTTGCACTCATGCTCGTCCTGCTGGCTCCCATCAGTACCCTGCCAGACGAGATCCTCAATCTCTTGGCCAGTGTTCCGGTCCTGCAGGTGCTCCTCGATGTTTCGATCTACCTCGCGTTTGCGTCCTTCTTGCTCTTCTGGTTCCTCTTTCCCAATGGCCGGTTCTGGCCACGCTGGACGGCTTGGCTCGTCATTGGCTATCTGCTCTGGCTCGCCTTCGGGTTCAACCAGCCTAGTGAGCAGCCAGCAGCGGGGGGATGGTTTCTCCTCGATATTCTGTTCACTGTATGCATGCTCATCATCGTCGTGTTGGTCCAGGTCATTCGCTACCAGGAAGTGTCTACTCCCGTAGAGCGTCAGCAGACCAAGTGGGCCATTGTTGGGACATCCATAGCCATTTGGGCAGGGTTTGTCTCCATTTTCTTTACTGTCAATTGGACCTCCACTACCAGGGCTACCCTCCTGCTCATCCCGCTGTCCATTGGCATCGCCGTCCTGCGCTACCGGCTGTATGATATTGACGTCCTGATCAACCGCACGTTAATCTACGGCACCTTAACGGGCATCCTGATCTTGGTCTATTTTGGCCTCGTCTTCGTGATGCAATTCCTCTTGCGTGGGCTCATTGGTCAAACGAACGATGTGGCCATTGTCGTCTCCACGCTGGCGGTGGCTGCCTTGTTCCAACCCCTCCGGCGACGAATCCAGCAGATCATTGATCGTCGCTTCTACCGCCGCAAATATGACGCGGGCAAAATCATTTCAGCGCAACGCTACGCAATGAGGTGGACTTGGATCGATTGAGGGAGGCATTGGTAGCGGTGGTCCATGAGACGATGCAGCCCTCCCATGTCTCGTTGTGGCTGAAACGGCAAGACCGTTATGGACAACAACAGTATGGGGGGCTTGTTACGGCTGAACAAGCTCCATCACGAGAGCTCATCAGTTCCATAAGTGCAACAGAAGTAGCGGAAACACAGAATAAATTGGGTGTCAGTATTTGAGCGTTTTCCTCGCCGAAACCAAGGAGGAGAGCATGACACAGCAAGCCATATCAGAGAGACTATTGGGTATCGGACTCCTTGCTAGCTTGATTGCCAGTCTCATCGTTGGTTTTGGTGCCCGCATCATCATGCGCATCGTCGCATTAACCGCCCATATGCCACCAAGTTTCAGTATTGCAGGCACCTTCAACATTGTCTTTTTAGTGCTCATTCTAGGGCTCTTCCCCGGATTTGTCTACACTCTCTGCGTTTTCTTCCTCAGCAGTTCTACGAAAGTCAGCAAGTATCTTCCAGGTTCTGTGTGGAGGGGCCTTGCCTTCGGTGTGCTCCTTCTTGTGATCGGCGGACTCCCAAGCGTGCTCATCCCTTTGCTTCCCAAGGAGGACCTCAACCTTGGGTTACCCCTCCTGAACAGGAGCATGTTCGCAGCGCTGCCTCTCCTCTATGGCATTACATTGGGAGGAGCTGAAGCCATCCTCGACCGCTACCTTCCTCGCAAACCAACATTTCCCGAAGGAGATCAAGTCCCCACCTGAATGAAGAGCCGCAAGGAGCAAACCAATGAACCCTCTGCTTACACAGTTGCAGACACAGGCACACACAGCCGTGAACTCTGAGCAGCAAAGCGCAGCCGACAACCGCTTGTACGGGCGTTGGCTCCTCTTTGCCAGGATGCTCTGGATTGCCATTTTCGTCCTCACGCTCGTAGTCTTCTGCGCCAACCTCATTGTTGGCAACTACGGTCTGGTCACTACCATCCTGCTTATCGCCGTCACCAGCGTGTGGTTCGCGGTCAGCGGCGTACTGTTCTGGCGCAAGTCCACCGACTGGAACATACTACTGATTTCCCTGTTTGGACTCCTCTTAGGAGGAGTAACCTTTTCACCCTATCCAAGTGCCTTATTTCAGTGGAACTACTGGGTATGGGTGTTTCCCCTTGATTTTTTGCAATTCCTGGCCTCTACTGCTCTCATCATTGCCTATATCTTTCCCGATGGTCGATTTGTCCCTGGCTTCACGCGCTGGCTTGCTCTTGGGTGGATCGCCGTATCACTAGTGGAAAACTTGCCCAGTATCATCCCTGGAGCTTTCTATCCCTGGAACTGGTGGTCTTCCCCGCTCCTTACCCTGGTTCAAATCGCTTATTTATGCAGTTGTGCTCTCGCACAGCTGTACCGCTATCGCTGGGTGTCCAATCCGGTCCAACGCCAGCAAACCAAGTGGGTGGTCTTCGCCTCTACCATCTTCCTCGTTGAGGCGAGTGTGACAAGCCTTGTCCTGTACGTGGTTCCTGCCTACTTCCCGGCCTTTGGCCTCACCAACCAGCTGAATCAACTCATCGTTTCGATTTCAAGGTTCTTGTCTGTCCTCATCCCCCTCTCTATCGGGATCGCCTTGCTGCGCTATCGGCTGTGGGACATCGACCTCATCATCAACCGCACCCTGGTCTACGGCACGCTGACGGTCTCGCTGGCCCTGGTGTATGTAGGCCTGGTCTTCGGGTTGCAATCTCTCTTGCGTGGGCTCATCAGCCAAACGAACGATGTGGCCATTGTCGTCTCCACGCTGGCCATTGCCGCCCTGTTCCAGCCGCTACGTCAGCGCGTTCAGCGCATTGTTGATCGGCGCTTCTATCGCAGCAAATACGATGCCGCTAGCACCATCGCTGCTTTCAGCGCGACGCTGCGTGGGGAGATCGACCTGAACACCCTGAGCGAGCAATTAGTGGCGGTGGTTCAAGAGACGATGCAGCCAGCGCATGTCTCGTTGTGGCTGCAACAGCACAACCATCAGGCACAGCAACAGTACGGAGGGCTTGTTATAGCAGAAAAAGCTGCATCATTTCAGCCGAACAGCCCTTTAGGTGAAACAGAAGTAATGGAGACGCCGGAGGAGATGCCCAGGCCGTCTCCCCATAAGATTTCCCGGCGAGCAGTAATACTAGGGCTGGCAGCAGGTGGGGTAGTCCTAGCTGGTAGCGCCGTCGCCCAGTGGCTACTCAAGCATCGTCCGATCTTCACCTATACTGGGCATACCGATTGGGTGTATGATGCAGTCTGGTCGCCCGATGGCACACGCATCGCCTCCAGTTCAAAGGATAAGACGGTGCAGGTCTGGGATGCTAGCGATGGCGGGCACGTCTTCACCTATCGCGGGCATAGTGCTGATGTCTATAAAGTGGCCTGGTCGCCCGATGCCAAGCGTATCGCCTCTTGCTCAAAAGATAAGACGGTGCAAATCTGGGATGCCGCCGATGGCGGTCACGTCTTCACTTATCGTGGGCATAAAGACCAGGTGATTAGCGTGGCGTGGTCGCCCGATGGCACACGTCTTGCCTCTGGAGGTGGTGACCGCGATGAAACTAACAAGGCGAGGGATACAACAGTGCAGGTCTGGGACGCGGCGGATGGCAGCTATGTCTTCACCTATCGCGGCCATACTGATTCAGTGGAAGCCGTGGTATGGTCACCCGATGGGACGCGCATCGCTTCTGCGAGCCTTGATAAGATGGTGCAGGTCTGGGACGCGGCGGATGGCAGCCACGTCTTCACCTATCTCGGGCATTACGATGTTGTGAAAACTGTAGCGTGGTCGCCCGATGGAAAGCGCATCGCCTCCGGGAGTGGTGATAAGACGGTACAGGTCTGGAATGCGGCCGATGGCGGGCACGTCTTCACCTATACAGGGCACATTGATTGGGTGAATGCAGTGGTGTGGTCGCCCGATGGAAAGCGCATCGCTTCTGGAAGTTCTGATTGGACGGCACAGGTCTGGGATGCTGCGAACGGAGGTCATGTCTTCGTCTATAATGGCCATGCTGGTGCCGTAATTACAGCAGCCTGGTCCCCTGATGGCAAACGCATTGCTTCATCGAGCTTTGATGATACAGTGCAAATATGGAGCCCAGGATAATTTGGTGGCGGTATGTGACCGAACCAGGAGGAGTAAACCGGGTGAGGTTCATTTTTTGCACAGGGAGACCAGGACCTGGGGAGTCGGGGTGGTCTAGCTATTTCTCGTAACGCTTTTCGTAACGTTTAGCAGACAGATATGGAGTACAATGAAGTGTAGAGAAGACCCAATGGCCAACGAAAGCGTACAGACCACTGGGAGATGGACAATAATGAAGAAGAAATCGCCCATGATGGAGTCCATATGGCTACACTAAGACAACGTTTCCAGCAGTTTTGGATCGGGTGGCCAAAGCGTCAAGCGAAGGTGATACCAACACCGCAGGAGACTCGGTCCGAGCAGATGGTAGTACCTCCTCTCGATATAGCGCCGAATGACCCAATCGTAGCGTACTTTCTGAGCTCGCCTGGTCCGGTGGAGGTTGATAAATTGCACCTGGATTCACCTGCACTGCATGCCATGAAGGTGGCCGGTGTGAAGTTGACAATTCCTCTGGTGAGTCAGGGCGAATTGGTTGGCCTGCTCAACCTTGGCTCCCGTCTCAGCGAGCAGGATTACTCTGCTGACGACCGCGGACTCCTCAACACGCTCGCTACTCAGGCTGGGCCAGCTGTTCGTGTAGCCCAACTTGTGCGTGAGCACCAGTCGCAGGCCCGCGAGCGCGAACGCATCGAGCAGGAATTGCGTGTTGCCAGGCTTATCCAGCATACACTCCTGCCCAAAGACCTGCCAGCATTGCCCGGTTGGCAACTGGCAGCGTATTACCAGGCAGCGCGCGAAGTTGGAGGCGATTTCTATGATTTCCTATATTTTGAAGATGGTAGGTTGGGTATTGTCATCGGAGATGTGACCGATAAAGGCATACCTGCTGCCCTTATGATGGCGAGTACCCGCAGTGTGTTGCGAGCTGTTGCCCAGAGGCTGATTACGCCAGGTAAGGTATTGGAAAGGGTGAACGATTCACTTTGCCCAGATACTCCACCCAATATGTTCGTCACCTGCCTGTATGCCGTTCTGGATCCGTCCAGCGGGAGGCTTCAATACGCTAATGCTGGGCACGATTTGCCTTACTGGCGGCACAGCGCAGGCGTATCCGAGCTCCGGGCGACAGGCATGCCCCTCGGCTTGATGCCTGGCATGAAGTACGAGGAGAAAGAAGTCATGCTGGCTCCTGGAGATAGCGTACTCTTTTATAGCGATGGTATCGTGGAGGCTCACAACTCGCGGCGAAAGATGTTCGGTTTCCCACGCCTCATGAAGCTGGTTGGAGAACATGCAGGTGGCATGGACTTGAAAGATTTCCTGCTGGATCAACTTGCGATGTTCACTGGCCCTGACTGGGAACAAGAAGATGATGTAACCCTGGTGACTTTGCAGCGCTCAGAGGGCTATGGAGTAAGCGAAATTGCTACCAGGTCTACGACCCGTGCGGATGAAAGCACCCCCACCCCACCCTCGGACGCGATAAATCGGGTCCCTACTGACCCCTGGCGTGCTCTCGGCGAATGGAGACTGCCCAGCGAAGCTGGCAATGAACGCCAGGCAATGAAGCTGGTCGCCGATGCCATCCAGGTGCTCAACATGCCAACTAAGCAATTGGAGAATCTCAAAACGGCTGTGGCCGAAGCAACGATGAATGCTATGGAACATGGCAATCACTATCAGCCCGAGGTGCCGGTCTCCATCCTGCTACGGTGCTCTGAGACCGCTGTATCAGTCAGTATAAGCGATCAGGGGGGCAGCCAGCCCATTCCTGACCCAGAAGCACCCGACCTGGAGGCTAAGTTGGCCGAGTTGCAATCTCCGCGTGGCTGGGGGCTGTTCCTGATCAAGAACCTGGTGGACGAGATGCACATTACAAGCGATGAGACACATCACACTATCGAATTAATCGTCAACCTGAAAGGAGAAAGCCATGCCAGCAAAAAATCTTGAAGCCCACGTACGCCACCAGCCAGCCATTGCCATCATTGATCTACATGGCGAGGTCAATGCTTTAGCAGAAAATGTACTGAATACTGCTTATGTAGATGCCGAGAGCCAGGAATCTGCCGCTATCCTGCTCAACTTCAGCGGCGTGGATTATATCAACAGTACAGGTATCGCCCTGATTGTCAGTCTGCTGGCACGAGCACGCAAGTCCCATCGCCGCTTGCTGGCTTGTGGACTGAGCGACCACTACGTGGAGATTTTCCAGATCACGCGCCTGGTCGACTTCATGAGCGTTTTCCCGGATGAAACGAGTGCCCTGGCAGGTTGGTCTGTAACTGCCGCAAATGAATGAACTCCCACGATAAATCGGGGAGCTACTGTGCCACAAATGTAAGGAGTGATCCAATGCCGCAAGCCAACGTCGTGATGAATGTTCGCCAGGTAAGCCCTATAGCCAGCGTCATCGATATCCAGGGAGAAGTCAGTGCTTTTGCAGAAAAGGTGCTTATGGAGGCGTATGCAGAAGCGAGTACACCAACCACGCGTAACATCATTCTGAATTTCAGTGAGCTTGAGTATATGAACAGTAGTGGTATCGGTCTGATCGTAACCCTTCTTATTCGTGTCAACCGTCAGAAGCAGCGCTTGCTGGCCCACGGCCTGAACGAGCATTATCGACACATCTTTGAGCTGACCCGGTTAAATGATGCCATCAGGATCTATGACACTGAGGCCGAAGCTCTAGCCGCGGCATAGTCAATCCCGGGAATATGTGATACTTCTTGCGAGGAGACAACGGAGACATTGGAGACAACGGAGACAAGTGTCCCCAAAAAGTCGCTCCTGGGTATATGTGATACTTCTTGCAAGTGAATAAACCAATATTGGGGGGAATGAAGCTATAACTACCTCATACTTGCCAAGAGCTCTCTTCACACATATTGGTACTTGCATCTGGCGGCCCACTCCGCTTGTCGGGACAAGGGAAAGGAAATCAGCTCACATTGGGATCAAAGCCGCTTGGAGCTCCGTAGCGCTACCACCTATAAGGGGGAAAGCGCCATGGTTATCATAGTTCTATTCATCCTCTGCGGTTGCGGCCCGGTAGATCGTGACTTGCATCCCATCAGGAGTTTCTACCCGCGCATTGTAATCGCCCCAGGGCATCGGCTTTGGGTGAGAGAGGAGCTGCGCGCCTGCCTGCTGGAAGACGCCGGCAACTGCTTCAGCATCGTTAACCGAAAGTGCCAAACGCACCGGGCCACTCACGCGCCTGCCCACTTCCATCTGGTCAACAAAGGTCGCTTGAGGGACATCAAAGAGTTCGAGCGTAGTGTGAGGCCCCAGAGCCAGGATCACGCCGTTGCCTTCCGCACGCTGCCATTGCTCGACCACAGCCAGTCCCAGGCGGTCACGGTAGAATTGGACTGCCTGGTCAAAGCGCTCAACCGTCAGGACAATACGTACTTCACGAATCGAATCAAGTGGTGACATCGAGATCTTCCTTTCGTTTTCAACACATTCAAGCGATGGTTTCAGGGTTGTGTTTCGCCCCTGTCCTTATCACGAATTAAAACGCAGCGTCAGTGAAGGATCTATCGATCCTGTTCAGCCGTAAAGGAGCGGTAACTTGCAAGCGACTCCTCGCCCCTCTTTCAGAGCGAGGAACTCTTGGCTGAGAGGGCATATTTAAGAGTATAATGTTACCCATGCTGGCTGAATTGACGATTGGTCTTTGAAGAATGCACGCTATCCCGCGTGATATCTAAGGCGAAGGAGTATCAAAATGAGCGACCTACCACAGCTGGCGAGCCTGCTCAAATCCAGAAATGTCGTTGACAGCAAAATCGCAACCATCATTGGGCGTCCCACACACCTCCAGGATGTCGGCATGTACATCGCCTCCACCATCTTCGGCATCGCCCTTGAGCCGCCTGACACCGAAACAGACATCGATGGCACATTTATAAACGGCCCACTCGCCGGGCGCAACGTCGCCATCCAATGGCACACCAGGCGCGAAGGCTCACTCAGCCTGAAGACTGACACCCCCCTCGACTACTACCTCGTCCTGGCGGGACCGAAAAGTTCGGCACCCAGCATCTACAACCCCTGGATCATAGAAGACATCTTTCTCTTCGATGCGAATCATCTCCTCATGGCCTTGCGCGAGCGTAGCGTTCAAATCGGCACCCGCACCAGCGTCATTAACGAACTCTGGGATCGGGCCGAGATATACCCGCGACAGCATAACACCACCTTGCTCCTATCCGACGAGCAGCGCTCCCTGCTCACCCTATTTCACTAGAGCGTGATTTCCTAATCATAAGGAGAGTCATCATGCGCAATCATTCACGGATATCCTTCAATACAAATCATGTGCCATTCCCTTCACCACCTCGGCGCAAGTCCCGCAGGTGGCTCTGGCTTATTTTGGGCGTCATCGCCGGCCTCGTGCTGGCAGGTGCGGCATATTTCCTCTTCGGTATATATACCAGTAGCGAGCAAAAGACGCCCACCATCAGCCAGGGCAATGTCATCGGTGTGCTTGTGGCCGTCAACTCGGATTGGACCGTGACGCTCAACAGTGTGACCGTCAGTGACGGCAGTGAGAGCGATCATCCCGCTGCACAGAATATCTATCTTGTGGTGGATGTGACGTTGCAAAACACTTCGACGCGCATTCTAACCGTATCAAGCCTTCACATGTTCGACATCAAGAATACGAGCACCGGGCAAACCTACCAGCAGGATACCGGCTTCGGGCAGAGTCCAGATGGATCCGTTGCCTCAAATGGGTTCATTCGTGGCCGCATCGCCTACCAGGTGCCTGCTGGCCATCACAGCTTTACACTGCAATTCGCACCAAACGCAGATGGGATCGTCCTCGCCGAATGGAGTGTCATGATCTGAGCGTGGAAAGGGTCAAGGGCGACCGCAAGGGTCGCCCCTGGGTGCTATTCAGAGCGAAGCGCCACGATAGGATCGAGTTGCGAGGCCCGTATCGCAGGATAGAGGCCGAAGACGACCCCGATTGCCGCTGAGACAATAAAGGGCATCAGGACAGAGGTCGCGCTGACAACGAAGGGCAGGGTGAAAGCGTTGGTAACAAGGTAGCCGACAAGCAACCCAAGCAGCATGCCGATGGCCCCACCAACCAGGCTCAGCGTCAGCGCCTCGATCAGGAATTGATTACGAATATCGCTGCGTCGCGCCCCTATCGACATGCGAATGCCGATCTCCCGTGTACGTTCGGTGACCGAGACGAGCATGATGTTCATGATGCCGATGCCACCGACCGTCAGCGAGATGCTGGCGATGCCTACCAGAAGGAACGTCAGCGTCTGGGTGACCTGCTGTGCCTCCTGCAACAGCTGCGCGGAACTCTCTGTTTGGAAATCATCGGGGATACCTTTCCCGATATGGTGACGTCGCTCCAGCAAGCCAGTGATGTCTTGCTGGACCTGGTTTATCGTGTCTGAGCTATCAGCCGTGACCAGAATTTGATCCACATAGGGCGAGTTCTTGAGACGATCGAGGGCAGTGGTGTAGGGGGTGTAGATGACATTATCGGCATTGGTGAAGCCACCTGACCCTTTGGCCTGTAACACGCCTACTACCTGGAAGAGTTGATCGCCAATGCGGATCGTCTTATTAATGGGGTCGGTCCCGGTAGAATTGAAGAGGTTTTGCTTTACTGTATCACCGATGACTGCGACCGGCTTCCCGGTCGACTGATCGGTGGCGCTAAACCATAGACCTTCGACCACGGTCCAATCCTGGATCGTTTGATAGTCGGTACTGACCCCTTGAATACTCGCATTCCAGTTCGCGCTGCCGTAAACCACCTGTTTGCTTGTTGAGACGACGGGGCTAATGTAGGTGACATGGACCACCTGCTTCCTGATGGCATCTGCATCGGCCAGCGTCAGTGATTGCACGGTGCCGCCAGCGCCGAAGGCTCCACGGGCGTTTGCTGTGCCGTTGCGGAGCTGAATCGTGTTGACACCCAGCCTCGAGAAACGTCCGGTGATGGAGACTCCCACGCCCTGGGTCAACGTGAATGCGGCGATCACGGCTGCCACGCCGATGAAGATACCAAGGGTGGTCAGCAGGGAGCGCATGCGATTGGCCCAGAGAGCCTCTAACGCACTACCAAAATTAGCGCCGATCATAGCGCCGCGTCTGAACCCACGCCCACGAAGTTGCGGGAGCGCATTTAGCGCAGAGGGCGTAGCTGGCGGTGATTTGGCCTCAGGGATAGCTGGTACTCCTGGCTTTGGTGAACTGCTCATTGCGTTTCCTCCTTGACCTGTACTGTGCTCTTGCTGCTACCCGTTTTTTCTTGGCTGCTAACGTCGTCCATTCATTTACGGCTCGATGGCAGATATCCTAAGTATCTCACATTTACTCATGACTCGCAATTGATGACTGATCCAGCTCGCTTGCTTGCCCACAAACACTTCATAACACCCCGATTTCCGAGTGTGCGTACGATCTTTGCGTACGGGCGTGATGAATCACGCCCCACATTCCCTTGCAGAGCAGCCCCCAGGGCGTGATGATAGATTTTAACAAATTAATCTGGATATGCCTTTGTGTTTCCTGGAGGCCGATAAATCGGCGATGGGCACGATGAATCGGCCCCTACAGGCGTATTGTCCACGTTCATGGTGTCCAGGTTATTTTATTACAGACCATAATCACGCCCGTATGAGGGGAATGTCACCACGTTGGAGACCGTCGTCCCGTTAGGCGAGATAGCGCTCACGACGCCGGTAAACTCGCGGGAGCCATAGGCGCTGACGGTAAACTGCGCGGTATCACCCACCTTGCGGTCGCCCTGGGTGCTATTCAGAGCGAAGCGCCACGATGGGATCGAGTCGCGCGGCCCGTATCGCAGGATAGAGGCCGAAGACGACCCCGATTGTCGCTGAGACAACGAATGGCATCATGATAGAGACCGCACTGACGACAAACGGCAATTGGGCGAGGTTCACAACAAAGTAGCCGACAAGCAACCCAAGCAGCATGCCGATGGCCCCACCAACCAGGCTCAGCGTCAGCGCCTCGATCAGGAATTGATTACGGATATCGCTGCGTCGCGCCCCTATCGACATGCGAATGCCGATCTCCCGTGTACGTTCGGTGACCGAGACGAGCATGATGTTCATGATGCCGATGCCACCAACCGTCAGCGAGATGCTGGCGATGCCGACGAGCAGGAGTGTAATAAACCCAGTGATCTGGCTCGCTGTCTGCAACAGTTCAGCGGAACTCTCCGATCGGAAGTCATCGGGAGTACCCTTCCCGATATGGTGACGTTGCTCGAGCAGGGCGGTGATGTCCTGCTGTGCAGGGGTAACCGAGTCTGAACTATCAGTCGAGATCAGAATTTGATCGATGTAGGGCGAGTTCTTTAGACGATCGAGGGCAGTGGTGTAGGGGGTGTAGATGCCATCATCCGCGCTGGTGAAGCCCCCCGACCCTTTAGCCTGTAACACGCCTATCACCTGGAAGAGTTGATCGCCGATGCGGATCGTCTTATTAATGGGATCGGTCCCGGTAGGATTGAAGAGGTTTTGCTTCACTGTATCGCCGATGACTGCGACCGGCTTGCCGGCCGTTTGATCGGTGGCGCTAAACCATGAACCTTCGGCCAACGTCCAATTTTGGATCGTCTGATAGTCGGTACTGACCCCCTGCACACTCGTATTCCAGTTCGCGTTGCCGTAAACCACCTGTTTGCTTGTAGAAACGACGGGACTGACATAGCTTACATGATTCACCTGCTTCCTGATGGCATCGGCATCGGCCACCGTAAGTGATTGCACGGTGCCGCCAGCGCCGAAGGCTCCACGGGCGTTTGCCGTGCCGTTGCGCAGGAATACCGTGTTCACGCCTACACTCGAGATACGATTGTTGATCTCGGCCCCCACGCCCTGGGTCAAGGTGAGTGCAGCGATCACGGCGGCCACACCGATGAAGATACCAAGGCCGGTCAGCAGCGAGCGCAGGCGATTGGCCCAGAGGGCCTCTAAGGCACTACCAAAATTAGCGCCGATCATAGCGCCGCGTCTGAACCCACGTCCGCGAAACTGGGGGAGCGCATTTAGCGCAGGGGGCGTACCTGGTGGTGATTTGGCCTCAGGGATAGCTGGTACTCCTGGCTTTGGTGGACCGCTCATTGCGTCTCCTCCTTGACCTGTACTGTGCTCTTGAGGCTACCGGATTTTTTCTTGGCTAACGCCGTCCATTCATTTACTGCGGAGCGCGGAGCAAGCACAGGCTCATCTTGTATGACACGACCATCGCGGAATACCACCTGGCGTTTTGAATAAGCGGCGATATCTGGCTCGTGGGTGACGAGGATGATTGTTAATCCCTGCTGGTTCAAGGCTTGCAGGATCGCCATGATCTCCACGCTGGTGCGGCTATCCAGGTTCCCCGTTGGCTCATCCGCCAGCAGCAGTGAAGGTCCATTGACCAGGGCACGGGCAATAGCGACACGCTGCTGCTGACCGCCGGAGAGTTGCGATGGCTTGTGATCCATGCGCGATCCCAGTCCGACGAGCTTGAGCACTCTTCGAGCGCGGTGTTCGCGCTCTTCCTTGGAAAGGCCGGCATACAGCATCGGCATTGCCACGTTACTCAGTGCAGTCGCCCGGCTCAGCAGGTTAAACCCCTGGAAGACGAAGCCTATCAGGCGATTGCGTATATCGGCAAGCTCGTCGTTAGACAGGCTACTGACGAGCCTGCCGACGAGCCGGTACTCACCCTCTGTCGGACGGTCCAGGCAGCCGATGAGGTTCATAAACGTCGACTTGCCCGAACCCGATGGCCCCATGACGGCTACAAACTCGCCGGGGTAGACATCCAGCGAGACTCCGCGCAGGGCATGCACGCGGGTCTGTCCTAGTAGATAGGTCTTCTTCAGGTTGCGTACAGAGACGACTGGTTTTGCCCCAGGCTTGGGAGGTTTGCCAGGCGACGCCGGTTCTAAGACCACCTTGCCGGGTTTAGTCGAATGCCCATCGACGGCAGATGAATTTATTTTTGCTACAGATCTAACGGGTTTCGTTTGCTGCTCGTCGGTTGCAGACGAGGCTACCTGGTCTCCAGGTGGCCCTTGTTTGCCATCTACGGGCAGCTTTGGGTCATTGTTAGCCATGCGAAAATCTTTCACTTTATTCGGTTATCCTATGTATCTCACATTTACTCATGACTCGCAACTGATGGCCAATCCAGGGGTGAGCCTCATTTGTTTGCATCGAGGTCCCCTTCACCACGCAATACTTTGAGGCTCACCCCCGATCCAGCTCGCTTGCTTGCCCACAAACAATTCATAACACCCCGATTTCCGGGTGTGCGTACGATCTTTGCGTACGGGCGTGATTATGAGTTTTAACAAAATACCCGGGATACCGCGAACGGGGACGACACACCCGTAGGGGCCGATTTATCGGCCCCCGCAAAATACACGATACGTCCGGATTAATTTGTCAAAGCTCATCATCACGCCCCACATTCCCTTGCAGAGCAGCCACCAGGGCGTGATTCATCACGCCCGTACGAATGGGTTTCATCCTCAAGGATGCAGGTCCGGACGTCAGTCTAGTATCAACCACCGCCACCACCGCCACCGCCGCCGCCTGCACCGCCACCGCCGCCGCGGGGAGATCTTGCTCCGACGATGATCGTTTCACCCGCATTGAGGCCGACCAGTACTTCGTAATTCGTTCCATCGGTCAGCCCCAACACAACAGGTTTGGCAATGACCTGGCCATTTGACTGCTCGAGCACGAAGGCCGGAGTCGGGTTATCTGCTGCGATAGCGGGGTTCTGTACCAGGAGTTGCATGAGCATCGATTGTGCTTGAACCGTTGCCATCGACGCCTGCGTCGTAGTGATCAGCGGCATGCCGCCGGTGGCCGCACTAGCAGCGGTGGCTGAGCGGGCGAAGTTCACAGCGTTCACCGGAATGAGCAGGACACCGATACGTTCGGCCACATTAATCGTGAGATTAGCCGTCATGCCGGGCAACAGGGTTGCACCTTGCAGGTCGGTCTTGTCAACGTCTACGTACACGGGGAATGTCACCACATTGGAGACCGTCGTCCCGTTGGGTGAGATAGCGCTCACGACGCCGGTAAACTCGCGGCTGCCATAGGCACTGACGGTGAACTGCGCGGTATCACCCACCTTCAAGTTCGTGGTATCTGACTCGTTCACATCTGCCACTGCCTGTAGAGTCGTTGCATCGACGAGCTGTATGAAGGTGCCGCTGGTACCGGTAATGCTGGTACTGACGTTGGCCGGCACACCAGGCGTACCGCCGACGGTACCATTGATTACAGTGACGGTGCCAGCATGTGGGGCCGTGAGGGTTGCATTTTGCAAATTATGCAGGGCAGTATTGAGTTGCGTCAGCGCCGTTTTGGCCGCGCTCTCGGCACCGTTGACTAGTCCGTTCGACGACGTGTCACTGAGATTGGCATTGGCTATGGCCGTATTCAAGCTCTTCTGTGCCGCATTGACCTGCTCCTGCGCCGTGGCATTGTTCAGATTGGCCAGCCTCTGCGCCGTGGTCAGGCCAGCCGCTGCGGTGTTGACAGCGGCCTGGGCGTTGGTATCGTTCAGATTGGCCTGTGTCTCCGCTGTGTTCAGGGCAGCCTGTGCGGTGTTGACAGCAGCCTGCGCCGTGGTGACACTGACGTTGCCATTGGCCGCAGCCTGCTGACATGGACCAGGTGTTCCAATGGCAGTTGGACTTAGACAGATCCCCGGTGTCGGTGACCCTACCGCGGCTACGTTCGCATTTGCCTGCTGTTCTGCGGCAGCCAGCTGTGCCTCTGCATTCGTGAGAGTGGTTTGCGCGGCAGCGACACTGGCCTGTCCCTGCGCCTCGGTGGCAGCCAGCTGTGCCTCTGTATTAGTGAGAGTGGCCTGCGCGGCAGCAACGGTTGCCCGCCCCTGCGCTTGTACTCTATTCAGGTTGAGCCGCGCATTACTCAGGGTGGTCTCCGCCGCCGAGATATTCGCCCCGCCCTGCCCCTGGGTTGCGCCGGAGTTGGCTAAATCGCTTTGCAGCGTCGCCAGCGCGGCATTGTAGGCTGCTTGCGCCTGGTTGAAAGCATCTTGCAACGAGACCGGATCGAGCTTGGAGACAACCTGACCCTTGGTGACGTGCTGCCCGACCTTGACATCGATTTCGGCAATCGTGCCCATACCTTTAAAGTTGATATTATATGTGGCGCCTTGCAACGGGCCGGTCGCGCTAATCGTCTGCGCCAAATTTCCCGGGGTGACCTGCTGCCTTGTGAATTGCACTTGTCGCTTGGGAAATAATAATCCGGGAAGAAAAATAATACCCAGGATGAGAAGCACCAGCAGGAAAGCGGCGATGATTACGCCACGCCGCCGCCACCATGGAGGCCTTGGCGGCATTGCGGCTACTTGATCGCCGTCCTCTTCCTCCTCCTCGCCAAGGCCGGGTAGGGCCAGAAGATCTCCTGGCCCGCCTCCTGATTGCTGTTGTTGTGACATATAGGCCAGAAGATCTTCTGAAGGGCCCAGAAGATCTTCTGGTGGGCTTTGCTGCTGTTGTTGTGTCGTATCCGCCAGGAGATCTTCTGATGGTCTTCTTTGCCGTAGTTGTGTCATAAAGGCCAGAAGATCTCCTGGTAAGCTCTTTTGCCGTTGTGTCATATACGTTCAGGCTCCTCTTCATACATGTTTGAGATAGAGATATATAGTTATGCGCTGTTGCAAAAGGCAACACCCATATATACCACGTTGTTGAGTGTGCCAATCTCCTATAGCGCCGTTAATGATAAATACCTTGCGCCCTCTTGAGATATACGGATGTTGATGGCATAAGTTTCACAGATGCTGTCTTAAACGGTTACCATTCAGGTGCCTGATTCCTCGCCGCCTGCGGCGGCTCGTGAATCTTTTTTTACTGTGGGCAGTCCAGCCGCAGGCTGGACTGCCCACAGTAAAAACTTCTTGCGAACCACCGAAGGTGGTTCGCAGCCCTGAAGAGCAAGCTTAATCGTCGCGAAAAAACGTAGTATTCGCGCATGATAATGAGTATAGACGCATCACTCGTCAAGTCCATCAGGCAAGAGGGCTAAGAATGTTTGCCCTTTCGGGCAAAACATCAGGCCAAACTAGTGGATTGTCAAGGTTCAAGTGATGGGTGAGACCTGGCACCCGCAAGGGGTGCCACTACATTTCCACCCATCAAATCAAGATTGACAGAGCACTAGATGCTGATAAGCCGATCGCGCAGCGCCTTTGCTACCGCCTCAGCACGATTCGCAACGCCGAGCTTCTGAAAGATGATGGTGGCATGGAACTTAATCGTTCGCTCTGCCAGGTGCAACTCATCCCCAATCGCCTTATTAGAGAGACCACGAGCGATGTGCGTCAGGATGTCACGTTCACGCTCGGTGAGCGACGTTGGCACCTTGCCGCTACGCAGCATACGCTCCATCGAACCCAGGAGCCGCTCTGCTACCTTGGGCTCTAAGAGGGAGCCGCCCAGCGCTGCCACGCGCACCGCGTGCAGCACTTCATCAAGCCCCGCACCTTTGAGCAGGTAGCCTTTAGCACCGGCGCGAACAGCGTCGAGAATGCGTTCGTCAGTTCCATAGGCGGTCAGGATAATCACACGCACATCGGGAAAATCAGCCCGCACGCGTTCGAGCACAATCACCCCATCCATATCGGGCATCTCCAGGTCCAACAGCACGATATCCGGTCGCAGGCGTACGATCTGGTCGATAGCCTCAGCGCCGGTTCCAGCCTCACCGACCACGCACATATCCGGCTGCGTACCCAGCATGCTGGCCAACCCCTCCCGCACGATGCGATGATCATCGACGAGCAGAATGCGAATTGGCTGCATACCCACTCACCTCCTCAAGGCGGGCTTGGCAAGCTCATTCATTGCGCCAAGTGGTATTATAGCAAAGACCTGTGTCCCGGCACCAGGTGCGCTGATCACCTCCAGCCGCCCGTTGAGCAGTCGCATTCGCTCGCGCATACCAATAATGCCGAAGCCCCCCTTGCCATCCTGCGGGTAGATGGTTGCAACATCAAAACCTATGCCATCATCAGTGACGGTGAGGCAGAGACCATCTGCTTCCATGCTCAACTCTATATCGGCATGATGTGCGTGCCCATGCCTGGCAGCATTGCTCAACGCCTCCTGCGCGATACGATAACAGGCTAACTCGACGGCCGGCGGAAATTGGGCATCTTCAGCAATGTCATTTGCGTGAAAGGTTGCCTTGCCATCTATCGTACCTTCCCAGGGTTGCCACGCGGCAGCCAGCGCAGCGAGTGCCAGGGGAAGAGATTTGGCATCAAGGGCATCAGCACGTAATTCGAGAATAGAGTTGCGGGCCTCGGCAAGATGCTCGCTTGCTAATTTGCGTGCTCGCTCCATATGTTGCCGGGCCAGAGCGGAGTTTTCGCTAAAAACTGCGCCGCCGGTCTCCAGGTGCATCACAATAGCCGCCAATCCCTGCGCTAGCGTATCGTGGATTTCACGAGCGAGCCTGGTGCGTTCACGCATGGTAGCCAGTTCCTCAGCCCGCACAGCATCGGCACGCAACTGCTCCTGCGCCAATGTCAATTCCGCGACTAATTTCTCACCGCGCAATCGGGCCGAGCGCTCTTGCGTACCCAGTTCGGTAAAGGCATAGACGAAGAGCAACCCGCCCAGCCAGATACTAAATTGGAGCAGAGTGGTGTGGGGCAGCCTTATGCCCAGCGACAGCCATCCCATCAGCACTACATCGAGTAGTAATGCCAGTGCAAGCACGCCGCCGACAAGCCAACCGCCAATTCTGCCAAAGGCGACACGCGCATGGGTGGCTACGCCATACATGGCAATGTAACCAAGGAGACGGAATGGTGGAGGCCCGAAGAGCCCCAACCCAAGGGTTACAACAAAAAGGGTTAAAAGGTAGGGGATGCGACAGCGCGGCCAGCGGAATAATCGTGGCTGGACAAGCGCCAGGAGTATAAAGAGCAGAATTGCACCCAGGCCGGGCAGCGGGAATGGAATCAGTGTTGGTGGTGGCCTGAAATGCTTCTCATTGAAGTGATCGGACCAGCGCTCAGACCACACGGTAAATATTTCGAGCGCCGAGATACACACCGAGACGGCCACAAGCCCAAGCACTACCCAGCCGGGAAAGGCTGCATCGATGCGGCGTAATAGCCGCCATTGTGGGGCACGAGCTGCGAGAAATGTCATCGCTCGCTTAATAATGGTCGTGTTGGTCGCGGGATGTGCCGATTTCATGCTGCGCTCCCCCCAGATGATGCAGATTCATGACGACTCCCTATGCTGGGACTTCTCAGGCCAGCACATTAAAACAGGGTCCTAAAAGTAGAACGAACCAAGCCGCTAAAAACAACATGCAGCCCTATATGGCTATGTATATTTGGCAAGCACTTTGGTTTGTGGTATAGTTTCAAGGGACTGTTCGTGTTCCCTTCCACGAGCAAAGGATATCGAACAAGTGAGGACTATTCTTTCTTTTTTTACACGCAAGCGGCTTCTTTCTCCCTTTTCTCTGCTTGTTCTGCTTGTTCTGCTGTCTCTTCCTCTTCTCGTTTATCTCCCCCAACGACTGGCAACAGGTGTTAGCTCGTCTACTGTCCAAACCCTCTTAACCACCATCAAGGAAATGAATTACTACTCTGAAAATGCTGCATGGACGAACATGTGGACGCGGTTTGATCCAACGGAGATCGACAATGATTTCGCGAAAATTCACGGAGTAGGCTTTAATACGGTGCGTATTATTCTTCAAGCCCAGACGGGGGTATTTGATTATCCAACCCCGACACCTGCTGAGCGGGATAAGTTGTCTCAAGTGGTCACCCTTGCCGCCAGGCAACACCTCAAAGTCCATCTCACACTATTTGATGGCTGGGACCACTATAGCGATATTGCTGGAAGTAAACAGTGGGCTGATGCGATTGTCAAGCCGTATGCAGCTGATCCACGCGTCAGCATTCTTGAGTTACAAAACGAACTGGCCGTCAATGCGGCGGGTTCACTTCCTTGGGCACAAACCATGATTCCTTATCTACAACACATTGATGGCGGAATACCCGTCACGATTTCTGCATCTGGGTTCGGTCGCATGCAAAGGCTTGTCAAGGCCTTGCGCTTCGCGCCACCAGATTTCTATGATTTTCACCTGTATGAGTATGATGGACAGATGTTTAACACGTTGAAACAAGTAAAGGCAATGCTCAATGGGGCTCTGTTTCTAATTGGTGAGATTGGATACTCAACGTATCCCAAAAGCCCCGAGGGGTTTTCTGGTACGGCGCACAACACCCTTGCCCAGGAAGCCCAGCAGGAGTACTACTATCGGATGTTTTGTTATGCCACGGAAGGATTGGGTCTGCCGTTCCCGGCTCCCTGGATCTTTAGTGATTTTTCCTCAGCAGCCTTTCCGCGTCCTCCGCAACTGGCTACACTCCTGGAAGCGTATTTTGGTTTGTTTCGCATAGATGGCTCAGAAAAACCTGCTGCTGCTACGATTGCCAGTCTGCTTGCAGGCAATCCCGTTGAGACCTCGTTTAATAATGGATTTGAAGAGGGTGACGGGCAAGGGTTGCCAGCCCTGTGGAGAATTGCTCAAAATGCTTCCCTCGGGTACACTGCCAATTTTGCTCGGGATACGACGGTTGCCCATTCTGGAAAGGCCTCAGCCAGAATCTCTCACAGTACGGCAAGTACCCATGGCACGGCAAGTTTCTTTCTCAATCCGATCCAATATGTCATCCCCGGACGAACGTATACCGTGTCGGTATGGGCGAAGGGACTTCACAGCACAGGCAGCGATTACCTGTCAATTGTGTGGGTTGATGCGGCTGGCCACGTGTTATCTGAAGATGACGCGCCTCATTTTCCCACTGGAACGTATGACTGGCAGCAGAGAACGCTCACCGCGAGAGCGCCTGCTCAGGCTGCTGCTATGGAAATTCACCTCAACTCGCGAGGCAACAGCGGAACGGTCTGGTTCGATGATGTTTCCTTTAACTGATGGCCTCTACATGACCGTCGAGCAATACCTGGCCCTCGATGAAAGCAGTGATGCCAAGTATGAATACCTCGATGGCTATGTGTTCCTGTTGCGTCCACCCTCCAGCGCCTATGACGATGACGCCATCATCGACATGGCCGGTGGGAGTGTCGCCCATGCAGCTCTGTGTGCGCGTATGGTGTCCTTGCTCGATCAGGCGCTCGCAGCGAGTCCCTGCACGGTCTACACCAGTGACGCCCGCATGAAACTCGCTGAGAAACGCTACCTGTACCCGGATGTCACGGTGGCCTGTAGTGAGCAGACAGGAATGATGCTCACCAACCCGGTTGTGGTGATTGAAGTCCTCTCACCAACCACCGAGAAGCGCGACCGCGGCGCAAAGTTCAAAGCCTATAAGGCGTTGCCGTCCGTGCAAGAGTACGTGTTGATTAGCAGCGAATACCAGGCGATTGAGGTTCACCGGCGCGAGGGCAACTTCTGGAGACAGTACCATTATCGATCAGGCGACCTGGTCGAACTCAAAAGCCTCGGCGTCAGTTTTCCCTTTGACGAGGTGTATCGCCGGATACGCCTGTAGTCTCTCTCGTGCTCCCCTAATGCCCCGGATCTCCCTCCTGGTCTCGCAGGTTGTCACCCCGTTGGTACCAGGTCTCTACCATTCAATGACGACTGGAGCCGGGAGGTCGCTGACTGCTTCCGGTGCTGGGAATGGCTTTTTAAAGGTAAAGGCATACGGAGTCTCACCGTGGGCATGCAGGTAGGCTAGCCGCTCCTTTGCCTCCTCGACAGAAGGGATGTGACCGGAGGGAACCCACCACAAGGCCAGGTACGGGCCTTCGAAGCGCTCAAACCACTGCTGGCGCTGCTGCAACACCGAACGGTGGCGGCTCTTGTAGACGAAAGTCAGCAGATCGGAGAGGCTCGCCCACAGCGAGAGGTTCACGAGGATGAGATCGTCCTCGAAGGGACGTAGGGTCGTGGCATTTCCTTCCTCCGTTTGCAAGCGCCAGAGAAAGCCGGGGCTCCCGTCGGCGAGAGCGTTGATCGCGTCCAACTGTGCCACGAACCCGGCCATCAACGGGTCAGAGAGGGGAGCCAGCATACGAGCAATGTTGACCTGGGCGAGCTGGTACATCATCCGCTTCCTTTCTTGCATAGCCTGACAAATCTAACATTGGTTTGTTTTTCGACTAATAGTAAGTATATACAAGAGCGGTAGAGTTTGTCAAGCCGTGGAGGAAGGAGAGTGTGAGGTTCTTTTTTTGCACGGGGAGACCAGGACCAGGGCGGAGGCAAGCTCACGCCCTGGGGAGTTGGGGTGGCATGGCCTGCGACAGATCAAACGGAGTAGCGAACCCACCGATGAGGAGACGGGCATATTCGTCACTGATTTGCGTTGGCGATAAGGGACCACCTGGCACATACCACAGTGGAATAGCGTGGAGGGCACCCACGAGCGCCAGTGCGGCGAGCTTGGCATGCGAGACATGGAAGATTCCTTGTTTGATGCCCAGGGAGATGGCATCCTCAATCTGCTGCTGATAGCGATCACGCAGCGCGAGCAGCTCGGGATTGCACACGCTCAGTAAGTAGCTCTCGTACAGGAAGAGGGTACGCCCTTCTGGGTAGGTGCAGGCGTGCGTGACATACGCGAGAATGAGGCGGCGGAGGCGCTCTGGAGCTGACATATCTGGCGAGACGTCGGTCTGCACGCGATCAAGAATGTCTTGAAAGATATTCTGGAAGATGTAAGCCAGGATCTCTTCCTTGCTCTTCACATAGTAGTACAGGCTCGGCTTCGAGAGGCCAAGTTCGTCGGCGATCATTTCCAGCGTTGTGCGTTCATATCCACGTTCGGCGAACAGCCGTGCTGCCACCTTGAGGATGTCTTGCTGGCGACGATTCATTCTTCGAGCTCGACGAGTGGTGCTGTTGCTCTGCTTTACGCTCTCCTGCTGAGTCATTGACCCCGGGTCCTTTTTTCAACCAATGTTTTTGTATCTCGGGTTTACTATACAGAGGAGAACTAGCTCTGTCAAGGAGTGATGTACTCTCACTTGTTCACAAAAAAGCCAGTGAAGGATGACCCTTCACTGGCCCCTCTCTCTAGTCAGGCGTCTAGATCAACCGAGGAAGTTGACCTCCTAGAAGATGCGTATGACGACCCTATTGGAATCCTCGCCTGTGCGCCTATCTTCCGCGAAGAGAGTGACTGTCCTCGGGAAGAAGCGGCGGCAGTCGAAGAAGGCCTCCGGGTCGCAGCGGCGGCAGTCGCTGAAGATGTCCGGGTCGCAATGGCGGCAGAAGCCGATATTGAACTCGAAATCGCAGCAGTTGCAGTCAGAGAAGAAGTCGCAGTTGCCGCAGTCGCTCGTGAAGAAATCGCATCCGCCATGGAAGAAGCCCAGGCCGCAGATGGTGTTTTCTACCGCATTTTAAGGGGGGTCCTAAGGCTCGCTGATTGCATATGTCACTACGATCAGAGCGTCCACACCCTCGCGTTACTGTACGCCACCTCTGTTGGATGACCATTGGTTGCAAATGTGTCGGCTTCGATGCCGATTTGACCGTGGGTATAAGTGCGGTCAGTTGCACTAGTGATGAGTTGATGGTTCACGTACAGCTTGATGAGGCTGCCTTGTGCTACCACGGCAACCAGGTTGGTCTGGTCTAGCCCCTGCTCGATCGCTGAACTGGTACCGCTCGCCAGTATTTTACTTGAGTTATTCGATATAATTTTATCAAATTCGTACGACCTATCTTGACCAATATAGAAATCGTAGTACTGGTCGGTTGGGTAGGTAGTACTCGTGACGCGAAAGTCGATTCCGCCCTCATCGCCTTTAATAATCTTCAACTGGACCTCAAAGACGAAGTCGCTGAAATTGGTAGACCTGGCAATACAGTAGTCACTAAAGCGTGGATTCGGTGCGATCGCATGGTAGGCTCCGTCTATGAAGGCACAGTTGGAATTTACATCCCAACCTTGACCTTTGCTATTATCGCTCAAGGGATCAGCGAGAGTCAATGTCCCACTATGCGTATACGGGTTCTCTACCACAGCAGTAGCGGTAGCATTGACAGTAGGTGTGACCTTAGCCGGTGAGGTGCGGGACCCCGAACGCAGCAGCGCAAAGATGCTGCCACCGACAATCAGCAACACCAGGGCTGCCACACCGATGATAATACCGATACCTTTACCCCGGCGTTGTGGTGGAGCAGGAACAGGTGCGAGCGGTTCCGCCGGGTAAGGTGTGTACGAGTAGGGTGTGGATGGATTGTAAGGATTGTAAGGAGTGGATGGAGGTGGTGTTGCCTGATAAGGCTGTGAACCACCATACCCGGTTGGCGGCGTTTGCGGTCCAGCGCTATAAGGTTCTGTGACTACCGTAGGATCATTCGGCGTTGTCGCAGAAAAGGAGTAATAATTGGACGTAGCAGCGCCACAATTAGGGCAGTGTAGAGCACCCGCAGGGAGTAAGATTCCACAATTACCACAGTTCATAATAAGTCCTCCTTGGTTTCATCTCTTGTACCAGGTCGTTAGGTAGTATAAACACGACATTCTGCTTCAATGAACATACGATGGTAATCATTCATTTTAGAGCATGAATTTGAGATTCACTCCCCGCTTACCTTTCTTAAACGCTTGAGATTCAGCTACAACAGGTGCCTTCCCCTTCCTGGCGACAGGTTCGACAAGAGACTCGTCAATGCCATCAGGAGCAACTCAACCGTTTTCGCTTTCGTCATCGGCCTTTGGACTATCTTGCTTCATTAGAGAGGCGTTGGGAGCAAACTACCGGTACGGGAGTATTGCCCCCATAGTTTAACGAAACGGCGCGGGAAGTCCCGTCTCCGTTCACGGGACGGGTTGAAAGCGCCGCTGCACGGCCTGAGCCGTAAATCTTGCGCTGGTTGTACATTAGTGCTATACTGCATGTACAGCGTGGTCGTGCTCGTAGGTACGGTACAAGCCCGTTGGCCTGCTCCTTCCACAAACGCTGACAGAAGGCTTGAAAAGCCCAGATCCTTCGCCTCATGTGTTGGCGCATGATCAAAGGCGATAGCTTGTAGCACCAACGTATCTACAAGGTCTTCCCATATGGGTAGGATACGGGATAAAGAACCGTAGCTAATCGCAAGAAACATCCTGTAGTAGTAGCCTAGGACACGGGCCACAGGGAGCGGATAACGCGTTTGCACCTATGTTGTCTGAGTTAGGTTGTGCGTGCAACCACCCACCTTGTGGGGTTCCTGCGGGAACATGGCCAATGTACCTCCAATGCTCAGAAGCTTATCCCCTTCTAGGGGATTGAGAGTGTCACAGAGACCAGGAGAGCACACATCAAAGATGAGAGCAAGTTGAAAGTTTGTGTCCTCGATGGCATTGTATGTAGGGGCCCCCACCCCAGGGCGCAGGCAAGCTGACGCCCTGGGAGGTTGGGGTGGTCTGGCTCTTGCTCATGCGAAAGTTTGATCTGCAGGCAGGGTGTACTTGTAGTCGCTTAACACTAACGGCTGCACCCCTTGCAGTTCCGTATGAAGGCTCGATAGCTGTTGGATGGCCTGATCTATCTGATCGTTCCCGACAACGCGACAGTCATAATTGGGATTGCCACCTTGTGCCTTGCCCTGTAGCACAATCAAATCGTAGGCATCCTGATTGACCTGCTCGAGCACCAATATCGATGGTCCAGGGTACATAAGCTTTTGGTACAAGGGCAAGCCCTTGGCATCATGCTGTGAGATGTAACTTTTCAGATCACCTTGGCTCTGAAACAAGCCCACCACCTGGCTTGTACCGCCCCAGATGGACAAAACGAGCGCCTTACCCTTGGTCACCGGCTGTTCAACTCTCCAATAGACGTAAGCCGTCCCGTCCACATTCTGGATACTGGTTGCACCAGGACAGGGAATGCTCCCAACTTGTCCTCCTCCTCCCCCTCCTCCGACACTTGTGGGAGTACTCTCTGAAACAACAATCAGCCCGGGCGGACGAGGAGAAACTTGAGTTATCCCAACGAGTAGGCCGCCGAGGGTTAGCATAAAGGCTACTGGTAAAGCGATCCACGCTAACCATGGCAGCCTGGTTCTGGTCGAAGGGTGCCTGCGAACCTGGGGGCCAGGTGTACCAACTACCCCTGGCATGGTTGGAATGTGTGCGCTATCCGCTTGCGTGGGTGCAGACCGGTCAGAAGGTGGCGAATACGGTGCCAATATAATAGGTGCATAGTGCCGCTCTTCCACTACACGGTAAGTTGCCGTGTTAATAGCAGCCTTCAGCCCCTGGGCCAGTGCACCTGCCGATGCATAGCGATCTTCACGATTTTTAGCCGTAGCTTTCTGTATCACTGCATCCACCGCTGGTGGAACAGCGAGGTTACTATAATGAAGCAGGGGTATGGGCTCTTGCAGGTGTTTCATCAGTATGGCGAGATGCGGATCGCCTCTGAAAGGAACAGCGCCACTGAGAATTTGAAAGAGGACAATGCCCAGCTCGTAGATGTCTGTACGGCGGTCAACTTGCTCACCCCGTATCATCTCGGGTGCCATGTATTCGGGCGTCCCGAGAAGTACGTCTGTGCTCGTCAGTGTCATTCCGCGTGCATTCCCGTTTCCCTGCATCATGCGAGCAATGCCGAAATCGGCCAGCACCAGCCTCCCATCAGGATGCAGTAAGAAGTTGCTCGGTTTCAAATCCCGGTGAATAATTCCGTGCGCATGCGCATAATCAAGAGCTGCCGCTGCCTGCTCAATATACGTAAGCGCTTCTTGCAGTGGAAGCGCTCCGCGCTGAGTCAGTACATCGCGCAGTGTTCCTCCGGCAAGGTAGGGCATCACAAGGTAGACGATTCCTCCCTGTTTACCGTAGTCATAAATGGGCATGATGTTGAGATGCTCAAGTCGTGCGATAAGACTCGCTTCGCGCTGGAAGCGGATGAGGAACTCTTCCTGCAAATCGCTGTCCGACATTACGTCTGGCGACAGTACTTTCACGGCGACACGACGTGCAAGCGGGAGTTGCTCTGCCCGGTAGACGGCGCTCATACCTCCCGTTCCAATAAGCGCTTCAAGCCTATATTTCCCCAGTACTTTTCCAACAAGGTTACCATTGAGTACCTGCATGGCCCCTCCTTTTGGAGCTGAAAGGTAGAATTGCTCCATTTTTCACTTCTTGATATGTTAGACGTACTCAAATTTAACTTATCAAAATAAGATCAATGATTATTAGAAGGATCAATGAAGTTATCATCGGAAGATTAGATCATAAGTTCCAGAGATTAGTAGATGTGAAATTGAACAAAAGATCTATTTTGTAAGTGGGCGAATTGTCAAGATACGAACATCTGTACAAACTCGACAGTTTTGCTGTTGTGTAGTATCATGGGGCAGGGTATAATAAACCTCAAGGATTGGGGTCTATGTACCGGCCGGGCCCTTGTACAGTATTATCGGGAGGTGTTTATGTCTAATCGCATGTGCCAGCAGTGCAGTGCTCCGCTAGCCCCTGGCCAGGAATTTTGTGGTAATTGTGGCGCTCATTACATCGAGCCAGGTACAGTAGATCCGACGCAGCGTGCAGCATCCTATCAGAACCCCGGTGCTCCTGGTCCAGCGCCGCTACCACCAACGCAGTACGCCGGGCCATCATCGTCCTCTCCATATCCTGGCCCTGGTCCATCACCGCTACCGCCAACGGAGTATGCTGGCCCGTCGTCCTCTGCTGCATCACCATACGATAACTCCCCTTATGGGAGCACACCTTACGGGTCTCCCAGCACATCTTACGGGTCTCAAGGCCAGAGCTATGCCCCGCCGCCACCGCCACCGTCTAACGTACCCTACGCAGGAGTACCAAATGCATATGGGCAGCAGCAGCCAGGACGACCCGTTGGAGGATTCCCGCAAGCTCTCCAACCTAAGAAGGGTCCAAATATCGGGCTAATCATTGGTATTATTGCATTGATTGTGGTTGTAGTCGGGGCTGGCATCTTCTTAGTAACACGGCCCAGAAGTGGTAGTGGAAATACAGGTACGACGAGCAATCCTACCTCTGTTGGTAGTAGTCCAACGATACCAACCACACTGCCGACGCCACGGGCATTGTTCTCCGATAATTTTGCTGACAACAGCCAGGGTTGGTCGACAGGGACCGCCAAGGGTATCTCCCGTGTTCTTAGCAATCACATGTTTACCCTGGCGGATACCAACCAAAACCAAATCGCATATGAGATTTTACCAACGAATGCTACCTTCGATAACTTCACACTCACCGCCAGCCTTACGTTCATCCAAGGGGACCAGAATGACGGGATAGGCCTCTACGTACGAGGTGATAACAACCTCAATCACGATTATCGTATTGAGATCTATGGTGACTCTACTTATGCTATCTACAAGGAGTATTTAGACTCCAGCAATAATTCGAAGCAGACTGCCCTTGTCAATGCCACCAGCACACCTTCGCTTCATCCTACGGGGCAAGAGAACAAGATAACGGTAGTAATGAAAGGGTCAACGCTCGTCTTGTTGATCAATGATACCCCGGTAAAAACAATCACTGACAGTGATTATACCAGCGGCCAGATAGCTCTTTTTGTGGAGCATGCTACTACCTCGAATGGAGTAAAAGCCTCTTTTAGTAGTGTGGCAGTGTATCCTGCGCCGGATCAGTTACCGAGCTAACATCTATCACTTCACACAATGGCCTGTTGAAGAGTGGTTGAAAACAGCGGGGGTCCAAGAGACGGTGTCCCCGAAAATATACTCTCTTTCAAAGGATTTGTTATTAGAGCAGAGGCAGCAAGAAGGGTACGGCAGCCACACATCCTCACGAGCCCAGCTGATCCCGAGTGGGATTTAGGGCTGTGAGGAAAGAACAAATTTTATTTGACTTGCGTCTGTGTCGCCTCCTCTTCGTGCTCTTCCTCCTCATCCTTATGCTCATGCTCTTCCTCCGCTTTAGAAACTGGGACCTCCTCAGAAACTGCGGCCGGTTCAGAGACTGCGACCTCTTCAGAAACTGGGACCTTCTCTCTGGCAGCAACGTAATTAAGAACCAGCCCGGCGCTATAGAGAACCAGGAAGTAGAAGAGGGTGGTAGAGGCTACAGAGAACGCCACCTGGAGTACATCCGCGATCGTGAAGGATAATGGAGCACCGCCTGAAGCACTGGCTTGCTGGAAAGTAGTATAGATTCCAAGCAAAATTTCGAGAACCCCTATGATAAGGATGATCCACGCACCCCGCTTACACCAGTCGCCGATGTGGTACTCCTTCAGCAAATTGGTCATTGATCTTTCTCCTTTTGGGCCGGCCGAGAAATGGCCTTCCCAATGCTAGTACTTATTTATATCGATATAGCGTTTTAGCCATCTTATTCTACGCCTCATCCACCAAAAAGTTGCATCCTGTTTCAATATATGTGTTTTTTTCATGCCCCCAAACCAGGCAGCAGAATCGTTATGGACCGGGCCGTAATCACCCCTTGAGCATTGCGCGAGCCAACAACGTTGACCCGCATCCCGGCCTGCAGGGAAGTTGCAGAAACCCGGCTGGTCTGGATAATTTGCGTGGTTGAGTCTAATGCTACGTTGAAATTTGCCTGGTTCGAGTCGGTTACCGTGAGCGTATTCCCGCTGAACCGGCTGACGGTCCCTGCGATACCACGCGTATTGCCAGTTCCATTGCCAAAGTCCTGGCCTCCATTACCGCCGCGCAGGCCTCGTCTGCCGCACGCTGAGTTGGCTCCCCGGCCGAAACCTCCGAATGATCCCCCCGGGCGGAAACCTGGATTGCTAGCATTTAACAGAGAAATCCTGGTAGCCGTAGGGTAGGTGTTAGCTTGATTCTGGGTCACGACGATGAACACGAACGTGCCATTTTGCAGAGCCGCCGTCGTCGCCCTGGCCTCACGCGTGAAACGAGTCGTGCTCGTGTAGGTGGCTTTGACAGTAGCGCCATTCGTGTTGGTAATCAGGAGCGTCGTACCGTTGATGCTCTGGATCGTACCCCTGATCGCTTGAAACGAAGTCGTCGATGGACAAGCTGCCACTGAAGAGGAAGTGGTTGACGGGGAGAGAAAAGGGAGGCTGCAGCCCGCTACCAGCACTGCGAGCAGTAGCATTAGGAGTGAGCTCCCCACCACCCGCCTGAGTAGTTGGTTTGCACGCATAGTGGTATGACTCCTCTTTTTTATTCAGTTGTTTTTTGACACCATCACATTGTATCACAGAGCAAGCATAAAAGTGCCAGTGAAGGAAACCTCCTTCACTGGCACTGCTCGTTCATCAGTTGATCAGGCGGCCTCAGGACCTTGAGTTCCTGGAGGCCAAGCCCACATGAGAAGCTGTTAACGGGTGTCCTGTCGCGTCGTTAATTCTCATCAAATTGGAAGAAACGATTGTCGCGGAAACCATGGCAGGTTCTGATCTCGGTCACTTTAACGACGAAGAATCCACCGAATCGATTCTCATCAAATCTATTGAAGTTACTGAAGTCGCCATGATTGAAGTCGAAGCCATTGGTATCTTCACTGAATTGGAAGTTTTGGTCTGGCTGGAACTCATTGTTCCACCCATTATTCCAGCTGTTGTTCCAGCCGTTGTCCCAGTTGTTGTTCCAGCCGTTGTCCCAGTTGTTGTTCCAGCCGTTGTTCCACCAGTGGTGCCTGGGCACGAAGACTACCTTCTCAATGACGAGTAATCGACACCGGTTTCCCCTCTGCTCAGCACTCTGGCTGGCGCTCGTCTGACTATTGAGGGTGTGTGCGCTATGCGCTGAGGCAATCCCTGTCGAGGAGAACAGGCCCAGCATAAGCGCCAGGCAGGAAAACATAGTTACAAAGGTTACTTTGAGGTTATTGGATAACCGCATTCATAATTCTCACTTTCTGTTTTTTGCATAGAACTTGTGTCCCGTTGCAGGACACAAGCAGTTTTAACATATACTATAAAGCGTACACTGAAACACCCTTCAAACAGCCTTCCCCGTCAAATGATGAACATGCGAGCCTGGTATTCATATCGTATGTATTAATATGATTTACCACGTATCAGACTGTACCATAGAATGATAAAAAAAGCAAGTGCTCAAGAAAGCCAATTCAAGAGTTCAAGAAAGGCAATTTTGGAATCACTCCCGTACTGGGCGCTCCAGCAGCGCTGTCCCGCTGCTGGTGGCGCTGATCTGGCGGTCGAGATCGGTAACCATATGCTGGATCGTCACAAAATGGTAGCCGATCTCCTCCAGTCCAACGATGATGAAGGGAAGAGCCGCTACCGTCTGGGAGCGGTCTCCGCCACCGTCATGCAGCAGGACGATGGTGCCGTTGTGAGCCAGGCTGAAGATTCGCTGGATGATGACCCCTGCTCCCGGCCTTGCCCAGTCCTGTCCTTCATCGTTCCAGATCACGGTGGTCAGGCCTAGTTGGTAGGCCCGCATCAGGAGTGGAACGCTCAGCGCTCCATAGGGTGGACGAAAGAATGTGGGTCGTACCCCTGTTGCAGCCTGGATCGCCTGCGAGGTGCTGGTCAGTTGAAGCTGGTCGTATGAGGCGGAGAATAAGGCCAGGTCTGGGTGTGACCAACTGTGGTTGCCGATTAGATAGCCCGCGTTAAATTCTTGCCTCACGAGGGCGGGATAAGCCGCGACGAGGCGCCCGATGCAGAAGAAAGTGGCCGGTACCCGGTATTGTTGGAGGATAGCGAGTATCTGTGGGGTGTAGTAGGGGTTTGGGCCGTCGTCGAAGGTCAGGGCGATTTCTGGCAGAGAGGCGTTGCCTGTGTAGAGGAGGCGGTTCTTCGCCTGCAGCATTACGAGTACTTGTGAGAGTACCGGCGGGGGTGGTCCTGTGGGTGATGGACTGGGGCGCGCTGTCGGCGTCGGAGTTGGGGATAACCCTTCGCTTGCCGTTGGTGTCGGAGTTGGAGATAACCTCCCGCTTGCTCTGCCGGGAAGTGGTGTCGTTAGCAGGCTGGGTAGTCCGATGATGGCAACGAAGGTGATGGTGAGGGCGATGTGGGTTATGCTCGCCCTCTGGCAGGGTATGTGCGGTATTCGCCTGTCAGTGCTCTGAGTACGCATAGAGTATGTCTTTCGTCAGTGTGCAACGTGGACGATAGAGAAGTTGTGCTCGTGTTGGGTGAGCGTTTTGCTGGTATCCCCTGTGGCAGGAGACACCGGGTTTCTGCACTTTCAGTATAGAGGGGTGGTGTAGCACAAATCATCTATCTTGCATCTGAAGATTGGGGTGCACGTAAGCTGGGAAGAGCCATGATGACGGGAAACACTTCATTTGGGGCCACTGCCCTTGACGGTGCTCTTAACGCTTTCATTACGCTTCCTCATTATTGTATAATCGTAGGGGTGAGGATTGTGAGTGAGCCAGGGAAAGCAATAAGCTCGACTTTGTGAGCTCACAAAAGTACAAATGATGACAAGGCTGCATGTAATGCAGCTAGAAGAAAAGGAGTTTCTATCATGGCACAAGCAATTACGCAAGCTGATGTAAAGTCATTGGCACAAAAATTGACGCAGTTCAACCAGACCTTGACGCCCGGTGAGCAGACGATCCTCGCAATGGTGATCCTGAGGGGAGCGGTGCCGTCTGAGGACCTGGAGGGCTTCTCACAGTCCGGACCACAGGGAGGACAAAATGTAGGCGCGATCGGGGCGCAAGTGGGCGGTGACCCGTTTAGTCCCATAACCAACATATTCGGTCCACCCAGCAGAAAAGGGCTTGATAGGCCTGGTGAAAGAAAGTAGTCTGATCCATTAAAACTGCGAGCGGGTGGTCCAACACGACCGCCCGCTCTCACGTCAGCAGCCTGCAGGATGAGTTCCCTTGCGTGGAAAGGAAACGAGAGTGCAAGGCACCGGTGATCATACCCAGCTGACCCAGCAAACGCCGCACTTTCGTATCCACTACATAGCCGGGTCGTTCGCCGACCAACATCTGGCGCTGGTGAGTGAACGACTTGAGCAGGCTTACCACATCATGGCCAATGTGTTGGGCATAGACGAAGCCCATGCAGGCATCATTGATGTCTATCTCTCCGAGATGTTGGCGGGGGCACAGATGACCGGCAGCGGTGGGTACGCCCTTGCCAGCGCCAGGGAGATCCACGAGGTCTATCGTGCCGATGCGCCGGGTCATGACCTGGAGCGATCATTGCTCCAGGTGCTGCTGGCGATGGCTTTCGGCAACGACCATGCGCTGCCACCCCTGATCATGGAAGGCTTGCTGGCCTACGTCACACAACGCCTGGATGATTCCTCACCCGATCCCAAGGGGATGATGGAGTTGGCGACAGCCAGGGCGCACCATACGTTACCGTCGCTGACCAGCCTGCTCTCCGGTCCAACGCCAGACACGCAGGCCATCTACCACGCCGCCGCGGCCAGCTTCGTCGCGTTCCTCATCCGCACCTATGGTGAACACCGCTTCCAGGAGTTGGTGCGGCGGCTGCAAACGGGCACCGTGGAGGAGGCCGTTCGCAGCGCCTACCAGCGCACTCTCAGCCAACTCGAGCAGGCCTGGCACAAGACGCTCAAGGTGGCCTCGCAGGGTGGTATTCTGCGCTTCATCACGCTGATCGTTCCGTATCTGCGGCCCTACTGGCGACAGGTGGGCGAGGTCATTATCTACCTCGCGTGCTCGGTGGCCTTCGGTATTGGCCTGGCCGAGATGCAAGGCCTTCTGCTTGACAAAGCGCTGCTTCCCGGAAATCTGCACGTCCTGGAGGTGATTATGAGCGTGGTGATCGTGGCCTTCATCTTCATCTCTCTCATCTCGCTGCGCAGGAGTTACGTGTCAGCCTACGTCTCCGAGAGTGTGCTGCGGGCCATGCGCCTGAGGATCTTTTCGCTCATCCAGAATCTGCATCCAGGCTTCTTCCAGACCATCCAGACCGGCGATATCCTTTCGCGCATGACCAACGACCTGGATGAGGTCGAGTATGCCCTCGGCACCGTGTTGACGGAAGGTATCCAGATGATTCTGACCCTCGTCGCCGCCATTACCACGATCTTCCTGAGCAATTGGCGACTGGCGATCATCGCACTCGTGGGCACGCCCTTGTTATTTCTCACCAGTCGCTTCCTCGGCCCTGCCATGGCTCGTACCAGCCTCCAACGCCAGCAGGACCTGGCCGAGACCACCAGTACGCTGCAGGAGAACCTGGGCGCGCAGGCGCTGGTGAAGGCCTTCGGCTTGCAGCAGCGCGTGATCGACGACTACGCCCGCGTCCTGAACACGCTCTTCCGCTCCTCCATCCGTCTGACGTTCCTTTCAGGCATCTACGGACTGTCCATAAGCTCTATCGCCTACGCCATCCAGCTCACCGTGATTGGCATCGGCAGTTATCTGGTCATTGGCAAAGCGTTATCGGTTGGGACGCTGTTCGCCTTCCTTGCGTTGCTGTCCCAGGTCATCGGGCCGTTGACAGGGATTTCCGGCGTCATTCAGGCGCTCCAGGAGGCATCCGGATCAATGGAGCGCGTGGACGAACTGCTCAAAGCGCAGCCAGCGATTGCGGACGGGCCCAACGCACGCAACGTGCTGCCGCTGTCACAGGCCATCCAGTTTGAGCATGTCACGTTCAGCTACAGCGAGGGTCAGCCCACGCTGCGTAACCTCAACATGGACTTCCCGGCCGGGGCCAGCCTGGCGTTAGTCGGCCCCAGCGGCGCTGGCAAGTCCACGGTTCTCAACCTGATTCTGCGCTTCTATGATCCGCAGCAAGGCCACGTGCTCTTTGATGGCGTGGACCTGCGCGAGGCGACGCTGGAGTCGGTCCGTGGGCAGATGGGCACGGTGTTCCAGGACAATGTGCTCTTCAATATCTCCATCCGCGAGAACATTCGTCTGGGCAAGCTGGATGCGACCAACGCAGAGGTGGAGGAGGCGGCCAAGGAGGCCGAGATCCATGACTTCATCCTGAGCATGCCACAGGGCTATGATACCGTCGTGGGCGAACAAGGCAATCGCCTGTCGGGTGGGCAGCGCCAGCGCCTGGCCATTGCTCGCGCCATCATTCGCAACCCGGCGATCTTGCTCTTGGATGAGGCCACCTCCGCCCTCGACTCACACACCGAGGCAGCGATCAATGCCACGCTGAGTAGCATCGCCCGCGGGCGCACCACCATCAGTGTCACCCATCATCTCTCCAATGTGGTCCACGCTGATCGCATCTACGTCCTTGACCAGGGAGTGCTCAGAGAACAGGGCACGCACGACGAGCTGCTCCAGCGGGACGGGCTGTATGCGCAGCTCTGGTACGAGCAGAGCGGCGGCGCTGCTGCCCAGACTCAGGATGCAGGGTTAGAGGTAACGCGTCTGCAACAGATTCCCCTCTTCTCCGAGCTGGATCCTGCCCTGCTGGCTGCCTGCGCCAAACGCTTCTCGCTCGAGCGCCATGCTGCCGGCGAGGTCATCATTCGCCAGGGAGACATCGGTGACAAACTCTACCTCATTGAGCAGGGGCAGGTGGAGGTGCTCGCTGCCGACACAGGCGGCAGGCAGCGGTTGCTGGCCGTGCTGTGGGCAGGCGACCATTTCGGCGAGATGGCGCTCTTGTATGATATGCCACGCACTGCAACGGTGCGCGCACGCACGCCGGTGCAGCTCTACAGTCTGAGCAAAGAGGGTTTCAACACCTTGCTCGCGACTGTACCCGGCTTACGTGACCGGCTGGAGCAGATGATGATCAAACGGGCTCAGGTGACCGCACAACTCTAGGCTCAGAGCACCTCCATCTCCGTTGTTGACGACGGGCCCGGGAATAAAGCAGGGGTCGCCTGAAGTTCGTGTATAGTAGGGGCGGGGCTTGCCCCCGCCCTGCCATAGAAGTGATAGATGACCCAGAAAGTTATTGTAGAATGAGTACACGAACATTGCCTGATAACCTTCCAGCATGGAGTTGGGAGTTTGCTCCCGACCATATGCAGCAATTTTCCCCGCTGCCGCGAGTAGAAGACATCACACCCGACTGGGCGTGGGGGGGTAGCACCGGCGCGGGTGTGAAAGTAGCCGTCATCGATTCGGGCATCGACAACGACCATCCTGCCGTCGCAGGGCACGTGAAAGGCTACGTGTCCTTCTGGGAGGACGACGATGGGCAAATACACAGCAGCCAGGAGCCGCACAGTGATGCCTTTGGCCACGGCACGGCCTGCGCAGACATTATTCGCCGCCTGGCCCCCGATTGTGAGCTGTACAGTGTCAAGATCCTGGGTGTCAGGCTGACCGGCAAAGGCCCCACCCTCGCGGCAGGACTGCGCTGGGCCATTGAGCAGGGCATGCAGGTCATTAACCTGTCGCTGGGCAGCATCAACAAGGAGTACAGCGGCATCCTTTACGAGCTGACCGACGTGGCATATTTCAAGGACATCGTACTCGTGACGGCCGCGAACAATATGCCGGTGCCCAGTTTCCCCTCCCTCTACGCCTCGGTCATATCCGTGGCCTCCTACTCGGGACAGGATCCCTACGAGTTTTATTATAACCCTACGCCACCTGTGGAGTTCGGCGCGCCAGGGGTCAACGTGACGGTGGCATGGCTTGGTGGCCAGCAAAGGACGGTGACGGGCAACAGCTTTTCGGCCCCGCACATCTCTGGCCTGGTGGCCAAGATTCTGGGCAAGTACCCGGGACTGACGCCATTTCTGGTCAAAACTATCCTCCACGCTACTGCCCGCAATAGGTCTAGACAATCAAAAAGCATCTAGAGATTTAGAGCACCACGCTGCGGCCGGCGTCTTCCTGCTTCGCACGGTGGTAGACAATGCTGGCTGCAGCCATGTCCTCGCAGGCATGCCCCATGGCCTTGTAGACGGTGAGCTCGTCTTTGGACTGCCGTCCCAGGCCCCGGCCCAGCAAGACCTCGCCTAGCTCCGTGCCAACACTCGGATCCAGACCAGCCAGTTCACCGCAGCCAGCCGGTGGGGGCTCGAAGGCAAGCCGTGTCTCCACGAAGAGGCGGCCATGCTCGATCACCCTGGGGTCCAGTTCTCCGCCCGGAGGCCTGTATCCAACAGACGTGACATGCATCCCGGGCGTGAGCCAGTCGAGGCTGATCACCGGCTCACCTGCATTGGTGCAGAGGCAAACTACATCGGCTCCGCGCACGGCCTCTTCAGCGGTTCCAACCGCGCGTGCCCTGGTATCTGTTGCTGCCAGCTGCTCTGCATGGGCGAAGTGGCGCGATGCAATGCGGATCTCGGAGAACTGCCGCACGCGGGGAAGCATCGTCAGATGCGAACGGCCCTGCACTCCAGCGCCGACAATCGCCAGCACACGGGTGTCCGTGCGTGCCAGCAGCCGGGTCGAGAGAGCGGCCGCGCCGGCCGTCCGCAGCGCCGTGATGTAGGTCCCGTCCATGACCGCGAGGGGGGTACCCGTCTGAGGATCGAACAAGCAGATGAGGGCCTGGTGCGCAGGGATGCCGAGCTGCTCGTTGCCGTGAAAGACGGAGACCAACTTGACGGTGACTTCTCGGCCATGCTGATAGGCCGGCATGGTGAGCAGAAACCCCGTGTTGGGGACGGAGACCCCATTGCGCTTCGGGGCATCAACGAGGCCGCTACTTTGCGCCCTGAATCCCTCGGCCAGCGCGTCCAAGAGCGCGTCAGGGTCCAACAGTCGCTGGACCTCCGTTTCATTGAGCAGCAAGATGTCCATATGTCCCTCCCGTAGTCAGCAGACTTTGCCGTAGACCAGCTCCCTCGTTTTCCTCCCACCAGTATACACCCTGAGATGAAATCGTAACAAGTAGACTCGAACGCACGGGTGTGCGTAGGATTTTTGCGTGGAGCGAGAGACCCAACATGGCGTGGGTGGGAACCTGGCGACCGCAAGGGTCGCCACTACGCTCGCATGGCCAACCACTGGCTTCAGACTGGCGTTGTGGCGGGGCTTGCCCCCGCTCAGGCTAACCCCTACGTGCAAAAAAATCCCTAGAATGGCAAGTCTATCTTGACGCGAGCGAGAAACTGTTCATTGTGTCGTCTCAGAATGAGTGTGCCTCAAGACGAGTTTGCCATCCTAACCGTTCCGTTGTTGCCCAGAGACCTGAAATGGCGCTCACTTCTTGTGGGCCCAGCTTCCGTAGTCCACCCTCATTAATGAAGTTCTGATCGGGTGTGCCTCACTCTCTCAGCCCAAAGGCGTCAAGTCCTTCAAGAACGCGAGAAGAGCTGTATTGACCTCCGCAGGACGCTCCTGCTGGGTCCAGTGACCACATCCTGGTAGCATAAAGGTGCCCCGCAGATTGGGAATGAACGTTCTCAGGTGGGCGATCAGATCCTGACTGCCAGGGAGGTTGACGACCAGGTCGCGCTCACCAGCGATATAGAGGGCTGGTGAGCGCACCAGGGCTCCCGTCCATGCCGCCATCAGTTCCCAGCTCTTCTCAATCGTCCGATACCAGTTGAGTCCACCGCTGAAGCCCGTTCGCTCAAATTCGCTTGTATAGTAGTCAATATCCTGCTCTGTCAGCCAGGCGGGCAGTGTCTCAGGGTCGAGCATGATGTCCAGGAAGCCTCCTCCCTGTGGCACAATTGGCTGTGGCGCTCCTCTGTCTGCCGGAGCATCACCTGAGACTGAATAGAGGAGCGTGCGGATGGTCGTGCGCACGTCGCGCTCAAGCTCTGCCTCGGCGATACCGGGCTGCTGGAAGTAGACCATGTAGAAGCCCTCGCCTAGCAGTGAACGCATTGCGGTCAGGAAGTTGACCGGTCCGCGTGGGATGTACGGGACGCTGAGCCCGACCACGCCTCGAATCCTGTCGGGCCGCATGAGGGCCGCGTTCCAAGCTACCGGCCCTCCCCAGTCGTGCCCGACAATCACCGCCTGCTCCTCTTCCAGCGCATCTAAGAGGCCGATGGTGTCGCCGACCAGGTGGAGCTGCGTGTACTTTTCAATCTCTGCAGGGCAGTCGGTTTGCCCATAACCGCGCTGGTCGGGAGCGACGGCATGATAACCCGCCTGCGCCAAGGCGGCCAGTTGGTGCCGCCACGAATACCATGATTCAGGAAAGCCATGCAGAAGCAGGACCAGTGGTCCTTGTCCTGCTTCTGCGACATGCATACGAATGCCGTTGGTTTCAATGAACCGATGGGTAATATCTGTCATCTTTTTCATCCTCCTCAAGGGGCCATGGAGCACTGTTGCTCCATGGGTTGTCCTCGCGTTGAGAGTGTGTACTCATCTATTGCACTACCATCGTCAAATTCATCTCAGGTGAATCGTACAGTAAATGCGATAGAGGCGTCTCCGGTTCTCTGCTCATTTCTGCCTTCATCACTTTTTCATGAGAGAGGGTCAAACCTCTGTCAGAGCCATAGTCTGTAAATTTTGGAATTCTCATGGAAAGGCGAGAGATGTGACTAACTGGCTTGCTCTGGTACAGGCAAAAAGCCGAGTTGTTGCATCATGCCCATGGTATCCTCCTGGAACCATGCTTCGACGATCTTGCCTCCTGCAAGGCGGAAGATGTCTATTCCCGACACGGTTACCTGCTTACCAGTCGCAGGAGAGGGCGCTGGCGTCTCGAAATCACCGGTATTGGTGCCACGAAAGGTCCAGCGCGCCACCACTCTGTCTGCTTCAGCGACCAGGTCCTCAACTGTGATATGAAGGTCGGGGAAGAGGCTGTGGGTCTCGGCGAACCAGCGTTTGTAGTCCTCACGACTGCGAATGTCGGGTCTGTGAGGATCATGCTGAATGAAGTCGGGGGCGATGAACTCCTCGATGAGCGTGAGGTTTCCCTGATTCCAGCACTCAGCAAAACGACGAACGAGTTCTTTGTTTTCTTCTGTTGACATAGAAATTCTTCCTTTCTGCGAGCTACTTCTTTAAAGGATGTCCAGCGGCTTCTCGCTTCTTGCCTGTCCATCTCGCACCACTACCTGTAGTGTACTGGGATGAGCAGGAAAACACATCGTTCGTAGGAGGTAATTGTGTCATGAGGAGAAGCGGGGTGCATCTAGTTCGAAAGAACTAGACGCTGCTTGAGGCATATTACCAGCTTGTCCTCCCAGCACTGCATGAAATTAGGCAAAAGCGGAAGCGTCGAGCGATATATTGTGCATGGCGTTCAACTGAGGTGGTGCTCCAGGGCATAGCGCGTGGCCGCACTGCGAGAGGTGACTCCCAACTTGCTGTAAATGGAGCGCAGATGGGCCTTGACGGTTAGCAAACTCACGATGAGCTCTTCTGCGATCTGGGCGTTGGAGAGTCCCCTGGCTAGCAGTCGCAGCACCTCCCTCTCACGTGCCGTCAAATCGGTAGGAGCGGGAGGCTGCGGTGCGTGCAGGGCCTGGGGGACGGGTTCAGACAGGGAAGCTTGGTACGGCACAACTGACGCTTGCTCTGGGGTCATGGTGCGCCCCGCGGCCCACGCGGCGGCAAAGGCCTGCTCACCTAATTGGGCACGTGTTGCCGTCACCTTGCGGGTGTAGGCTGCACGCCTTCCAGGCTGCATAGGGATACCGATCCTGTCGCGCACGGTTTCTGCTGTACTCCACAGCCGCACCGCCCAGGCCAGCTGTCCTCGCGCAACCACGGCGTCTGCCAACCCCTCCAAGGAAAAGGCGATGCTCCGCTCGTCGCTCCCGGCCAGGGTCAACCACTCGGCATAGAGAGCTTGTGCTGCCGCGAAGTCTCCCTGAGCCGCCTCTGCCATCCCTAAAATCGAGAGCGACTCAGCTGCACCCTGGTGATCTCCGCTCTCTCTGAAGAGCACCAGGCTCTCGCCTGCCAGGGAGCGAGCCGTGGTTGTGTCCCCTTGAGCAAGGGCCAGCCGCCCTGAGAGGGCCAGAGCAGTTGCCTGCCTTCCTTTGTCGCCCAACTCGTGGCTGAGCGAGAGGCACTCCGAGAGGAGCTGATGCGCTCTGGCATGCTCGCCTTTGTCGATGGCGATACGGGCCAGAGAGAGGAGCGGCCGTGCGATGACATATCGCATGCCGATGGCCTTGCCGAGCGAGAGGCACTCCTCTGCGAAGGACTCTGCTTCAGCATAGTTCCCCTGTGACAAAGCGACGAGGGTCAGCCCTTCCAGGGTGCGCGTGGCTTCTCCCTTGTCCCCAAGTGTTCTGAAGATGGCAAGGGCTTCTTCTCCCCAAGCTTGTGCTGCTCCGGCGTTGCCTCTTGCGAGAGCGACGCGCATCGCTCCATGCAGGCAGGTCGCTATGCCCCATTGATCTGCCAGCTCTCTGTAGCTAGTCAGGCTCTGTTGACACAGTTCCTCTACCCGATCATAGTCACCCTGGTACCAGACGAGCGTTGCGGTCACATACTGCGCTCGTGCGAGCAGAGTTGTTGGGGTATCCTCACGCTCCATCAGCGCTTGTTCGAGAAAGGCCAGCCCCTCCCGCACGTACCCACGGGTGATCCAGAACCGCATCAAGGCTTTTCCCAACCGTAAGGTGAGCTCTCTATGGCGTCCGACCTCCTCACCCGGCTGTCGCTTCAGCGACCACTCGAGTACCGCTCGCAGGTTGTCGTGCTCCCGCTCTAACCGTTCCAACCAGGCAATTTGCTGTGGGCCTTCAAGCTCTGGCTCCGCCTTTTCCGCCAAGGTCAGATAGTAAGCAGCATGAGCGTGCTGCGTGGTCTCCATCTCTCCACTAGCGGAAAGCATCTCCAGCCCATACTCGCGGATCGTCTCTAGCATGGCCAGACGTGGTTCGTTACTGTCTTGTTCCGTTTGTTGCAGCAAGCCCTTGTCCATGAGCGAAGCGACACCGTCCAGCACCGAGCCTCCCATGCCAGCAGCAGCGTCGCCCCCGGCACCGCATACCGCTTCGGCTGCTTCCAGTGTGCAGCCGCCGACGAAGACCGAGAGTCGCCGGAAGAGCCGCTGTTCCCGAGCATTTAACAGGTCATAACTCCACTTGATGGTATTCCATAGGGTTTGCTGCCGTGTTGGCGCATCCCGTACTCCACTTGTCAACACCTGCAAGCGCTGGCCCAGCCTCGCCAGCAGCGCCTGGGGTGGCAGCAGTTTAATGCGAGCCGCTGCCAGCTCAATGGCCAGGGGTAACCCATCCAGGCGGATACAGATCTCCGCAACGGCTGGAGCGTTGGCAGTGGTCACCTGGAACTCGGGCCTGGCCGCCTGGGCGCGCTGGAGGAACAGCGCCACCGCTTCATACTGTGAGAGGGCCAGCAGATCGGGCAGGCGCTTGGGGTCGGGCAGGGAGAGCGGTGGGACAGCAACCTCCTGCTCCCCGCGGACATGGAGCACTTCCCGGCTCGTCACCAGCACCTTGAGCTGTGGACAGGTGGCAAGCAGCGCTGTTATCCGCTCCGCCGCACTGACCACCTGCTCAAAGTTGTCCAGCAGCAGCAACACCTGCTTCTCGCGCAGAAAGGCGATCACCAGGTCAAGCAATGGGTGATCTGCGACCTCTTTGACGTCAAGCGTCTGGGCGATCGTCGGCACGACCAGAGCAGGATCACTGATGGGAGCCAGGTTCACGAAATACACCCCATCCGCGAAGCGATCACTCAGTTCCGCTGCGACTTGCAATCCCAGGCGCGTTTTGCCCGTGCCACCAGGCCCGGTCAAGGTGAGCAAACGCACATCTTCACGATGCAGAAGGTGCTGGACAGTAGCCACTTCCTTCCCGCGTCCAATCAGCGAAGTGAGTTGGACAGGCAGGTTGTTGGGATGGGTGTCAAGCGTCTTGAGGGGCGGGAAGTCAGCAGGCAAGCCTCCAATGATGAGCTGAAAAAGGTGGCTGGGATGCTGTAAGTCTTTGAGGCGATGGGCTCCCAGGTCCCGTAGGCTCACGTCATCCGGCAGGTCATGCTCCACGAGGTCGCGGGTCGTCTGCGAGAGCAGCACCTGCCCGCCGTGACCAGCGCTCATGATGCGTGCCGCGTGATGCACGCCCAGTCCCACGTAGCCCTCAGCAGAACGCTGCGGCTCGCCGGTGTGCAAGCCCATGCGCACCCGCACCGTTATTCCTTCCGGCCAGGCATGGGTGAAGAGGGCCCGCTGGCCAGCGACCGCTGCCGCGACGGCATCGGTGGCGCGCGCAAAGGCCACGAAGAACGCATCCCCTTGCGTGTCAACCTCATAGCCATCGAACTCGAAGAACGCGGCACGCAAGAGGGACCGACAAGCTTCCAGGAGGCCGGCGTAGCCCTCACCCACCTGCTGAAGCAGGCGCGTCGAGCCCTCCATATCGGTGAAGAGTAATGTCACGGTCCCTGTGGGGAGCTGACGCATGGAGGATGGTCTTGGTCCCGTTGCGACTCCGTGTTCTGGGGCAAGCACAGGGGTGAGACGAGGTGACACTGCCTCCTGAGAGGCGTGTGCCAAGGCGGTGGCGAAGTCCTGCACACAGGGAAAACGCCGCTCTGGCTCTTTTGCCAGGGCTCGCAGGACCGCCTCTTCGATGGCAGGCGAGAGGTCGGGTACCTGTTCAAGTAAGGATGGTGGCGGTGCCGAAACATGCTGCACCGCCACCTCCAGGAAGGGACCCCGAAAGGGCGGCTTGCCGCAGAGCCACTCGTAGACCACCACCCCCAGGCCGTACTGATCACTGGCAGATTGTGCCTTGCCCCGAAGTTGCTCCGGGGCAAGATAGGACGTCGTCCCCACCAGCGACTTCTCCATTGGTTCCGTGGCCTCTGAGGAGAACAGCTGAGGTGCAAGCATAACCAGGCCAAAATCACTGAGCAGTACCTGGTCATGGGAGTTGAGCAGCATATTCTCCGGCTTGACATCGCGATGGATCAACCCTTGGTCATGGGTGTATTGCAAGGAGGAGGCCACCTGTTGGATGTAGGGGAGGATCAGGCCGAGCGGCAGTTGCGTTCCTTTGGGATGGCGCTGCCGCAGCGTGCCATGGAGTGCGTACTCCATCACCAGAAACGGTATCCCGTCCTGAATGGCAAAATCGAGGATGCGCACGATATGGGGATGGGTCAGACGAACCAGGGTCTGCGCTTCCTGCAAAAAGACCGTTTGCTCCTCCTCGGTGAGCACCGTGTGACGGACTTTGAGGGCCGCTTGGCTCTTGAGGTAGACATGCTCGCCCAGGTAAACGGAGGCCTGGCCACCTTCTCCCAGCAAGCGCAGCACACGGTAGTTGCCCAGTTGCTCTCCGACATACTTTCGCATCCGTGACCTCCTGTTTGCTCGCGGGATCAGCTTCTCCCTTATGTCCACGCAATAGTCTCAACAGCTTGTTGTAAATCGCGCCTGGTTCCTTGAGTGTACAATCTGGTCGTATCCAATGAGTCATGCCCCATGATCTGTGCTAATCGATGCAGCGGCACGGACTCCGCCATCCGATAGCCGAAACGGTGGCGCAAATCGTGAGGACTCACGTCGAGAAGTTGTGCAGAAGACGCATATTTTTTGACAATATAGCCCAGGGCTCGTTCTGACAACGCATCTTTCGTCTTCCCTGATGGGAACAGAAATACTGCATCAGGAGGCAGGATTGGAAGGTACTCCGAGAGCACTAGGCGCGCGGTCGCGTTGAGCGGAACCTCGCGATACTTATTGCGTTTGCCGATGATTTCGAAAAAGCCGCCTCGTTTGCCTAGTTTCACCTGATCACGTCGAAGCTGGCAGATTTCTCGCGCTCGTAGACCCGTATGCAACAGGAGAACGATGAGGACACGATCCCGAAGCGATCCTCTTTTCGTCACGGCTGCTACCAGGGCTTGCTCTTCTTGATCGTCCAACTGTCGGGGACTGACCTCTTCTTGCCCAACAAGCTTCACAGCAGTCGAGGGATCATAGGGAATGAGGTGGTTACGTCTCGCCCAGCCGAAGTAGCGTTTCAAACTGATCAGCGAGCGGTTCACTGAGGCGGGTTTCTGTCTCTGGATTGTTTGGAGATAGGTGCGATAACGGGTGAGTGTTGGGGTCGTAATGGCTCGTGGGTCAAAACTGCTACGAGCTTGGCCATCAGCAGCCCCCTCGGCCTCTCGTTGCTCATACCACGCGATGAAGTGGCGAACATCACTCACGTAATTGCGAATGGAAGCGACGGTGAGATCTTCTTGTTCATGAAGGGTTTGCTCATACTGCGCCAGTGCATGTTGGCCAGGAGAGGAGAGTTCAGGGTTTGCTTGCCGCTTCATGCATACCTCATACTAAACTGCGTTCTTATCTACAATGCAAAGATGAGGGAACAAGGTCATGGAACGGACGAGATCAGGATCGGCAGGAAGGCGCATTGAGTCCGAGACACAGCTGCGCCTCAACGGCATCAAGGGAGGCAAAGACGCGATGGGGGAAATACTTCTCACGCAGCTCGTCCCACAGATGCTCCACCGGATTCACCTCAGGACTGTAGGGGGGTTGAAAGAGCAAGCGGATGTTTTCGGGAACCTGCAGATCAGAAGAACGATGCCAGCTCGCTTGATCGACC
>WNFA01000708.1_pt1 | contig 45161 bp, 41 predicted proteins | sample 5400481 | NCBI WGS metagenome assembly WNFA01 (sample SAMN13153340, study PRJNA577476) | soil metagenome | isolation source: 120 cm saprolite under Douglas fir tree site 2 hole 1 replicate 2 | place: USA:California | collected 2015-04-18 | reverse complement strand
CGTAGCCCTTCATGTAATAGATCTTCAGCGTGCCGGGCACCAGCACCCGCTGCGTGTCGCCGGTGCAGATGTTGTTCTTGATGCTTTCCGTCAACTTTTGTCGGCCCAGCGTTACGCCGCCCTGGTCATGGTAAAACTCGACGTCGTCTGCTAGCAGGCTATCGAACTTCTTCAGGTCACAGTGGTTGTAAGCGTCAAAGAGCTTTGTATCCAGCGCAGTGATGGCCTTGTCCAGGTCAGCCTGATTCTTGATTTCGTCCAGTGCCGCGATTTTTTCTTGTCCGTTCGCCGGGCCGGTGCAAAAGCAGAGAAGCGCCAAAACAAGCCCAGTGGTCCGTACCAAGCATAGGGTTTTCATCAGGCTAGATCTCCGGTTCCGCGCCTAAGCAGCGCAGCGAAAGGTACGCGCTTTCTCGCCCAAATGTTCCGGGACATGCGAGTTCGCATACAATGGCCAACGTGGTGGCCAACTGTTGAAAGCACCTGTTCAGCTCGAAAACTTGCACGTTGTCCTGGTGCGCTCGCGCAATGCGCTGAATATCGGTGCCGCCGCTCGCGCTATGAGCAATTTCGGCGCGTTCCATCTTCGTGTGGTCACGCCGTACGAAAAGGCCTTCCGGGAAGCGGTTTCTGCCGTCGGCGCCGCGCCGCTTCTCGCCAAAGCCGAAGAATTCGACTCACTTGCAGGCGCCACGCGCGATTGTAGTTTGGTGATCGGCACTACCGCCATTGGCCATCGCGAATTGCAGCACGAACTCTATTCGCTTGAAGATGCGGCAAAAAAGATTCGCAAGAGGCTGCCTTCAGGCCGGGTGGCTATTCTCTTTGGCTCGGAAAAGACCGGTCTTTCGAACCAGGACCTGAGTCACTGCCACTGGCTTTTGCGCATCCCTACGCGCGAAGAACACCGCTCGATGAATTTAGCGCAGGCTGTTGCAGTCGTTGTGTACGAAATCTTTCGCGACGGGGCCATCGCAAAAGGCAAAAACAAATTGTGTTCGACCGCAGCGGACATGGAATCCGTCAATCGAATCGCCACTGCACTTCTGGAAGCTCTGCACATCAGCGGCTATATCCATCGTCGCTCCGCTGCCACCGCTGAAGAAAAACTCCGCCGCATGCTCCGTCGTTTCGAATTAAGCTCCGCTGACGCCGAAGTCCTCCTCGGCATGCTGCGCAAAATCGTGTGGAAGCTGAGCCAAGGCGAGGAACCCGATAGTGACGTTTAGAGTTGGCTTCGCCGTCTCACCAACGAAAAACAATCGTCAGTGAGCAGCCGTACAAGACACTCGAAACTAGACCAAGTACCACCGCTTTTTGTCGCAGTGGCAACGGTTTTTTCTTATTTTTTCGGTAAAGATAAGCCAGGCCGAAAACGATTGCGGACGCGTAAGGGATCAGAAACACGGGGCTCAGGAAAAAACTACGCGCAGCAGCCAAATCGGTTGCCCAAGGTAGTTCCGCACCGCCGTAGTGACGAAGAACTTCTAGAATCCCTAGGTTCGCGAGGAAGAGGGCTGTAACGGCCAAAGCGGTGATTAGATACGTCTTGCTTTCGGCCTTCATGGTCACCTCCGCTTTTGCGCTGCGTCGACGCAACTGCTATCACGTCGGCATTTTGAAGAAGAAATACATTCCCGCAAAATAAAAAATCAGATCCGGAGCGAACGCCGCAAAGGATGGCGGCATTTGACCTACTCCGCCCATTGCCTCCAGCAGCCGCGCCAGCGAAAAATATGCAATTCCCACCGCAAGTCCAACGGCTACGCCCCCGATCGCGCCGCGCGCACCTACGCGAAACGCGTAGGGAATCGCCAGCAACATGCTGACGGGGGCGATCAGCGGAAAGGCGATTTTTACGTACCATTGCACAGTCAACGCCGAAACATCGAATCCGGCGTGGCGCAACTCTTCGATGTAGTTTCCCAGCTGGCGGAAACTCAACTGCGATGCCTGCAGTACCTCTCGATTGAAATAGGTAGGCGGCTCGGTAAGCTCTGGCAGCACGGTCGCGCTGAATTTGTCATACTTCTCGATCGAACCATCATGAAAATCGCGCACCCAGCCAGACTCCAGAATCCAAACATTTTGCGATTCACTCCATTGCGCCTGGTTCGCGAACACCCGGCGTTTTACATGAAATGTTCCGGGCTCCAGCTCCACTACAGTGAGCCCGGCAAAGAGATTCTTGGCCGGATCGAATAGATCGTAATTATAGATCTTGCCGTTCTCGCCAAAAATCCAGCGCTGTGGACGGGTATAAGTCTGCGGCGGTTTGCCTTTAATCTGATTGCGCAGCGCATCCTGTCGCTGGTTGGTATACGGAAGATACACATCGTCAAGAATAATCATCGTTGCTGCCAGGGTGAGTCCCGCCAGCAGCAACGGCATCGCAAGTCGGTAGAGGCTGATGCCGCTGGCTTTGCAGGCGACAATCTCGTTGTTCTTGCTCATCACGCCCAGCGTGACCAGCACGGACACCAGTGCACTCAGCGGCGATAGCTGGTAGAGAAGATATGGCGTGAGGTACCAAAAATATCTCACCACGGTTAGAAACGGAACGCCATGCTTCGCGATATCGTCCAATAATTCGAAGAAGGTGAACACGTGGAACAGAAGCACGAACGCCAGCATCAGCAGGCCAAAATACGCTAGAAATCGTCGCAACAGATAAATGTCAATCAACCGGGGAAAGCTGCCCTCCGATGTTGTTGGCCTCTCGAACTGGTCGTTAACGGCTTTTGCCAGTTCCGCTGCCCGCTTTCTGGCCTGCGTCTGGCGTCGGCGGATTAACCGTTTCCAGGTTTCCAGCCGGCTGATTCTATGGAACCATCCACGGTCTCCACGCAGCTGCTCCATGCGCGGCAACAAAATTACGGCCAGCACGGCCAGCGCTATATTTGCCAGCCAAATGCCGGTCCAGGGACTAAGCTTTCCTTCGCGAGCGAATCCCGCGCCCATCACGGACAGCGAGTAATACAAACCGATCAAAAGAATGGAAAGCAGCGTACCTGCCGCGCGCCCGCCGCGCCGTGGCTGCGCTCCCAGCGGCACTGCCACCAACGCAAACACCAGGCACGCAAACGGAAAGGCCAGCCGGCGCTGAAATTCCACTCGCGCCTCACGCCAATTCTTGCCATTCTCCGCAAGCAGTTCCCGCGTCGGCCGCTCGACATTGCTTAACGTCCGCTGTTGATTGGAAACCAGGCCGGTCACTTCCAGCGGCCAATCGCTCTGTCCGAAGTCCGTCAATGAATAGTGGCTCGGATCTTGCCGGCTCACCTCGTGTGTAGTTCCGCCCTGAAGATGAAGCTCCAGCTTGCCCTGCTTGGGCTCGGCAATTACAATCGCATTCTCCGCCAGCGTCAGCCGTGAGCCGCTCTCCTCGCCAACTTCCGCGAGGAACACGCCGTGCCACTGCGTTCCGCTCGCGGAAACGTCGTTCACATAAAGAACGCGTTTGGGGAACCGCTCGTCGAAAACGCGCGGTTGTATCTGGAACGAAGCTTGCGACGCCAGCAGCGTGGCTTCAATGCCTCGCAAGCCGCGAAATGCGGCAGGTCCCAGCCATAATGTAAGCGTTCCCGTGGCGATGGCTCCGGTGAGCGCTAGCACCGCAACGGGGACCAGCATGCGTTGCCGGCTGATTCCCAACGCGGTCAGCGCGATGATTTCGCTGTCCGCGGACATGCGGCCCAGGCCAAGCAAGACTCCGACGAGCACCGCCATCGGAATCGTAAAAATGAGTACGCCGGGGAAAATGTACAGAAAGAGTTTTGCAATCTGCGAGCCCGAACCCGAATGACGAACCAGGAGTTCCATGAGCCGAACTAGCTGCGGCACAAAAAGCACGAATGTGAAGACGATAAGTCCGAGGAATGCATGACGGAAAATTTCGCGGACGATATAGCGGTCAAGAATGCGCATGGCGCGAATCGTGAGTGTAGCACGGCCCCCGTGCCCGCAGAGCTCGTCGCGCCGCCGGAGCGCTCCTCGCGATGAACAAGATCCATCTGGTCGTTCTCTGGCACATGCACCAGCCGCAGTACCGCGATCCGGAAACCGGGCGCTACGTCCTGCCGTGGACCCGCCTGCATGCCCTGAAAGATTACTGGGGCATGGTGAAGATCCTCGAGGAATTTCCAAAATTTCACGCCACATTCAACGTGGTGCCGGCTCTAGGCTTGCAGCTCGAAGAATACGCCAGTGGCACCTTCAACGAACCGTGGTTCGAACTGGCGTTTCGCGACGCCGAAAAGCTTTCCAAGGAAGACAAAAATGAAATCCTGCAGCGCGCGTTTCAGGTCAATCACGAACGCTTCCTGACCCGTTGGCCGCGCTTTCAGGAACTTTATGAATGGACGCGCCAGGCTGGCGGAGCCCAAGCCACTGTCACTTTCACACCGCGCGACTGGCGTGACCTGCAATTGCTTTCGCAACTTGCGTGGATGGACGAGGAGTGGATCGCGCGGGACGCCACCATTAATAAACTTTCCGCGAAGGGGAAAGACTTCACGGAGAAAGACAAAGCAGCCCTGAAGCAAAAGCAATTGGAATTCTTGAAACTTGTGCTACCGATTTATCGTGAAGCCGCCGAACGCGGGCAAATCGAGGTTAGTACGACGCCGTTCTACCACCCGATTCTGCCGCTGGTCTGCGATTCTGACATCGCTCGTGTATCGAATCCTTCCACGCCATTGCCCCGCCGTGCGTATCGCCATCCCGAGGACGCACGCGAACAGTTGCGGCGCGCGCGCGAGTACCACCAGCGTGTTTTCGGTGTGCAGCCTGCCGGTCTGTGGCCCTCGGAAGGTTCTGTCTCCGATCAGGCACTGGCCATTGCCGCCGAAGAAGGCTTCAAGTGGTTTGGCACGGACGAAGGAGTCTTGGGGCGTACGCTGAACCTCGGATTTTTTCGCGACGGCACCGGTGTCGCCGCAAATGGCGAGCGCTTGTATCGGCCCTGGCGGCTGAAAACGTCATCATCGGAAATTACGGGACTTTTCCGCGACCACCACATTTCTGATCTGATCGGATTTGTGTACAGCCGAATGGATGCCAAAGCCGGTGCCGCCGATCTTCACGGCCGGTTGCGCGCGATTGGCGAACGCGTACAGAGCAAGCAGCCGCTTACCGTTTGCCTTTTTCTGGATGGAGAAAATGCCTGGGAGTACTATCCGGGAAATGGCCGCGAATTCCTACGCGAATTTTATGGCCGCATTCAGGCCGATCCGGATTTCCGCGCGCTGACCGCGAGCGAGGCCATTGCTGCCGCCGGAGACATCTCCGAAACGCAAACAATCTTCCCCGCATCATGGATCAATGCAAATTTTGACGTGTGGATCGGCCACGCCGAGGATGTACAGGCGTGGGACCTTCTCTGGGACGCCCGCGAAGCCTACGCGAGCGCGGAAGACGCCAAGGCACAGGCACGCAAGGACGCGCCCACCGACGCCGAGCTTCAAGACGCCAAGGAATCCCTGCTCGCGGCGGAAGGCAGCGATTGGTGCTGGTGGTATGGACCAGAACACAGCACCGCGAATGACGCTGAATTCGACGCATTGTATCGCAAGCATCTGACGGGAATTTATCGCGCCCTGGGCAAAATCGCGCCGGACGAACTTGCGAAGCCCATCAAGCGCCAGCCCGAGCATGCCCTGCATTTGCCGCCTTCGGAGTACTTGCGCGTGGACGTCAACGGCCGCGACACCTCGTATTTCGAATGGCTGGGAGCCGGATTATATTCGCCGGAAAGACGCAGCGGAGCGATGCATGGCCGCACGTACTATCTGCGCGAGTTGCGCTACGGATTCGAAGCGGAGCGACTGTGCATCCGTCTGGATGCATTTCCGGACGCATTGGCGGAACTCGAAGATGCCGAATTCCGCGTGACTATTCACGCCAACACCGACGTAACCATGATGGCCAAATTGTCGCACGGTAAATTGGTCGAATACGCTGTGGAACAGGACCGCATCTGTTTGCTAAATCCCGCGGGGTCCGCGGAAGCAGCCTTCGAACAAATTTTGGAATTGGCCATTAGCAAGGAGCTTTTTGACTTGCGAGGAATTTCGCGTCTGCAGCTTAGCGTCGCGCTGTGGCATGGCGGATTACCCCTGGACGTTCTACCAGCGGAGGGCGCACTGCATGTCGCACTTGGCGAAGAGCACTTCGCCTGGCCTGTCGAGCCGCTAGCCCCGTAGGAATTCCTAAGTAGCACAGCCACTCTTGCTTGCCCCGCCCCCGCGGGGGCTGTGCGCGATGCCGCCCGCAACTCTTCGAATCTTTCTTCATGGAGCAGCGGCTTTACGCCGCTGCCTTTTTGTGGAAACCCCGGGGCTAACGATTTGTTTAGAACAACTTTACCGCAAGCTCCCGCGGCTGCTCCCCGACAGGAATCATCGTGAGTAATCCACCGGCGCGGTCCGACGCAATTCGAATGACGGAAAGATCCCCAGATCCCTGGCTAACCACCAGCAGCAATCGCGCTTTATCGCCGGGATCGAAGCGCAAAGCGCCCGGACTTTGTCCGGCCGGAATCGGGCGGCTGACGCGACGGAAATTCACATCCAACGGCGTAATGTTGCCGGAAGCGGTGTCCGAAACATAAAGCTCGCCGGTATCGGCGAGCAGCGCGCCGCGTGTCGGCGCCGATCCCAAAAGAACGTAGTCACCCACTTCGTGGGTCCAAGTATTAATCGCTTGTAGCCCGTGCGATTCGGGCGAAAGAACATACAATTCGCCGCCATCGGGCTTCAGTATCATCTGCGACGGAATCCCCGCCAGTTCCAGATTCGTCAGCAGCAGACCGGTTCGCAAATCAATCACCGAAAGGCGCTTCTGCGTTCGACTCAGAATGAACGCCGCGGAATTATCGTCCAGGATAAGAGCATCCTCGGGTTCGGGAATCACGCCGACTGTACCGCGCAGTTGCAGCGAGGACGCGTCGTAAATGCCGACCGTAGCGTCTTTCTTGTTGAGTACCAAAGCCAGTTTGCCGTCGGGTGAAACGCGAGCAGCGACAGGTTGTGTTCCCGTCGCGCTGCGCGCAACCACTTGCCGCGTGCTGCAATCAATTGCTACAAGAGTGTTATTGCCGGACGCGGGGACATACAACCGCCTGCCATCCGGCGAAAAATCCATCGAATAGGGAAGCGCGCCTACCGCAACCCGCGCAATGATTTGCGAAGTCCGCGAATTGAGCACCCAGGCAAAGCCCCCGCTGGAACTGACGCCCCATATCTCCGCTCGCGTGGGATGTTCGCGCATCGCCGAGATATCGCCGCCCACCGGCACATGCGCTACGGTCGCAAGTTTTACCAGGTCGACGACGGATACGGCGCCGTCCGCGGTGCTTACATAGGCGTAAAGCCGCAATCCTGGTCGCAAGAAAGAAGGGCGATGCTCGCGCGCTATCACGAAAATCGCCGCGATAAAAAGAATCGCAAACAAAAAGACGATTCGAAATTTAGAGGGCCTATTCATACCAACGATTTCGAGTCTTCAATTTCTGGTAGGGGCACGGCATGCCGTGCCCGTTGCTGCCCGGACGTACGCTCGATGCCGCCTTTCGATCGTCGCCTTGGCCGGGCCCTTCGTTGCGTCTACAAGGCTCACGTAATTGCCCGCGGGTCTCAGCAATGATATGAATCAATTTACCTTGCGATGCACCACCGCCGCGATCTGGCGGATCTCCTCGGAGAGTTCCGCGAATTCCTCCGGCAAAATCGACTGAATGCCATCGGACAGCGCCTTTTCCGGCTCATGGTGCACTTCAACCAATAGTCCGTCCGCGCCAACCGCAACCGCCGCTCGCGACAGCGGCAGTACCTTGTGCCGCTTTCCCGTGCCGTGGCTGGGATCAACAAGAATCGGCAAATGGCTGCGTCTTTTCACGGCAGGAACCACCGCGAGATCCAGCGTGTTGCGAGAAAAGTCGGAGAAGGTGCGCACTCCGCGTTCGCACAACATCACGTTGTAATTTCCCTCTGACAAAATGTATTCCGCCGCCATCAGAAATTCATCCAGCGTAGCCGACATCCCGCGCTTCAGCAGCACCGGTTTTTTCGCGCGGCCCGCGCGCTTAAGAAGGGAAAAATTCTGCATGTTGCGCGCGCCAATTTGAATCACGTCGGCATATTTTTCCACCAGGTCCAGCGATTCGTGGTCGATGGCTTCGGTAATGATGCCAAAGCCAAATTCGTCGCGAATTTTCGCAAGAATCTTCAATCCGGGTTCGCCAAGCCCCTGAAAACTGTAAGGCGACGTCCGTGGCTTGTAAGCGCCACCGCGAAAAAGTCTGACTCCAGTGGGCTTGAGCCGCGCCGCAACCGCCATACATTGCGCTTCAGATTCCACCGCGCATGGACCTGCCACCAGTGCCAGGTGCACGCCGCCAACCAGGACGTCACCCAATGGCGTGGGAATTCGAATGACGGAATCTTCTTCCTTGGCGTCGCGACTCACCAGCTTGTAAGGCTTGCTGACTGGAATGCACTCGGCCACGCCGGGTAACGATTCCAGGATCCCCAAATCCACGGCGCCATCGTTGCCGGTGATCCCAATCGCGGTGCGAGCCGCTCCTGGAATCGGATGCGATTTCAGCCCCAGCGATTCGATACGCTCGCAGACTGCGCGAACCTGTTCTGCGGTGGCGTGGGAATGCATGACAACAAGCATGGTTTCTCCGTGAAATCCTGCGGAACTAGAAAGTTTAGCGGAAGCGTAGCAGTGGCGGCAAACTTGTGATCATCAGGAATTAACGCGATCCTGCTCGCCGTCATTCCGCCCGTCCGGCGTCGCGGGAAGCCTGTCGGCGCAGACGGCCCAGCGAGGAATCTCTCGTGGTCAGCCGCGCCCAGGCTAAAGCCGAGTCGCCGGTCCGATGATGTTCCAGTGAATCGCAAACCACATCAGGAACAAGCAGGCCAGTGCCACCAAAGAAAATTTCACTTTCGTGATCGCGCGCAGGTCATTGCGCAACCACGCTAGAAGGCCGGAAAAAATCGCCAGCACGCTGAAGAAAATTGCGACCGCGGTGATCGCGTTTATCAAGTAGAAGTATTTGTCCCACGCCTTGGTCGGCGGCGCCAGATCGTCGCCGGCGGCCGCCAATACAGCAAAAATCGTCGACAGCAGCACCACCCAGATCGACGCCGCTATCTGCGTGGCAAACGGCAACCATCGCGTGGCCGGCTGAGGCGCGGGCCGCGGCCGGCTTCGTAGCGCCAATCTTCGGATGCTTCGGCTGAGCGCTGCAAGAACAACCGAAAAGAGCACCACCAGGCTCAGACCAGCTGCAAAGAACACAATTTTCGATTTTTCATACCAGCGCACTCGTTCCGCTTGGACGCCAGGAAAATCAGCGGCCAGGCGGAGAACTTTTCCGTTGCCATCACGAATTGCGAATAGCAGGTGTTGGCCGTCAACCTGCTGCAGCAAATCTTTGCCGATCGGCTTCCACTTCATCGTGTGACCGCGCAAATCGTTGACGCCTTCCATTTCCAGCACGCCGTCTTTATCGAGCTTCGCGGTTCGTTGTGACATCAGGCTGATCAGTCGTACCTTAGTACTGTCGGCGCGCCGCGTGGACTGATAAGTGCCCTCGATCGTTTTCAATTCTTCGCGCGATTCGTTGACGAACGTCTGCTTCTGGTTGGAAGGGAAGTAGCGATCCGAAAACATTTGCACCAACTCCGGACGAACCTTTCCAGCTGCGCCGGCGGAGTTGAAGGATACGAACAAGATCAGCTTTTGGGAGCGTTCCAGAAAAAAAAGACTATGGAACGCGATCAAGTCTCCTTCGTGGCCGATCCAGCGCAAATCGTTTCGCCAGGTTTCATAAAAACCCATGCAAATCGGAGGCAGTTGATTGCTGGCGCGGAACTGCGGCGTATACATCGCATTCAGAGTTTCAGTTTTTAGGATTCGCTTGCCGTCGAGCTGGCCGCCGTTCAGGAGCGCCTGCCCGAAACGGCCCATATCCGAAGCGGTAGAAGAAATGCCACCAGCGCCTGCTGGAGTGAAGATTTCGAATCCTAGCGCCGGCTTTTCTGTGTTTCCGCGATAGCCTTCGGCTGGTAATTTTTCCAGTTCTTGCGGTAGTGGTTGATCGAAGCTGGAATGGGTCATCGCAAGCGGCGCAAAGACATGCTCAGAAACGTACTGTTCGAACGGCTCTCCGCTGATCCGTTGCACCATGTAACTCGCAATTCCCACTCCGTAATTCGAATAGGCCGGAATGGTTCCTGGAGGAAAAAGCCGCCGTGGCTGATTCTCAATTAAGAAATCCCGCAATGTAGGACTCTTCTTGGGCTTGATGAGCAAGATGTCGCGCGCTTCTTCCTCGAATCCGCCGGTATGCGTCATCAGGTTTCGCAGAGTAACCGGCTTGTCGAAGCCCGGACGAATCTTGAAATCCAGATAATTGTTTACGTCGGTATCCAGATCGAGCTTGCCCTGTTCCTGCAGTTGCATCACCGAAACCCAGGTGAACAGCTTGGAAATTGATGCCAGGCGAAAAATTGTGGTGGCCGGATCAACCGGCTTTTGCTCCTTCGCGTCGGCAAAGCCGTATCCTTTTTGCAGCAACAGTTTCCCGTCTTTCATCACCAACACGGAAGCGCCCGCTATGTCCGCGCGGTCCAGCTGCAAGGGGATAATGCCATCGAAAAACGCACCCAGGTCGGCGGCGTCCAGCGGGTGCGGAATTTGCGGATTCGAAGGCGGGGTCTGTACCGCCGCCTGCTCCGAACTTTTCTTGGGAACGATTGGAACGGGCGGCTGAGGCTCTTGCGCCAGCACTTTGCACGAAATAAGCAGCGCTAGGGCGAGAAACAAACCTCTCGAATTGCGCATGCAATCTCCCCAGAGCGAGTTCTTGAACGGACAGAATTCTACATAAAGAAGGGAACTCCCGCGAGCGATCTCGCGGAACGACCCGAAATCCATGCACTAATCTCAGATTTGTTGTTTTTTCCAGCGCCCTTGTTTGAATAGAACAATACTGACCGCGGCAATCGCAGCTTCCGCCGCCACAATGGAAATATAGGCGCCGCGCGCCTGCAGGTGCATCGGAATCGCCAGGAAGTAGGCTAGTGGAATTTCCAACAGCCAAAATCCGAAAAAGTTGACGATCGTTGGCGTGACCGTGTCTCCGGCTCCATTGAACGCCTGCAGCATCACCATCCCGTATGCGTAGCCGATATTGCCATAGCTGATGATGCGCAGACAGCTTGCCGCTAGTGGAACCACCTGTGGGTCGTGCGTAAAAAGCTTCACAATCGGTTCGGCAAACGCCACGAACAGCAAGCCGATGATGCCTAGAAAAATCATGTTGTAAAAACCGGTACGCCACACGGAGCTGGCCGCCCGCTCTGGTTGTTTCGCGCCAAGGTTCTGTCCCACCAAAGTAGCAGCGGCGTTGCTTAGTCCCCATGAAGGCAGAATCACGAAAATCACAATTCGAATCGCGATTGTGTATCCGGCCAGTGCCGCCGATCCAAAAATACTTACAATTCGTACCAGCCCAATCCAGCTGGTGTGTGCAATGGCGAATTGCAGGATTCCGGTCAGTGACACTCGTACCAGTCGCAAAAGCACACCGAAGTTGATTCGAACGTGTTGGCGCAGGATTCGAATGCGTTCAGAACCGCGCAGCAGCCGGTAAAACTGGTAGCCGACTCCGATGCTACGCCCCGTGAACGTCGCCAGCGCCGCACCGGTAACCCCCAGCTTGGGAAAAGGACCCCAACCGAAAATCAAGCAGGGATCAAGCACCAGGTTGATGATGTTTGACACCCATAAGAGTCGCATCGCAATCGCCGCATCACCCGCTCCGCGAAAGATGGCGTTGTTCAGAAACAGCATCAGAATCGCGCCGCTGCCGCCCAGCGCGATACGCGCATAGCCCGAACCGACCGTAACCACCTGCGGCGACGCACCCATAAGCTGCAGCAATCGCGGCGCAAGAAAAAAGCAAGGCAGCCCGATGGCTAGCGACACCCCAAGCCCAAGTACGATAGCTTGTACGCCGGCGACGGCCGCTCCGCCTTTATCTTTTTCTCCGATGCGTCGCGCCACCATCGCCGTCGTGGAAAGACTTAATCCCAGCCCCACTGCAAACACCAAGCTCAAGAGCGATTCCGTCAGTCCGACGGTCGCGATGGCGTCCGCTCCCAGTCTGCCGACCCAAAACACATCCACCACCGCAAACAGCGACTCCAGTACCATTTCCAGCACCATCGGAATCGCCAGCAGCAAAATTGCCCGGTTCAAGCTGCCGGTGGTGTAGTCCTGATGCGATCCGCGGACTGCCTCGCGAATCGAGCTCCACAGCGACGGCGGCGCCGTCGCAACTAAATGTTGCGTCTCCATAAAGTCCTGTGCATTCCGCGCAAGCGCGCTGTAGCAGCCAGCGGCCAGCGCAGTCCGAAAAATATTTGTAGTAGGGGAGCGGGAAGAGTCTCAGCCGCGACGCGCGCGGATTAAACCAATGAGACGATTTGGATGACGGACATCTTCATGTTCATGTCCTTCGCGTCAGTTCGCCAGCGCAAAGGAACGAAGGCCGAACGACTAGGGAAGTGAAAACCGCTTCGAAGATTATACGAACCACCACGCCAGACCGCCAGCAAAAAAGCGTCACCCAGGCTGGGACGAACCTCATTAAGAAAAGACCCCATGCAGGAGATAGGGTATGGCCTAACGCCGAAACCTGCGCAACATTAACTGCACTCAAGGCTCGCGTCCAACCAACCGAACCTGACTCCACCCAGCGATTCGAAAGCCTGGCCAAGCGCCCAGTGAAGCCTCAAAGGGAGGACATAATGCTGTTTATTACCGCGCTGGCAGTTCCGGGAATTTCGCTATCCAACGTAACCGCCTTTCAACTCTTGGTCGCGGGCGGTCTGTTGCTGGCAGTCGCAGCGCTCATGTTGGCTATCAGCCGTGAACGCAGGGTTTCGATGAAACCTTCAACCGTCACCGACGAACTCGCGATCCATATGACCCGAATTGCCAACGCCTTGGAAAACCTCGCCAATCCCACACGCGACCGATCGCATTTCACGGATTCGCGCGAGCAAGAAGTGGCGCGGCCAGAAAAGGCAAGTGAAGAAGCGCACCGCGTCGCGTATTCAATGTTCGGACGCTGAACAGACCGGGCAAAAAGCCCAGCTCGCAGCGCGCTGAGGGAATTCTTGCGCTGATTCGCCGGAATTGCTCCAGCCTGTGCATTCTTGTGTACCGTTGTATGCTCTTAATACTCCTCAAACGCTATCCAAACCTCTTTGGAAGCTTCATTTTGAGAAACCTCGCATGTCAGTTAAAATAGAGAGTTTACTGACCAACGAGAGTGGCCAACTGACGAATGCCCGAGCCCAAGACTATTCCGAGCAATACTCCTTCCCAACTGGAAGAGCTGAAGATCGACCCGCTGGATGTTCACGACGACAAGTTTGACGCCGAGGACGAATACCGTCCGGAACCTCCTGCCGAACCGATTCCGCCCCCATGGATTGATGGAAGTCTGCGCATCGGTATTCATGCTTCCATCGGCGGAAGCTATCTGAACGCACTCGAATCCGCCCGCAAACTCGGTTGCAACGCGCTGCAGATTTTTTCCGCAAGCCCCAGAATGTGGGCCGCAGGCTCCGCGCGAATTCCAGAAGCCGACTCCGCAGCGTTCCGCGCGCGACGCGAAGCACTACGCCTCGGTCCGCTGGTTATCCACGCCAATTATTTGATCAATCTCGCCGGCATGCAGCCGATGCTGCGAACTCGATCCATTCAAGCTTTTCACGATGAACTGGTACGCGGAATCGCCCTCGGCGCGGATTTCCTGGTAGTCCATCCCGGTGCTCGTGGCGAAGCTAAAATTGAACTCGCCATCGCCACCATTGTAAACAGCGTCAAAGAAGCGGTTCGTCGCGTGCAACTCGGCAAGCTGCGAATTCTCATCGAGAACACCGCCGGCATGGGTAGTGCTGTCGGCTCGCGTCTTGAAGAAGTTGCCGCCATTGCGCGCGGTCTTTCATCGCTTGGCGTAGGTGCCTGCCTCGACACCGCGCATTTGTTCGCAGCCGGTTACGACATCAGCACCGAGAGCGGCCTCGAAACCACCATTTCACAAATCGAACAAACCGTTGGACTCGATAATGTTTACGTCTGGCACGTCAATGATTCCAAGATCGCACTCGGCGGCAAAGTCGACCGCCATGAAAGCATCGGCCACGGAAAAATTAAAGCCACGGCCTTCGCGCGAATTTTGCGGCACCCAAAATTAGGCACGAGCCCTGCTACCGGTATGCCCGGTCGCCCATTTATTCTCGAAACGCCGATTGAAGAACCCGGCGACGACCGCCGAAACGTTGCCAAATTGTGGGAACTCTCCGGCGAAGAAGGTCCGCCAGCAGAGAAAGGTTTTTCCATGCTGACGGCCGCGCTGAAAAAAAAGCGCACCGCGCATCGCAAAGAAGCGGTCAAGACCGCCAAAGCGCTCGCGAAACATAATTTGCAGAAAAAGAAAAAGGGATAACGCGTGGCGGAGCTGACTCCACAATCGGGTTACGATCCGCAGCAGATTGAAGCCAAGTGGCAGAAGCGCTGGGAAGACGCGCGCGTATTCGAAACCGATGTGGACGCCGCGAAGCCCAAATATTACACCCTGGAAATGCTGCCGTATCCCAGTGGAACGCTGCACATGGGGCACATGCGCAATTATGCGATTGGCGACGTCGTTGCGCGCGTAAAACGCATGCGTGGGTTCAACGTCATGCATCCAATGGGCTGGGACGCTTTCGGCCTGCCCGCGGAAAACGCCGCCATCAAGAACAAAACTCATCCCCGCATCTGGACCAATCAGAACGTCGCGGAGTTCCAGAAGACGCTGCGCCGCTTCGGCTTTAGCTATGACTGGCGCCGCGAAATTTCCACTTGCGATCCCGAATATTACAAATGGAACCAGTGGTTTTTTCTGCGGATGTTGGAAAGGGGCTTGGCTTATCGCAAAAAGAGCCGCGTCAACTGGTGTCCCAAATGTTGCACCGTTCTGGCCAACGAGCAGGTCGTCAATGGCTATTGCTGGCGCCACGAAGACACTCTCGTCGAGACGCGTGAAATCGAGCAATGGTTTCTGCGCACCACCGCATACGCCGAACAATTGCTTGATGATTTAGAATTGCTGGAAGGTGGCTGGCCCGACCGCGTCATCACCATGCAACGCAATTGGATCGGCAAGAGCGAAGGCGCACGCGTCAAGTTCGCCGTAGCCGGCGTGTCGGGGGCGGACAGCCTCGAAGTGTTCACCACACGCATCGACACCATCTACGGCGCCAGCGCGCTGATTCTTGCTCCCACGCATGCGCTGCTGCCGAAACTGCTGGATGGCTCATCGGTCCGTGACCAGGCCGAAAAGGAACTGGCGCGAATAAAATTGATGTCGGTGAAGACCGAAGATTTGGCCACCGCCGAAAAAGAGGGCTTCTTCACCGGACGTTACGCCGTAAATCCTTTCAGCGGAGAAAAACTCCCCATCTGGGTAGGGAATTTCGTGCTGCTCGAATACGGAACCGGTGCCATCATGGCCGTTCCCGCGCACGACGAACGCGATTTCGAATTCTGCAAAAAATACAACCTGCCCATACGCGCCGTGGTCGCCCCGTCCCTGTCGATCGAGTCAGTATTCGCGGGTACCCCAGGCACCGGTTTCGCGTCTGGGTCTTCGATGTCCGCCAGACTACCGACCGACGCCTTCACCGAATACGGCGTAAGCATCAACTCCGGCCAATTCAGCGGTCTGCCAACGGAATCCGCCAAAGAAAAAATGGCCGCCTTTGCCGAAGCAAAAAGCTTTGGAAAAAAAGAAACCATCTTTCGCCTGAAAGACTGGGGAGTCTCGCGCCAAAGATATTGGGGCACTCCCATTCCGGTAATTTATTGTTCGAAAGACGGTATGGTCGCCGTTCCTGACAAAGACTTGCCTGTAGTCCTGCCCCCAAACCCAAATCTGACCGGTGAAGGCGATTCGCCACTCGCCACTACTCCGGAATTCGTAAATACCACTTGTCCCAAGTGTGGCGGCCCCGCGCGCCGCGAAACCGACACCATGGACACGTTCGTTGATTCCTCCTGGTATTTCTATCGTTATTGCGACCCGCACAATTCGAACGCGCCCTTCGATTCCGCCAAAGTAAAATATTGGTTTCCCATTGACCAGTACATCGGCGGAATTACCCACGCCATTCTGCACCTGCTCTATTCCCGCTTCTGGTGCAAAGTGATGCGCGATCTCGGATTGATCCAGCACAGCGAGCCCGCGGCGCGCCTCTTCACTCAGGGTATGGTGCTCAAGGGCGGCACTGCCATGTCCAAGTCCAAAGGCAATGTCGTCGGCGCCCACGAAATGGCCGACAAATACGGCGCCGATACCGGCCGCCTCTACACGCTGTTCGCCGCCCCGCCGGAAAAAGACCTCGAGTGGAGCGAAGAAAGCATTGACGGCGCATGGCGCTTCTTGAACCGCGTGTTTCGACTGATAGAGCGCCACGCAAACGCTCTCCGTCAAGCGAAAGCCGCAACAGCGCCGGTTTCAGCGCCATCTGACAAAGAAAAGCGCTTACTCCGCAAGGCGCATCAGACTCTGCAACGCGTAACCTCGGATTTCGAAACGCGTTGGCACTTTAACTCCGCCATTGCGCTTATCATGGAGCTGACCAACGAGATCTACGCCTGCGAGCCGCTCGATGACGGTGTACGCGCAGAAGTGCAAAAAGAAGTGCTGGAATTGCTCACACTGATGCTGGCTCCCATGACGCCGCACATCGCCGAAGAGATGTGGGAAATGCTCGGCCATTCGAATGGGCTTTCAACCAGCGCGTGGCCGGTAGCGAACCCAGAGCTTGCCAAGGACGACGAAGTCGAAGTGCCAGTGCAAGTAAATGGAAAGCTGCGCGGAAAATTAAAGGTGCCAACCGGAACCGCGCAGGAAGAACTGGTAAAGTTGGCGCGCGCAGAACCCGGCGTGGCGCAACACCTCGATGGCAAGCGCATCGTTAAAATCGTTTATGTGCCCAACAAGTTGCTGAATTTCGTTGTTTCTTAGATAACCGTTTCTTAGCCGGTCGTGCAGGGGGTTCGGGGGTTGTACTTACAAACCCACGGCTAACAGGAGAAAATCGGCGATGGCGGAAATCCAGACCGGAACTAAAATGCAGCAAGAAAGCAGCAAACCAAAGTCCGAACTCGGCGGTATCGTGGTGCTCGATTTTGGCGGGCAGTACACGCAGTTGATTGCTCGCCGCATTCGCGAGCAACGAGTATTCAGTGCGATTGTGCCCTGCACCGCGAGCGTAAAAGAAATTTTGCAATTCGAACCAGCTGGTATTGTGCTTTCCGGCGGCCCCAGCTCGGTCTACGACAGCGACGCGCCAAGATGCGATCCCAGCGTCTTGGCTACCGGAATTCCAGTCCTGGGCATCTGTTATGGCATGCATTGGATCACGAAAGTGCTGGGCGGAACCGTCGAGCCCGCCGACCGTCGCGAGTACGGTCGCGCGGAATTTTCCGCCAACTCTGACGGCTCCTGCGGCGAACTTTTTGTGGGTCTGCCGGGAATCTCAAAGATATGGAATAGCCATGGCGATCACGTCCGGGCGCTGCCGCCAGGCTTTCGTTCCACTGGGATGACCGAAAATGCCATCGCCGCAATCGAAAATTCCGAAACGAAAATTCATGCCGTGCAGTTTCACCCGGAAGTGAACCACACCGAGCAGGGAACCGGAATTCTGCGAAATTTTCTTTTCGCCGTGTGCAAAGCGGAGCCCAAGTGGAGCGGCGCGGCTTTTATCGAAGAAACCATCGAATCGATTCGTAAGAAAGTCGGCAATCAGCGAGCCATTTGCGCCCTCAGCGGTGGTGTGGATTCGACGGTGGCTGCCGCGCTGGTACATCGCGCCATAGGCGACCGGTTGACGAATATCTTCGTGAATAACGGCCTCCTACGCAAAAACGAGTTCGAAGACACCTTAACTATGTATCGCCAGCGACTCGGCCTGAACGTTATTGGTGTGGACGCCACCGACCGGTTCCTCGGTCAGCTCAAAGGCATTTCCGACCCGGAAGAGAAGCGCAAACGTATAGGCAGGGAATTCATCGCCGTTTTCGCTGAAGAGGCGCAGCGCCTTACCCGCGAGACTGGCCGCGAAGCGATCGGTTTTTTAGTGCAGGGTACCCTGTATCCGGATGTGATTGAATCGGTTTCGGTTAAGGGACCGTCTGCCACCATCAAAACCCACCACAACGTAGGCGGCTTGCCGCAAAACATGCCTTTCGCGCTGATCGAACCGCTTCGCGACCTCTTTAAAGATGAAGTCAGACGCATTGGCGGGGAACTCGGCTTACCGGATGAGATATTAGTGAAACATCCGTTTCCAGGCCCAGGCTTAGCCGTACGGGTACTAGGCGAGGTCACCGTGGATCATTTAATGCTATTGCGTGAAGCTGATGCGGTCGTCCGCGAGGAGATCCGCAACTCCGGTTTCTACGAAAAGACTTGGCAGGCCTTCGCCGTTTTGCTCCCGGTTCATAGTGTTGGAGTTATGGGCGACGGAAGGACGTATGGGCTGACCGTGGCTGTCCGAGTGGTGAACAGCGACGATGCCATGACCGCGGACTGGACCCGGCTGCCCGGCGAAGTGCTCGAGCGCATTTCTACACGCATCGTGAACGAGGTTACGGGTATCACCAGGGTGGTTTACGACATTACTTCCAAGCCGCCGGGCACGATTGAGTGGGAATAAAAAAGAAAGACCGCAGCGCGAACTTGCGGCCTTTCGGATAAGGGCTAACGGAATGGCTTGTACGACAACACTAAAAGAAAGTTATCTGCCGGCCACCTTTTGCGCCATATACAGAATAAGTTTTCGATCGTCGTCGTCTGACTTGCTCAACAAGCGGCGAAGCTTGTTCAGGAACCGGGCATCCTTGCCTGCACTGCCCCAAGCGATGTCATCACCTGACTTACGCTTTGGGAGATTCGGCAATTGAGGTGGTTCTTCGCCGTCGTAGAACAGTTGATAGAGAGGCACTTCGAGTGCGCGAGCCAGTTTCTCTAGTGTTTCAATGGCCGGAACTGTATGGCCGTTTTCCACACGCGAGATATAGCAACGGAGTAACCCGGTTCGCTTCTCGATGTCGCCCTGGGAGAGTTTCTTTTCTTCGCGCATAGCGCGAAGGCGGTCACCAATAATCATGCAGGCATTATTCCATATAGATAAGAACCGAAGCAAGCATAAACTGATAGTGGACCTTGTGAAACATTCGTAGCGCCATACCCTGCGGAAAACAGGTACGAAAGAAGAACGAAACCGGGAAACGATGGCACACGTCACAAAGATTGAAGACCACAAGCGCTCTTCGGGCCAGCAGGGCGGATCAGCCCGCGCTTCTGTGACGGCCGATACTGTGGACGAGCGGCAGTTGGTTCGCCTGGCTCAAAAAGGCGAAAAAGCCGCCTTTGAGACGCTGGTTCATCGCCACCAGCACCGGGTTTTTGCGGTGGCAAGAGGCATTTTGAAGCGCCAGGAGGATGTAGAAGACGTTGCCCAGCAGGTTTTCGTCAAGGCCTATTTCTCGTTGAAACGATTCGATCAGCGAGCAGCTTTCAGCACTTGGCTTTACAAGATTACCGTGAACGAATGTTGGGATTTGCTTAGAAAACGAAAGGCCCGGCCGCTGGTTTATGAGTCCGACTTCAGCGAAGAGCAGTCCAGACAGTATTCAGCGATCGAGCGGGAAGCGACAAAAGGACTGGACACCAGCGATCGCATGGCCATGCGCGAACGACTGGAAAACATGCTTGGCCAGTTAGAAAAACGTGATCGCGCCATGTTGATCTTGAAAGAAGTGGAAGGATTCTCGGTCGAAGAAATTGCGGAATCCATGGGTTTAAATGCAAATACAGTGAAGGTTCGGCTGTTTCGAGCGCGGAGACGCATCGTGGAATACAGCCGGCGCGACAAGAAAGAATAGCTTTTGGCTAGTGAGCAAAGTGAGAGTGAGTAAGGAGGTTGCGTATATGTCGCTGACTACAAGCGTATACGGAAGCGAGTGTGCCAAGGTTCATGATGCACTCCAAGGTATTTCGAGCGCAGAGCAATCCGAAGGCGTCCTTGCGCTGGGTGTCCTGCTGGCACAATTGTCCGAAGAAGTACGCGCGCACGTGAATGCCTGCGACGACTGCCGCTTGTTTGCCGCGGAATTACTGGAAGTGCGCGGAATGTTCCAATATGCGGACACGGGACCGCAACCCGGGCCCTATTTCCTGGCTCGCGTGATGGCGGCCATCTCCGATCGCGAAGGGGAACTACAAAGGATCTCGCAGACTTGGGCCGCCGTGCCCCGTCTGGCGTACCGGCTTTCCGTTCTGGCCTCTCTCTCGCTGCTGGTTGCTGCCGGCTGGCTGTACCAACAGCCACGGCACGCTAGCATTGCCAGTGTGAGCACCCAGAATACAGAAGGACTTGTCGATAGCAGCGGCAACACTGTGCAGGATGATTTCCTGCTCAACACGGCGGATAGATAGAAATGACAGAATCCACCATTCGACAAAAGGCTTCTCTGTGGCTCGCGATCGTCTTTATTTTGGGCGCTGCACTCGGCGGCGTCCTGGGCTATGCGTTTGCGCACCGCAGCTATGCGGCTGAACCGTCCGTCTTGAGTGCCGAGGCCAGGCGCGCACAGAGAAAAGAAAGACTGAGCAAAGACGTGGGCTTGAATTCCGATCAGCAGAAACGAGTCTCCGCGATCCTCGATCAGGCGCAAGGTGACTACAAAGCGGTGCACGCGGTTATGGATCCACAGATTGAGGCGGTGCGGCAGAAGACCCGCGAAAAGATTCGCGCCGTGCTTACCGAAGACCAGAAGCCAAAGTTTGCCGAGTTTCTCCGCAAGATGGACGAAGAACGCAAACGCAACAGCGGCCAGTAGCTGGTACTACTTCTTCATTCGCATCAATTTCATTTAAAAACTAAAAGGGAATATCTTCGTCGGAAATTTCCGGGCCCGCTGTTCCGCCACCACCACCGTGGCCGCCGAAGTCGTCCGATGGCCCGGACTGGTCGTGTTCTTCTGCGCGTGCGCCGCCCACCGATGCGGACCCGCCGCCAGAGCCGCCGCCATCACCACGGCCGCCCAGCATGCGGAAATTGGTCGCCACGATTTCGAAACTGGTGCGCTTTTGCCCTTCCTTGTCTTGCCACTCGCGCGACTGAATTCTGCCTTCGATGAAAATCAGGGAGCCCTTCTTCAGATATTGCTGCGCGATTTCCGCCTGTTTGCCCCAGACCACAATTTTATGCCACTCGGTGCGCTTCTGCCGTTCGCCGGCCTTGTCCTTATACGTTTCATCGGTGGCAACGGAGAAATTCGCGACTGCTTGGCCGCTGCCGGTGTATCGGGTTTCCGGATCGCGGCCAAGACGGCCGACCAGAATCACTTTATTTACGGACATGAGCACTCTCCCTGAATCGGTGAAGATAGCACGCGGAGAACAATAAGTGAAATTGAGGAATAGGCGGTGAGTCTAGTTTCCGATACATCTGATCCCCGACTAGTGCTCCTCGGGGTTATAATGTCGGCCATTCATGGCTCTTGCTCGCGGCGCACCTCTAGGCCCTTACGAAGTCCTGTCAGCGCTCGGCGCGGGCGGAATGGGCGAAGTTTACAAAGCCCGCGACACGCGCCTGGACCGCATTGTCGCGATCAAGACCTCGAGGACGGAGTTCTCCGAAAGGTTCGAGCGCGAGGTACGTACCGTTGCCAGTCTCAATCATCCGAACATCTGCCAACTGTACGACTTGCGTTACCTGAGGGCGGTAGTTACCTGATGATGCCCGCGCTTGCCCGTCCGCAGTGGCGCACGTGGACCAGCGCAATCCTAGCGGGCTGCGTCATTGCGGGTGGCGCATTCGGCGCTGCGCGGATGATCAGGCGCACGCCCGACCGGTTGGTTTGATCCGGCGTCATGCTGGGCGGATCGAAAATCGCTCTGGGCGCGCGGCTGTGTCGGCATTTAGGGGGCGGGCTACGGTAGCTCCCGGTTGATCAGCAATCCCGTGAGAGATGCGCTTAAACAGTGGCGTTTCAGATCTGGAAATCAGGAATACAAATTGGAGGTTACAGTAAACTTCGCGCTTGATGACAAGTGTGAAGGCACAGATAAGCATCCAGTCACGGCGGAAACCCGTGTCTCGGCTGAGTTCCCACACTTCGTCCACGCTGTTACAAGCCCGCAGTGCTTGGAGGTATCTAACTCAGACCAGAAACACTAAGTAGTGTTGACCGGCGATTGTTCCTGATGAGTCGGTAATCGGAAAATTAGAGAGCGATTAATTGCCGTGGTGCGCGCGCCGGAACTACGCTTCGAGCCCGCAAGCCAGGCCTATTCGACAAGCCAGATTATTCAAATTGCTTGCGGAAGGCGGCGAATTGCGATTGCAAATCAGCGATCTGGTTGCGCAAATCAACGACTTCCGCAACGAGAGCTTCGATTCGTTCATTCGATGAGTGATGACTCGCGGTGGCAGCGTTGTCTTCGTGTGCTGAAGCGCCGTGCGGCTGCGCTGCGGGTGCCACAGGCGGCGCATCGCCCAGAAGGTGCGCGTAACGCGATTCCTTGGTGCCTGGTTGCCGCGGCAGGACCGTCACCAGAGGCGGTTCGCGCTTTTCCAGACGCTTAAGAGCGGAATGGACGCTTTCAAGATCTTCAAAAGCGTGCATGCGCGAAGCACGGGTGCGCAGTTCTCCCGGAGTCTGCGGCCCGCGTAGGAGCAATTCGCAGATGACCGCGATTTCCGGCCGGTAAAAATTAAAAGCGTCCTGCAGACGGTGTGCGAATTTGGTAACGCGGCTGTCGGTCGAGCTAGCCGAACGCACGAGCGATTGATACTCCAGATGATTGAGCGCTTTTCGAATCTCACTTTCTTCAAGATGCATAACCGGATCGCGATTTGATTTTTGATTGCAGGCGTTGGTGAGCGCATTCAAAGACAGCGGATAATATTCTGGCGTGGTGATTTCTTTTTCAATAAGAGCACCAAGAACGCGAGCTTCGATCGTTGTGAGAGCGAGTTGCATAGTTTTTTCTTCCAAGCCAACGCTGGAAAACGAGTCTTTTACGAAAGGGAATCATAGCGGAAACAGATTACTGCGCTCAAATGGCCGCCGCTTCGCTTGTGAAGTTTGCGAGGGAACTGTACCAACGGACAAGGTGTCGCATCGTGGGAGTACTTTTCCACCCAGGCTGGAACTGCGCGTCGCAACGTGGCGTAGTGAAAGTATCAAAATTCCAAGTGCCTCTTACCGTGGCCCGCTGCCTAAATTGTTGCAATGAATTTTGGGCGGAGATGCGGTCACGCGGCGGGCAAAGGAGTTCCATGAAAATTTCCACGAAAACAATTCTGAAGTGCGCCACGACCGCGGTTTTCGCTTTGTCGTTTGTGGCAGCGCAAGCGTCGGCGCAGGGGCCGGCAGGAGCGGGGGCGGCTACAGCGGCTGGCGGCGGTTCATCGACCCATTCCTACAACCCATTGAAATGGATCGGCAAGAAAGACCCGAAACCAACCGGAGATTCGCCAGCTGTGAACGCAGAGCTGGACAAGAAACTTGAAACAAAACTGCAAGCCAAGCAGGTGTTGAGTGCGGACGCAACGCTGAAGCAGGCATGCGTAAACTTTCTGCAACGATTGGATTGCCTGGCGGCTTTGCACGCCAGCCACAACGTCGGGTTGAACTTTGAGTGCGTGAAATCGAATGTGACCGGCGTACGCGTAGGGACGGATACCAGTTCGTGCCGGATGCCAGCAGGCGACAAGCCGCTGAGTTTGGCTAAAACCATCAAGCTGCTGAAGTCCGATGCGGATGCCAAGGGCGCTGCGAAGGACGCGGAAACTATCGCGAAACAGGAACTTGCAGAAGCAGGCGCGTAAACAAATCGCAGCAGTTGCAATCGGCCTCTTCAGAAGCAGTTTGAAGGGGCCGAATCTTGTTTGTTATCAGTTAGTCGCAGCAAATTTGCGGCGAGAAAATCAAACAGGGAAAAGGAACCGTGGCGAAGGAATTCGGCGGGGAGGGACCGGCTTAAGCTGCGGCGGCTGCTACGCCGAGTTCCTTGAGTCTGGCGCGGGCGCGGCGTTCCTCTTCGGTGCCGGGATAACGCTTTACCACTTCACGTAGTTCTTTTACCCCTGAAGACTTCTGGCCGAGTTCGATCAGTGCCATGCCTTTTTTAAGGCGGGCTGGAGCCAGCTTGAAACTTTTCGGATAGACGGTAAGCACTTTTTCGTATTCGGCAACGGCCTGCGAATATTGCCGTTGCGAGTAGGCGATTTCGCCAAGATAGAACTGCGCGTTGGAAGCAAGATCGGTGTCGCCGTAATACTTTAGATAGTCCTGAAATTCGGAGCGAGCCAAATCGTATTTGCCGCTGGTGATATCGCGCAGACCGTTTGAATAAAGAGTGTCCGCATTGGGCGCGGGACTGGCGGCGACAGTGGGCGAGCTGGTCGGCTGTGGAGAAGAGCTTGCTGGAGCGCTGGTTGGTACGGTGCTGCTGGGAGCAACTGCTCCGCCAGAAATCTTGGAATCAATATTCTGCATGGTGCCCTGTAGATCGACGAGCTGTTGATTGAGTTTGCCGAGTCGGGATTTTATTTCTTCGAGATTGTCGGAAAGTCCCTGCACTTGCGTGGACATGGTGTCCAATCGCGCGCCGGAATTTGCCTGTACATCCTGTACGGATTTTTGCAGGCCGCTCATGGTGCCGTTGAGCTTGCCGACAGTGTCATTGGATTGCTCGATGAGGGTGCGCATGACGGTGTGGTCTTGCGTGACCTGGGTAGCGATATCCTTCTGGCCTTGTAGCAGGGTAGTGACGTCGCGTTGCAGTTCAATGATTTCGCGAGCGACCGCTTCGGCGGGTCGCGGACCAATCAAGCTGCCGCTGAGCGCGCCAATGAGAAGCGCGGCGGCAAAACCAGCGAGATTGCGAAAACGCATGAAGAACTCCTCCTCAGTGTCAACGAGCGATGCGTGCCAACTGGGTTTGGCCAAGACAGTTATTATCTCAGGGTTTGTAAGTACAACTTGTTCTTCTAAGGGTTTGTAAAACAAACCCTTCGACCCTGAAGCCCCTGGGCGCAAGAGCGTAATAAGTTATGGCTCTAAGTCAACTTTAACCACAGAGGAGCGCGGGAGCAAGAGGGTCGTGGATGCTGTACTGGTGCTCAGTGACTGACCATTCATTGGGCTACGTCCCTAGCGTGACCGGCGTGCGGTGCACGGGGCGTGCCCTCGATGTGTTCGGAAGATCTCGAGAAAGCCTGGGTCAAGTGGCAGTAGATGCCCCTCCCCCAGAGCTACGGTTTTACACAGGGGTTCGCCTGCGCAAACCCCGAAACCCAAGCCAGTCCGGCTGGCCGCGCAGTAAAGGCACATGGTCTCCTGGATTGACGAAAATATCAAGGAGAATAGTTAACGAGAAAGTATCCGTTCGAACGGGAAGTCCGGAGTAGAACCGCATCTATGAGCCAGGCGCCGGTGTCAATCTGGTTTTTTGCGCGGACAGGTGCGATCGCCTGCGAGTGAGATGTGCGGCGCGAGAGTTGGCCTAATTGGCATTACTGCAGACCCCGGTTCGAGCACGTGCAATACGGGCGTTGGCTTCAGTCTTGACGGTGTACACTTCGTAGACTTCAATACCAATTTTGGAGGCAATCCTTTGGGCGGTTCCGCCTTCACGGGAACCAAGGATCAGTTCCACTATGTGGTAGTCAGCGGCCAGCTCGGCAACGTCGGGCGGAATACCTTTATCGGTCCAGGACAGTGCTTCTACAACACCAGTGTTCAACGTTTTCAACCATCCGAATTTGTTCACGGACACCAGCGGCAGCCCGAATTCGTGCAGTTTGGCTAATCCCAACTTTATGAATGTCGCCGGGTCCATCAACGGAAACAGGCAAATCAAATTCTGGTTGAAATTCGCGTTCTAATATCAGTTGTTTGCTAATTGAAGATAGAAATGGGAGGCGGATTTGAAGCCATTTTTATTTTCTGTTCCATATTGCCACCATTGCCTAACCGTGCCGTGGGTAACGCTGGACTAAGCAAAAAAACTGACAGCGATGCTCGACAGTCACCCGTCAAGTGCTAGGGTTCGAAGGTGACGTCTTTGGAGCGCTGGATTCGGGAGTGTTTTTGGAAGAGGTCGTCGTCGCGGTAGGGGAAATCGGAGCGGTAGTGGCTGCCGCGGGATTCTTCGCGGGCTAAAGTGGGAGTTTCATGTTTTCCAGGAAGGCGATGGCGGCGGAGAGTTCTTTACCATTGCGCATGATGCCGACGTGGCGCCACATGAGGTCGCGGATTTGCGCGAGGGCGGCGGTTACGGCCGGAGTGGTCAATCCTTCGTCGGGCTGGGCGGAAACTGCTGCTGAGGATTTTGTGGAATGTGACGCGGGCGAGGCGCCAGCGGCGGATGCTGCTGATTTTGCGACGTGCGTGATGGCGGAGCGCGTTGCGCTGGCGGCCGTCAATTTCGCAGAGTGTGCGACCGCGGAGCGCGAGGCTGACGAATCCGCCAATGAGTTTGCCGATGAGTTCGAATGCGTGGCAGACGTCGCGTGCGCGGGAATACCATCGTGCGAATGCGAATCGGGTTTGGGTGCGGGACTGCCGGGAAGAGTGGACGCCTTGAATTTGACGGGGTGCGCGCCTTTTTGAACTTTGTCCGAATGACGGTCGTGGTCGGCGATCATGGCCTGGCCGCTGCGGGCACCGAAGACTAAACCTTCCAGAAGGGAATTGCTGGCGAGACGATTGGCGCCGTGGACGCCGGTGTCGGCGGTCTCTCCCGCGGCATAAAGACCGGGGATGGAAGTGTGTCCCCAGAGATCGGTTTTGACTCCTCCCATCATGTAGTGAGCAGCGGGGCAGACCGGAGCCATGTCGGTTGCGAGATCAAGGCCATAGCCGAGGCAGGTGGAGTAGATGCGCGGAAAACGTTTTTGCAGGAATTCGGCGGACTTGGCGGTCATGTCGAGATAAACGTGCTGTGCGTTGGTGCGATGCATTTCACTGACGATGGCGCGAGCGACGACATCGCGTGGAGCGAGTTCCTGAGCTTCGGCGTAGCGCTTCATGAAACGCTCGAGAAGAATATTGCGGAGGATGCCGCCTTCTCCGCGAAGAGCTTCGGAAAGCAAGAAGCGCGGCGCGCCTTGGATGGCCAAAGCGGTGGGATGGAATTGCATGAACTCCATATCGGAGAGGACCGCGCCGGCTTCGTAGGCGATGGCCATGCCGTCGCCAGTAGCCACTTCGGGATTAGTGGTTTCGCGATAGATTTGGCCGAGGCCGCCAGTGGCAAGAAGAACCGCGAGCGCGCGGACCTCGTGCAGCGAGCCATCGGTTTCGTCGATGAAGCGGACGCCGACGGCTCGGCCGTCTTCAAGAATGAGGCTGGTGGTGAAAGAGTGGGCGCGAAGACGAAGATGCGGAACTTTGTGCGCGCGGGCGAGCAGAGCACGGCTGATTTCGCGTCCAGTGGAATCGCCGTGAGAATGCAGGATGCGGGAGCGGCTGTGTGCGGCTTCGCGAGTGAAGGCAAGTTTGGTGCCAGCGCGATCGAATTCGGTACCCCATTCGATGAGTTGAGTAATGTACTTAGGGCCCTCTTCGACGAGAAGAGCCACGGATTCGGGACGGCAGAGGCCATCGCCTGCGTTGAGCGTGTCCTGTTCGTGCAAGCCGATTTCGTCTTCATCGCTGAGGGCTACGGCGATGCCGCCTTGCGCCCAGGCTGTGGCGGAGTCGCTGAGATTGGATTTGGCGAGGACCAGGACGCTGCCGGCGCTGCTGAGTTCAATGGCGGCGCGCAGACCGGCGACGCCTGAACCCACTACTGCGTAATCGGCTTGGTAGGTGGTGGGGGAGCAAGTCATGGGAAGCATCACGCGGCAGGAAATATGGTAGCACGAACAATTTTGGAATCGTGCAAGCGTGCAGCGCGAGGCGAAGATGGCCGTGTGCTAGAGTTAAAAAGATTCGATGACGAAGACGAAACGCATTTCTGTGAAATCCGCGGCGGGGAAGTATGCGGTGGTTTGCGGCGCGGGGGTGCTGACTCGGCTGGCGCGCGAGATTGCGAAGCTCGGAAGATTTTCCAGCGTGCAGGTGGTGACTTCGCAGAAAGTATGGGCCGCCGTCGGAAAGAAAGTGCTGCGCGGATTGCGAGGGGCCAGGGCTGTACGCGTGCACAGGTTTGACGATGCGGAGACGGCGAAAAATTTACAGGGCGTGGAATCGATTGCGCGAAGTCTGGTGAAGGCGGGGGCGGACCGGCACGCGGTGCTGATTGCGGTAGGCGGCGGAGTTGTGGGAGATGTGGCGGGATTTGCAGGGGCGAGCTATTTGCGGGGAGTGGCGCTGGTGCAGGTGCCGACAACGCTGGTGGCGCAGACAGATAGCGCGATCGGCGGGAAGACCGGTGTGAATTTGCCGGAAGGCAAGAATCTGGTGGGGGCGTTTTATCCTGCGCGGCTGGTGATGGTGGACACGGATGCGCTTGCGACATTACCGGAAAGGGAATTTCGCGGCGGGCTGGCGGAAGTGATCAAGTATGGCGTGATTGCGGATGCGAAGTTGTTTGCGTTTTTGGAAAAGAATTTCGAGAAATTACTGAGGCGCGACGCGCGTGCTTTGGAATATGTGATTACGCGGTCGGTCGAAATTAAGGCGGAAGTGGTCAGCAAGGATGAGCGTGAATCTGGTCTGCGGGAAATCTTGAATTTTGGGCACACGTTCGGGCACGCGCTGGAAAGCGCGACGGCCTATAAGAAATATCAGCATGGAGAAGCGGTGGCTTGGGGAATGATGGCGGCGGCGTTGTATGGGCACGAAATTCGAGTGACACCGGCAGCGGATGCTTCGCGGATTATTTCGTTGATACGGAGGATGGGGAAGTTGCCGGCGTGGCCCAACGTGCCTGCGAAGCGCTTGATGGAGCTGATGGGATCGGACAAGAAGACGCGTAACGGGAAATTACGATTTGTGCTGACGCCGCGAATCGGAAAGGCGGCGACGTACGAAGCGCGGGCGTTGGAGAAACTCGAATTGATCCTGCGCGTGACAGCGCCAGTGGCGGGAGCGCAGCCGGTGCTGCATGGCTGAGATTGGGGGGTCGCGCCAGGAACCGAGCAAGGGGACGCGCCCGGACGGGGCGGTGAACGAAACGGAAGCGTCGCGCAAAGTGCGCGAGATGTTTACGCAGATTGCGCCTCGATATGACCTGCTGAATCACATTTTATCGTTGCAGATGGACCGGATGTGGCGTGCGCGTACGGCAAAGATTCTGCAGCCGATTCTGAATCATAGCGACGCGAAGATTCTGGATTTGTGTTGTGGCACCGGGGATCTGGCATTTGCGTTGAGCCGGCGAGGCAAGGCACGGGTGTGGGGCGCGGACTTTGCGCACACGATGCTGGTTCGAGCACGAGCAAAAGCGGCCCAGGCGAGCACGGAAAATGGCGCGCGGGCGATTCCGTTTGTGGAAAGTGACGCGTTGCGGCTGCCGTTTGCCGATGGAGCATTTGATGTAGTGACGGCGGCATTTGGATTTCGCAATCTGACGAATTATGAAGCAGGATTGCTGGAAATTCGGCGCGTGCTTAAGACTGGTGGGACCATTGCGATTTTGGAGTTTACAGAGCCGAAGCCTGGGTGGTTTGGGGATTTGTACCGCTGGTATTTTCGGGCGGTACTGCCGCGCATCGGCGGATTAATTTCTGGCGATAAGGCGGCTTATACATATTTGCCGAAGTCGGTGGCGCGTTTTTTTCAGCCTGCGGAGTTAAGAGAATTGATGTTGGGCAACGGATTTGAATCCGTTGAAGCGCGGGTATGGACTGGCGCGACGGTGGCGTTGCATACGGGGCGGAAGAGTGTTGTTTAGCGAGGCGAACGAGCCCGGAAAAGCAAAAAGGAAGGAAAACCAAGACGGCGGGATTAACCCACCACTACAAAATCCCACCCGCCTTGGAAGGCGGCTGCTACAAAAACAAGCATCAGTCGAGAAGGATGATTAATTTTCCAGGCCGGTGGCGCGCATTTTGGTTAGCAGGGTTTTGGGTGCAATGCCCAATTTTTCGGCGGCGCGGGTTTTGTTCCAACGACATTCGCGAAGAGCATTTTCGAGCAGAATGCGTTCGACGTGCAGCTGCGCGCGATTGGTGACGTCGTCGAGGCTGCCTTCCCAGGAAAATGAGTCGGGTACGAGATTGGGCGGAGCGCTTTCGGTTCGAACGGGAGTGGCGATAGACGGCAATAATTCCGGCGTGATTTCCGGGCCATCGGTAAGAATGGCGGCTCGTTCCAAGGCGTTTTGCAGTTCGCGCACGTTGCCGGGCCAGGGGTAAGCGCGAAGCTTACGACGGGCGCTTTCGTTAAGAGTAAGCTGGCCTTTGCCGAACTCTCGGCCAAATTTTTCCAGAAAATGCGCGGCGAGCAGAACGATATCGTCGCCGCGGTCACGTAGTGGAGGAATGGTGAGCGGCACGGCAGAGATGCGAAAGTACAGATCTTCGCGAAAGAGTTTTTCGCGGACGCGGCCAAGGAGATCGCGATTGGTGGCAACGATGATGCGAACGTCAACTTCGATGGATTGCGTGCCGCCCACGCGTTCGAAGCAGCGTTCCTCGAGAACGCGAAGAAGTTTGGCCTGACTGGCGAGAGGGAGTTCGCCGATCTCGTCGAGGAATAAAGTACCGCGCTGAGCCATTTCGATTTTGCCGGCCTTGCGATTGCCGGCTCCGGTGAACGCGCCACGTTCGTGGCCAAACAGTTCGTTTTCGACAAGACCTTCGGGAATGGCGGCGCAATTTAGCGCGATGAACGGCTGTTCGCGGCGATTGGAGAGATGGTGAACTGCGCGCGCGAAGAGCTCCTTGCCGGTGCCGCTTTCGCCGAGGAGCAACACGGTGGCTTCAGTCGGCGCGACGCGTTGCAGTTGATGGCTGACAGCTTTCATGACGGCGGATTCGCCCACGATGCGCGGGAAGCCGTAACGGGCAGAAAACTCCTCGCGCAGTATTAGATTCTCGCGTAGTAATTCCTGCTGGCGCGTGGCGCGTTCGACGAGCAGTTTTAAATGATCGAGATCAACGGGCTTTTGGATAAAGTCAAATGCGCCTTCCTTCATCGCGGAGACGGCTTCTTCGACGGAACCGAATGCAGTGAGCAGAATGACGGGAATTGTGGAGTCGGCTTGCTTGGATTCGCGCAGCACGTCAAGGCCGGATGCGCCGGGCATTTTTAAATCGGTGACCACCATCTGGTAACGCTTTGCGCGAATTTTCTGAATTGCGGCGGAACCATCTGGCGCTTCTTCCACGCGAAAACCGTTACGCTCCAGCGCTTTGCGTAGCATGGCGCGGAGTTCGATCTTGTCTTCAACGAGAAGTAAAGGTTCCATGGGTTTCGAAAGGTCTCAGCAGCGCGACCAATACATAAGACTCAATTAAAATGAAGTTCAAATGGTAGCGAGCGTGTGGCTAGCGCGCCCAGCCAGGGTCACCCCCGGCGCTGTGAAGCTGGTCTTCCATGTCGCTGAGTTGCTGCTTGAGATCGGCAATTTCTTTTTTCTTAGCGGCAATTTTGTCGTTTTTCTCGTTAATTTCCTGGCGTGTGAACTGTTCGTTCATGGCCTTCTGTGGGTCAGAGTAATACTGCAGATCGGCTTTTTCAGCTTCGCGCTGTAGGACGCCAAGTGCTTCCTCGGCGTCGGCGATTTTTCTGCGCTGAGCCGCAAAGCGCTTGCGCCAGGCGGATTCCGAATTGGGATCTTCCTTTTTCTCCGACTCACCGTTTTTGGAGACTGAAGTTGTGCCTTGTGCGATGCCGCTGTCGGACTTATCGGGATTTGACGAAACATTGGAGGGAGCCGGGACGTCGGCGGCCGGCTTGGGCGCGATATCATCTTCGGTGAAAACTTTTTTCGGTTTAGGCGCTATCTTTTTCTGCTCGCGAGCCTTGCGAGCGGCATCGGCGACCCGATCGTCAGTACTTGACTGGTCCTGTTGGGCAAGCGCGACGGAAGGAGTGAAGGATAAGCCGAGTACGAAGAGACATGCCGCAAACGATTTGATGGTGCGCACGGTACTACCTCCGGGGCGCAACTCGCGTCCCCAATACTTTAGATGGTGACCTCTTTTGATTCTACCGCCTCTGAAATCGTACGGGTCGCGGGTAGCGTAACGATAAACTCCGCGCCGCCCTCGGGGCGGTTTTGCGCTTCAATGCGGCCGCCATGCTGCAAGAGAATTTTTTGCACGACTGCCAGCCCGAGGCCGGTGCCATTTACTTTTGTCGTAAAGAACGGACGGAAGAGTTTGGGCAGGACATCGGCGGGAATGCCCGGGCCGTTATCAAGGACGCGAAGACGTTGAAAGTTCTCGTCGGCGGAACGCACAGTTTCGCCGCGCAGGATGACAGATGGCATGGCGGCGTGGTTGGCGGCGGCTTCGGCCGCATTGCGCGCGAGGTTTAGAAACGCCTGGCGAAGCAGGCCCTCGTCACCGGCGATCTCGGCGAAATCGCCGTCGACAGTGATTTGCACCAGTGGCTGAAGCTCTTTAAGTTCGCAGGCGATACGATCGAGGAGCGAGCGGAGCGCAACGGGTTCCTCGGAAATTTCCAGTGGGCGGGCGTAACGCAGGAATTCGGTAACTACGTGGGTGATGCTGCGAGTCTGATCAAGAATTTTTCCGGCATTTTCGGGAGTGTCAGCGGCGTTCGGTTCGGATTGAATCATTTGCGCGTAGCCGGAAATGGTGGCCAGAGCGTTTTTGAATTCGTGGGCGATGCCGGCGGAGAGCTCACCCAGGGCGGCGAGATTTTCGCGCAGCTGCATCTGCTTTTGTAGCGAGGCCAGTTCGGTGAGGTCGCTGAGCAGGCAGATGGCGCCGGTGGCCTTCTGTTCGCCGCGTCGGATTGGGGAGATGGTGACGCCGAGTTGGCGATGAGTGCCGTCTGGAGCGATGTGCGCAGCTTGTTCGCGGCGGAAAATTTTTCCTTCGGCGAGACACCGCCGAATCAGACTGGTGAGAGTGCTCGACTCGCCGAGCGCTTCACTGTAGCGGCGAAAGACCAGTCCTTTAATGCCCAGCGCCTGCTCTGCGGCAGGGTTGGTGCCAGAAATCAAGCCATTCGCGCCGATGACGATCAATCCGGCAGGCATATTGCGAGTAACTTCTTCGCTTAAACGGGCGGTGTTTTCGGCGCGCTCGCGTTCGGCTTTGTGAAGCCGCTCGAGTTCTTTTTCCTGTTCGCGAAGGCGCAAAATGACCGCTTGCATTGAGGCGGTCATGAATGCTGGCACATTTTCTGCGCGTGGTACCGGGTCGTGGCCGGCAAGTTCGCTTCCACTGGAACGGCCGAGGGTGCGACGGAGCAGGAAAATGGCGAGACCCAAACTGCCGACGAGGATTAAGGCGGTCATGACAAAAAACAGCCACGGAAAGGGAACTCCATTTTGCTGGGGAAGAGAAACGAAGGTGAGGAGGTGCGATGGCATGGGCAACTTTTAGCCGGTTGGGTATAGCGACCAGCGCGAACTGGTCCAGGGCCCGAAAAACATGATCAGGAACGCGGCGATACCGAGAAAAGTGCCCAGAGGAAGCTGGTATCGGCTGGCGATCGCCCAACGCAATCCAGCGACTCCGCCCAAGCCCATCTTGCTTGCGCGCTGGGCCAGGGAGCTCTTCCAGCCCGAAACGAAAAGAACCAGAATGACGCCTACACCGATGATGGTTCCGAGTAAAGTTCCCAAGAGTATGGTTAGGAACGCACCGCGCACGCCGAGGAAAGTGCCAACCATGAACATCATCTTGACGTCGCCAAAGCCCATGCCTTCGCGGCCGCGAACCAATCTGTAGAAAATCGCTGCGGCCCAGAGAAGTCCGCCGCAGAGGATCGCGCCAAGTGTGGCGTCGAGAACTCCCGGAGTCCAGCGTGGCAGCGCTGTGCCAAGATGGCGACCGAGGAGCACGCGAGCGATTCCGTCCGCAGGCGGCACGCGCATGGCAAATGCGATACCCAGGCCGACACCGAACCAGTTGACGAGGTCCGGGAGAATACGTTCGCGATAGTCGGTAACGATCAGGACCACTAGGATGCTACTGAAAAAAAGCCATTTAAGTGTGGCGAGAGAGAGGCCAAAACTCAGGTAGCAAGCTACAAAAAGGAGGGCGGTTACAAATTCGATGGTTGGGTACATCGCGGAAATCGGCGTGTGGCAATTGCGGCATTTGCCGCGCAGCACTATCCAGCTGAGTACCGGAACATTGTCGTAGGCTTTGATGGCGGAGCCGCACTCAGGACAACGCGAACCCGGCGATACGATCGAGACACCCGCAGGAATCCGCGTGATGCAGACGTTCAAAAAGCTGCCGATCAACAAGCCGAAGAGAAAAAATGCCGCGATGATCACACTTTTACTGTGACATAGGCGTCGAGCAGCCTCAATTGGGACGGGGATAAGCAGTGTCCGATGCCTAACGAGGAGCCGCGATTTTGTCGGTTCGGAAGGCTCGGCTATAGTGAATAAAGAGCGCTAATGAACTGGTTCGAACAGAGAATTCGTCGCTACGAGCACCGCCGATGGACGACCGACGATAACCGGCGGGTGCGGCCTTTTTCATGGGGTACGGAGCTGGTTGGGGGAAACGCAGAAGAACCCGATCCCCGGCGATTTTTGGCGGAATATGCGCGGCAAGCATTAGAAAACAGTGAGGAATGGTACAAAACCGGCCCAGCTACTGATTACCGGCTCGATTCGGACAACGTATTGACGTTTGGCTCGTCGATCGAGTCTCCCTGGCCAGAAAACAATACGGTATACGCACAACTGTTTCCTGCAAAAGATAGACGCGCGGCGGTGCTAGTGCTTCCAAACTGGAACGCGAAATGGGATGGGCAGCGGGGCTTGTGCGAATGGCTGCAGCGGCTGGGCATTTCCGCTCTTAAGATGAGCCTGCCTTACCACGACCGCCGCATGGCCAAGAGCCATGAGCGCGCGGACCAGCTGGTTGGTTCGAATATCGGATTGACGCTGCAAGCGAATCAGCAGGCAGTGCAGGACGCAAAGCGCTGCTTGCGTTGGCTGGAACAGCAGGGATATACACGCATCGGAATTTTGGGTACGAGCATCGGCTCTTCCGTCGGATACATCACGATGATGCATGATCAGGGCGTGCACGCCGGGGGATTTTTCCACGTTTCAACCTATTTTGCGGATGTGGTGAGCGGTGGTATGACCACGAATCACGTGTGGGAGAGCCTGCGCGAACATGTGACCGTGGACGAATTGCGCGAATACTGGGCACCGGTTAGTCCTATGCCGTACGTGGAGCTGGGCATGGGAGCAACGCGAAATACATTTATGGTGTACGGCAGATACGATCCTACTTTCCTGCCGGAGCTGACCGAGAATATGGTGGATGCGCTGCATGAACATGGAGCCAACCCGCGAACACTGGAACTGCCCTGTGGCCACTATTCACTGGAGTTGGTGCCTTTTAGCTACATCGCTGGCTACCGAATGTTGAGCTACCTCAGGTCAGCGTTGCGCTAACTAAGCGCGGCCAGGGGTAACTGACTCACCGCGTATAAACCGCCGATGGATTGACCGCTTGGATGACGTCGCCTACGCTGAATGCAAGGCTTGGTAGGGAATCGAATCGTTTCCGAAGTGGGAAATGCGCGAGCATTTAGAGGAGAAACGTGTGTCAAGCGGAAGCGAACAGAGTTTTGATCTAAGAATGAAGCAGTTGCGGGCTGGAAAGCGGGTAAACTCTCGCGTCCCGGTGGCCGTGGAGTGGGAAGAAGCTCGTGCCCGGCATACTGCGGAAGGCTGGACGGTCGACATTAGCCCCAATGGTTGCCTTGCAGTGGTGCCACAGGGATTTGTCGTAGGACAGAAGTTGGATCTGGTTAACCTGGTGAACAAGAATGTTGCGAAGGCGATTCTGATTTGGCGCGGGCATGAAGGCCGCACAGGCTGGGAGCTGGGCCTGGAGCTTGTGAACCCCCCAGACGATTACTGGGGCTTGGATTTTTAATCTGCCAAGCCGGGGATTTGTGCTGCCGATTCTTACCTTCGCTTCCAAAAGCTGGTAACTCCTTTAGCGAGTTTTCCACCGCCAGCGTTGTAAAATTCACTTTTCCCTTGCGCTTCAATCGGTTGCGAACGTATTGTTAGCCTATCTATTGGGGGCTTATCACGGACGGCACCTACATCTGGGAAGCCGGTTGCCGGAACGCAAGAGAAATTGCGTCCCGCGCGAACGGAGGCGCATTGGAATGACCGCCATCATCACGATTGCCAACCAAAAGGGCGGAGTCGGAAAAACTACTACGGCGATCAATCTCTCGGCAGCCATCGCAAACCGCGGCAAACGAACACTCCTCATCGATCTCGATCCACAGGCCAATTCCACGATTGCTTTTTTTGCTTCAGGCGAAATTTCGGCGTCGATGTTTGACGTGCTAAGCGAATCGCGGATGCCGATGGCGAACATTATTAAACCAACTAAGGACCCGAATCTTTTTGTTGGTCCGGGGCGCTTGGCGCTGGCGAAGCTGGAACAAGTGCTGGCGGGACAATTCGACGCGCCGTATCGGTTGAAGGACGCACTTGCTCCGGTACTGAAAGATTTTGATTACATCGTGCTGGACACGCCGCCGTCACTGGGAATCTTGACCGTGAATGCGCTGGTGGGCTCGACCCATTTGGTGGTGCCGATTCAGGCGGCTTATTTTGCGATTGAAGGGACCGACGATCTGCTTGAGACGTACGAGCGGATTCGCGCGCGGCCGAATCCGGGGCTGAAAGTTTTGGGCGTGGTGATCACGCTATTTGATAAGCGGACAAATATTTCGCGCGATACGCATGGACAAATCCGTACGGTTTTTGGCGAAGTACTGTTTAAAACCAAGATCAGCAAGAACGTACGGCTGGAAGAAAGTCCGGCTTACAAGGAAACAATTTTGACGTTTGCGCCGAAGTCACCCGGCGCAATCGAATACAAGAAACTTGCAGTGGAGGTCATCCAACGTGTTGAAGAAAGCCGGGTTGCCCGTCACGCTGAAGATGCGGCATGACGCGCACTACATCGATCAACTGACAAGCTACAGCGGCGCCGCAGTGGGTCGCATGATTCGTGTGGACGAAATTCGCCCGAATCCCGAGCAACCGCGCAAGGCGCTGGGCGATTTGCGCGAGCTTACGGAATCGGTCCGCGAAAAGGGAGTGCTGGAACCGTTGCTGGTGCGCTTTATCTCCAGCGAAGGCTGCTTCTACATTATTTCCGGCGAACGGCGATATCACGCTGCGCGCGCGGCGGGATTGCGCGAAGTGCCGTGCATCGAGAAGTCCGTCGATGATGCGGAAACACTAGAAATTGCGCTCATCGAAAATATTCAGCGCAAGGATCTGACCGCGTTCGAAGAAGCTGATGGCTTGCACCGGCTGGCCACACAATTTGAATACACGCACGAGGACATGGCCAAAAAGATTGGCCGGGCGCGCTCTTCGGTAACGGAAACACTGTCGTTGCGGAATATTCCGGAAGCGCTGCGCAAGAAGTGCGTCGAGAACGGGATTACGTCTAAGTCGCTGCTGCTGCAGATCGCACGACAGCCAACCGAAAAGAAAATGAGCGAGATGTTTCAGCGCATCCTGCAAGGCGGTTTGACGCGGGACGAGGCGCGGCGAGAACGGCGGGAAGAGCAGACCGGTCCACAGAGGCCGCAGCCGTTTATTTTTCACTTCGAACCGCAGAACGACGCCTTCAAATTTCGTATTCAATTCAAAAAGAGTCACGTTTCGCGCGACGAATTAATTTCGACTTTGCGCGAGATTCTGTCACAACTGGAAGGGACCGCGTCGCAATCCTCGGAAGCGGACTCCACGGCGGCCTGAGCACTTTCGCGGGGAATTTCCGCGGTACAGTCGGGTACCGGGCTTCGGCTTGGCGCCCGATTTGCATTTCCAGGGTTCCCTCGGCAAACTGAAATTCTATGAAAAAGTATGGCCTCATCTGTATTGGAGCTGGTCCTACCGGCCTGGCGTGCGCGATTGAGGCAGTTCGCGCGGGGTTGACGGCGTTGCTGATCGACAAAGGTGCGATCTGCAATTCCATTTACCGCTATCCGGTGAACATGGTGTTCTTCACGACGCCTGAATTGCTTGAGATTGGAGATTTGCCGCTGGTGTGCGCGGCCGAAAAGCCGACGCGCATGGAGGCGCTAAAATATTACCGCAAGGCTGCCGAACACTTTGCGCTGGAGTTGCGGCTGTACGAGCAAGTGACCAAGCTCGCAGGCAGTGACGGAAATTTTGTGGTGTCCACGACGGCGGAGAATGGATCGACGGCCGCATATCACGGCGCGAAAATCGCGGTAGCGACGGGCTATTACGATTTGCCGAATGAGCTTGCTATACCCGGCGAAAACCTGCCGCATGTTTCGCACTACTACACGGAGCCACACGCGTTTTGGCATCAGGATGTGGTCGTGGTGGGAGGAAAGAATTCGGCCGCGGAGGCCGCGCTGGATTTGTGGCGCAACGGCGCCCACGTGACAATGGCGCATCGCGATGCGGAGCTTGGCTCAACCATTAAATACTGGGTCAGGCCGGACATAGAGAATCGCGTAAAAGCTGGGCAGATTCCGATGCACTTCAACTCCACCGTGAAGGAAATTACTTCCGAAGCGGTAGTTATCGAGAACGCGAAAGGGAAGAAACGGCTTCCGGCGAAACAGGTCTTCCTTTTGACTGGATACCACCCGGATTTCGAATTTATCGAGAGCCTGGGAGTGAAGCTTGACCCGGTGACAAAAAAGCCGGACATGGATCCGGAGACGCACGAAAGCAATGTTCCGGGGGTATATCTGGCGGGAGTAGTGATCGGCGGCAGGCATACCAGCGAAATTTTCATCGAGAACGGCCGATTTCACGGGAAGCAAATTGCCATGGCTCTCACTGGGCGACGCGTTCAAACTGCCTGATCGCCGCCGGTTTGCTCCACTGCTATGCGTTTGGTAAACTTCTCCCATGGCATCCCCGATTCGCGAAGTCTTCGACGTTTTCAGGACCATGTTCAATGGATTTAGCGTTACGTTCCGGACCATGTTCCGCAAATCCGCCACGGAAAGCTATCCAGAAGAGCCGGTAAACTTTCAACCGCGCTATCGGGGAATTCACGTCCTGCATCGCGACGAAAATGGGCTGGAAAAGTGCGTGGGGTGTTTCCTGTGCGCCGCGGCCTGCCCGGCGAATTGCATTTACATTGAAGCCGCGGAAAATACCGATGCCAACCGTATCTCCGCCGGCGAACGCTACGCTTCTGTTTACAATATTGACTATTCACGATGCATCTTTTGTGGTTATTGCGTGGAAGCATGCCCGACAGATGCCATCACACACGGACATGGATTTGAACTCGCTCCCTACGACATAAATTCGCTGGTGTACCGCAAAGAGCAAATGCTGGAAAAAGATATTCTGCCGAAAGCCCCCGCCGCTCGCTAACTCTGCTTAAAGCAAAAAATAGTTCGCGATAATCCGCAGCCGACTAGTAGAATTCTTTATATAATATTATCAGTTCTTATAACATATAGAAAGTAGCCATGACAGAAGTCGGGAGTTAGCCCGGCGACTGTGCGGAGATGGCTATGGTTGGGCGTAGGCATTGCGGGGATGAAAAGGCCGATTTCGAGAGGAAAGATGGGAGGGAACAATGCGAGCAAGACAAGGAATGAAGAATGCCTGTGCAGGAAACGATAGCGTGCCGGCGGAGCAACGAGCGGACGCTGCAACGCGATGTGTTGCGTGACGTGATGCTCAGCGCAGGGGATCCGTTAAATGCGGCCTCAGCCGAAAATGTAGCTCTACGGGTTCAACCAAAGCCGCGAACTCGGCCAGAAAATCGCCAACCTCGTTTTCAGTTAAGCCAAGCTCTAGTTGTACGCAAAGCTTGACGCAAACCAGTAGCTTGACTCAGTTCTATAGCACCAGCGAGTCGCCGACTCGGATGAGCTTGCCTTGTTCGGTGCCAGGGACGCGGGTGTTGGTGGCTAAGCGATAGAAATGGTCGAAGCGGGCGGCGGGCGATGATGGCGGCAGGGAATTGCGGCGCATTTCGCCAAACTTTTTCTGGAAGCCGATCAGATCTTCTCCCGTACGGGGATTGCGCGGCGGGACGGGACAGCGCGCGCAGGGATTGCTGCCCTCGAAGGCGACTTCGCCGATCTTAAATCGAACTGGATAATTTTCATTTTCGCCGAAGAGCTGATCCTCCCAGAACGCGGGCACGCCGTCGATTTCCAGCGTGGTGCGGAACCGTTCACGAGCTTCGTTCAACGCGACGCCGGGAAAAAGTTCGGTGACTGCCTGCAACGAGCCGGTCGAGACAATGGTCGGTCCGGGGGCCAGGCCATCGTCGGGGACACCTTCGGGCACGTGCCGCACCGCGACCGTCTGCTCAAAATATTCTGAGAACCACGCAGCGGCTCGTTCATAGTCCGCCGGAAATGCGAAGCGCGCGGGCTTCGCGCCATTGGAGTTTTCTCCATCGCGAGAAACCGAGAGCGTAACCATTGAGACCAGCGGGTCATACTCGGCGCGAAGGTGGTGAATTGCAGCGGTGCGCTTTCCGTTGATCCATGCTCCATCCATCGAATAGAGCGCCCAGACGCGATCCAGCTCTAGGCCGCCGTTGGGGCCGATACGCGCTTCGGGTACGCTGACAGGATCGAGTCCTTTAATCGGATGGAGGCGAATGTTCGCCAGCCACACGTGGTAAACGTCTGCAGCCATGGCTCACGATGGTAGCAGCTACCGTTCTCTTTTTGAACTTCGATAGCTGGCACGCCGACTATAACTGAACAGGCTCTCGCACTGAAAAGCGGATCCGGCACTGCTATTAAGCATAGATTTGGCCGGACCCTCCGGTATTTCTGTGATTGACAATCTACTCAAAGAGAATATAGACACGGAGCCCAAGCCCAGCAATTCAGCAGGATGGAGGCCTCGATGCTTAGAAAGCTCTGGTTGCCAGCGGTGACAGGGATAGGTCTGTTGTTTTCCGGCTCGATCGCACGAGCTACGCAAATGGAAATCTACGGGGCGTGGCATTGCGGAAACGATTTCTGTACCTGGGCCTCGGTGCGGGACATGACCAATTTCGACAACGCGAATCATTGGATGATTGACCGCGGCGACGGTACACCATCTGTGAACCTGGTGGTGCTGAGCTTTGTGAATCCGCTGAAGTTGCTGAATCAGACCAACGATTCGCAAACCGTGAACGGCGCTCCAATCGGAATGAACTCCGCAGTCGTAAGCTACTTCACCAGCCACAACATTCGCGTGATGCTTTCGATCGGCGGCATTACCTACACCAGCGATTGGGACACGGCGCTGAGCGCCAACGGAACGCAACTGGGAACTAACGCCGCAAATCTTGCGAAGCAGCTCGGAGTGGGAATCGAAATCGACTACGAGAACAATACCAGTCCGAATCTTACTGCTCTGCAGTCCTTCATCAATGCCTACCGCGCGATTCTTCCTTACGACGCCACGGGAGCCAATCCTGCGGCGCGGCTGACCATCGATCTGGCCGCCGGCGATCAATACTTGGTGCCACTGGCCGCAAAGGCGACGAGCGATTGGCTGAATACCAGCGCACCGGTTCTGGACTACGCGAATGCGATGGTGCCGAACAGGCAGCCGAACAGCGCGTCCAGCGCGGAATCGCATTGGCAGCAGCACGTCAGCGGCTATCCGCGAATCACGCCGCCAGTGCCGCCTCTGGCTCCGGCGAAAATGACTGGCAGCTTGTACATTGTTACCGGGAAGAATCCCGCGCCGGAGTGCACGACGTTCAACAGTTCGCTGGAAAACTCGACCGGAACATACCTAGAAAACGTTGCGCCGGCTGGCGCGGGCAGCACGCCGGGAATGTTGGGCATGATGTTCTGGGCCGCGGAGTGCCAGGGCGCGCATTCCATTTGCACCACTCCGCCGAACACCTGCCAAGGCGGAGTCGGCGTAGGGTCGAAGACGTACAGTATTCCGTTCCCGATGCCGGCGCTTCGACAAAACTAAACGCATTAAACGCACACACTGCGAGTTAATTTCTGGCCTAACGTCTGCCGAGCGCACGTGGGTACACGTGGCTGCGCCCCTACGAGGGACGAGGTGTCGGTTTTTCATGTGGTATTTTTCTGCCGGGCGAAAAGATGGTGAGAAGAAAAGAGGGGGGCGCGGGGAGTGTCGGTTCAATTCGGGGCTTGTAGGTACAGGCCCTGAAACCGGTCACGTCAGGGCTTGTAGTTACACGCCCTGAAGCCCGCGCCCCATGGGGACGCTAACGATTCGCGGCGGACGCCGCTTTCGTTATTGGTTTGTAGCCGCACGTTGCGGCTTTACGCATTGCGTCCTGAGCTTCGGCGGCAGTCAGCAAGGTGGTGGTATTGCACTTGCTTACTGTGCCGCCCGCTGCAAACGCCAGAGCAATCGCGGCAGCGGAGATGTTGTCCGGCATCTCGGTGATGAGCACAGCGTCGTGCTCGCCAAACGCGAAATAGCCGTGTTCTACTTTTCCGCCCAATTTTTCAATCGGGGCACGCACAGCTTCAAAGCGATCCTGCGGATGCGCAATGAGCTGCGCCACGGCTTCCGTTGTGTAGCTGATTTGGTGTAAAAAACGCGGCATTGTACAACTCCTTTCAAAGTGAGGAGGGCAGTGAAGGGGATGACGGGAACGATGCTCCCGTGTTGTGGGAGAGTCAAGAGGATTGTGAAAAATATTTGTTGAAAGAATTGGAAAACACTAATTTGCGCGCAGTGAAAAAAGCACCGAGCTTCGTTTGGCTGTTTAGGCTATTTAGTAGGTATCTTTTACTGGCGGCGGACTTGGCCGGCTGGCTGGCGGCACAATTCCGTTCAGCCGCAGATAGACGGTCATCTGGCCATAGTGATCGGCGTTGTGCCAGATGACCACGCTGGCGAGCCCGAGGCGGGTGTTCGGACCGGCGTAGGGACCTTCGATGGGCTCGAATTGATTTTTGGCGCTAATTGCGGTGAACGACTTGCGGATCGCTAAAAACGAGTTGCGCAGATAGATCAAGAGTTCGCGCTTTGTTTTGGCGGGGTCCGGACCGCCTTTGTCGCAGCCTTCAGGCGGCTTATCGCCATTGAGCTCCGAAGCGAACGCCAAATTTGAGCAGGCTACGTGCTTGACCTGTTCGGCAAAGGTGCGCACTTCGGCGGGTCCAAAATCGGGTTTCTGGTCTTTGAATTTTCCCTCGGCTGGACGGTAGCCATACGATTCTTCCGGCATGGCCTCGGCTGCGGAGCGAACTTCGTATTCCCGAAACTCCATGCCGCGGAGGAGCGCGGAGGCCACGGTTTCTTTCTTGCTGAGTTCCAGGGCGGTGGGTTGCTGGGCCTGCTGGCCTGATGCCGGGAGCACGAATGCTAAGGAGAGCAAGGCGATTGTGGCGACAGTTTGGGTGAAAAAGCACCAAAAGGAAAGTTTCATGCATCACCTTACGAAAATCACTCTAATCGTCCAGTAATTCGTTGTTCGCAACGTGTCGACGAATCACCCGCCGCAGCGTCAGAAGCTCTAGGCGGTCCTTGAAGCGGGATTTGCGGATGACCAGGGCGATCGATTTGCCGATGTAAAAGGCGAATTGCTCCGGCGTCTCAGTGATGCTGGTGAACGTGTCCCACGTCATTTCGTTGTAGTTCACGGCTCCTTCCAACGGAACCGCTGCGCTCACGAAATCTACTTCGGGTGCGACGCGGCTGTTTGTCTTAGCGTCGCGGTCAGCTTCAGTCCACACCCTTTGCGTTTCGCGGGCGAATTCGTCAATCGGATATACGCCGTGTCGCCCGAATGAACCCCAGCCGACGAAATATCGGAAGTAGTAGATGAGCAGCCCGAAGATCCAATTCATTACAAAATGAGAATATCACGGCGGTGGGCCCCAGGGCAGCGCCACGGTGGCAGGGCGAGACTAATGGTGAAGCAATTCGTTATCCGCGATGTGGCGGCGAATCAAGCGGCGGAAGGTGAGCAATTCCTGACGGCTCGAAAATTTCGATTTTTCGACTACTTTCGCAACGCTTCGCGCGCTATAAAAGGTGAACTGTTCCGGCGTCTCAGCAACTCGTGAGAAGGACTCCCACTTCATCTCGTCGTAGTCAACCGTACCCTGCACAGGAGCGGCGGCACTCTTGAATTCTTCAACGAGATGGTCTTTTTTCTTCGACTTGCTTTCTTCTTCATGTTCACGCAGTACCACCTCGTCCATCGGATTTTGCGGGTATAGGGACGGCGGGCCACGTCGTCCGTAGGTGAGGTTCAAGATCCAAACAAAAAGTCTGACAAAGATTTCCATGGGAGCCGCGCCCCGAGCATATCACCGCCTCGGATATTGCTGTAGTCAGCTCCGCAGGTTTGCGGTTGGAACCTGCCTCTTCAGCAATTCGCGAAATGCGGCCACATCAGACTCGCTTGCGAAAGAGCGCTTAGGGATGATCTGCGCGTGAAATTTGTCGTGGAACAGCAGAAAGGCACCTCGCGTCTCACCCACGCGATTGCTGACCGATTCCTTCTTCGGAAAATGAGTACAGGATGACGCCGCGAAGATTTGAATTATTTTTCAAACTCGACCGCGCAACCCATTGCCGTTAGCGGATTGTTCTTTTTAGTAGCAGCCTGCTCGCCGCAGTCAAAACGCACGTAACTCTAGGCCACCCGAAATTTGAAACCGTCCGCAAATACACACCAAGCCGAACTGTGACTGGAGCCCCCCGCACCAGTGAGGGAACAAGAAGAACCCAACCCCAAACCAAGCGAATATCCACAGCCATCCGCCCTGTCAGAAGTTTTCTCTTGACCTCGCGTCCTATAAGTTATATTATGTTAACTACGAAATGAAGCTCAACTCTGAGCCTGTGGATTGCCTGTGCAATCCTCGCGAAACCCCTCAGGCCTTCCCTCTCTTAGGTTGTCGTTAATTGCTCTTCGCGGCGGGATGCC
>WNFA01000211.1_pt1 | contig 45263 bp, 40 predicted proteins | sample 5400481 | NCBI WGS metagenome assembly WNFA01 (sample SAMN13153340, study PRJNA577476) | soil metagenome | isolation source: 120 cm saprolite under Douglas fir tree site 2 hole 1 replicate 2 | place: USA:California | collected 2015-04-18 | reverse complement strand
CGCCGCCAGGTCGCCTCGGTCGTTTCCAGGATGAACGTGGACATGGAGGCGTTGTAGCGGTAGGCGTGGACGCGCCAGAGGCCGTGCTCGCTCTCCTTGAAAAGGAACGTGAACGCCGGGTACGGAAACGTCGTGCCGAACCAGACGAACTTGTTGGGCCGCCAGTCGACCTGCGGCCGGAAATGCTCGGCGTAGTGGCTGCGAACGACGCTGTTGACACCGTCGGCGGCGAGCACGAGATCCGCGTCGGCATGGGCCGCGAGGTCGCTCTCCTCCTTCTGGAACTCGAGCCTGACCCCGAGCTCCGCGCAGCGCCGTTGGAGGATGTCGAGCAAGAGCTGGCGCGGTATTCCCGCGAAGCCGTGGCCCGTCGAGGTCAGCACCTCGCCCCGGTAGTGGATGTCGATGTCGTCCCAGTGGGCAAAGTTGCTCGTGATCGCGGCGTAGCTCTCGCGGTCGGCCTCGGCGAAGTGCTCGAGCGTCGCATCCGAGAAGACGACGCCGAACCCGAAGGTGTCGTCGGCCCGGTTGCGCTCGACGACCGTGATGTCGTGGGCGGGGTCCGCCTTTTTCATGAGCAGGCTGAAGTAGAGCCCGGCCGGGCCGCCGCCGATCGAGACGATCCTCATCGGTTCGATTCTAGGCCAGCCGGCGCGCTTTCGGGCGCTGACGCTTTCTGCTTGCAGTCGTTCCACGATCCGGGTACACGCATGGAGATATGGTGCCCTCGGCGTTCGCGCGCCCGACGTCGTCGCGCCGAACGATGAGCCTGCGGGTCGTGGCGGTGCTCGCAGCGCTGGCGGTCCTCCTCCTCGGAGGGGTAGGGCCGGCGAGCGCCCACGAACCTATCGAAGAACCGGTTGTGTTGGCCCCTCAGACGACCTCACCGGGGTCGGATACGTCCATCGCGTCGCAAGCCGCTGGCTCCCACGCATCGTCCGCGATGTCCTGGCCGATCCTCATGATGGTCATCGTCGGGTCGGCGGCCCTCGTTCCCCGGCGCGCGCCAAGACTCGTTGTCGCTGCCCTCGCCGTCGTCCTCACGGTGTTCGGTGTGGAGTCCGCGCTGCATTCGGTGCACCACGTGTTCGACAACTCTGCCGTCGCGTGCCCGACTGCGTCGATTGCCGCTCACCTCAACGGCACGACGATCGAAGGCCCCGCGGTCGAGGTTCCCATGCTCCCCGTGGGCGCGATGCTGGCCGCGCCCGATCCCGGTATCTCGCCCCTCAGCCCGTTCGATCCGCCGCACGGACGCGCGCCACCCTCCGCGCTCGTCTAGATCTCCGCCGCAACCAACCCACTCGATCCCTGGAGGGTGCCATGACACGGAAGATTCTGTTCGCGTGCGTGCTCGTCGTGACGCTGATCGCCACGACGCTGGAGCCCGCGCAGGCTCACGGCCTGATCGGCAAGCGTTTTCTGCCTGCGACCCTGGCCATCGACGACCCGTTCGTCGCCGACGAGCTGTCGTTGCCGACGATCTCTCACATCCAGAGGCGCGGCTCGGAGGAGTCGGCCCCGACAAAAGAAACAGACCTCAGCGGGGAGTTCTCGAAGCGTCTGAGCCCCGATCTCGGGTTCTCGCTCGGGGGCACCTTCAAGATCCTCGATCCCGACCCTGGTACGTCCGTGAGCGGCTTCGACAATCTCGAGGTCGCGTTGAAGTACGTGTTCTTCAAGAGCGAGGCGCACGAGACGCTGCTGTCGCTGGGCCTGAGCTGGGACGTCGGCGGCACGGGAAGCAAGAAGGTCGGTGCCGAGAGCTTCAGCACATGGACACCGTCGCTCTTCTTCGGCAAAGGCTTCGGCGACCTGCCGGACCAGCTCGACCTGCTGAAGCCTCTCGCCGTCACCGGCGCCCTCGGCTGGGCCGTGCCGTCCCGGATCCACACCAAGACGTTCGAGACCGCGGAGGACGGCGAGGTCGAGGTGAAGAAGCCGCTCAACCCGACCGTGTTCAAGTGGGGGTTCAGCTTCCAGTACAGCCTCCAGTATCTCCAGTCCTACGTGCGCGACGTCGGGCTCCCGGCGCCGCTGAACCGGATGATCCCCATCGTCGAGGTCGCGCTGGAGACGCCGATCGACGGGCGCGACGCCGCCCATACCACCGGGACGGTGAATCCGGGCATCATCTGGTTCGGGCGGTATTTCCAGCTCGGACTGGAGGCCGTGATTCCCATCAACGCCGCGTCGGGCAAGAATGTCGGAGTGCTCGCCCAGATGCACTTCTATCTTGACGACATCCTGCCGCAGATCTTCACGTGGACGCCCTTCCACGGCGTGCTGGGCCCGACGCAGCCCCGCTGATGCACCGGCTGCTGGCGGTGGCGGCGTTCCTGCTCGCGCCGAGCGTTGTGGGCGCGCACGCCTTTCCCGACCACTCCGAGCCTCGGGTCGGGCACACGGTGGACGCTTCCCCGCCAGCGGTCCGGATCTGGTTCGACGGCCAGATCGAGCCTGTGTTCAGCACGGTCCATGTCGAGAACGCCGACAAGCAACGGGTCGACAAGGGCGACGCGCGGATCGATCCGAAAGACGACACCCTCATCCAGGTTAGCCTTCCACCATTGCCGCCCGGCCGTTACCGCGTTTTCTGGAGCGTCATCGCACGCGACGGCCACCGCACCGTGGGCGACTTCTCCTTCCGGATCAAGTAACCGCGGCCTCGTGACGTGATCGCCCTGCCTCTCCACGAGCTCTTCATCGCGACGATCGTCCGCTGGCTCGGACTCATGGCGCTCGCGGCGGTCATGGGCTGCCTCGTTCTCGACCTCCTCGTTCTTCCACGCGAGGCCGCAGAGCTCGCAGTCGCGCGGCGTCGTCTCCGGATGTTGAGCGCCATCGCTGTTGCTGTCCTGATGGTCGCAACCGCGGGCGAGCTCCTGGCGCGGACGCGCACCATGAGCGGAGGAGATCTCGCGGGGGTTCGTGCGGCTCTGCCGCTCGTGCTGACCCGAACGCACTTCGGCACGATCTGGATGGCGCGCGTCGCGGCGCTCAGCCTCCTCCTGCTCTTCTCGCTTCTTCCTTCACCTCCAGCGCGGGCCACGGGCCTGCTGCTGGCCCTGGGAGTCACGCTGACCACAAGCCTCACCGGGCATGCCGCGGACTGGGGAGATCGTTCGTTCACGGTCCTCGTCGACTGGAGCCATGCCGTCGCCGCCGGAGCGTGGACCGGCGGGCTCTTCGGACTCGCGCTGGGGGTCCTCGTGGACCAACCGTCGTGGCCCCCGGCGCTGCTCGGCGCGGTCGCGAGGCGATTTTCGAGACTGGCGGGATATTGCCTCCTCGCCGTCGTCGCAACCGGCGTCTACAACGTCTGGACCCAGATGCCCGCGCTTGCCGCTCTCTGGACGACGACCTACGGTCGCGTGCTCGTGTTGAAGGTCGCTCTGGCCTTGACAGTGGCATTCCTCGGGGCCGCCAACCGGTATGTGATTCTCCCGGGATTCATCACGGACCGTCGGCGGGGGAGGGCGGAGCGGTGGGCCCGGCTCGTGCGGTTCGCGATGGTCGGGCCGGGCATCCGCCGCGTACCCGCGTCCTTGCGGCTGTCGAGATTCGTCACCTATGAGGCGCTGATCGCGGTAGTCGTGTTCGGATGCACCGCCGTGCTCGGGGAGTCCACACCCAAGCGCCACGAGGGCCATGTCTCACGCGGGGGGGAGTCTGAGAACGCGCCATTTCGCGTCAGCATGGAGGAACTGCACGCCAGTGGCGGCGTACCGACTGGCTGGACCTTCGCGCCGCCGGCCGGGGACGCCGCAAGAGGACGCGAGGTGTTCACGCGACTCGAGTGCTTCACCTGTCATGCAGTCGCCGGTGAGCGCTTCCCGCGGCCATCGAAGCCCGGGCCCGCGCTGACGGGCGTCGGCGGGCACCACCCGGCGGGCTACCTCCTGGAGTCGATCATGAACCCGAACGCTGTCATCGTCGAAGCACCAGGCTATACCGGTCCGGACGGTCGGTCGATCATGCCGGACTACCGAGACAGCCTTTCCGCCAGGGATCTGATCGATCTGGTCGCGTATCTGAAGAGCCTCGGAGGCTAGCACGGCGACGCCGGATATGGATGGCCCAGCCCTCCCGATGCGAGCTCGATGCGAGCTCGATTGACAGGCGCCCGGCGCGGCGGGCATAGTCGCCGCGGACCTACACACGGAGGGCAACCATGACGCGACGGGACGTCCTGCGGCTGGGCGCGGTCGGAACGGGGATCTTCGCCACGGGTGGTCTCACGCGCGTCGCCGCACGCGCGACGGCGCAGTCGCGGGCCGTGCCGACGGTGGACCGCCTCGTCATGACGAACGTCGTGGACAACATCTACGACGTCTTCGCGAAAGGTGGCACGCTCGACTCCATCACGGTCGAGCGGGCGGGCCTCCGGTTCGGCGCCGACACGCTGCTGGCCGAGCACGGTCTCGCGTACCACCTCGAGTCGGTCCGCGGCTCGGAACGGCGGCAGATCCTGCTCGACTTCAGCCTGACCGAGCGGAACCTGTTCAACAACTACAAGGTCCTGAAGGTCGACCCCGCCGCCGCCGACGGCCTCATCATCAGCCACGGGCACGCGGACCACTACGGCGCGCTCGCGGACTACGCGCGGTTCGTCCAGGGACGGACGAAGCCCGGGCTCACGCTCTACGCCGGCGGCGAGGACACCTTCTGCCACCGCGTCGTCGCCACCCCGAGCGGAAGCATCGACCAGGGTCAGCTCGATCGCGCGGGGCTCGAGGCGCGCGGTCTGGCGGTCATGCTGGCCAAGCAGCCGACTGTCGTCGCGGGTCATGCCATCACGTCGGGACAGATCCCGCGGCTCACCGACTTCGAAAGGCCGCCGGCGGCGGCGCGCCTCGTGGCGGGGCCGATGGACTCCGCGTGCTCGGTGACACACTTCGGCGCCACCAAGGTCGAGGTCAAACCGGGCGAGCTGGTGGCCGACAGCTTCCAGGGCGAGCACGCCACCGCCTATCACGTGAGGGACCGGGGTCTGGTGGTCATCACCTCCTGCGGCCACGCCGGCGTCATCAACTCGGTCCGTCAGGTCCAGAAGGCCACGGGCATCGAGAAGGTCCACGCGGTGGTCGGCGGCTTTCACCTGGCGCCCGCGCCCGACGAGATCGTGGCGAAGACCGTCGAGGCGTTCAAGACCATCAACCCCGACTACATCATCCCGATGCACTGCACCGGGCTCAATACGATCATCGCGCTGCACGGCGCCATGCCCAAGAAGCTCGTGATGCCCTCCACCGGCACCCGCGTGATCTTCGGCGCGTGATGGCCAGGAGCGTTTACCTCGAGTACGACCAGCAGGCGCTGGACGCCGAGTACAACAACCGCGAAAAGGTCAAGGACAGCGCCGACTGGATCTCGCGGTACGCGATCGCGAGCGCCGAGACGCGCGCCACGCTCGAGTGCCGGCTCGATCTCGCCTACGGGACGCACCCGGGCGAGATGCTCGACGTCTTCCCGGCCCGCAGCGCTCCCGGGCCCGTGCACGTCTTCGTGCACGGGGGCTACTGGCATCGGCTCGACAAGGCCGATTCGAGCTTTGTCGCGCGCGCGCTCCAGCCGGCGGGCGCGGCGGTCGTGGTGATCAACTATGCGTTGATTCCGACGGTCGACATGGACGAGCTCGTCCGTCAGTGTCGCGCGTCGATCGTCTGGGTCCATCGCAACGCCGCATCGTTCGGCGGCGACCCGAACCGGATCTTCGTGTCGGGCCACTCGGCCGGAGGCCACCTCGTCGCGATGCTGATGTCGACCGACTGGAAAGCGTTCGGCAACCTGGCCGCCGACGTCATCAAGGCGGGATGCGCCATCAGCGGCCTCTATGATCTCGAGCCGATCCGCCTCTCGTATCTCAACGAGGTCCTGAAACTCACGCCGGAGGCAGCCCGACGCAACGGCCCGGTGCACTGCCCGCCGCCGCGCTCGGGGCCGCTCCTGCTCACCGTCGGCGGGCTCGAGGGACCCGAGTACCACCGTCAGACCGAGGAGCTCGCGGCCGTGTGGCGGAGCCGCGCCCTCCCCTGCCAGGCCCTCGACATGCCCAAGCACCATCACTTCTCGATCCTCGCGGAGCTCGAGGATCCCGGGAGCACGCTGAGCCGATTGCTGCTGCGTCAGATGGGCTTCCGCTGAGGCGTAGAATTTGATCTGAATGGCCGACTTCCTGCCGTTCATCCGTCGCTGGTTCGACGAGACGTTCGCCGAGGCCACCCGGCCACAACGCGAAGGTTGGGAGGCGATCGCCTCGGGCCGCGACACGCTCATCGTGGCCCCGACGGGTTCGGGCAAGACCCTGGCAGCGTTCCTGTGGGCGCTCGACCACCTCCATCGCCTCGCGCTCGATCGGCAGCTGGAAGACCGCGTCTACGTCGTCTACGTTTCCCCACTCCGCGCGCTCAACAACGACATCGAGAAGAATCTGCGTGCGCCGCTGGCGGGTATCCGCGCCGCGGCCGCCGCCGATGGGCTCACGCTCCCCGAGGTCCGCGTGGCCGTGCGCACCGGTGACACGCTGGCGGCCCAGCGACAGGCGATGACCCGGCGGCCTCCACACGTCCTGATCACGACCCCCGAGTCGCTCTATATCTTGTTGACGAGCGAGCGGTTCCGGCCGGCGCTCGCCCACACCCGATTCCTGATCGTCGACGAGATCCACGCCTTGATGGGATCGAAGCGCGGCGCCCACCTGGCGCTCTCGCTCGAGCGCCTCCAGGCGCTCGCCGACGCGCGCGGCGCCGGGAGCCGGCCCCAGCGGATCGGTTGCTCGGCGACGGTAAGCCCGATCGAGTCCGCCCTCGCCTTCCTGACGGGCGCCACGGGCGCGGACGCGGTGACCATCGACGCGGGCTTTACGCGCGACCTCGATCTTCAAGTCATCGCGCCGGTGGACGACTTCCTGACGGCGCCGAGCGACACCATCTGGGAAGCGGCGCTCCAGCAAATCGCCGAGCTGGTGCAGGCCCACCGGACCACGCTCGTGTTCGCGCAGAGCCGACGGGCCGCCGAGCGGCTCGCGCGCGACCTGAACGACCGGATCGCCGACGGGCGCGTCGCGGCGCACCACGGCTCACTCTCCCGCCGTGCGCGGCTCGAGGCCGAGAATCGCTTGAAGCAGGGTGAGCTGCGCGCGCTCGTCGCCACCTCCTCGCTCGAGCTGGGGATCGACGTCGGCGCGATCGACCTGGTCGTCCAGCTCCAGTCGCCGCGCAACATCGCCGCCGCGCTCCAGCGCGTCGGCCGCGCCGGGCACCTGCTGAGCCGCACCTCCATGGGGCGGATCGTCGTGACCAAGGGCGAAGAGCTGCTCGAGGCCGCGGCGGTCGTCCGGTCTATTAGAGAGCGCCAGCTCGACCGGGTCGTGATGCCCGAGGCGCCGCTCGACGTGCTCGCCCAGCAGGTCGTCGCCGCCGTCGCCGCCGAGTCGTTGACCGTGGACACGCTCCACGCGCGCTTCCGGAACGCGGCGCCGTACCTCAGCCTCTCGCGCGACGACCTTCTGGCGGTCGTCCGCTCGCTGGCCGAGCCGCTCCCGGCCGAGGTCAAGGGCGCGGCGCCCCGGATCCTGTGGGACCGTGTGAACGACCGGCTGCACGCGCGGCGGGGCAGCCGGTTCCTGGCGCTCACGTCAGGCGGGACGATCCCCGACAACGGCCTCTTCGACGTCTTCGTGGCCGAGACCGACCTCAAGGTCGGCACGCTCGACGAGGAGTTCGTGACCGAGAGCCTGCCGGGCGACGTGTTCCTGCTCGGCTCCCACGCGTGGAAGATCGTCAAGGTGCGCGCGGATCGGGTCCTGGTCGAGGACGCGCAGGGGATGTCGCCGACGATCCCGTTCTGGAAGGGCGAGCATCCGTCCCGCTCGTGGGAGCTCGGGCTGGCGGTCGGGCGGCTCCGTCGCGACGCCGCCGCGAAGGTCGATTCGCCGGATTTCGAGTCGTGGGCCGCGACGGCCTGCGGGCTCGACGCGCGCGCCGCCGCAGCGATGCGGGCCTGGCTGGTGAAGGCCGGCGAGGTCCTCGACGGCGTTCCGGACGACCAGGGCATCGTGGTCGAGTCGTTCTCGGACGAGATGGGCGGCCGCCACGCGATGATCCACGCGGTCTTCGGCATGCGGATCAACGGCGCCTGGGGCATGGTCTTGAAGGAAAAGCTCCGGCGCACGATGGGCCTGGTCGCCGAGGCGAGCCACGTGGACGACGGCATCTTGCTGTCGTTCGCACCCGGCCAGGTGCCGCCCGCCCCGGAGCGGCTCGTCACGCTCGTCGCGCCCGAGGAAGTCGACGCCTTGCTCGGTCGAGCGCTCATTGGAACCCCGCTCTTCGCCACGCGCTTCCGACAGTGCGCGATCCGTGCGCTCTTCCTTCCGCGCATGTCCCGCGGCCAGCGGACGCCCGCGTATCTGCAACGGCTCAAGGCCGACGCGCTGCTCGAGGCGGTGGGCGGGCAGGCCGAGTTCCCGATCGTCGCGGAGACCCTTCGGGAGTGTTTCCATGACGCCCTCGACGTCACGCGGTTCAAACGCCTGCTCGAGCGCCTGCACGACGGCGAGATGTGGCGGCGGCACGTGGACACGCCGCTTCCTTCGCCCTTCGTGTACCCGTTGCTTCTCGCCTGGGACTGGGCGTACCTCGGCGCCGGCCACGCCGAGGAGCGGCGGAGCGACGCGGTCACCATGCGGAAGGCCTGGTCGGTCGCGCCCGGTCCGCTGAAGCCGGAGATCGTGGCGGCGGTCGAGGCGGAGCTCCAGAAGACGTCGCCGGAGCGGCGAGCCCGGGATGCGAACGAGCTGGCGGGAATTCTCGACGATCTGGGCGACCTGACCGACGCGGAGATCGCTGCGCGCGTCGCCGCCGACGCCGGAGCGCTGATCGGTGCCCTCGCCGAGGAGCGGCGCGTCGGCGCCCTCGACTTCGCGAGCGGGCGGAGAGCGTGGGTACCGTCGACCGACGCCGCGCTCTATCGGTCTCTTGACACGGGTGAGGGACTCGAGCGGGTCACGTTGCGGCTCCTGAGAACGCGTGGGCCCGTGACCGCGGCCTGGCTCGCGGAGCGTTACGGCATCGCGCTCGACGGCGCCACCGGCGCGCTCGAGCGCTTGACGGCGCGGGGCCTCGTGCGCCAGGGCGCCTTCCTCGCCGACGCTCCGCCTCCGCAGTTCGTGCACATCGCGGTGCTCGACGAAATCCAGCGCCGCCAGGTCCACGCGCGCCGCGTCCCACGGCCCGTGGCCTCGGCCGAGCAATTCTCAGCGTTCCTCCTTCGTCGCCACCATCTCCATCCTGATCGACGCCTGGTTGGGCCGCCCGGGGTCCTCGCGGCGCTCGAGCTGCTTCAGGGCGAAGACCTTCCCGTGCGCGTCTGGGAGCAAGACCTCCTGCCGGCGCGCGTGGAGAACTACGAGCGGGAGTGGCTCGATCGTCTGGGGCTGGCGGGCGAGATGGTCTGGACGGTGTTCGACCGCGCCCCGGGCGAGCCGGGTCGCTCGACGCGAGTGGGTGCCGCCCTCCGCGAGAACATCGGCTGGCTCCGCGAGGGATCGGCGCCGCCGGCCGAGATAGACGCGCGCGTCAAGAACGTCCTGCTGCACCTCCAGCTCCGCGGCGCCTCGTTCGCCCAGGACCTCACCCGGGCGACCGGCCTCGGTACTCCGGACGTGCTCTCGGCGCTCTGGCAGCTCTTCTGGGCCGGGCTGGTCACGCCCGACACCTTCAGCGCGATCGCCGCCGGCGTGACGCCGGCGCGCCGGCCGCGCGAGGCCGGGAGTCCCCGCCGCCGGCGTCGGGGGCAGGCCCGCGGGGTGCTCGCGCGCCTGCCCGTGATCGGCCGCTGGAGCGCGCTCGGCGACGAAGAGCGGCTTTCACCGGAGGAGCGGGACGAAGCGCGCGCTCAGCTCCTGCTCTCGCGCTACGGCATCGTCACGCGCGAGCTCGCCCGGGGCGATTGGGCCACGCTCCGCCACACACTGCTTCGCATGGAGTACGGCGGCGAGGTGGTACGCGGCTACTTCGTCCAGGGACTCTCGGGCGAACAGTACGCGCTGGCCGAGGCGCTCGGCGACCTCGACGCTCCGGCGCGGCGCGCGGAGCCGCACGTGCTGGTCAACATGATCGATCCCGCGAACCTCTGGGGCCGCATCTTCGCCCTCTCGCGACGCGACGGATCGCGCGTTCCAGCGCCGCGCCTACCGCAGAACTGGCTCATCTTCCGCCAGGGCCGTCCTCGCCTCCTCGCGGAAGGCTCCGGCCGGGACCTCACGCCCCTCGCCGGCTTGGAAGATGTCGACCTTCCCGGAGTGATCGCCGCGCTCCAGTCGATGATGGAGCGTCCCCTCACCTTGCGACCGGTGCGCCGGCTCGAGATCGTGACCTGGGACGGACACCCGGTGCGCAACAGCCCCGTGTTCGAGCCCCTCGTCCGAGCCGGGTTCAGCGCCGACGGCTCACGGCTCTCCTGGGACGGCTACCCCGGTCCGCGCTCGGCGAGGTGAACGCCCCGTGAGCGGACGGCTCAGTGGCAAGATCGCGATCGTGACGGGCGCCGGCTCGCGAGGCCCTGGCCTGGGCAACGGCAAGGCCGCTGCGATCCTCTTCGCCCGCGAAGGGGCCCGGGTCCTCTGCGTGGACCAGGTGAAGGAACGCGCCGAGGAGAGCGCCGGCCTGATCCGTGCCGAGGGCGGCGAGGCGATAGCCCACGCCGCCGACGTGACGCGCGCCGCCGAGTGCGCCGCGATGGTCAAGACGGCGGTCGAGCGGTGGGGCGGCCTCGACATCCTCCACAACAACGTCGGGATCGAGTCGCGCAAGGACTTGCTCGACACGTCCGAGGCAGAGTGGGATCGCGTCATCGGTGTCGACCTCAAGTCCATGTTCCTCGCCACGCAGGCGGCCGTGCCCGCGATGGTCAGCCATGGCGGGGGCGCCGTCATCTGCGTCTCCTCGATCGCGGCGCTCCGTGGCTACGGTCGGACCGCGTACGCGACGGCCAAGGCCGGCGTGATCGGGTTCGTCCGCTCGGTCGCCGTCCAGCTCGGCCCCAAGGGGATCCGCGTCAATGCGATCGCGCCGGGGCCCGTGTGGACGCCGATGGTCGAGGACCTCGGCCCCGACGCGCGCGAGCGCCGGCGGCGCGCGAGCCCGCTCGCGACGGAGGGGACCGGCTGGGACGTCGGCTGGGGCGCGGTCTACCTCGCGAGCGACGAGGCGCGCTGGGTCACGGGCCAGACGCTCGTCATCGACGCCGGCCTCACTTTGACTACGCCTGAGGGCTCGCTGGGCGCGACCCGATGAGGGCTTGGGGGGTGGCCCGGCGGCAGGGGTCACCGGACCACGCGGCACGCGTTCGCTACCCCCGGGCGGCTGGGCTCCATCCGAACGCGCCGTGCCCGCCGCCGCGCTGCAGGAACGGGTCCGGTCGACCCCTGCCGCCGGGCCACCCCCTCTAAGCCCTCACCGGGCCCGCTCACGGCTGATAACATCTTCATATGATCAAGAGGGCGTGCGGCGTCGCCTATTCGCTCTTGTCAGTGCTTCTCCTTCTTCTCGTAGGCGGGTGCGGGCGGGTGTCGCAGATCGAATGGGAGAGCCCGGTGGAGCGCGCGCATCCGCTGGTTGGGCGCATCTGGGACGTGAAGGCGAGCGCGTTCATCAGCGAGGAAACCTTGCTCTCGCGGCTGGGCGGGAGCCGGTTCGTGATCCTGGGGGAACGGCATGATAACCCCGATCATCACGCGCTCCAGGCGAAGCTCGTGCGGGCGCTGATCGAGACTGGGCGACGCCCGGCCGTGGGATTCGAGATGCTCTCGACCGACGACGCCCCCGCGCTCGCGCGCTATCTGGCGCGGAGTCCGAAGGACGCCGCCGGGCTCGGCGACGCCGTGAACTGGGCGCGCTCGGGCTGGCCCGAATGGCGCTTCTACCAGCCGATCGCCCAGGCGGCCCTCGACGGTAATTTGCTAATCGTCGCCACCAATCTGTCGCGCCCCGCGACCGACGCCGTTCGGCGTAATGGCCTGTCGGGACTCGGCCCGGCGCTCGCGACGCAGCTCCGGCTCGCCGAGCCTGCCCCGGAGACACGGAGCGCGATGGCGCTCGAGATTCGGGAATCCCACTGCGGCCAGGCACCGGAGAGCATGCTCGACCGGATGGTGGACATCCAGTGGGCGCGCGATGCCCGCATGGCCGCGAGCCTGGCGCGCGGTGGTCAGCGCGACGGCGCCGTGCTCATCGCGGGCGCCGGGCACGCGCGCCGGGACCACGGAGTGCCGGCCCACCTGGCGCGCCAGGCACCGGGCGCCGCGGTCGCGAGCGTCGCGTTTCTCGAGGTGGACCCGGCCGCGGCCAGGCCCGGCGACTATGCGCCCAGGTTCGCGAGCGATGCGCTTCCGTTCGATTTCGTATGGTTCACGCCGAAGATCGACGACGTCGATCCGTGCGAGAGGTTCAAGAAGTCGCTGGAGAGGATCGGAACGTGATCGCGGTCAAACGCGTCTATGACGCGCCCGCCGCGTCGGACGGCACGCGCGTCCTCATCATGCGGCTCTGGCCGCGCGGCATCCGCAAGAGCCGCGTGGATATCTGGCTGAAAGAGCTCGGTCCCGTCCTTCCACTGCTGCGCGCGTTCCGCGCCGGCGAGATCGGCTGGGCCGAGTACCGGCGGCGCTACCGGAGAGGGCTCGCGCGGCCGGAAGCCCAGGCGCATGTGGCGGCGGTCCGCGCCTACACGAAGGCGGGCCGCGTCACGCTGCTCTGCGGCTGCCCGGACGAGGCCCGGTGCCACCGGTCGCTGCTCCGCGCGTATCTGCTAGACTGAGCCGCGTGACGCGGGCCGTGGCGCTCGTTCTGCTCGTGGTGCTGACGCTGGCCGGCACGCCGGTGGCGGCGGAGCACGAGGTGTATTACCGGTACGTGGTCCTCGGCTTCGTGAAGGACGCCAGGGGCCACGCGCTCAGCGGCCGCGAGCTCGAGCTCATCCGCGACAAGACCGGCTTCTCGTATCTCGCGGCGACCGACGAGCAGGGCTTCTTCCTGATCATCGCGCGTCTGGGCGACGAGAGCGCCGGCGAGGCCCTGACCCTGAAGGTCGGTTCGGCGGTCACCAGGCTCAGAGCATCCTTCGATCCCGCGAACCACCGTGACGACCGTGGCACGCGGGTCGATCTCGAGGGGGCGAAGTTCGTCGAGCGGAGCGCGCAGTTCCGTTCGACGCTGGTCCACGCGGTCGGCACCACGCAACGCTGACGGGCGCGGCAGGAGGCACCACATGGCCAAGGGCGGACAGAAGAAGATGCGCGCGTACGTTCTCATCGAGACGGCGCCGGGCAAGACGAAGGCGGTGAAGAAGGAGCTGGCGTCGATCGAGGGCAGCGATTCCACGGTCGTCAACCTCGACGCGGTCACGGGCCCCTTCGACTTCATCGCCGTGGTCGAGGGTCCGACCCTCGACGCCGTGGGCCGTCTGGTCACCGACGAGATCGGCTCGATCGACGGGGTGACCCGAACGACGACGTGTCTCGCGGTCGCGATCGGCTGACGCGCGGCTCCGGTGACCCGTCCGAGCGTCCTCGTCTACCACGCCGACCGCCGCTATGCGGAGCTCGTCCGCGTCCCGAAGCGCGGGGTGAGCGTGCGTATCGCCGCCACGCCGAGCGAGGCTGCCGGGGCCATCGCGGACGCCGAGATCCTCTACGCGTGGAAGTTTCCCCCGCACCTCTACGCGAAGGCCGGCGGGCTCAAATGGTTGCAGGTGATGGGCGCAGGCGTGGACTGGGCGTTGGTGCCGGAGCTGCCGCGGGGCGTGCAGGTGACCCGCGCGCCGGGCGTCTTCGGGCCGTGGATGGCCGAGTACGTCCTTGGCTGGTGCTCCTGGGTGACGCAGCGGATGAAGGTGTACCGGGACGCCCAGCGCCAGCGCCGCTGGGACGACCACGTGCTGCCCGACCGGCTGGGCGGCAAGACCATGGCGATCGTCGGCCTCGGGGACATCGGTCGCGACATCGCACGCATGGCGCGGGGGCTCGGGATGCGCGTGCTCGGCGTCTCCCGCCGGGGCCGGCCGGTGCGCGAGGCGGCGCGCGTCTACCCCGTCACCGCGATGGCGCGCGCGCTGCGGGAGGCTGACTTCGTGGTCCTCCTCCTGCCGCTCACCGCGGAGACCCGGGGAATCATCGGCTCCGATGCGCTCGCGGTCATGAAATCGACCGCGTGGCTCATCAACATCGCCCGCGGCGCCGTCGTGAACGAGCCGGCGCTGCTCGAGGCGCTGGAGCAGAAGCGCATCGCGGGCGCCGTCCTCGACGTCTTCGACCGCGAGCCGCTCCCGCCGAGCCACCCGCTGTGGCGAATGGACAATGTGGTGGTGACCCCGCACATTTCGGGCCCGAGCACGCCCGACGCGATCGCGCCCGTCTTCAACGACAACCTCGCGCGCTATCTCGCCGGCCGTTCCCTCCGCCACGTCGTCGACCGCCGCCAAGGATACTGACGATGCCGTCCCGACGGAGCGACATCACCATGTCCGACGCGGAGCTGATGCGCTTCCTCGACGAGGAGCGCGTGCTGACCTGCGCGACCCTCGGGCCGAACGGCCGCCCCCACCTGATGCCGCTCTGGTACGTGCGCGAGGGCCCCACGCTCCTCGCCTGGACGTACGGCAAGTCCCAGAAGATCCGGAACCTCGAGCGCGACCCGCGCGCGACCGTGCAGCTCGAGGCCGGCCGCGACGTGTACGGCGAGCTGCGCGGCGCGATGCTCGAGTGCGACGTGGCGATCGAGCGCGATCCAGCGCGCGTGGGCGATCTCGGGCTCAGGCTGATGGCTCGCTACACCGGCGCCGAGCCGCCCCCCGAGGCGCGGGCGGGCGTCCTCAAGCAGGCGCCGAAGCGCGTGGTGCTGCGCTTCACGCCGACGCGCATCGTCTCCTGGGACCATCGGAAGCTGGGCGCCACCTACTGAGGGGCTCCCGGCGCTCTCGATCCCGGTTGCGTCGATCCCTTTATCGACTAAACTATTAAAATGGTCAAGATAGGCGTGCGCGCGCGACGGTCGGCCCTCTTGACGACCGAGGCCCGGCAGATGCTGGAGCTGCTGAACTCGCTGGGCGGCACGATCTTCCGGCAGCTCCTGTGGCAGAAGGCCTCGGACCTCGATCTCACCTACGCCCAGTCGCAGGTCCTGTTCCGCCTCGCCGAGCACCCCGGCTCGCACATGGGCGACGTCGCCAAGGCCTTCGGCGTGACCCTCCCCGCCGTCACGCACATCGTCGATCGCCTGGAGGAAAAGGGGCTGGTGACACGCGGCGATTACCCCGCCGACCGGCGCGTGTACGTGCTGGACCTCACGCGCGCGGGCAAGACCCTCGTCGATGAGCTCGAGGCGATCCGTCTCCGGGGTATGGAGCGCGTCCTCGCCCGGATGTCCGCCGCGGACAGGCGGCAGGTGCTGACCGGGCTGGAGGCGCTCGTCGACGCGGCGGCGAACGTTCCCGAGGATGACGCGCACACTGGCCGTGCCCGCAGGGCCAAAAAGTGATCGGCCGCCACCTGACCGCCGCCGGCGCCTGGGCGTTGGCCGGCGTCCTGCTCCTCGCCGGGTGCTCGGAGAACGCCGCGGGCAAGGCCCGTGTGCAGGTGCCGCCCGTGCCCGTGACGGTGAGCGATGTCCTCGAGAGGACCGTGCCGGTCCAGCTCACGGCGGTCGGCAACGCGCAGCCCTACACGTCGGTCGGCATCAAGTCGCAGGTGAACGGGCAGATCATGGAGGTGCGCTTCAAGGAGGGACAGGACGTCCGGAAGGACGACCTTCTCTTCGTCATCGACCCCCGGCCCTTCGAGGCGACGCTGCGTCAGGCGGAGGCGGCGCTGGGCCAGCGCCAGGCCGAGGTGCAGCAGGCGCAGGCCAATCTCGAGCGCGACCTCGCCCAGCTCGAGAACGCGAAGGTACAGGAGCGCCGGTACCGCGATCTCGTGGACCGGGAATTGATCGCGCGCGAGCAGTACGATCAGCTCCGCACGAACTGGGCGGCGCTGGAGGCGACGGTGCAGGCCGACCGCGCCGCCGTCGAGAACGCGAAGGCCGCGACCCGGGCGGCGCAGGCCAACGTGGACAGCGCCAGGCTGCAGGTCGCGTACACGGCCATCCGGGCGCCCATCGAGGGCCGGACCGGGAACCTGCTCGTCCAGAACGGCAATATTTTGAAGGCCAACGACGACAACCCGATCGTCGTCATCAACCAGGTCCATCCGATCTACGTCTCCTTCGCGGTCCCCGAACAGTACCTGCCCGACCTCAAGAAGTACTATCGCGCCGCCGGCGCGCTCCGCGTCGTGGCGCGGCTGCCCCGCCAGCAGGAGACGCTCGCGACCGGCGATCTCACGTTCGTGAACAACACGGTGGACCAGACGACGGGGACCATCCAGCTCAAGGCGACGTTCGCGAACACCGACAACGCGCTGTGGCCCGGACAGTTCCTCGACGTGAACCTGGTGCTCACGAGTCGAGCGGCGATCGTCGTGCCCTCGCAGGCGATCCAGCCCGGCCAGCAGGGCCCCTACGTCTTCGTGGTCAAGCCCGATCAGACGGTCGAGTCGCGCCCGATCGTCCTGGGCACCCGGCTGGGGGCGGAGACCATCATCGAGCAGGGCCTGCGAGCGGCTGAGCGGGTCGTCACCGACGGCCAGCTGCGCCTGGTGCCGGGCGCGAAGATCGAGATCAGGTCGTCCAAGGCGTCATGAGCACCGACCTCTTCATCCGGCGGCCGGTTCTCACCACCCTCCTGATGGCCGCCATCCTGCTCTTCGGGATCATGGGCTTCCGGCTTCTGCCCGTCAGCGATCTGCCGAACGTCGATTTTCCGACGATCCAGGTGGCCGCCGCGCTTCCGGGTGCCAGCCCCGAGACCATGGCGTCGGCGGTGGCGACGCCGCTCGAGAAGCAGTTCACCACGATTGCGGGCATCGACTCGATGACGTCGTCGAGCGCGCTCGGGCTCACGCAGATCACCATCCAGTTCAGTCTCGAGCGCAACATCGACGCGGCCGCTCAGGACGTGCAGGCGATGATCACGAAGGCGGCGCCTCTTCTGCCGCCGAGCATGCCGACGCCGCCGACCTATCAGAAGGTGAACCCGGCGGATCAGCCGGTCATCTACCTGGCGCTCAGCTCGCCGACGCTGCCGCTCTACATGGTCGACGAGTACGCGCAGACGAGCCTCGCCCAGCGCATCTCGACGATCACCGGCGTCGCCCAGGTCCAGGTCTTCGGCTCGCAGAAGTACGCGGTCCGTGTCCAGCTCGACCCCCGCGCGCTGACTACCAGAGGGATCGGCATCGACGAAGTCGAGCAGGCGCTCGCGCGCAGCAACGTCAACCTGCCGACCGGCACCCTCTACGGCGCCCACCAGATGTTCAACGTGATGGCGACGGGCCAGCTCCAGGACGCCGCCGCCTTCCGCCCGCTCATCGTCGCGTACCGGAACGGCTCGCCGGTCCGGCTCGAGGAGCTGGGGCGGGTGGTCGACGGCGTGCAGACCGACAAGGTCGCGAGCTGGTACAACGACGAGCGCGCGGTGATCCTGGCGATCCAGCGCCAGCCGGGCACGAACAGCGTCGAGGTCGTCGACGCCATCCGGGCGCTCCTGCCGCGCTTCCGCCAGGAGCTGCCGGCCTCGGTGAACCTCAACGTCCTCTATGACCGATCGGTGGCGATCCGCGAGTCCGTCCACGACGTCGAGTTCACGCTCGGGCTGGCCATCGCCCTGGTCGTGCTGGTCATCTTCCTGTTCTTGCGCAACCTGTCGGCCACGATCATCCCGAGCCTCGCGGTCCCCCTGTCGATCGTCGGCACCTTCGCGGTCATGTACCTGCTCGGTTACACGATCGACATCATCTCGCTGATGGCGCTGACCCTGTGCGTCGGCTTCGTCGTGGACGACGCGGTCGTGATGCTCGAGAACATCATCCGCCACATGGAGGAGGGCAAGGGCCGCCTCGAGGCCGCGCTGATCGGAGCCAAGGAGATCGGCTTCACGATCCTGTCGATGACGCTCTCGCTGGCGGCGGTCTTCATCCCGGTGCTGTTCATGGGCGGCGTCGTCGGCCGGCTCCTCCACGAGTTCGCGGTCGTGATCACCGTCGCGGTGCTGGTGTCGGGCTTCGTCTCGCTGACCCTCACGCCGATGCTGTGCAGCCGGTTCCTCCGTCCACCGGGCGCGTCGCACGGGCGTCTCTTCCTGGCGTCGGAGCGCTTTTTCGACGGCATGCTGCGCACATACGATCGGTCGCTCCGGTGGACGCTGCGGCACCGGATCCTCACGATGGTCGTGATGCTGCTGACCTTCGTGCTCACCGCCGGGCTGTTCATGCGCATTCCCAAGGGCTTCATCCCGACCGAAGACACCGGCCAGATCTTCGCGTTCACGGAGGCGGCGCAGGACATCTCGTTCGACGCGATGAAGGACAAGCAGCGGGCCGCCGCCGCGATCGTGCGCCAGCAGCCCTACATCGACCAGCTCATGTCGTCGATCGGCGCCTCCACGATCAACGTCGTCCCGAACACCGGACGCATCTTCATGCGGCTCAAGCCGCGCAACGAGCGGCCGTCGGCCGACAAGATCATCGACGACCTCCGTCCCAAGCTCGCCGCGATCCCCGGGTTCAGGGTCTACCCGCAGAACCTGCCGATCATCAGGATCGGCGGCAACCTCACGAAGGCGGTCTACCAGTACACGCTCCAGGCCACCGATCTGCGGGAGCTCTACCGGTGGGGGCCGATCGTCTTCGACAAGATGCGCGCGCTTCCGGGGTTCCAGGACGTCAACACCGATCTACAGATCATGAGCCCGCAGGTCACCGTCGACATCGACCGCGACAAGGCCTCGGCCTTTGGCGTGAGCGCCGAGCAAATCGAGAGCGCGCTCTACAGCGCCTACGGCTCGCGGCAGGTGTCCACGATCTACACGCCGACGAACCAGTACTGGGTCATCCTGGAGCTCGACCCCGCGTACCAGCGCGACCCCAACGAGCTCTCCCTGCTGCACGTGCGCGCGCAGTCGGGCAAGCTGGTGCCGCTCAACTCGGTGGCGCGGCTCACGCCGACCATCGGCCCGCTCACCATCACGCATCTCGGCCAGCTGCCGTCGGTGACGATCTCGTTCAACCTCGTGTCCGGCGTCTCGCTCAGTCAGGCCGTCGAGCAGGTCAACCGCGCCCAGCGCGAGCTCGGCCTCCCGGCCACGGTCACCGGGAGCTTCCAGGGCACGGCGCAGGCCTTCCAGGCCTCGCTCAAGGGCCAGGGGGTGCTCCTCCTGGTGACGATCCTCGTGATCTACCTCGTGCTGGGCATTCTGTACGAGAGCTTCATCCACCCGCTGACGATCCTCTCCGGCTTGCCGTCGGCCGGCGTCGGCGCGCTCCTCACCCTCCTGCTGTTCGGGATAGAGCTCAACATCTACGGGTTCGTCGGCATCATCATGCTGGTCGGGATCGTCAAGAAGAACGCGATCATGATGATCGACTTCGCGCTCGAAGCCGAGCGCGCGGGCGCCACCCCGGCGGACGCCATCTACAAGGGGTGCCTGCTCCGGTTCCGGCCCATCATGATGACGACGATGGCCGCGCTCTTCGGCACGCTCCCGATCGCGCTCGGCATCGGGGCGGGCGCGGACGCGCGGCGCGCGCTCGGCCTGGCGGTCGTGGGCGGCCTCCTGGTGTCTCAGCTCCTGACGCTCTACATCACGCCCGTGCTCTACATCTACATGTCGGGGGTACAGAGGGCGCTCAGCGGCCTCCGAGGTCGGCTGGCGCTCCGGACGCGCCGCGCCACCGCTGCGTAGGCTCACCGCGACGTCCCCGACGAGCCGCGCGCCCCCGACGGTCGCCCGGAGCCCTGTGTGATAGATTCGGGCTCACCCACGACGGGGAGGTGGAGCATGTCCAGACTGATCGTCCGCGCCGTGCTGTCCGCGCTCGTGTCGACCGCGCTGGTCGCGGGGAGTGCGCTCGAGGCCGTCGCCCAGAAGAAGGGCGGTGTTCTCAAGGTCGGCAACCTGGGCGAGCCGCCCACCCTGGACGTGCACTGGACGACGGCGACCATCACCGAGGTGCTGGCCAACCACATCTACGAGGGCCTCTACTCGCTCGACGCCAAGTCGCAGCCGATTCCCATGCTCGCCGAGAGCATGCCGGCGGTGTCGAAGGACGGGCTCACCTACACCTTCAAGCTGCGCCAGGGCATCAAGTTCCACAACGGCAAGGAGATGACTTCCGCCGACGTGGTCGCCTCGCTCAATCGCTGGGGCGCCCAGTCGACCTACGGCAAGACGCTCTACGCGCGGGTGGCCGAGGTGCGGGCCGTCGACAAGTACACCGTGGAGATGAAGGTCAAGGAGAAGACGGCCATCGTCGTCATCTCGCTCGCGATCCCCAACAACTCCGCGGCCATCTATCCCCAGGAGATCGCCGAGAAGTTCAAGCCGGCCGAGAAGGCGACCGAGTGGATCGGCACGGGCCCCTTCAAGCTCGTCGAGTGGAAGCCGGACCGCCACATCAAGATGGTGCGCTTCGACGACTACCAGCCGCGCAAAGAGGCGACGAGCGGCTACGGCGGGCGCAAGGTCGTCCACGTGAACGAGCTCCTGTGGATGCCCGTGCCGGACGCCGCCACGCGTGTGGCCCAGATCGAGACGGGCGAGCTCGACTTCGCCGACGACCTGGACCTGAACGCGTACGAGCGCCTCAAGAAGACCGCCGGCGTACAGGCGATCGTCGCCAAGCCGTACTACTGGCTCGTCGGCGTCTTCAACAAGAAGGAAGGGCTCATGACGAACCAGAAGCTCCGCCAGGCCTGGCAGGCGGCGCTGGACATCGAGCCCATCATGAAGAACGTCGCCGGCGGCCACGCGGATCTCTACCGCATGGACTCGAGCCTGGCCTTCGTCGAGAACGCCCCCTGGCACACGAAGCTCCAGGGGCTACCGTGGAACGAGCGCAACAAGGAAAAGACCAAGCGCCTGCTGCGCGAGGCCGGCTACAAGGGCGAGCCGATCCGCTTCATGACGACGCAGGAATACAAGTGGATGTACGACTTCGCCCTGCTGTCGAAGCAGCAGCTCGAGGATGCGGGGTTCACCATCGACCTTCAAGTCGTCGACTGGGCCACGCTGGTCAAGCGACGTAACAACTCCAAGGAGTACGACGTCTTCACGACCGGCATGGGAAACTTCTACGACCCCACCCACCACATCTACCTCGGCCCGAACTGGCCCGGCTGGACCAACGACGAAGACCTCAACCGTCTGCTCAGCGAGCTGGCGGGGGAAACCGACTACAAGAAGCGGTTCGCGCTGTGGGAGCAGGTGACGCGCACGTTCTACGACCGGGTGCCCGTCGCCCGCTACGGCGATCTCTTCGGGCTGCGGGCCATGCGCAGCCACGTCAAGGGCTTCGACACGACGCTGATGCGGCCGCGCTTCCACAACGTCTGGCTGGAGAAGTAGCCGCACCCGGCGGGGGTCGTCCGCGCGGACGACCCCCGCACGACCGCCGTGACCACATACCTGCTCCGGCGCCTGCTGGCGCTCCTACCGGTGATGCTGGTCGTCGTGACCATCGTCTTCTTCCTCATCCACTTGATCCCCGGCGACCCGGTGGCCGTCATCCTGGGGCCGGAGGCGAACGCGCAGCAGATCGAGGACGCACGCCGCGAGCTCGGCCTCGACCGGCCGCTCCACGAGCAGCTCGTGCGCTTCTACGCGCGCCTGCTGCGCGGCGACCTCGGGCGCTCGTACTTCCTCGATCGGCCGGTGACGCAGGCGCTGTGGGAGCGCACCGAGCCCACGCTGGTCCTGATGGCCGGCGGGCTGTTCGTGGCCGTGCTGATCGGCGTGCCCTCGGGGATCGTGGCGGGGGCGTACCAGGGATCGTGGTGGGACCGGGGGCTCATGACACTGGCCCTCCTCGGCGTGTGCGTCCCCGGCTTCTGGCTCAGTCTCAACTTCATCTATCTCTTCTCGGTGCGGCTCGGCTGGCTGCCGGTGGCCGGCTACGCATCGGTCTTCCAGGATCCGGTCGCGGCGCTCCGGCACATGCTGCTGCCGGCCGTTTCGCTCGGCTTCAGCCAGTCGGCCCTCATCGCCCGCATCGCCAGGTCGTGCATGATCGAGGTCCTGCGCCAGGACTATATCCGCACCGCGCGCGCCAAGGGCCTCGCCGAGCGCAGCGTCATTTATCTGCACGCCTTCCGGAACGCCCTGGTGCCGGTCGTGACCGTGATCGGCATCACCATGGCGATCCTGATCGGCGGCGCCGTGGTCACCGAGATCGTGTTCAACATCCCCGGGCTCGGGCGGCTCATCATCTCGGCGATCCTCCGCCGGGATTACCCGGTCGTGCAGGGCGTCGTGCTGGTCACGGCAGCGGCTTACATGCTGATCAACCTGGTGGTGGACGTGGTGTACGCGTTCATCGATCCGCGCATCCGTTATGTGTGATGACTAAATCAACGTCGGGGGGAGCGACCGCCGCTCCCCCCAACACCCCCCACCGGGCCGGAAGCGCAGGATTGCGCGGGCAAAGCCCGCGCTCGAACGGTGGCCAGGCGGCCGCCGGCGAGCGCACGAAGTGGGTGCGCCGCCTGCTGCGCAACCGCAACGTCGTCATCGGCGGCAGCGTGTTCCTCCTGCTCGTCCTCGTCGCGCTCTTCGCCAACGCCCTCTCACCATACAACCCTACGCGGCTCTACCCGGGCCAGCGCCTGAAGCCGCCCGGCCTGCAGAACCTCCTCGGCACCGACGAGTTCGGGCGCGACATCGCGAGCCTGGTGCTGCACGGGAGCCGCGTCTCGCTGCTGGTCGGCTGCGTGACGATGGTGCTGACCTCGCTCGGCGGCGTGGTGATCGGGCTGATCGCCGGTTACTACCGCCGTCTCGACATCGTGATCATGCGGGTCATGGACGGCCTGATGGCGTTCCCGGCCATTCTCCTGGCCATTGCGCTGATGGCCGCCCGCGGCCCGGGGGTGTGGAACGTGATCCTCTCGCTCTCGGTCGTGTACCTGCCACGGACGGCCATGCTGATCCGCAGCACCGCCCTCAGCGTGCGCGAGCTCGACTACGTCCTGGCGGCGCAGGCCCTCGGCCGCGGCGGCCTCGCCATCGCCTTCCGCCACATCCTGCCGAACTGCATCGGCCCCCTCCTCGTCCAGGGCACGTTCATCTTCGCCTACGCGGTGCTCGCCGAAGCCATCCTGGGCTTCCTCGGCGTCGGCGTGCCGCCCTACGTGCCGTCCTGGGGGAACGTGATCGCCAGCGGCAAGAACGTCATCCGCGAGGCGTTCTGGGTGAGTCTCTTCCCCGGCCTCGCCCTGACGCTCTCGGGGCTGAGCCTGAACTTGCTGGGCGATGGCCTTCGTGACGTGCTGGACCCGCGTTTGCGCGTACAGTAGAGACACGGAGGAGGTGCCATGGCACTCGAGCAGCAGCTGACCGAGACGCTCACGCAGGCGATCAAGGGGAAGGACGCGCGGACCGCCGACGTGGTGCGCATGATCAAGTCGCGGCTCGGCGAGCGGCGCACGGCGAAGGGCTTCTCGGGCACGGTGGATGACGCGCTCGTCCTCGATGTGATCGGCGCCTACCGCAAGCAGCTCCAGAAAGCGCTGGTCGAGTTCGAGAAGGTCGGCGAACGTGGCGCCGCCCACGCGGCCCAGCTCCGCTTCGAGCTCGAGTTCTGCGATCGCTACCTGCCGAAAGGCATGGACGAGACGGCTGTGCGCGCGCTCGTCCGCGAGCGCCTCGACGCCCTCAAGATCGCTGACGCCAAGCAGGTGGGCCGGCTGGTCGGCGACATCATGAAGACCCACAAGGGCCAGGTCGACGCGGCCGAGGTCAAGCGGATCGCCGAGGAACTGCTGAAGAGTTAGTTCAGAAGACCACGACCCCGCGGGCCACCTGGCCGCTCCGCAGCGCAGCGAATCCTTCGTTGATCTCCGCGAGCTTATAGGTCCGGCTCACGAGCTGATCGATCTTGAGTCGGCCGTCGAGGTAGAGATCGACGAGCCGCGGAAAGTCGATGTTCGGGCGTACGGAGCCGTACATCGTGCCGCGGAGCGTCTTTTCCTGGAGCGCCATCATGTACGGTGTGATCGGCGCCCGCACGTTCATCGCCGCCATGCCCACGATGACCGCGGTCCCGCCTGGCCGGATAGCGTCGATAATCTGGAGCGTCGTCGCCTCGCCGCCGATCGCGTCGAAGGCGTAATCAGCGCCCCGCCCACCGGTCAGCGCACGCACCTGCTCGACCACGTTCTGGGACGTGGCGTTGATCGTGTGCGTTGCGCCGAACTCGCGCGCGTAGTCGAGCTTGTTGGCAAGCAGGTCACAGGCGATGATCAGCCGGGCGCCGGCGAGCCGCGCGCCCTGGACGACGTTGAGCCCCACGCCGCCGCAGCCGATCACGACGACCGAGGCGCCGGCTTCCACCTCGGCGCAGCGGGTGACGGCGCCGACACCCGTCGGCACGCAGCAGCCCATGAGCGCCGCCTGCGGCCACGGCATCTCCTTCCTGATCGGCACCAGCATCTCCGCGGGGCAGACGACGGACTCCGCGAACGTCCCGATGCGCGCCATCTGGAAGATGTCCTGCCCGTCGCGCTTGAGGCGGCAGGAGCCGTCGAGCATCATCCACCGCGCCGACTGGTGCCCGTCGCAAAGGATCGAGCGGCCGATCGAGCAGTAGAGGCATCGGCCGCACTGCGGGCGGAAGGAGAAGATGACGTGATCGCCCGGCCGCACGTTCCCCACGCCGGCGCCCACCTCGTCGACGATGCCCGCGGCCTCGTGGCCAAGCACCATCGGCAGCGGCAACGTCCAGTCACCGTTCATGATATGCCAGTCGCTGTGGCAGACCCCCGCCGCCATGACCTTGACGCGGGCTTCGCCGGCCTGGGGACCCTGCTGCTGGACGTCGACGACCTCGAGCGGTGTGTTGGCCTTGTACAGGATCGCGGCTTTCATCGCGCGTCTCCTTGAGAGAGCCTCATCTGCTCGAGCACCGCGCGGCCCAGGAGGCCGTCGGGAGTGCCGAGCGTTTCGATCATCTCGAAGTGGTTGTACCCTTCGCCGACCAAGAGCCGGACCGGCTTGCCGGCCGCCGTCAGCGCGGCAGCGAAGTCGCGCGCCTGGCGCTGGAACTCCGGCGACTCGAGCGTGCCGTGAGAGACCGTAACCGGAGCGTTGAGCGTGTCGAGATGGCGCTGCGAGCTCAGCGCCTGCTCCATCTCGTCGGTGAACTTGACGTACGCGTTGCGCGCCGACAGGCGCACGGGCTTCAGGTCGTACATGCCGCTGGAGCACAGCCCGCCCTTCACGGTGTCCGCCGGAAGATCGAAGCCCCGGCGCCAATCGGTGGTGAGGATCACGCCGGCAAGATGGGCGCCCGAGGAGTGGCCCGAGACGTAGATGCGGTCGGGATCGCCGCCGAAGCGGTGGGCGTTGCGCTTCACCCACGCGACGGCGCCGCGCACCTGCGCGGCCATCGGCATGAGGCTGCCACCGACGCTCTGGACCCAGGCGAAGTCCGGTACCACGAAATGCGCGCCGGCGCGGACGAAGAGCTCGGCCGGGAACGCGTAGTCCCTGGCGAGGCCGGCCCGCCACGCGCCTCCATGGATGAAGACGTTGATCGGCGCATTGGCGCGCGTGGTGGCGTACACGTCGAGGCCTTCGACGGGCGTGGCGCCGTATGCGTAGCGCAGGGGCGCGCCAAGTCGCGCGCGGACGGCTTCGCTGTTGGCCGCGTAGCGCTTGATGAGCTGCTCGCGGTTTGGCGCCCAGGCACTCTGGTCGTAGGCGGTGTCGAGCTCGGCCTGATCCATGTCGAGCCAGACACGCGGCTCCGTGCGCGCGACCCGAGCACTAGCGTCAGTCAAGGGACGGACGGCGCCCGGCCCATGGCCGCGCCGCCTCGAACGCCGCCGACGCCTGCAGCACGGTCAAATCGGCGAAGCGGCGCCCGACGATCTGCAGCCCGACCGGCAATCCATCGGACGTGAAGCCGGCGGGAGCGGACGCGGCGGGCTGGCCCGTGAAGTTGAAGGGATAGCTGAACGAGGCCCAGCCGATCCAGTCCCACGCGTGCTGCCGCCAGTGCTCGGGATTCAGGCGGCCCACGGGAAAGGCGGCGACGGAGAGCGTCGGCGTCAGGAGCAGGTCGAACTTCTCGAAGAGCGGCCGCACGGTGTCCCAGTACGCGAGTTTCTGGCCCCGCGCCTCGACGTAGTCGACCATGCTGTACCGTAGCCCGTCCTCGATGCACGCGACGAGCCCCGGGTCCATGCGGTCACGCCACTGCGGAAGATACTGAGCGTAATTGCCGGCCTCGTGAGCGCTCCAGAGACAGCGGATCAGGTCGTGCGAGTCGGCGAAGCCCGGCTTGACTTCATCGACGACGCAGCCCAGATCCTCGAACGCCCGGGCCGCCTGCTTCACGAGGGACGCGACCTCGGCGTCGACGGGGAATCCGCCCAGGTCGGGGCTGAACGCGACCTTGAGCCCTTTGATGCCTGCTGTCAGCTTTCCAGTGTAGTCGTCGGGCGCGGCCTCGAGCGAGGTGCGGTCCCACTCGTCCGGGCCGGCCATGACGGAAAGCATCAGGGCAGCGTCGGCCACCGTCCGCGTCATCGGGCCCATATGCGAGGCGTAGTCGTTGTTGGTGACGGGCCACATCGGGACCCGTCCGAAGGAAGGCTTCAGCCCATAGATGCCACAGAAGCCGCTGGGAATCCGGATCGACCCGGCGCCGTCCGAGCCCTGATGGATGGGCCCGAGCCCGGCCGCCGTCGCCGCGCCGGCGCCCGCGCTGGATCCACCGGTCGTCGTCCCGGTGTTCCAGGGGTTGCGCGTGATGCCCGTCAGCGGGCTGTCGCCGAGTCCCTTCCAGCCGAACTCCGGCGTCGTGGTCTTCCCCACCATGACGCCGCCGGCCTGCTTGAGGCGCCGAACGACCGGCGGGTCCACGTCCGGCACGCGGCGCTCGAAGATGAACGATCCGGACATCGTCCGGACACCCTTCGTCAGGTGCAGGTCCTTGATCGAAAAGGGGATTCCGTGAAGTGGACCGCGCAGCGCGCCCTTCATCGCGGCCTGCTCGGCCTCGCGCGCCGCGGCGAGCGCCGCGTCGGCGGTGACCGTGCAGAACGCGTTGACGATCGGGTTGAGGCGCTCGACGCGTTCGAGGACCGCGCGCGTCAGCTCCACGGGCGAAATCTGCCGCGCACGGATCAGACGGGCCAGCTCGGTCGCCGGTATGAAGCAGAGCTCGGCTGAGCTCATCGGATTCTCCCCCGCCTACTTCTTCGAGATCAGCCAGTGTCCGAGCGCGAGATGCGGAAGTCCCGAGCGCTCGAAGGTGTCCACCGCGTCCTCGGGCGAACAGACGAGCGGCTCGCCGTGGAGGTTGAACGAGGTATTGAGCACGGCGCCGACCCCCGTCCGACGCTCGAACTCACGGATGACGCGATAGTACGGGGGATTCCACACCTCGTCGAGGATGTGAGCGCGCGCGGTACCGTCTTGCGGATGGAGTGCCGCGACCAGCTCGTCACGCCGCTTAGGATTCGTCGCGAACGCCAGCATCATGTACGGCGAGGCGAGCCCCTTGGGATTCACGAGATAGTCGGCCTCACGCTCGCGAAGCACCGTCGGGGCGAACGGCATCCAGAAGTCCCGGCTCTTGATCATCCGGTTGATCACGCCGACCACCCGGTGGTCGGAGGGGTTCGCGAGGATCGAGCGGTTGCCGAGCGCCCGCGCCCCGAACTCCATGCGGCCGGCGCAGCGTGCGACGACTCCGTCCGACACGAGCAGATCGGCGATCTTCTCCTCGATCGCGTCGTGCTCGCTCACGCGGTAACGGCTCGCCAGGTCGCGCCCTTTGATCACGGCCTCGATCTCGGATTCGTGGACGTCCGGTCCGAGATAGGCAGGTCCGAAGGGCTTGGGCGCCGGCGCCACCCCTGTTCGCGCGCAGAGATCGAGGTAGCCGAGGTAGGCAGCGCCGACGGCATTCGACTCGTCGCCGCAGGACGGAAAGACGAAGAGATCGCCGAGCCAGCTCTCCTCGGCGATCAACATGTTCGCCTTCACGTTCATGAAGACGCCGCCCCCGAGCGCCAGCCGTTCGCCGCCGTAGCGCTGGCGCGCGAGGCGCGCCCAGCGCACCAGGGCTTCCTCGAGAATGTGCTGGGCGCCACCGGCGATGCCGTCGAAGCGGAGGCCGAGCGTGGCTTCGAGCATCGCCCGGTAGAGGGGCCCGCGGCGCCGCCACTCGAAGCGGCACGGCGTCCCCTCCGTCATGGCGAACGTCGTGCCGAGCGCGGCGACGGCCCGCTCGGTCTCCCGCGCTGGCGCGTAGGGCGCCAGGCCCATCACCTTGTATTCGTGCTCGCCGGGCTTCATGCCGAGCAGCAGGGTCACGAGGGTGTAGAACGAGCCCAGCGAGCCTGGGCCGCTCGGCGTCGCTTCGTGGCGGGTCAGACCAACGCCGCTCGCGCTCGACACCGTGCCGCAGAGGCCGTCGCCCGAATTGTCGTTGGTGAGCACGAGCGCGGGTCGGCCCGCGAACGGTGATCCGAAGTAGGCGGCGGCCGCGTGGCAGGTGTGGTGATCGACGAAGCTCACGCGCTCGTCCGCGAGGCGGAGGTGGCTCGTCACGTGGCCACGTCGCTCACCGTCGGTGAGCGGCGCCTTGCCCGGTGCCGGGTCGAGCAGGCCGAGCTTTGCGCCGAACTTCCGAGCGCGGCCCGTCAACGCCCGTCGCGGCGCCCCGAGGCCGACCGCGTAGTAGCGGCTCATGTAGGCCTCGTCGCGCATCACCCGGTTCATCCATTCATAGGACGGGATGCGCGTTCCGGCCAGCACGACGCGGTCGATGACGCCTGGAGTCAGGCCGAGCTCTCGCAGCAGCGCGTCGATCGCGCGGCGAGGATAGCCGGCGTCGTTCTTCAGGCGGGAAAACCGCTCCTCGGAGGCGCAGCCGACGATCTCACCGTCCCTGAGGATGGCGGCGGTCGCGCAGTGAGTCTCACTGATGCCCAGAACGATCACGACCCGACGATCATAACAGCAAACCCCCGCGCCCCTGAGCCATGGACCGACCGCCTGGCAGGGCGGCGGACCGAGGCCGGGAGCGGGGCGGGGAGGGGTCGACGCGACCCGTTCCCTCCAAGCGTCGACGTGTGCATCCGCGCATGCTGGAGCCCAGCCGGGGCGGGCAAAGCGGACGCGTGCCGCGTGGTCGCGCGACCCCTCCCCGCCCCGCTCCCGGCCTCGGTCCGCCGCCCTCGCTAGCCGCGGATCGTGCGCATGACGTCCTGGTTGGCGAACACCTCGCGCGGGTCGCCCTGGAAGATGATCTCGCCGCGATCGATCGCGTAGAGTCGGTCGGCCACGCGCGTCGCGTTGACCAGGTTCGACTCGGCGATGAGGACCGAGATGCCCATCGCCTTGATCGCCCTGACCGCCTCGATGAATCGTGTGACGACGACCGGCGCCAGCCCTTCGAACGGCTCGTCGAGCAGCAGGACGGATGGGGCGAGCGACATGGCCCGCGTGATCGCGACCATCTTTTTCTGCCCGCCGGAGAGGTGGAGCCCCCGGCGCGTCATGAACCCCTTGACCTCCGGGAACACCGCGAAGACGCGCTCGTCGAGTCCGCGCCCCGCCGACGCCCGCGGGGTCGCGAGCCAGGCCGTGATCTGGAAGTTCTCCTCCACGGAGAGATCCGGAAAGATGCCGCAGTCCTCGGGCGCGTAGCCGATGCCCAGCAGCGCGCGCTGGTGCGCCGGCAAGCGCGTGATGTCCCGTTCGCGGAACACGACGCGGCCCGAGCGCACCGGGAGGAGCCCCATGATGCTGTCGATCGTCGTGGTCTTTCCGGCGCCGTTCCGGCCGACCAGACAGATGGCCTCCCCGTCTCCGACCCGCAGCGAGACCTCGCGCAGGATCTGGGCCGGCCCCCGGAAGGTGTTGATCCGATCGAGCTCGAGCATCGCGACGGCCATCAGCGCGTCTCCGTCGTGCCGATCAGCGTCGTCGTGACCGCCTCGTTGCGCCGGATCTCGTCCGGCGTTCCGTCGGCGAGGATCGTCCCCTGGTGCATCGCGACGATCCGATCCGAGTAGTTGAAGACGACGTCCATGTCGTGCTCGATGATCGCCGCCGAGATGCCCGTCGAGCGAACGACCGAGGTGATCGTGTCCATGATCGGCGCCTTCTCGCGCGTGCTGACGCCGCTCGTCGGCTCGTCGAGGAAGAGGAGCTTCGGCCGGAGCGCGTAGGCGACCGCCACGTCGAGCAGCTTCCGCTCACCCTGCGAGACGCCGCCCGCGAGCATCCGCGCCTTCGCCTCGAGACCGAAGAGTCGTAGGATGTCGGCCGCCTCGTCCCACACAGCCGAGTCACCGGAGGCGAGCGTGGCGAGATTCCGCGTCTTGCCGTCGCGCGAGAAGATCGTCAGCGCGACGTTGTCGAGCGCGGAGAGCTGATCGAACAGGTTGACGAGCTGGAAGCTCCGCGCGATGCCGGCCTTGATGCGCCCGTGCACGGACTGGTGGGTGACGTCCGCGTCCCGGAACAGGATCTGCCCGCCGTCGGGCCGGAAGAGCCCGGAGATCAGATTCACGAGCGTGGTCTTGCCGGCGCCGTTCGAGCCGATCAGCGCCAGCACCTCGCTGTCCCGGACGGTGAAGTTCACGTGGTCGACGGCGTGCGTGTCGCCGAACCACTTCACGAGGTCCTTCGTGACCAGGAGGCTCACCCTGAGCTCCTCGCCCGGAACTTCGCCGCGAGCTTCCCGGCGGTCCCGACGATCCCGGTAGGCAGCGAGAGCACGAGCACCACCAGCACGGTGCCGAGCAGGAGCTGCCAGTAGACCGTGTAGCCTATCGCGTACGTCTTGAGGTAGTTGAACACGATCGCGCCGATGATGGGCCCGGCGAACGAGCGGAAGCCGCCGAGCACCGTCATGAAGACGATCTCGCCCGAGAACGTCCAGTGCATGATGTCGGGCGTCGTCAGCCCGTTCAGCGGCACCCACAGGGCGCCCGCGAGCCCCGTGAAGACGCCCGAGACGAGGAACGCCACCCAGCGGTAGCGCCAGATCCGGACGCCCACGAACTCCGCCCGTGTCTCGTTGTCGCGGATCGCCTGGAGCGCCATACCGAAGGGCGAATTCACGATCACCCACATGAGCGCGGCGCAGGCGCAGAACATGATGAGCACGTAGTAGTAGTAAGCGTGGGACATGAACGCGGTCTTGTCCCCGGCGCCTGTCACCAGCCCGCCGAAGAGCGAGGGAGTCGGCACCCGCAGGCCGTCGGTCCCGCCCGTCACCCAGAAGAACTTGAAGGCGAGCGACCAGAGCACCTGCGAGAGCGCGAGCGTGAGGATGCCGAAGAAGATCCGCGTGTAGCGGACGCAGACGACGCCAAAGAGCGCGGTGATCAGCACCGAGGCGGCGATCGCGCCCACCAGGAAGAGCTCCATCGAGCCGACCTTGAGGTATTTCACCATCAGCGCGACCGCGTACGCGCCGACGCCGAAGTACGCCGAGTGTCCGAACGAGAGGAGCCCGGTGTAGCCGAGCAGCAGGTTGAAGCCGAGTGCGCCGATCGCCATGACGAGCCCGTAGGCCAGGAGGATCGCGCCGTACGGCGGAAGGACCAGCGGGACGAGCGCCAGGAGCGCCGCGATCGGCACCGCGACGCGCAGGGTCTGGGCGGTCGAGCCGATCTGTTGCAGCGCGGGAGCGAGCGTGCTCATGGGCGTCCGAAGAGCCCGGCCGGCCGCACGAGCAGCACGAGCGCCGCGATGAGGTAGAGGACCGCCAGCTCGATCTCCGCGAACCACGTGATACCGGCCTCGCGGACGAAGCCCACGATGAGCGCGCCGACGAGGGCGCCCTCGAGGCTTCCGAGCCCGCCGATGACCACGACGATGAACGCGAGCACGAGCGCGTCCACGCCCATGCCGAGCACGGCCGATTGGCCCGGCACGATGATGGCACCACCCAGCCCCGCCATGAAGCAGCCCAGGGTGAAGGCCTGCACGTAGACGCGATTGACGTTCACCCCGAGGGCGGAGGCCATCCGCATGTTCTGCGACGTGGCGCGCAGCACGACGCCGAACTTCGTCCGGTAGACGAAGGCCCAGAGGAAGATGGCCGCGGCGGCGCCCACGCCGATGACGAGGAAGTTGTAGGTCGGGTAGATCGACTCGCCGACCGGCAGGCTCCCAAAGCTCTCGAACAGCGTGCTCGCCGAGAGCGGGTACGGCCCCCAGATGAAGCGCATGAGATCCTCGAGGATCATGAGGAGGCCGAAGGTGCAGAGCAGCTGGTACTCCTCGGCGCGCTTGTAGAAGGGCCGGAGCAGCGTCGGCTCGAGGACCGCACCGAGGATCGCCGCCGCGAGCGCGCCGGCCGGCAGGAGCACGAGGAGCACGGGCACCGACGCCCCGGCCGCCACGGTGCCGATCGCCCAGGCCGTCACGTACGCGCCGAAGGCGTAGAGGTTGCCGTGCGCGAGGTTCACGATCCGCATGACACCGTAAATGAGGCTGAGGCCGCCGGCGATCAGGAAGAGGACCGACGCGTAGAGGAGTGAATTGAGGAGGTGGATCAGGAGGACGTCCATCACTCGGCCACGCGGTACGGGATCACCTTCACCTCCGCATTCATCGAGTTTCCGTTCAGCGCCAGCGCCAGCAGCACGCGGTACGCGCCCGGCGGCAGCTTGCCCTTGAGATCCACGATCAGCCGGCCGCCCTGCACCTCCTGCGTCCGGCCCGTCACGACCACCTCGTCCGCCGCGCTCACCACCGTCCAGTGCGCCGCGAGGGTGTCCCGCACCTTCTCGCCCGTGGGCTCGAGGCGCAGCGGCTCCCGCACGATCTTATACGATCGCTCGAATTTCGTGAGCGTTTGCGCCTCGACCTGCAGCTCGAGGCGGTCCCCTCGCCGCTCGACCCCGGCCACCCACGCGCGCAGGGGCAGCGCGTAGCGGTCGAACGAGCCGACGACATTCGGGTACGAGAGGTCGCGGAACACCGCGAGGACCGCGGAGTCGCCCGACCACTTCTGAAGGCGGTAGGGCCCGCTCGTCACGAGCCAGTGACCGTGCTGGCGCCGGAAGCGGCGGAGCGCCGCCCACCGCTGCCGCGCCTGCTCGACGCTCACGAGCCCGCGGAGCGGCTCGGGCACGTACGCTCGGCGCTCGAAACCCTCGGCGATCCCGCTGAGGGCGTCGCCGAGCTTCCGGTCCCGCGCCAGGTCGAGCCACGCCACGCCGCGGCGGCGAGCCTCGTCCTCCGAGAACGCCGCGAGGCCGCGCGTCACCGCTTCCTCCATCAGGACGAGGAGCTGCCACGGGACCGGGCTCCACGGCGGCGCGATCGCCGGTGCCTCGGCGGGCTCGGCCGCGTGGCGCAGGTACACCTCCATCACGGGCGTTTCGAGGAACACTTGCAGATCGCCGAAGTCCCTGACCTCGGTCTCGATCTTCACCACGCGTACGGCGGCCAGCCACTCGCGCAGGAGCGCGGTCGCGCGATCCACCTGCGGGTCCTTCGCGCTCCAGCGCAGCGCGAAGACGTACGGGTAGACGACGTCGGCGACGGTCATCTTCGTCTCGTCGTGGAACTTCGAGAGTGCGATGCGGTACGTAACTCGTTGCTGAGCGACCAGGCCCGGCGGCACGGCGCGCAGCGCGCCCGTCGACGGCTCGGGCGCGAGGGCGTCGCGCGGCACTTCGACGGGCCCGAAGACCTCGACGGCGCGCACGCGGTTCGACAACCAGCCGCCCCCGTAGGGCTCGGGAAGCACCGCTGCATCACCGAGCGCCGACCAGACGAGCCCGCCCGTCTCGTCGCTGAAGCCCGCGATCGGGTTCCACGCCGCCGCGGGGCGCGCCGCCGCCGCGACGCGCAGCCAACCGTTCCACGGGAAGTCCTTCAGCTTCACGGTCCGGAAGAAGACCGCCGAGCCGAGACCCGTGTGGGCGTCGTAGCCGACATTCTCCACGCCCGCCGAGTAGTCGTCATTGACCGCCTCGCGCCGGAGCGCGTACCCGATCGGGACGCGCTCGCAGCCGCGCGTCAGCAGCGAGACCAGACGGCGCTCGAGATTGAGGCGCTCGGCGGCGCTCGCGTAGCCGCCTCGCGTCCGGCGGGCGAACGTCTCTTCGATCGCGCTCCGCGCCCCCGCGTCGGTGACGCCGCGCGCGTACAAGGCGTGGGCGTGGTACCAGCCCTCCTTCAGCCAGGGCGGACCCGTCCAGCCGTTGAGCCTCGTCGCCTCGTCGCGGAGGAGCGCGGGCAACGGGAGCTCCTCGAGGGTCGCGTCCCATTCGCCATCGGCGGCCCGCCACGCCGGGCCCGCCGGAGGCGCAGCGAGACCGCGTCCCACGCGGAGCTTGAGCACCGGCCCCGCGGCAACCGCGGCGGTCACGCGCGCCTTCGCCGCCTCGACGAGGTCGCCGTGATGCACGTAGTCGTCGTGCCAGGGCGTGACCGGATACGGGTGGACGGCGTACTCGGTTCTCGTCGTGGCGAGCGCTGGCGCCAGCCGTGCGGCGGCGGCGCAGCGATCGCGCGTGTCGGCGAAGGCCCGGCTCGCCGGGTTGAACGTGAGAACGACGAACGCGCGGAGCGACTCGACCCAGGCGAGCTGCGCCACGCCCTTCGGCGCGGCCAGCGGGCCCACGTAGGCGTGGAGAGCGTTCTTCGCGAAGAGCCGCGGGAGCGCCGCCGGCTCGGCGAACCCCAGCGTGATCTCCTGAGGATAGAACGACGGGTAGTACGGGATCTCGTGCCCCGCCTCGACCGCCGTCGCAAAAACCGCGACGACCACCAGCGCGGCGAGGCCATGCAGGACGCTCAATGCCAAGCAGAGGCCGAGGGAGGGGCTCCGCCTGGTGGGGCGGCCGACCGGGATCCGTGTAGTCAGCGTTGCACTCGCGTGGCGCCCGTGATCCTCAAAACCCGGATCGCAGCAGTCGGATCCCGGTCGGCCGCCCCACCAGGCGGAGCCCCTCCCTCGGCCGAACGTTAAGCTTTGACGACCGGCCAGGTCTTGTCGATCCAGGTGTACGTCGAGGTGGGCTCGCCCTTGGGCCACCCGGGCGGCGCCGTGATGTTGCGGATCGGGATCGTGATGATCCGGCTCGGGTCGAGGACCGGGAACGGGTATTCCGGCACGTTCTTGCTGAAGCCGGTCACGGCGTCCTTGTAGCCCTGGTGGTTGTCCGGGCGGATGTAGACGTAGCCACCGGGACCCGCCATCATCATGCCTTCGAGTAGCGTGATGATCGCATCGTCGTCGGGCCAGCCGCCGCCGACCTTATTGGCCTTCTCGATGGCCGACTTCAGCATGTACGTCGCCATGTAACCGCCCTCGGCCTGGAAGTTCGGGTACTCGCTGAACCGCGCGTGGTACTTCTCCACGAAGGTCTTGTTGAGCGGCCACTTGTCGCCGCCCGGGTACGTGAAGTGGTAGTTCGAGTGCACGCCGGCGATGACGCCCTCGGGGTGATCCTTGCCGATCGCGTGCGGCGCGACGCCGAAGGCGATGGTGCTTGCGAACTTCGCCTTCTGGAACATGCCGTAGCGGAGCGCCTGCTTGTACATCGCGACGTAGTCGCCACCCCACACCGACGAGACGATCAGGTCGGGCTTCGACGCGATCGCCTTCGTGATGTGCGAGGCGAAGTCGGTGGTGCCGAGCTTCGGCCAGCCTTCCGAGACCACTTCGGATTGCGGCATCAGCTTCTTCATGACAATCCGCAGGTGGTCGAAGGCGTTCCGTCCGTAGGAGTAGTCCGGATGGATGTGGGCGATCCGCTTGGACTTGGGCCAGGTCTGGGCGATGCCGAGAGCGCAGGTCACGCCGTCGGCCGACTGCATGTTGGTAATGCGGAAGATGTAGTGCGGGTTCGGCACGGCCTTGTCGAAGAGGAAGTCGGTGCAGCCGTCGACGAAGATCGTGAGGACCTTGAGCTCCTCGGCGACGGGACCGAGCGCCGGCGTGTTGCCGCTCGAGGTGATGCCGCAGAAGAAGTCGATGTTCTCGGAGAGCTTGAGGCGCCGGAGCTCCTTGACGTTGGCGTCGGTGCCGGCATTCTCGTCGGCCTTGAGGATCTCGATCTTCCGCTTGCCGAGAAGCCCGCCAGTGGCGTTGATCTCCTCGGCGGCGAGGAGCTGGCCCTTGTACATCGGCTCGCCGAGCACCGCCCCCGGCCCCGTGAAGAAGGTCATGTGGCCGATCTTGTACGGCTTGTCCGGGATGTTGCCCTTCGGCTTGTCCTGCGCGTGAGCCACGCCGACGACCGGAAGGGCCGCGCCGGCCGTTGCGCCGAGTGCCGCGCCGACGCTGACGCCGAGCGTGCTCAGAAAGTCCCGCCGATTCACTTCAGCTGCCATAGTGGTCCCTCCATTGGGTGGACATCTCGCGACGTGGCCCGGGCGCCATTGAGTACGGCTGTAGCACCCCCCGCGACCGAATGTCAAGGTAAGGTGGTCAGTTCCATGACCTATAATGAGTGGCCGACGGATTCTGTTCCCGGCCTGACGAAATTGGTGGCGCGATTGGTCCGAGCCGTAATAGCGACGCTGCGGGGCATCGGCGCCGCCGTGCGGGCGCGCCCCGGGACGGCGCTGGCGGTCGTCGGTGGGGTCCTCGCCCTCCACGTGTTTCTGCCGCCGCTGGTGCTGACGGTAACCCGCAAGCCTTGGACCTACTTCGCCTTCAATCCGTGGCTCGCGCGGCTACCGGACTATCTGGTCTCCAGCGTGTCGCTCGAGCAGAAGCTCGACTTTCTTTCCCGGGTCGCGCTCTTCTGGTTCACCGCGGACGGTCCGTACGGGTTCCCGGAGTGGGGCTTCGCCGTGGACACGATGGACCTCGCCCGCTTCCTCGCGATGTCGCTCCTGGTCGGCGCGTACGCGGCACTCGTGCTCTATCGCCGCGAGCAGGGACGGCTGGCCGGCTGGCGGGCCACCACGAGCCGTGCCGGCGGCATCGTGGGGGCCTTCGCAGGAGTGCTCGGACTCTCGACCGGCCCGTGCAGCGTGGTCGGCTGCGGCGCACCGGTGCTCCCCGTCGCCGGCCTCGTCTTCGCCGGGCTGTCGAGCGGTACCCTCGCCCTGCTCTCCGGCGCCTCGCGCGTCCTTAGCGCCGCCGTCCTGGTCGCGTTGACCCTCGTCGTCGCCTGGCTCGGCTGGCAGGCCGGCTCAGGGGCGGCCGATCACCAGAGGAGAGGGCGGTGAGTTTCAGCAAGGGGGCTCGAGTGCGCGCCCCCTTGAGCCGTCTCAGGATTTCCGCGATGTCTTGGAGAAAAACGTGCCCACCAGCGGGCGCATGTCGCGGCTGCCGCACTGCGGGCATTTCGCGTCGCCCTTCGCGCGCTCGCTGATGGACAGGGTCAGAGACACTTCCTTCTGGCACTTGTCACAGAAGAACTCGTAGAGAGGCATGGTCCTTCCTCCTCTCGACATGACAGGTTGACTGATGGGTCAGCTCAGGTTGACGACGACGGACTTCACCTCCGTGTATTCTGCGATCCCCTCGTGGCCTCCCTCGCGCCCGAGGCCGGATTCCTTGAAGCCGCCGAACGGGATCTCGTGGGTGTAGCCGGTGGCGTCGTTGGCCCCGACGAGCCCGTACTCGAGCTGCTCGGCCACGCGGACGAGCCGGGCCATGTCGCGCGTGTAGAAATAGGCCGCCAGCCCGTACGTGGTCGCGTTCGCCCGCCGGATCACCTCTTCCTCCGTGTCGAAGACGAGGATCGGCGCCGCCGGCCCAAAAATCTCCTCCTGCGCGATCGCCATGTCGTCGGTCACGTCGACCAGGACCGCGGGCGCGTAGAAGAATCCCTTGGCGTACGAATCGCCGTTCAGGTACCGGCCGCCCGCCACCAGCTTGGCGCCGTGCTTGACGGCGTCCTCGACCAGCGCGTGGACCTTGGCTCGCGTGTCCTCATTGATCAGCGGACCGATCTGGGCGCCCGGCTCGAAGCCGGAGGCGACCTTCAGGCGCCCGACCGCCTCGACGAACGCCGGAATGAAGCGATCGGCGATCCCGCGCTGGACGTAGATCCGGTTCGCGCAGATGCACGACTGCCCGCCGACGCGCAGGAACTTCATGGCCACCGCGCCGTCGAGCGCCGCCTTGAAGTCGGCATCCTCGAACACGATGAACGGGGCGTTGCCGCCGAGCTCGAACGAGAGCCGCGTGACCTGTTTGGCCGCGGTTTCCATGATCCCCTTGCCCACGTCCGTGGAGCCGGTGAAGGCGATCTTGCGGATCAGCGGATGCGTGAGCAGCTCGGCGCCGACGAGCCGCGATCGGTTGGTCGTGAGCACGTTGAACACCCCGGGCGGCAACCCGGCGACCTCGGTGATGCGCGCGATGGCGAGCGCGGTCAGCGGCGTGGCCGAGGCCGGCTTGAGCACGACGGTGCAGCCGGCGGCCAGGGCCGGCGCGATCTTGCGCGTCACCATCGTCGCCGGGAAGTTCCACGGCGTCACCGCGGCGACGGGCCCGATCGGCTGACGGAGCACCCAGTACCGCTTCCCGGGCTGGGGCGACGGGATCCACTCGCCGGCCACCCGGCGGGCCTCCTCGGCAAACCAGCCAAAGTAGCCGAGCGAGAACTGGACTTCTTTCTTCGCTTCCTCGTACGGCTTGCCGTTCTCGAGCGTCACGAGCCGCGCCAGCTCGTCCCGCCGCTCCTGCATGAGCGCCTGGATCTTCAGGAGGATGCTGCCGCGGTCCTTGGGCGGCAGCGAGGACCACTCTCGGAACGCCGCGTGCGCGGCCGTGACCGCGCGCTGGATCTCCGGCCCGGCGCCGTTCGCGATCCTCGCGACGACGGTGCCGTCGGCGGGGTTCGTGACGTCGAAGGTGGCGCCGCCATCGGCGAGCACCCACTCGCCGTTGATGTACATGCGTTCGACGTCTGCCATCCGTGGTTCCTCCGTTTGGCTGGTGGGGCGTCGTCCGCCCCGGCGAGGCGAGAGCCTACGCCAGCGCGCCGCCGCACGCTAGACGCGCTGCGCCAAGCCGCGGAGGCGACGCGCGGTGCGGAGCGGTGCGGGACCTGTCAACAAAGAAGCGCCTTGTCGCGCTCACGGGGCCCGCAGCGTCACCGACAGGCGGCTGCCGCCCCGGCGGATCGTCAGCCGGAGCGGCCCCTCGATGCTCGCGTCGGCCATGGCCTCACGCAGCGCCTCGCGCGTCTCGACCGCCTGATCGTTGACCTCGAGGATCACGTCACTCACCTCGAGCCCCGCCCGTTCCGCGGCGCTCCGCCGGATGACTCCGGAGATCGTGGGCGCGGCGGACCCGGCGGGCTCGGGCTCTCGCACGAGAAACCCGAATTCGGCCGCGATCCGTTCCCCGAGCACCGCGCGAGGCATCGCCGCGAGGCGCACCTCGAGGCGCCGCCGCCCGTCGGTCCGAAGAACCGTCAACCGCACATCCTGCCCGGCGCCGGCCCCGCCGATCAGGCGCTGGAGGAGCCGGGTGTCGGTCACGGGACGCTCTTCGAAGGCCACGACCAGGTCGCCGCTCTTGATCCCGGCCCTCTCGGCGGGCGTCCCCTCCATCACCTCGATGATGACCACGCCGAATCCCTCGCGGATCCCGTGCCGCTTCGCGATCTCGTCCATCTCCTGCTCGGACAGATCGCGAATGCGCACCCCCATCCACGCCCACGGCATCGCGTCCACTGCCGACGCCACCACCGTCACGATCAGCAACGCCCCGAGAAACGTGCGGATCACTCGCGACCTTCGCGCAGCTGGTTCACGAGTTGCTCGAGTGCCTGGCCGAGGCGGTCGAGGCGGCGCGTGACGTCGAACGTCTCCAGCAACTCCTGGCGGAGATCGGCGTCGGGCACCACTGCCGCGGCGATCCGGTCGGCGATCACGCCGGGTAGCTGGCCCGGCGCCAGGGCCGTATCCAGCAGATCGGCCGGACGATCCAGCGCGCGCAGCAGGCGGCCGCACGCGTCGCGGATTCGGGCGAGCGCGGCCGAGGCGTCAGCGGTCGGTGCGACGTCGTCGAGCTGCTGGGCCGTGACGATGCGGTAGAGGGTGTCGCTCGGCCGCTCGCGCTCGATGCGGACGCGCCACTCGCCCTTCACGAGAATGTTGTAGCGGCCCGTGGCCAGGCGCTCCCAGCTGACGATCTCGCCGGCCCCCGCCACCGCGTGCACGGCAGGCTTGCCGGCGTAGGCCGCCTCGAAACCCGGCCTGAGCTTCACGACCGCCAGCCGCCGGTCGCGCGCCAGCGCATCCATCACCATCGCCCGATAGCGGGCCTCGAAGACGTGCAACGGCAGGAGCGTGTGGGGAAAGAACGTGACGTCGGGCAGCGGGAAGATCGGCAGGGTCAGGGGCGGCACGGCGGTGCTCTTCCCTCGGCTCGGTCAACCGATCTTCGGCAGCGGCCGGAGCACGGCGAGCTCGTCGAGGCGTCGCCGCACCGCCGCGGCCAGCTCGCGGAAGGTGCCCGCCTGGGGCGAGTCGGGCCGGCGAAGGGTGATCGGTGTGCCCTCGTCGCCGGCGAGCCGGGTTTCCGGATCGAGGGGGATCTGCACCAACAGCGGCACACCGTACTCCTCGGAGAGCCGCCGTCCGCCCCCTTCGCCGAAGATCGGGTAGCGCTTTCCGGTGTCGGGCGCGACGAAGTAGCTCATGTTCTCGACGATGCCGAAGATCGGCACGTTGAGCTTCTGGAACATCCCAATCGCCTTGCGCACGTCGAGCAGCGCGACCTCCTGCGGGGTCGTCACCATCACGACGCCCGAGAGCGGAATGATCTGCGAGAGCGAGAGCTGGGCGTCGCCGGTCCCGGGCGGCATGTCGAAGACGAGGTAATCCAGGGCGCCCCACATGACGTCCTTCAGCATCTGCTGGATGAAGGAGTGGATCATGGGGCCGCGCCAGACGAGCGGTTCCCGGTCGTTCACGAGCAGCCCGATCGACATCATCTTCAGACCGTGCACCTCGACCGGGATGATCCGGTTCTCGAACATGCCCGGGCGTCCGCGCGAGCCCAGCATGAGGGGAATGTCGGGGCCGTACACGTCGGAGTCGATGATGCCGACCGCCGCGCCGGACTGGCGCAGCGCCACCGCGAGGTTCACGCTGACCGTGGACTTGCCGACCCCTCCCTTGCCGGACGACACCGCGATCGTGTGCTTCACCTCGGGGATGAACTCCGCCGACCTCTGCGGGCCTTGCGCGTGGGCGTGAGCCGCCGGCTGCCCCGGCCGCGCGCCCGGCATGCCCCCCATCTTGACCTGCACCTTCGACACGCCCGGCACCCGGCCCACGGCTCGCGAGGCCATACTGTGCATGGTGGCCTTCGACGCCGGTGACTGGGTCGTGAAGGCAAGCGTGAAGGCAACCTCCGACTCGGCGATGGTCAGGTCGCGGATGAGACCGAGCGCGACGATGTCCTGTTGCTGCTCCGGATCCTTGACCCCCCGCAGCGCGTCGAGCACGGCCTGTTCGGTCACCATACCGGGACTATACAGGAGCCCCGGGCGCGTTCAACGGAAAGGCGCCCCCCTGCACTGCGGTCTATCTACGCGCGAAACCTTGCACTCTCGCCTTCGACCTGCTACAAAAAGCGGGTGATTCCTCCGGACGAATTCCGCCGTGTCCTCGGCCATTTCACCACGGGCGTCACCGTCATTACCGTCTGCGACAGCGACGGCCGCCCGACGGGGCTCACCGCGAGCGCGTTCACGTCGGTGTCGCTCGAGCCACCGCTCGTCCTGGTGTGCGTGGACCACAAGGCCCAAAGCTACCCCGCGCTGGTCGCGGGCAAGATGTTCGCCGTCAACATCCTGGGTCTCGAGCAGGAGGTCGTGTCGCGCCGGTTCGCCACCACGAAGATCGACAACAAGTTCGACGGTGTGCCGTTCACGCTGAGCCCGCTCGGCCTGCCGCTCATCGACAACTCGCTCGCCCAGCTCGAGTGCGCGACGGTCAACGTCTATCTCGAAGGCGACCACACGATCTTCGTCGGACGCGTGGAGCGCTCGCACTCGGGCGATGGCGCGCCGCTCGTCTACTATCGCGGCCGGTACGACCGCCTCTCCGGACCGACGCCATGACGCCGATTCCGCTGTCCCGCCCGCCGGTCGACGATGAGATCAAGCAAGCCGTGCTGGCGGCGATCGACTCGCGCCAGTACGTCCTGGGTCCGCAGTGCCGGCAGCTCGAAGCCGAGCTGGCGGCCGCTACCGGCGTGAAGCACGCTGTGCTGACCAGCTCGGCGACCGCCGCGCTCTGGCTGACGCTGCGCGCGCTCGGCGTGAAGGCCGGCGACGAGATCCTGGTGCCGTCGCACACGGCGTTCCCCACGGTCGAGGCGATCTGCCTCGCGGAGGCGACGCCCGTGTTCGTGGACGCGGACGAGTTCTACACCCTCGATCCGGCCGACGCGGAAGCGAAGGCGACGCCGCGGACGGTCGGGATCGTGCCCGTGCACCTGTACGGCCAGCCGGTGGACCTGACGGCCGTCCAGGACCTCGCCTCGCGCCTCGGCCTCTGGCTTCTCGAGGACTGCGCCCAGGCGCAAGGCGCCGAGTGGAACGGGCAACGGGTGGGTAGCTTCGGCCGCGCTGCGGTCTTCTCCTTCTACCCGTCGAAGAATCTGCCCGGCATGGGCGACGGCGGTGCCATCCTCACCAGTGACGACGAGGTCGTGGCCCGTTGCCGCCGGCTGCGGGACCACGGCCGAGTCGACCGGAACGTGCACACGGAGATCGGCTTCAACCTGCGCTTCAACGAGCTGCACGCCGCGGCGCGCGGCGCTGGCCGCCTTCCTGAAGGAGCGCGGGATCCAGACCGGCATCCACTATCCGGTCCCGACCCACCGGCAGCCCGCGATCGAGCGGTTCGCGCCGTCGCCGCTGGCGCGGACGGAGCGGCTCGTCGAGGAGATCCTCACGCTGCCGATGTCGGCCGACCACGAGGACGCGGAGATCGATCGGGTGATCGCGGCGGTGCGCGAGTTCTTCGAAGCGTGATGACGGTGCGAGCGGCGCCATGAGCGTTCCGACCGCGCTCTACGGGCGTCTGTTCGTCTATCTCAAGCCCCACGTGCCGATGCTGCTTCTCGGCACGGCGCTCGCGGTCGTGGTCGCCGCGATGGAGGGCGCGATCGCGTGGCTCGTGAAGCCCGCCATGGACGACGTCTTCATCCGCCGCGACGAGGCGATGCTGAAGCTCATCCCGCTGCTGTTCCTCGGCGCGTATGTATGCAAGGGCGTGGGCCGCTACGGCTACTCCTACTTGATGGCGGCGGCCGGCGAGCGCGTGATCGCGGCGATTCGCCGGGACCTCTACATCCACATCCAGCGGATGTCGCTGTCGTTCTTCACGAGCCGCCACTCGGCGGAGCTGGCGTCGCGGATCGTGACCGACGTGAACCGGCTGGCGCGCCTCTCGTCGACGGTCATGGTGATGACGATCCGGAACGTCGTGATGGTGGTCGTGCTCGCCGCGGTCATGTTCGTCCGGGAGTGGCGGCTGGCCCTGATCGCGCTCGTGGTCTTCCCGTTCATCGGGTTGGCGGTGCGGACGATCGGACGCAAGCTCTACCGCATCAACAGGCGGGCGCAGCGGAAGGTCGCCGAGCTGAACGTGCTCCTGTACGAGGTGCTCTCGGGGACGAAGATCGTCAAGGCGTTCGGGCGCGAGGCGCACGAGGTGGAGCGATTCGACCACGTTAACCGCGGGTTGCTCACTCTGGCCTTGAAGGACCACCGCACCGATCAGCTCTCGGAGCCGCTCATGGAGGTACTGACCGCCTTCGGAATCATGGGCGCCCTCTGGTACGGCGGCCACCAGGTCATCGCCGGCGCGATCACGCCCGGCGATTTCTTCTCGTTCACGGCGGCGGTGGCCCTGCTTTACGGACCCGTCCGGCAGCTCTCGCGGACCGTCAACACCGTCCAGCAGTCGACCGCGTCCGTCGAGCGCGTCTTCGAGATCCTCGACCTGCCGCCGGCGATCGCCGACCGTGCGGACGCCGTCGGGCTCGACGCGTTCCGCCACGCGATCGTCTTCGACCAGGTCGGCTTCCGGCACGTCGACTCCGATGACCTCACGCTGCACAACGTCTCGCTGACGATCGACCGAGGCGAAGTCGTCGCGTTCGTCGGCATGAGCGGCGCCGGCAAGTCGACCCTCATGGATCTCCTGCCGCGCTTCCACGACGTCAGCGCCGGGCGGATCACGATCGACGGCCACGATCTCCGCGACATCACTCAGGCCTCGCTCCGTGCCCTGATCGGCCTCGTCACTCAGGAGACGTTCCTCTTCAGCGACTCGATTCTCTACAACATCGCGTACGGACGCCCGGGCGCGCCCTTCGAGGACGTCGTCCGCGCCGCCCGTCAGGCGCACGCCGAGGAGTTCATCGTCGCGTGCCCCGATGGCTATCAGACGCTGGTGGGCGAGCGGGGCGTGCGGCTGTCCGGCGGCCAGCGCCAGCGCATCGCCATCGCCCGGGCCTTCCTGAAGAACCCGCCGATTCTCATCCTCGACGAGGCGACCTCCGACCTGGACGCCGAGAGCGAGTTCATGATCCAGCAGGCCCTCGCCGAGCTGATGCGTGGCCGCACCGTGCTGGTCATCGCCCACCGGCTGGCGACGGTGCGGAACGCCGATCGTATCGTCGTCGTGCACGAGGGCCGCATCGCGGAGGTCGGACGCCACGACGAGCTGCTCGCGCGCGACGGCCTCTATCGCCGACTCTACGCGCTCCAGATGGAAGGAGTCAGCACATGAACACCGTCGTCGGAAGCGGCCGGTACACCTACCAAGTCGATGACGACTGGGCCAAGCTCCCGGCCGGCTGGGCGATGCCCGCGGCGGCCGTGACGGTCGACTCGCGTGATCGCGTCTACTGCTTCAACCGCACGCCTGACCACCCGATCGTCGTCTTCGACCGCGAGGGACACTATCTCTCGTCCTGGGGTGCTGGGCTTTTCGCCTTTCCCCACACGATCCGCGTCGACGAGCACGACAACGTCTGGATCGTGGATCGCGATCACGGGCAGATGCTGCTCTATACCAGCGATGGCACGCTGCTCCGGACGATCGGCACGCGAGGCCATCGCTCGGACACCGGCGTGGACCCGATGGATTTCAACTCGAGTGCCTACCGGAACGTCACGCACGGCGGC